>Ga0209724_1004345_pt1 | contig 11198 bp, 6 predicted proteins | sample grotaG_FD_184143 | JGI IMG/M metagenome (GOLD analysis project Ga0209724, IMG submission 184143) | Glacier valley bacterial and archeal communities from Borup Fiord, Nunavut, Canada, to study Microbial Dark Matter (Phase II) -... | ecosystem: Environmental > Aquatic > Freshwater > Ice > Glacier ... | reverse complement strand
CGAAATATTGTCACGCCCGAGCGTGATGACGCTCGATAATCGCCAGGCCACCATTCGGGTCGGCACTGATATTCCGGTAGCCACCAGCAAAGACACGGGTGGTGCAGGCTCGGGCCGCGTCGCGTTTTCGTTTCAATATATACCGACCGGGATTTTGCTGAATGTGCGTCCACGCATCAGCGAAGACGGTAACGAAATCAGCATGCTGATCGATGCGACGGTCTCGGCTACCGTGCCGAATCAGGATCTGCGCGTGATTGATCCGACCACGCGAATCGCCCTCGCCTCAGCCCCCACGATTTCTACCCGTCGGGTCCAGACCTATGCGCGGATTCGCAATAATCAACCGCTGATTATCGGCGGCCTGGTCAGCCGCGACCAAATTTCTAGTGCTGATAAAGTGCCCGGTATTGGCGAGATTCCGTTGCTGGGAAAATTATTCGGTAGCGAGTCAAAGCGCGACTCCAAACGTGAAGTCATTATCGTTCTCACCCCGTCGGTCGTGACTGAAAATGTGCGCGAGACCAAAGCGCAAGCGCCCAAGGATGATGATATTTTTGATCTGCGCGATACCGCCTTGTTCAAAGAGCACTATCGTATCCGCGCAGAAGACCTGGTTGATAGCAGCTATTTACGGTTGAATCGACGCTTCCTCGCTTATCGCGATGTCAACACCCGTATTCTCGAACGCAATCCTGAATTGACCGCGCGTGCACCATACTCACAATTCACCGCAGGCCGGGTGCCTGGCGAATTTGTATTTGTGACCGGTATGATGTCGCGCATGCTGGCGCGCATGAACGCCGGTGAGCAGATCAAGATCGAAAATCTGATGTTCTTCGAAACCGCGGGAACCAATACAAGTTCCAACACGAATGAAATGCGCGATCAGCGCCCGATATCGGTGGCACAGGTGATGGCGCGCTATGGGGATGGACAAAACTATCGTTCCTTCTTTGCCAAAAATCCCGGCAAAGCTCTGGCGCTATCGTTCCGTCTGGGACGTACTTCTACTGCGGCGCAAGATATGTTTACCGAGGCGACTCCCGAAGTGCAATTAATCGATTGTCCGGACCGCAATCGGTGGCGCCAACTGTTGTGGGAGATGAATCAGCCGGTTGGAAATGTGCCGCGTTTCACGATCCTGATTCAGGATGAGTCCGATTTGAAACGCCTGCAAACTGCCGTGGCCACGCAAAATACCATCTTGAATAATGGCGGCGTCAACGCCATGGTGTTCGACAACTGGTTGCCGGGCCGCATGTTGCATTTGCAGGAGGTGACGCCTACATGGGAGCGGATTTTGCAAGGCCCAATCGCGCAATATTTTTTCATTGGCGAGTACTACAACATGTACTTCATGCGCGAACATGAAGCCGCGATTCAAGAGCTAGATAAAGCGCTGCGGCAGCCTGCCCTGGCACCGTCGATTGAAGGAATTACATTGCCGTAGTGATATTGAATTCAATATTGAATCGCGCTCAAATGAGTTAATAAACTCCAGCACTGGCGGGGCATTTAGAGCATTTGTGCTCCAAGATTCCCGTCCTTGCTGGAGTTTGTTTAAATAAATGACTTCGACAAGTAGTCAAAAAATATCTTACAGCAACGTACTGTCACCCCACGGCAAGGCACATGGTGCGCGCATGATCTTAATAAATTCAGCCCCGCATAGCGGCTGTGTCTGTGACGCGGAAACCCGGACGCGATCAATTGAAATTAGCGAATTGTGGCGTAATTAAACAATGACACGGGGGGTAGAAAGTCTAATTGCTTTGCCACTTTCATACGCACAATGAATGAGTAGCGCGATAAAGTTTCAATCGGAATATCGCGCGCTTTTTTTCCTTTCACCAGTATTTGCTCGGCTTTTAAAGCGGCAAACTGGCCAATCGCGTAGTAACTCGAAACCAGACCGGCTAGCACGGGCGCGTGGGCATTGAGCGCGCCTTCGGTGGCTGAAAATGTAGGCAAACGATGTTCCAGCGCGGCGGCCGCAATCCGCTCAATTTGTGAAAACAAAAACGAATCCGGGCCCAGATAAAGCCATTCGGCACCGGCTTGTTTAAGGGCTAGAATTTTTTCCTCTATGCCCGCCGCAATGACTTTGTTATCAGTGCCGCGTTCAAAGGTTGCTTCGATTAACTCAAATTTTTCAGATTTTGATGAGCTCCCCAACTTGCGCAGACCTTCGGCTGTTGCTACCGAGTTGACTTCAGCGGCGTTGTACAGCACGCCGAGTTTGGTAAATTTACGATAGGTGCGCATCGCTTGGATTTGCGCATCAATGGCGGCCACATGATAAACCCCTGTGATGTCGCGACCTTGATTGGTTAATGAGGGCACCACTTTTGCGGCAACCGGTGCGGCGACTGCCGCAAACAGGACGGGAATATCACGCACAAAACGTGTGCTTAGTAGTGATGCAGGTGATGATGAAGGCGTATCGACCCCATCATAGGCGCCCGTGATACCCAATGTCGGCGGCGTACCCCAGGTATAAATTAAATCCAGCCGTGATGGCTCGCCCATTTTTTGCATCGCTTTAATTTCAAGCACAAACTCTCCCAGCTTGGCTGGATTCTGAGCAGCATCGCGCCAGATAAACTCAACGGGAACACCACGCGATCCCAGAAAATCCATGAGCCCCTGCTCGACCTGGGTTTTGCCACGCCAGGTGATGGCGTAGATACGAAATTTTTTGGTCGGTTGTGCGTACGCATCGGGCACCATCAATGAATTAGTCAATATGCCCGACACTCCACCCGTCACGCCAACAGCGGCAAGCGAGCTCAGTGCAGAAAGAAATTGGCGGCGCTGCAGAGGATTATTTTCATCCGGGTGAGGCGCGTTTAAATCTTCCAGTTGATTAAACGTGCGCGTCATTTTTGCCGCCCAATTGCTTGATCTCTGACGGCTTGGTCGCTTGCGGCGATTAAGTTGCCTGATATCAATGGCGCAACGGCCACGACGGAACGTAAAAAAACCCACGCAAATAATGCGGCGCAACACAACACCGCGATCCCGATGGTTACAAACGCCGTGCCAAAGCCGCCGATCTCCAGCAGTGCCGCCGCAATCAGCGGACCAATCGCGTTGCCCATTCGCTCAATCATTCGATACACACCGTAAACAACGCTTTGTCCCAAGCGACGAATTTCGTTCTGGCAAAGTTCGGCGACCATCGCCGCCTGCGGTGAGATCGACAGGGCCTGACCCAGACCCAACATCAGCACCACTAGAAATGGGCCCAGCAAACCAACCGAAGCCGGTAGCGGCAATGCCATCGCTAACCCGGCCAAACCCGACAGCGCCAGACCTGCCGATACAAACAATGCTTCAGGCCGTGGATAATGCCGCACACGCAGCGATGCCACCCAGCCCGCCGTGATCGGCACCAGCAACACCATGATTACCGAGTACAGCATGATGAGGCGTCCCGCCATGGCGGACGAACTTCCAGAGCCCATTACATAAAGCGGAATCAGGTAATAGCAATAGGCAATCAGGATGATCTTGGCGGGCACCGCAGCGCACAGCAGCAACATTAAAAAACGGCGATTGGTGAGCATCTGCGCAATGTGTGGCCCGCCGCGGCCTGCGTTTTTCGTGTTTGGCTTTTCGCCCCATTTAAGTTTGCCCGCTGTTTCCATTGCGCCTGTTGTATTCATTTGATCACGCGGCAGACGTCGCCATGCCAGCGCAAACGAGGTGGCTGTCAATAGGCTGCCCAGCGCCATTGTCCAGCGATGACCCAAGCCATCAGCCAACAAGCCGCCAATGGAAGGGCCGCAAATAAGTGAAACCATAATTATGCCGACGAAAGCCGCTAACCCGGCGGTGCGGTTTTTGCTATCAGTCGTGTCGAGTACATAGCCTTGCGCAGCCACAAAGCCGATTGCCCATGCTGCGCCGCCAGCAGACCGCCAGATGAGCAACTCCAGAAGCGTGGTGGATTGTGCCGCCAGCAGATGCGCAATGCAGGCAACTGCCGCACCAACCAGGAAAGAATGCCGCCGTCCCATCCGCTCGCTCCAGCCCCCCAGCAAGGGTTGCGACAATGCAACGATCAGCATAAATAAAAAAATCGGCAGGCTTGCCACCAGATTAGGCGATATTGGCAACGGTCCCACCGACAACTCGGTGGCAAATATCGGCAGGAACGATCGCGATAAATCATCCGCCAGCAGCAGCAGAAAAAACGGCGCCCGCATGCTGCCCAAGAGCAATGCGCCTTCCGTACTTCTACCACCACGGCTGCCATGCGTATCCGTAAAGCTGAATTCTGCACGCGCCTTGCGCAACGCAGCGATCGCGAGCCTGACCGACTGTCGGCCGTGTTGGGCCCCGACATCATGACGTGTTTGAATCAATAAGCTCAGGTCAGCAAGCGTCTGCCGATAACGGGCCGCCATACTGCGCACCCGATCGGCCAGCGCCCGACTAAAGCCAACGCCCAGCCAGGCAGGGCCCGGTAACACCACGAACGCACCACGCGATAACGCGGCAAGCTGCGCGCTCAGCTTGGCCAGATCGGCCACCAGCGAGCCTGCCATGAAATACAAAAGCTCCAGCGAAATAAATAAAGTGACCACCACGACTACCGCCAGATCAAGCGTCATCTCCTCAAATACTTTGCGGATAAAATGGGGATCAACCAAAATTTTCAGCCTGGTCGCAGCAGATTCATAGCCTGCAATAGGGATTGTCGTGGTTATTTCGGCTGCCGATGACGCGAGAGCCGTCCCGGGTGTGGACGGCGTCGCGGACGCAGCGCCATGCCCAAAAAAAACTTTACCGTTTTGCAGCAGCTCAAACCGGGCGAGCTCCGGGTGTTTTTTGGCCGCGTCAGCAAACAACGTATCAACACCCACCAGCTTTTCAAGTGGAATGTCGTAGCTGGCGGCCTGACCAAACAGGCTGCTTAATGTGCGTCCGGCAGTCATGGCCTTCGCCAGCATTTGTGGTGCAATCGTGGATTCAAAAGTGGCCATCATTAACGTCACTGAACTAGCGATGGCGGCGCATACCACCAGCAAAATGACCACCAAACCGATGCCTAATTGGCGCTGCAGAAACCCGACGCCCTTCAAAACGCACTCTGTCCGGCAGCACCGTTTTTACCCGCATGCAGATCAACGCCCGCAACCGCTGCCAGCGCTTGTCGGGCGCGGGTTTCTTGCACATTAATAACGGTCATCTCCTCGGCCAGAGGATTGGATGCGGCATGTCTTTGATGGTGCAAATCTGAAAGCGGTTCAGCAATGCCCGCTTCTGTCATAGTTGTTGCAATGAGCAGCGCCTTCTCAACATTGTTTTTCAGCTTAAAGAGGATCAAAAATAAAATTAACGTGAAGGCCACAAATACCCCCAACCCCACGAACAGCAGGCGCTGGGTGAATTGCGCCATAGCCTGATGTTCAACCGCTCGATCGTAGCGAATCACGGCATAACCTGCCAGCAAATTAAAACTGTTGAAAATCGGTGAAGCAACCACAGCAAGATTGGTACTCGGCGAAAGGCTGCTGACCTTGGCGGTACGCGAAAACCTACCCAGCCAATCTGGCGCAATCACGGTGCCAATTCGGGTTGGCTCGGTTGAATAGGCAATTTTTCCTTCAACACCAACCACATCAATGCCGATAAAAATAGTATCGGCCTCGCGACGGCGTTCAATCACATCCTGCAGCGTCGCGATTTCCCAGAAGTCCTGACCGAGCGATAAATTCTTTTCGGCAATATCGTCAATTTCAGACGCCACCATTAACACCCGGTCGCGCTGTAATCCAGAAAAGACCGATTGGTATTTGAAATAAAGCAGTAGACAAGTTGTGAATACAGCAAAGCCAACCACCCAGAAAGCAAGCCAAAACAATTTTTTGCCAAGTGCATCCATATGGTTATTTTTCTATCCTGTTTTTTTACCCGCGAATGCAGGTATTTATTCTGGCGGCAATCATGCGGTACGCGCCATCATGTTTTCAAGATGCACATCAAGCGCCGGCCACTCGGTATCAAGAATGCTGTAATACACCGAAGAACGTGGGGTGCCGTCGGCCAAAATAATATGATTGCGCAATACGCCCTCGCGACAGGCACGCAGCCGTTCAATCGCATCAAGCGAAGCGTAATTCCGGTGATCAATCTTGAACTGCACGCGCACCACACCCAGCGTGTCGAAAGCATGCTGGAGCATTAATTGTTTGCTCTCAAGGTTTAATCCCTCACGCTGAAAATTCAGCCCAATCCAAGTGCCAATTTCAACTACCCGATTATCGCGATCAATCTCCATAAAGCGGGTGGTGCCAACCGCGTTACCCGTTTTAATATCGATCATCACAAAGGGCAAATCGGTACCGGCCGCTTGGCGCTCAAGCAAGGTATTGACCAGCCCAAGCATGCCGGTTTCACGATAGATGCGTGCATCCAGCAAATATCGCCAAATAGTGCGCCGCCCGTCGGTCGAATCCTTGCAGGCGTAGTCAAGATCACCCACATGATCAAGCGCCAGCGGTTCCAGGCGCAATTGTTTTCCGGTCAAAATTATTGGTTTGATATCCATGCTTAATCCCCCTGCTGTGCGCATTTTAATTTTTTTTTGTAAACTTACCTTAGTATAACAACGACATTCGTTAAAACCAAAAGTCGCCTACAGGCGCGTGTTTTGAGGCAAAATTGGCTGCAAATCCGCTCCGGACGTGGTGTTTAAATTAAAAACACCCTTGGTTTTTGCTGGCCCAACTTTAATTTAACGAAAGCGGATTACATACCGCCCTGCTATCAAGTCATCAATGTTTTTTTCCGCTGCGTCATTTCAGGACGTCTTCAAGTTCCACAGCGCTATACTGCTCATCATTTTATTCAAATTTTGGTAAGGCTTTTACTGCCATGGCTCTCTCCTATTTGCCAACCTCAAGCGCTGCGCTGACTCAATCTTCGCTTACTCAGCTGCTGGATCAGTGGCAGCAAGGTGATGGCTTGGCATTTGAAAAAGTCATGCAGGAAACCTTTCGTGATTTACAACGCATGGCAAAAAGCCGCATGTATGGCAATGAAGATCTGACTTTATCGCCGGCTGATTTACTGAATGAAGCGGTGATTCGCGTCATGGAAAGCCAGCCCGATTATAAAAATCGTGCACATTTTTTTGCCACCATGTCGTTGCATATGCGCACCGTACTGGTCGATCATGCGCGCGCCCGCAGTGCTGACAAACGCGGGGCTGGCGCGGTTCATGTCACGTTAAGCCACGCGACCAATGCTGAAGAATCCATGGCAACAGAACTGATCGCACTCGATCAGGCATTAACGGCATTAGAAAAAATAGATGCACGTGGCTCACAGGTACTGCATCTGACTTACTTTGCCGGTCTCAGCCGTGAAGAAATCGCTGAAGTTGTCGGCATTTCAGTGCCCACCGTTGATCGTGAATTGCGCTTCACACGCGCCTGGCTAGCAGAGACGTTAGGCCATGACCTCATCTGATTCACCCATGCCTGCTGGCAGCACTGATGCTAGTCCGGTGATCGAAAGCGCGCACCAGCGGCTTAAAAATCTGTTTGACGCGGTTTGCGAATTGCCCGCCCACGCACAGCGCGCACGTTTGATCGCGCTTAGGGCCACCCAGAACGAAATTGAAAGAGTTGAAAAACTGCTCAAGATCGACATCACCACCGGTGACGTCAGCACCACGCCGCGTTTGGGCAAGCCGGTAGTACAGATGCTGGAAAGTATCAGTGCGCTTGAATTAAAGCCTGGCGATAAATTGGGCCCGTGGCGGCTCGCCGAAAAAATCGGTGAAGGCGGTATGGGCGCGGTTTATCTGGCGCTGCGCGATGACGGGCAGTTTTCACAAGTGGCCGCGCTTAAATTACTGGCGGGCATGACTACTGCCAGCACTCTGGTGCATCTCGCCCGCGAACGGCAAATACTCGCGACACTGTCCCATCCGAACATTGCACGTTTGATCGATGGCGGCACCACGCCGCGTGGCCGACCCTATCTGGTCATGGACTATATCGAAGGCGTCGATATTGACCGGTATTGCCGCGAACAAGGGCTTTCCGTTCAGGCGATAATTAAATTGTTTTGTACCGTTTGTGAAACCGTCTCTTACGCACATCAGCGTCTCACTCTGCACTGCGATTTGAAACCTTCAAATATTCTGGTTGATGTGGCTGGACGACCTATCTTGCTTGATTTTGGTATTTCGCAAATGTTCGATACCGCGCAAGAGCATGCGACTGGACCGCAGCGGGCGGCCATTCACAGTTTTACGCCTCGCTATGCCAGTCCTGAACAGCTCAGCGGCGCACCATTGTCCACCGCCACCGATGTTTTCAGTCTGGGCCGCATGCTGGCGCAACTGCTGGATGCAACCACGGCAGAAAAAAAATGGGCTCGCGAATGCCGTGTCATTGTGGCGCGCGCTACCGCAGAAGATGTCAATTACCGCTACCCGAGCGCGCAAGCACTGGCCACCGATTTAATGCGTTTGCTGGCGAGCAAGCCGCTGGACGCGGTAGGGCATCAGCCCGTCTATATTATTCGCAAATTTCTGGAGCGGCGATGGGGTTCAGTCGCTATCGGCTGCGCTTTTGTGTTGATGGCCGTCGGCTTGACCACAGGCGCATTGATTCAACGAGACCGCGCCGTTTCGGCCGAACGCCAGGCACGCACTGAATTGGATCGCGCTCTGACAGCCGAGGATCAATTTCGTACCGAACGTGATCGTGCGCAGGTCGCAGAGGTGCGCGCATTGGGCGGCGAACGCGACGCCAACCTGGCCAGCGTCGATGCCAAAAACGAACGTGATCGTGCCGTCCGTGCTGAAAAATTAGCGGAAAATGAAATTGAACGTGCGCTGCGCGCCGAAGCCAAAACCATGTTTGAAGCCGATACCACGCGTGAGGTGCGTGATTTTTTAATTGGCCTGTTTAAAGATGTAGATCCTGCCATCGTCGGCTCGCGAAAAATGACGGCCTTCGATCTGCTCGAACGTGGGCGCAATCGCATTGACAGAACCCTTGAAGATCAGCCTGCTCTGCAATCAACGATGTTCGCGACGCTAGGGCGTATTTATGAAAATATCGGCCATCAACAACATGCCAAGCAACTCTATCGCCAAGCCGAAGCTCTGGAGCGCGATCCGGACCGTGGACGGCCGCTAGTTCTGGCGCAGGTGTTATCGCATTTAGCCATACTGGAAGCTAACATCTCTAACCCTGCGGCTGGTGAAGCACTGGCTCGCGAATCGCTCGCGATTCGACGAAAGCTTGCGGGGGAAAATTCACTGGCTACGGCAGACGCCCACAACACATTGGGCGTGGTGCTCAGCGAACTCGATATGCGCCGTGAATCCGAACAGCATCTAATGGCCGCACTGAAGATTCGGGAACACGAAGTGGGATTGATCAGCGAAGAAGGCGCATCAACACTGCATAACTTGGGCCTTCACTTTCGGCGCTTTGATGATTTTGACCGCGCAGAATCTTATTATCGCCGTGCACTTGATATCAAACGTAAGGTATTTGCGGATCATGATCCCAAAATATTGAACTCGCTGGAGGGTTTGGCGATTGCACTAGCGCGTGGCAACCGGCTCAGCGAGGCGGAAACGTTGCTCAGCGAAGCCTATAAATTGCGCATCGAGTTACATGGCCCCCAATCGGACAAAGTTGCTTTCGCGGCCAATGAATGGGCTTCTGTTCTGCAGGACATGGGGCGCTACCCGGCCGCACAGCGGCTGTATGAAACCGCCATCAACATAGACAGCCTGCTCACCGGATCACGCACCGTGGCACATGCTATTAGGTTCAATAATCTGGCGAGTTTGTTCGAAGATATGGGCGACTACTCTGCGGCCGAAACCCATTACCGCACATCGCTTGCTATTCGCAGCATGTACTTGAAAGCCGGTGATGTTGCGCTGGCGCGCGCGCATTACAATTTGGGCAAATTACTGCTGAAGCGCAATAGCCTGCGCGAGGCTGAAATTGAGCTAAGCACTGCACTCAGGCTACGTGAGGCCAAGTTGGACGGCATGCATCAAGATATTTTTGACGCCCGCCTGATGATGGCTGAGCTGGCTGTATGCAAACATGATCTCGGGGCGGCGCAGGAAAATATTGCGATCGCAAAAAAAGCCTTGGATACGGTTCGACCCAATCGAAAAATTGCATTTATTCGCCTGGATGCCCTCGTTAAAGAAGCCCAGGGTGACCTCACGAATGCGTTAGCGCTATGGGAACAACGTGCCATGGAAACCCATCAGCTCAACGGTGAGCAGCACCCCTACACCCTCATCGCTAAACTGGATTGGGCTGATGCTTTGGCCAAAACCGGCGATACCGACAAGGCCCGAGTATTAGCCGCTGTGCTCAAACCCGCTTTAACCAAGGTGCTTGCAGAGCAGGCGCCACAGCTTGATCGTGTAGCCAACCTGCTCAATCTTGCTCCTGGTATGACAGCCAGCGATCGTTCGGATACAACCTCTTCGGCCGCTACAGCAGCACCAGCTGCACCGGCTAACCTCACCACCAAACCGATTATCAGCACCCGTTAAGAATCAGCCCGAAAGATTATCTGGCGCATGATAGGTTGCCTAGCCAGAATCCGCTTATTAACAGAAGTAGTTATTTTCTTTAAAGATAAACGATGACCCGACCTATTCTGGTGTTAATCGCAGCACTCGCTCTATGCAACGCGGCATCATCACACGCGTACTGTCTGTATAACAAAACCAGCAGTCAAACTATGCAGTTCGCCGTGGCTGACAGCTCCAGTGCGTTCGGCGTGACTGCGCAGAACAACAAGCCGCCCTCAGGGTTCGAGTTCAAGCTGAGTTCGAGCGATAAATATCTCAAGCCCGGCGATAATTTTTGTTGCAAACAAGGTAGTAAAAACTGCGCAGCTACCTACACTAAAACGCTTGATGTCACGCTAGAAATAACCCTCCCGAACCCCGCCAAACACCCGCGTTGCGGCGCAGCAGACAATCGGGCAGGCGTGAAATTATTAGCCGATGGCTATTTACTCATTCGCAACTCACGCTTTGACATGACAAAACCATTAAGCGCCAACAATGCCCCGGTCGCAGTAGACTCCATGTCTGCAGACGGACGCCTGCTACAAACATTTTTTTGTCCAGTGTCTTTAAATGGCGCGGGCGTAAGTGGCTTGTCGGTAAATGATTTCAA
>Ga0209724_1004342_pt1 | contig 11200 bp, 9 predicted proteins | sample grotaG_FD_184143 | JGI IMG/M metagenome (GOLD analysis project Ga0209724, IMG submission 184143) | Glacier valley bacterial and archeal communities from Borup Fiord, Nunavut, Canada, to study Microbial Dark Matter (Phase II) -... | ecosystem: Environmental > Aquatic > Freshwater > Ice > Glacier ... | reverse complement strand
CTGAATCCAACTATGAAGAACCTTCTTTAAAAAGCATGGGGGGCTTGGGGCCCTATATGGTGTATGCAGGCTTATTAACCTTGCTGCACAACAGCTGGTTATTTTTACTGGAGGCTTTTCAATTCGGGAATTTTTGGGAGTTTATCATTAAAACATTGTTTTCAACACTCATCAGTTTAGTGCTAATAATTATCGCCGAATTGTTGTTCTCACGAAAACAACAATTTAGAACAAATACAATTTAATGCCAGATTTCTTGTTTTTTGATTGCTGAATTTATTCCAATAAATGAATTTATATGATTAATAAAGGGGTAAGTTCCCATCAATGAATGCACCATAAACTATAAACAATAAATTATATACATTGTCCGTCTTTAATCAATCCCGTCAAAATGTAATACGCTTATCCTTTGCCATTGTGTTTATTATTATTGTTGCAAGGCTTTTCACCTTACAGGTAATATCATCCAAATACAAGATAATGGCCGATGACCAAGGTAAATTCAGGAAAGTAATATACCCTGACAGGGGTATTGTGTACGACAGGCACAACAAAGTTTTATTGCAAAATGCCACCATTTACGATTTGATGATGGCACCCACTAAATTAAAAGGGGTAGACACGTTTGCGTTGTGTAAAATTATGCAAATAGATACTGCCCAGTTTAATAAAAAAGTAGTGGATTTAATTATACGCAACGGCCGCACAAGGCCTTCTGTTTTTGAGGCACTGTTAAGTGATGCAAAAATGGCCATGCTAAATGAAGTGATGTATAAATTTGCCCCTGCTTTTTATTTACAGGAACGTTCGGTAAGAAGTTATCCGTATGATGCTGCTGCAAACGTGTTGGGGTATACTGCAGAAATAGATACCAACTTTTTAAAAAAGCACAAAGACGAAGGATATGTTTCTGGTGATTACGCTGGTATAACGGGTATTGAACGCAGTTATGAAAAAGTGTTAATGGGCGAACGGGGTATTGAATATTGGAAAAGAGATAACAAAAACCGCCTTACAGAAAGACTGGAAAAAGGTAAGTTTGATACCGCTGCAGTTGCAGGGCAAAACATGCATACGTCTATTGATATTGAATTGCAGGAACTGGGTGAAAAGCTAATGCAAAATAAATTAGGTTCTATTGTTGCAGTAGATCCCAGAACCGGCGGAATATTGGCAATGGTAAGTGCACCAACTTACAAGCCAAAATTTCTTTCGGGTAGCGAAAGAAGAAAACATTTTTCTGAACTTTTTTTAAATCCCGCTAATCCATTATTAAACCGAACTGTGAGTGCTACCTACTCTCCCGGCTCTACTTTTAAAACCTTGCAGGCACTAATTGGGTTGCATGAGGGCATGATTACAACAGACTTCAGGGTTTCCTGCTCAGGTGCTTTTTATGGCTGTGGCGGAGGTAACCCAATGAAATGTCTAGACAAAGGAACATTCGATCTTAGAGGTGCTATTACGATTTCTGATAACACTTATTTTGCTACCGTAATGCAAAGGGTAATCAATAACCCAAAATATCCCAATGTTGACAGCAGCCTTGCTGCCTGGGATCGTTACATGTATGCTTTTGGTCTTGGCCACAAGTTAGGAGTAGATGTTCCTTCAGAAAAAAGAGGTAATATACCTACACCTGCTCAGTTTAATAAAGTGTATGGCGAAGGCCGATGGAACTATTGTACTTTTCGCTCAGTAAGTATTGGGCAAGGTGAAGTAGATGTTACCCCTCTACAGGTTGCAAATGAAATGGCTTATATCTCCAATAAAGGGTGGTACAAAGTTCCACATGTGGTTGATTCAATTGAGGGCGGAGACAAATTTGGGATGTTAAAAACTTTTCAGGAAAAACACAGTGCCACTGATATTCCAGATAGTGTTTTTGAAGCAGTGCATGATGGCATGCAAAATGTGGTTGACAAGGGTACCGGTATTGCAGCAAAGATTGAAGGAATAGCAATTTGTGGTAAAACAGGTACTGTAGAAAATTATAGCAGGGGTATAAAACAACCCAACCACGCATTTTTTTGTGGCTTTGCACCAAGAGAAAACCCCAGAATTGCAATTATGTGTGTAGTAGAAAATAGCGGAAGATTTGGAGGTACTTACGCAGCTCCAATTGTTGGATTGATGATAGAAAAATATTTGAAAGACTCCATTACAGATAAAAAAAGATTAGATAAAGTAGAAGAATTATCGAATCTAAATTTAATACCCGACAGGATTTATATAGAAATAAAAAGACTGGATTCCTTAAGGCATTCGAAAGATTCCGCCTACCTGATTGCAAAAAATTATATAAAAAATATTAAAGATACCATTGGCCTGGAGCAGGACGATGAAACAGATGTGTTGGATAAAATGAAGCGAGACAAAGATTCAACAGTAAAAAAGGAGTTACCTAAAAAAGACAATAATGATTCTTTGCCGGTAATTAAAGCAGAAGCGGTATTGCCAAACTCAAAAAAGAAACCCGAACCTAAAGACACCGTAAAAAATTAAAATAGTTTTTAATAAAATGTACCAAAAAAATAAGGAAATAGGAAAAGGAATTGATTGGCTAATGGTATGGCTGTATGTAATGTTGGTTGCCATTGGATTGCTGTGTATTTTTTCGGTTGAATATAAATTGGGCGATAATGTTTTGCAAAATTTTTTGGGATTTAAAAAAGAGTACAGTAAGCAACTGTTTTTTTTTGGTGCAAGCCTTTTTATGGCTGTTTTAATATTACTTACTGACAGTAAATTTTTTACTGCTACCGCAAACCTTGGGTATGCATTTGGGGTGTTATTAATTTTAGCCACTTTTGTAGTGGGTAAAGAAGTGGGCGGGTCTAAAAGCTGGATACCATTGGGTTTTATGAATGTTCAACCAGTAGAAGTTTGTAAAATATTTACTTCGCTGGCATTGGCAAAATACCTTTCGTTTATTGAACCTGATTTTACTAAAATCAAGTCGCAAATTATTGCAGCTGTAATTGCTTTTACGCCGGCTATCTTATCCATATTACAAAAAGAACCTGGAGCTGCAATTGTATATTTTTCTTTTGGTATTGCTTTTTACCGCGAAGGTTTACCCGCCATTTACCTTGTATTACTTTTTTCATTGGTTATTTTAATTATTGCAAGCATAGTCGTACCACCCAATGCATTATTTTTAGCACTCACAATCATAGCGGCTTATTTTTGCTATTTGTACAGACGAAGAATAAAACGGGATAAAAATATTTTACTCGTTATTGCCAGTGCATGGGTATTAGGGGTGGGGGTACAAAAATTTTTGGTTCCTGCCTTGTTTGATAAGGTGCTTAAACCTCACCAGGTGGTAAGAATATTTTCTACATTTGGAATCGATGATTTTAAATTTTCAACCAAAGAAAGAGAAGCAGAAATTCAGAAAGAATTTTCAAAATTAGGGACAGCAAAAAAAAGTACAGGTGAAAAGGTTGAAAGTTATAATGTAAAACAATCTAAAATTGCTATTGGTAGTGGTGGTTTTTGGGGGAAGGGTTTTTTGCAAGGCACACAAACCAGGGGTGAATTTGTTCCTGCCCAAAATACTGATTTTATTTTTTCTTCTGTAGGCGAAAGTTTTGGTCTTGTAGGCAGTGCAATACTTATGTTACTTTATTTTGGATTAATGTTTCGGTTAATATTTTTGGCAGAAAGGCAAAGAAGTACTTTTAGCAGGGTATATATTTATTGTGTAACAGGTATACTGTTTTTTCATGTGGCATTAAATGTTTGTATGACACTGGGCATTGCTCCATCTCCCGGAATTACATTGCCCTTATTAAGTTATGGAGGATCATCCCTTGTTACTTTTACTATTCTTTTATTCATTGCTATTAAATTGGATGCAGACAGGCAGATGGTGTTAAGGTAATTTTTACCTGTATCAGTAAATGCTTCCTCATACGTTTCAATTAACTTTACAACGAAACCTAATTTTTAATAATTAAGACATTAAATTTTCGGGGTAAATAAAATTTATTACTAAGCTATAGGTGCAGATGAAAATAATTCCACTGAGTGAAGGTGCTTTTACAATAGATAAAACTAAAAAGTTTATTCCCTTTAATAAAGACGAAGATAACCTGCAGCAAAGAGCCATTGGAAGCTTGCTGGTAGAAGTGCAGCCCTTTTGTATTGTTACAAAAAAAGATGTAATTGTAATTGATGCCGGGTTAGGCTTTAGCAATAAAGAAGGCCATTTACAAATACATCAAAACCTGTTGAACAATGACATCAATCCATTGGATGTAACCAAGGTTTTACTGAGCCACTTACATAAAGATCATTCAGGTGCAATCAGCATCCGAGACAAGATACTGCATCAACATTTTTTAGGTTTCCCCAATGCGACTTATTATGTAAATAAAGAGGAACTGGCATTTGGTTTAGATAAAAATAATACCTCTTATGTTCAGGAAGATTTTGAGTTATTATCCAGCGTAGATAAAGTTGTTTTTACAGAAGGAAACGGAGTAATTGATGGTTATATCAGGTATGAAGTTACCGGGGCACATTGTCCTTTTCACCAGGTGTTTTGGATTGTGGAAGATGGAAAAAAAATCTTTTTTGGGGGAGATGTGGCACCACAGCTACAGCAAATGAAAAGTCGTTTTATTGCAAAATATGATTTTGATGGAAAGAAATGCATGGAGTTAAGGCAGCAATGGTGGCAGACAGGCCAGGAGGAAAAATGGATCTTTCTTTTTTACCATGATATTAAAACACCAGTTGTTGAATTTTAATATTTGCAAACAAAATTAATTAAAGACAGCAACCGTACTGGATTGGGCACCAGCTATTGTTGCACCACATACCATTAGGCCATTTTTTTGAGGGGCTAAAAATTTCTTCTTTGCAATGGCCTCACAGGCCTGTTTTGAAGTTGGTTTTGCTTGCGGATAGCTTTAAATAACAGCTGATGAAAACGACTTTCTGCATTGTACATATTATTTACTCTTTGCGGCCCAAGTATTTTTGTAAATTGTTCTTTATAACTTTTTCTCAGGTTTAATACTTTTTCATCCCTGTCTAAAACATCATCTGGATTACTCAATTTAATCGCCTTTAATTCCTTTGAATATTGATTGAATTGTGGCCAAAATTTTTGTGCTTCATCTGGTGTAAGATCCAGCTCCTTGGTAATAAAGGCAACTTTAAGCGCTTCTATATTCTCTTGTTTTTTTTCTGATGGTTGCTCATCCTGTGCATTAGCCAATCCTGCGATGCCTATAAAAGCCAATATAATGTATAGCTTCTTCATATCTCTTCCTCCTTTATTAATTTAATTTTGAAATTTAATTTTATCAAGATAATTCTCTAAAGTTTTTTCATCTAATAAATAATCATCTTTACTGGGCAGGTCATTTACTTCAACATTGTTTGTTAGCAGTGATATATCTTCATCGCTTCCATTTTTTTCAAGATAGCTGGTAATATCTTCTTTTGTAAGACTGTTTAAGGCTTCATTAAACTGATCTTCATTCATTGCCTTACCTTTCTCAATTGAAGAATCGAGTTTAGCAAAACTTAATGCTGGAACTGGGATATTAATAGCAGGTTTATTAGTGTATTTATAAACACTTAAAACCATAGCACCAGTAATAACTGCAGCAGCTACATATTTAAAAAATGATCTTGGATTGGGCATAATCACAACTTTAGCTGTTGTACCTGTTGTTGTTTTGGCTGTATTAATAATATTATCCTGCACTGTACTAAAGTAACCTTCCAGTACTTCAAACACATTTACCTGCTGTAAACTTTCCATTAAAGGGGAAAGTTTTTTTATCTCTTCTTTGCTACTTGCTACGGCTTTTATTTTATCTAAAATAGATACAGACAAATTTTCAAAGTACCCTGCCGGTATATCAAAAAAGGTCTCTTGATCTAAGCTTTGAATTGATTCTGATAATATTGATTCTTCTGTATCAGAGCTTTTTTCTGCTACCTTTAACTTATTTAGAATGGTTACAGCCAGGTTCTCAAAATATCCGGTTGGTACTTCAAACAATTCTTTTTGTTTTATATTTCTTAATGATTCAGATAGTTCTTCTAAATTATTAACCACTGCATTTTTTTGCTGTGCTTTTATTTTATTTAAGATAGTTGCCGGTAAATTTTCTAAATATCCTTCAGGTACATCATCAAGTTTTGAATTGTTTGTAATACCGATATCTTCCTTAACACATATTAATATAGAATTACTCAGGTTTTCAAAATAGCCTTCTGGAACAAAAAAAACAGTTATTTTCTCTAAATCAGCCAATAAGGGACTTAATGATTGTAATTCGATTAATATAGCATTCTGAAATTTCATGCAGTGTTAAGACCCATTTAGGGGTAGATAGTTTAATGATTTAAAATATAGTCTTCTATTTTTTTTACAGCATGGTGATAACTTGCTTTTAGTGCGCCTTCGCTGGTTTCAAGCACAATACTCATTTCCTGGTAGGGCATCTCATCGTAATAACGAAGGTTAAAAACAACCCTTTGTTTTTCTGGCAATTGCTGCATGGCCAATTGTAATTTCCACTCAATCTTATTGCTGTCGTAATTTATATCTGCCCTCAACTTATTGCTTAATCCATTCTCAACATCACTCAATGATACAGAAGCTCTTTTTTTCTGTTGCTCAATATAAGTAAGGCTTTCGTTGGTGGCAATACGGTATAGCCAAGTGTATAACTGGCTATCTTCCCTAAAATTATCAAGAGCATTCCAAACTTTAATAAACATATTTTGCAATACATCATTTGCATCCTCATGATCAATTACGATACGGCGTATATGCCAATATAATTTCTCCTGGTATTTTTTAATAATACCTGTAAAACCCTTCTCCTTTGTAGAAGAATCTTTAAACTGAAGTAATAACTCAGTATCGTCTAAATGTTGTTGGTTCATATTTGTTCAGGAGGTAAAAATAGAAAAACCAATCATAAGATTGGTTTTTCTATAAAAGGTTTAATTAGGTCATGCATTTTTTCTTGCAATCACTTTTTCAACAGCTGCAACTATGTTGGGTGTATCCAAGCCATATTTAACAAGTAATTCAGATGGTTTACCACTTTCGCCAAAAGTATCATTTGTACCTACATATTCAATTGGTATAGGTAAATTTTTTGCAGCAACCTGTGCGATACTATCTCCCAGGCCACCAATAATATTATGTTCTTCGCAGGTAACAGCACATTTTGTTTTAGAGATTGATTCAATTATTGCAGCGACGTCCAGCGGTTTAATTGTATGTACATTGATTACTTCCACACTAATACCTTTCTCTTCCAAAATTCTTCCTGCTTCAATAGCTTTCCAAACAAGGTGACCACAGGCAAAAATACTTACATCTTTACCATCAGATAATTTTTGTGCTTTACCTAATACAAAATCATTTTCGGTTGTAAAGATGGGCCAAACAGGCCTGCCAAACCTTAAATAAACAGGACCTTCGTAATCTGCGATAGCAATAGTTGCTGCCTTAGTTTGGTTATAATCACAAGGTACAATTACAGTCATCCCAGGTAGCATTTTCATCAATCCAATATCTTCTAAAATCTGGTGGGTTGCACCATCTTCTCCTAAAGTTAAGCCTGCATGAGAAGCACAAATTTTTACATTTTTATTACTATAGGCAACAGACTGGCGAATTTGATCGTATACACGGCCAGTAGAGAAATTTGCAAATGTAGTGGTGTAAGGAATTTTACCCCCGATTGTTAAACCTGCAGCTACCCCAATCATATTGGCTTCGGCAATTCCACATTGAATAAAACGCTCTGGAAATTCTTTTACAAAAGCATTTAATTTCATTGATCCTAATAGATCAGCTGTAAGCGCAACAACATTCTCGTTCTTTCTCCCTGCTTCTAAAATGCCATCACCAAAACCGCTGCGGGTGTCCTTATTGCCTGTCACCTTAATATCGTTTAACATAAAATTTGAATGCTTTTTTTAATTGAGCCGCAAGATAATGGGTTGCTGTTAAATTACCTGCCGCTTTTTTTACTAAGTCAGGTTTAAGCCTTTTTTAAGGAGAGTTCCCATTTCCAGGCACTGTCCATCATTTCGTCAAGATTATATTTTGGTTGCCATCCCAATTCATTTTTAGCTTTATTGTTATTGGCATATATTGCTACAACATCGCCTGCACGACGCGGTCCCAACGTATAGTTCAATTTAACACCACTTGTTTTTTCAAAAGCATGAATAACTTCCAAAACTGTAAATCCATCGCCGGTACCAAGGTTAAATATCTCCGGGTTAGTTTTATTTTTTTTCCCGATCAGATAGTTTAACGCCAGGGTGTGCGCATGCGCTATGTCACATACATGAATGTAATCACGCACACAACTGCCATCTCTTGTTGGATAATCTTCGCCCCAAACCTGCATGGCAGGCAATTTCCCAATAGCGGTTTGTGTAATGGCAGGTACAAGATTAGCAGGTCTGCCCAATGGAATTTCTCCAATTAGAGTAGAAGGATGAGCACCAACAGGGTTAAAATATCTTAAAAGGATTGCCTGAGTTGAATTACTTTTTACAGTATCACGAACAATTACTTCGCCCATTTGCTTTGTTGCACCATAAGGAGATTCTGCAGGTTTTTGCGGTGTTTCTTCGGTTACCGGAATTGAATCAGGATTTCCATAAACGGTACACGAAGAAGAAAAAACAAAATTGATAACCGCATATTTTTCGGCACATTTCAAAATATTGACCAGTGATGTCAGGTTATTTTCAAAGTACATAAGTGGCTTTTCAACCGATTCTCCTACCGCCTTATAGGCAGCAAAATGGATAATGCCATTGATATCCTTGTTCTCTTCAAAAATGGTTTCTGTATGTTTTAAATTACACAAATCCACCACATAATTTTTTATTTTTTTGCCAAGTATTTTTTCAACTCCTTTTAAAATTGCCATGTTGCTCCTTGAATTGTCATCTACAGAAACTACTTCATATCCATTTTGCACAAGGTCTACAATGGTATGTACGCCAATATAACCGCAGCCTCCGGTTACTAATATTTTGTTCATAGTTTTATTCTTTGAAATGTTGAAATAATAATATAACACAGCTGCATTTGAGATAGTATCGAAGGAGCTAACGAGATTCATATTATTTAGTTGCTCTCACAATTCTAAAACTAAACCCCTTGCCACTTTATTGTTTCTACAAATTTACTGTATGTTTTTCACCAAAATAAAAAATCACTCATTTAAGGCGAGTGATTGTATAAAAATAATTTTGAAAATTAATTCAAAAAAAGAGAAGTAATATAATATACTATACCGGCAAGTACTGCACTTACCGGTATAGTAAGTACCCAGGCCCATAATAAACTAACAGTTACTCCCCATCTAACAGCACTTAATCGTTTGGTAGCGCCTACGCCAATAATGGCACCTGTAATAGTATGGGTTGTACTTACCGGTATACCCATTTGTTCTGTCATAAATAAAGTAAGTGCACCCGCTGTTTCTGCAGCTACTCCTTCTAAGGGCGTTACTTTGGTTATTTTTGTACCCATTGTTTTTACAATCTTCCAGCCACCACTCATAGTACCTAAACCAATTGCAGTGTAACAAGCCAGCGGCACCCATGACAGATCCTTTAGTGCAGCACTAACATCGGGATATTTAGTACTGTTATAAGCAACAAATGCAGCACCAATAATTCCCATTACCTTCTGGGCATCATTGCCACCATGCCCAATACTAAAAGCTCCGGAAGAAAACAGTTGTAATTTCTTAAACATTCTACCGGTGCGATATGCATTTGGGGATTTTATTTTTTCTGAATAAATATATGCACATATAAAAAGAAACATCATTATCAAGATTCCATAAATAATAATGGAGTTATCTGCTTTCCCTAACGCCTTCCCTAACGCAATACTATCTACTTTACCATCTACATTTGTTTTAATTTTTTCTGCAAGTTTGGTTGCACCCAATGATTTATAATCTGCCAACAATGGTTTAGCCGCATCCACTAATGCAACGGCTGCAGTGTAACTTGCCACTTTTGAAGAATCTTTTGCCACTTCCTTTTTAAGGTTATCTATCTTATAAAATTTTACAAGATTTTCTTGCAATTTGGTTTGTTCAAAATGAGCAAATAAAAACCAGGTTCCTATTCCTGTTAATATAATTAAACCAATTTTTGCCCAGGTATTGCGCATAATGGTTATTACACTAATGTAAATTGATATTATCATACCAATAAGCGGGGCAAGAAATATAAACAGAATGATTTCGGTTATTTTTTTAACTTCTACAATTGTGGCAATACTTGTAAAACCCTTTGTTAAAAAAGCATGTGAAATAGCAGCCCCTGCAAAACCTCCAATTAAAGTGTGTGAGGAAGAAGAAGGAATGCCATACCACCAGGTTAATAAGTTCCAGGAGATGGCAGCAATTAAACCTGCTAAAATAACAGGGAGCGTTATAAACTCCTGGTGAACGGTTTTACCAATGGTGTTAGCTACTGCATGATCTTTAAAAATAAAATAGGCAACAAAATTAAAAAAAGCGGCCCAAACCACAGCCTGAAAAGGAGTTAGTACTTTTGTTGAAACAATCGTAGCAATTGAGTTGGCTGCGTCATGAAATCCGTTGATGTAATCAAAAATTAAAGCTAAAATAACTATAACTATAAGGAGCGTCATAATATTAATTTAAAAATTCGCTGATGCATTGCTCCTGTAAGTCTTGTATATATTTACATTTAGCACATCAGCCAATTGATTTTTAGGCGTACTTAATAATGATAGATTCAATTACATTGGCGGCATCTTCACATTTATCAGTTACAATTTCCATAACCTGATAAATTTCTCTTTTCTTGATCACCTCTTTGGCATCTGCTTCTGTAGCAAACAAACGTTCAATGCTCATATCAAAAATATCATCGGCCTGGTTTTCTATGCTATTGATGGCTACTAAAGCATCGGTTATCTGGCGCATATTTTTCATATTGCGCAATTCGGTAACAGCTTTATGTACCTGTACGCATCCAACTGCAATCAATTCTGCCATTTTTAAAAATCCAGTTTCGTTGGGGTTAACGCGATAGAAATTAATTTTTTTGGCAGAAGCATAAATATAATCCGCAATGTCATCAAGAGAGGTAGCAAGATAATGAATGTCTTCCCGGTCAAATGGTGTAATAAAATTTT
>Ga0209724_1004336_pt1 | contig 11209 bp, 10 predicted proteins | sample grotaG_FD_184143 | JGI IMG/M metagenome (GOLD analysis project Ga0209724, IMG submission 184143) | Glacier valley bacterial and archeal communities from Borup Fiord, Nunavut, Canada, to study Microbial Dark Matter (Phase II) -... | ecosystem: Environmental > Aquatic > Freshwater > Ice > Glacier ... | reverse complement strand
GCCGGCGGGAACGTACCCGGATTGGTCGGGGACAGCAATCTACGACAAGGGAAGTCACGTGCTGTTCGCTGGCGTGCCGTACGAGGCGAAGTGGTGGAACCAAGGCGAAAGCCCTGAGGCGTACTCGTCATCGCCCGATAGTTCCCCGTGGGTACCACTCACCGAGGATGAGATTGCGGCACTGCAGGTCAAAGCTGGCTGATTCATGCAGCTTTCGGGAATAGTCTCGGGGTATGTCGTCGACGACCATCACCTACATCGGTGGCCCCACCGCCGTTCTTGAGTACGCCGGCCTCCGGTTTGTGACCGACCCGACTTTCGATCCACCGGGTGATTACCCCGAGCCGGGAGAAACCTCTCTCGTGAAAACGGCCGGGCCGGGGATCGCTCGTGCAGACTTGGGTCGCGTCGATGTCGTCCTGCTGAGCCACCACCTGCACAAAGACAACCTTGACTACGAGGGCCTCGAGCTCATCGCGACGGGCATCCCTACCCTGTCGACTCGGGATGCCGCGAGCGATCTCTTCGGCGGATCTGTCATCGGTCTCGACTCCTGGGAGACGCATTCCTTCGGCGACGTGACCGTCACGGCGGTGCCAGCGCTTCACGGGCCGCCCGGCAGCGAGCGACTGCTCGGCGTGGTTACCGGATTCATGCTCGAGGCGCCAGACGAGCCAACCGTTTACATCTCGGGCGACAACGCGTCGATTCCGCTCGTCGAGCAGATCGCGAGCCGGTTTCCCGAGGTAGAGATCGCCGTGATCTTCGCCGGTGCGGCCCGCGTACCAGAATTACCGGGCGCGCTCACGCTGACCTCGACGGATGCAGCCCGGGCCGCCGCGATCCTTGCGGCCGACCACGTTGTCGGTCTCCACACCGAGGACTGGGCGCACTTTTCGGAGTCGCGCGCCGAACTCGAGGCCGCGTTTGCCGACTCGCCGCTGCTCGTCGACCCCGTGCTCGTGTCGACGCCGCGCGGCGTGCCCGTGACGATCAGCGACTAGGCGCCGCCGGTCGTCGGATCGCGATCGAGCAGCTCGGCGTGCAGCCATGGGTCGTCGGGATCAATGCCGTGACCGCGCCTGCCTCTCTTGCTGGCGGGCGGCGAGTATTTGCGGAGCTCGGGGGGAGCTGGCGCGGAATTCTTGCGTCGGACCCGCGGCGGGAGCCCGTCTTTCCATCCCGTGCGCCGGTTCCATCGCTTGCGCAGCCCCCGCACCTCCTTCTCGAGCCGAATTATGACCTCCGGAGCGAGTCGGTAGTGGCGCTCGGTCTCCTCGGCGCGGACAATGACCCAGTCATGCTGACGAAGAACGCACAAGTGGTGCTGAGTCGCCGAGCGGCCGACACCGAACTCGATCGAAACGACCTCTTCGATATTGCCAACTTGGTGTTCGCCGCTCGCGAGGACCTCGACGATGCGACGCCGGATGGGCTCGCCCATGATTTCGAAGGTATGCACGTTTTCTTTATGTCAGTTCGCGAAAACGTTCGCGCAAACTGACATACAAAACGGGCGGGTCCGCCCCCAGCCCGGGTAGCGGAGGAGGGGAAGGCCAGGAGGGGCTGCGCCGGGCTCAGAAGGTCGCGGTGTCCGGGTCGGCGCCGACGCGCATGCCCTGGTCTAGCCCGTCGATCGCAGCCATCTCATCGGCGCTCAACTCGAAGCCAACAATGTCGAAGTTCTGCGCCATGCGCTCGCGCGAGTTTGACTTCGGGAAGACGATGAGTCCCGACTGGAGATGCCAACGAACGACGACTTGCGCGGGCGATACGCCGTGCGCGGCCGCGGCGGACGCGACCGGCGGCATCCCGAACAGGTCATATTTACCCTGACCGAGCGGGCCCCACGATTCGACTTCGATGCCAGCACCGCGCGCGAAATCCCGGATCTCGTGCTGCGCGAAGGCCGGGTGCAGCTCGATCTGGTCGACCGCGGGAACGACCGTTCCCTCGGCAAGCACTCGCTCCAGGTGGGGAACGTGGAAGTTTGAGACCCCGATTGAGATGGCCTTGCCCATGGCTTGAATCTGCTCGAGGGCGAGCCACGTCTCGACGTAACGGTCGAGGTCGGGGCGAGGCCAATGGATCAGATAAAGGTTCACACTCTGAAGGCCGAGCTTCTCGAGGCTTGAGTCCATCGCGTCGAACGCCGACTGGGTTCCCTGATCCTTGTTCCACAGTTTGGTCGTGATGTACAGCTCGTCGCGCGGAATTCCCGACGCCGCGATTGCGCGGCCGACTCCCTCCTCGTTGCGGTACACCGCGGCGGTGTCGATGTGGCGGTAGCCGACCTCGAGCGCGTCCGACACGATTCGCTCGGTCTCGACCGGGTCGACCTGGAATACGCCGAACCCCAGCTGCGGGATCGTCGTGCCGTCATTGAGAGTGAGGGTCGCAATAGTCATGACACTCACGCTACCGCGAGACTTTGCCCATCAGTGAGGCCACCGGCCGAAGAAATAACGGGCGCGCAGCGACCCACCCCCCGACCATCACGACGATCGAAATCGCGAAGATGATGAACCCGACCCAGCTGACGTCATCGCTGCCGCCGTACATGTGGTTGAGGTTACGAAGAGCCCCCGTCGCGAGCACGAGTGTGACGTGCACGATGATGAACGCGACGAAATAGACCATGATCGGCAAGTGCAATGTGCGCGCCACCGTGACCGGGTACACGCGATTGAGACGCGTGGCGTTGACCGGCCAGGCGGCCGACATCCGGATGCCCGTGAGAATCGCGAGCGGGGCCGCAATGAACACCGTGGTGAAGTATGCAAGCAACTGCAGCGCGTTGTAGTTGACCCAGCCGTTCTCGCTCGGCCACTGCAGAGACGCGTACTGGAGGGCCGCCGACACGGAGTTGGGGAACACATCCCAACTCGTCGGCACGATGCGCAGCCACTGTCCCGTCGCGAAGATCAGAACATAGAACACGATGCCGTTGAGCACCCACAACGCATCGAGCGTGAAGTGGAACCAGAGGTTGAGGCTGATGCGCTTAGGCGCGCCCTTGGTGCGAATGAGCCCGGTGTTGTTGCGGGTCCAGAATGCGGACGGGCGCGTCGTCGTGCGTACCGCCCATCCGGTGCGAATGATCAGGAGAATCAGCAGCGAGTTGAAGAAGTGCTGCCACGCCAGCCAAGCAGGGAACCCCACCGGCGTGCCCGGTGCCGGAGCCGACGCGCCCGGGAATGCCGCGAGAAAGGCAACGCCCGCGTCGCTGAAGCGAAACGCGCGCGCACCGACGACAACCGCGGCGAGCACGATAAGCGCAACCGGAATGATCCACACCAGGGCGAGGTAGCGGCTGCGGGGAGTGGGTCGGGCGGTGCTCATCCCTGGTTCACTTGGCCCGCGCGTCAAGGGCGGCGATCACTCGCGGCACGACGGTGAAGAGGTCTCCGACGATGCCGAAGTCCGCGATCTCGAAGATCGGAGCCTCGGGGTCTTTGTCGATCGCGACGATCGTCTTCGACGTCTGCATACCCGCGCGGTGCTGGATCGCACCCGAAATTCCGACCGCGATGTACAGCTGCGGTGCAACAGTGCTTCCGGTCTGACCCACCTGGAATGACTGTGGCACGTATCCCGCATCGACTGCGGCACGGGATGCGCCCACCGCCGCTCCCAGTGCGTCAGCGAGCTCTTCGACGATGTGGAAGTTCTCCTTCGATCCCACACCTCGTCCGCCCGAGACGATCGTCTTCGCGCCGCGCAGTTCCGGCCGGCTCGAGACCTCGGTCGATACCGTGATCGCGTCGATCGTCGCGGAGGTGGCTTCCGAGACGGAGACGGGCAGGCGCGTGATCGCGGCAGTGGCGGCATCCGCTCGCGCGTCGATCGCTCCCGTGCGAATCGTGACGATTGCCAGCGAACCGGGCGTAGTCGATTGCACGGTGTACGCGCCGCCGAAGACCGAGTGAGTGGTGGTTGTCGCCCCGCCGACCACGGCAACGTCGACCGCGTCGACGAAGAGCGCCGCGCCCAAGCGCACCGCGAGCCGGCCCGCGACGTCGCGACCTTCGACCGAGTTTTCCACGAGAATCGCTGTGGGGCTGAGGGCGGCGGATGCTGCGGCCAGCGCCTCGAGCTGCGGCCCGACCAGCAGGCTGCCAGCAGCGTCCGTCTCGGCGAGGTACACCTGCGCGGCTCCAAGCGCCCCGAGCTGCGCGGCAAGCGCGTCCCCCGTGCCGGGAGTAACGACGGCTACCGCGACCGGGGTGCCGAGTCCGGCAGCGGCAGCAATGAGTCCGGCGGCTGAGCTGCGCGCGGCACCGGCGGCATCGGTGCCGATGAGGACGAGTGTGTTCGACATGCTGGCGCTCCTAGATCAGCCGGCCGGCGGCGAGGAATTCGACGAGTTCGGTGGCGGCCGTGCCGTCATCGACGACCTTGCGGCCACCCGTGCGGGCGGGGCGCTCGGCGACGCTGACGATCGTGTTGCGCGAGCCGGTGGCCGCGGCATCCATCCCCAAAGAGGCGACCGTGACAACGGTGAGCGGCTTCTTCTTTGCCGTCATGATTCCCTTGAAGCCGGGGAAGCGTGCCTCGGGTGCGGCCTCGGAGATTGAGATCACGGCGGGCAGCGCGGCGTGCGCGGTCATGCTCGCCGACTCGATGCCCCGATCCCCCGACACGCTCGCGTCGGTCAACACGGGGTTATCGAGCGCGGTCAGCACGGGGAGGCCGAGGTGCTCGGCAATCATGGCGGGGATGACCCCGCCGCGGCCGTCGGTCGACTCGTTTCCGGCAATCACGAGGTCGAATCCGATACTCGCGATCGCGGCCGACAGCACGGCGGCGGTGAGGCCGAGATCGGCCCCCGCGAGCGAGTCATCGAGCACATGTACGGCGGAGTCTGCGCCCATCGCGAGCCCCTTGCGCAGCGCTTCGGTTGCTGACGCGGGTCCCATCGAGAGCACGACCACTTCGGTGTCCTTGGCGCGGTCTTTGTGCGCGAGCGCGACCTCGAGGGCGCGCTCGTTGATCTCGTCAACGACAGCATCACGGGGGTCGCGCTCAACCCATCCGGTGGTCGGATTGAGCTTGCGCTCGCCCCAGGTGTCTGGCACCTGCTTGACGAGGACGATGATCTTCACTGATTCGCTCCCACTCTGGTTTGTTCTCCTTTCACACGGTACCCGATCGCCGGTACAGCAATTACGAGCCGTCTATTCCGCGGCCACGTGCCGCTCATCGACACCGATATACGCGCTCAACGGACGGATGAGTGCGTTGGATTCGAGCTGCTCCACGATGTGCGCCGTCCACCCGGTCACGCGGCTCGCGACAAACAGCGGCGTGAACATCTCGGTGTCGAATCCGATCAGGTGGTACGCGGGACCACTCGGAAAGTCGAGGTTGGGCTTGATGTCCTTGCGCACCGCCATCCCGTGCTCGAGGGCGTCGTAGAGTTCGGCGAGGTCGGGACGGTCGTACTCGACGATGAGGGTGTCGAGGGCCGCCTTCATCGTCGGCACCCGCGAGTCGCCATGCTTGTATACCCGGTGGCCGAATCCCATGATCTTGCGCTTCTCGGCGAGCGCGGTATCGAGCCAGGCATCCGCACCCGCGGCAGAACCAATCTCGTCGAAGATGTGCATGACCGCTTCGTTGGCTCCGCCGTGAAGCGCGCCCTTGAGGGCACCAATTCCTCCGACGACCGCCGAATACAGATCAGACAGGGTGCTGGTGATGACGCGCGCCGTGAACGTGCTCGCGTTGAAGGAGTGCTCCGCGTACAGAATCATCGACACGTCGAACGCGCTCACGACGACGGCGTCCGGCACTTCACCGAAGGTCATGTGCAAGAAGTTTGCGGAGTAGCCGAGGTCGTCTCTGGGCTCGACGAGGTGCTCACCGCGGCGGCGACGTTGGTCGTATGCCACGATCGCCGGCAGCTGAGCGAACAGCGTAAGCGACTTCTGCAGATTGGATGCGCGGCTCGAGTCCGCGGCATCCGGATCGATCGCGCCCAGCACGCTCACGGCCGTGCGCACGACGTCCATGGGATGCGCAGTCACCGGCAACTCGTCGATCACGCGCTTGACGACTTCGTTGAGATTGCGCTGAGCACGCTCGGCGGTCTCGAACTCCTCGAGCTGAACCGGGGTAGGAAGCTCGCCATACCAGAGCAGATACGCCACCTCTTCGAAGGTGCACGCGGCAGCGAGCTCCTGAACGGGATAGCCCCGGTAGAGCAGCGAATTGGTCTCGGGGTTGACCTTCGAGATCGCGGTGCTGTCGACGATGACGCCGGTGAGGCCTTTTCGGATGTCTGAATCAGTCATGTGCGCTAACCCTTCGGAACGGTGAAATTGAAAACCGAGGTGTCGAAGGCGTTGTACGCCTCGTAATCGAGTAACTCATACAGTCTCGCGCGAGTCTGCATGCCGGGCACCTCCGACTTCAACGAACCCTCGGCATTCAGGGCGTCGAGTCCACGCTGCGCGGCTCCCATGGCAATCCGCAAGAGGCTAACGGGGTAAATCACGATGTTCATTCCGACGTTCTTCAGTTCGCTCACTGTGAAGAGTTCGCTCTTGCCGAATTCGGTCATGTTCGCGAGCAGCGGCACATCGATGGCTTTACGCATGGCTTCGAACTCGCCGAGGTCGGCCATGGCCTCGGGGAAGATCGCGTCAGCGCCGGCATCGACGAGTGCCTTCGCGCGCGCGATCGCCGCTGGTAATCCCTCGATCGCGCGAATGTCGGTGCGGGCCATGATGAGCAAGTTCGGGTCGCGCCGGGCATCCACCGCGGCACGGATGCGCTTGGTCGCCGTCTCGGTGTCCACAACGGCCTTGCCGTCGAGGTGGCCGCACCGCTTCGGGTTGACCTGATCTTCGATGTGGAAGCCCGCGACTCCGGAATCCTCGAGTTCTTGCACGGTGCGTGCCACGTTCATCGGCTCGCCGAACCCGGTATCGGCGTCGATGATCGCGGGGAGGTCGGTCATTCGCGCGATCTGACGTCCCCGCGTGGCGACCTCGCTCAGGGTCGTGAGCCCGATATCTGGAAGCCCGAGGTCTGCGGCGATCACGGCGCCGGAGATGTACACACCCTCGAAGCCGGCGTCTTGGATCAGCGCGGCACTGAGCGGATTGAACGCGCCGGGCATTCGGATCAGTTCACCGCTGTCGAGACGGGCTCGGAAGGCCGCGCGCTTCTCGGCGGGAGGGACAGTCGAATACAGCATCAGAAGATCCCCTTCGGTGTGACAGCGGGAAAGTCTCCGCGCACGGTGAGCGCCGAGAGATCGGTGAGGTCTACGAGAGACTGTGCGGCGTCGAGGAAGCGTTCGATCTCGCTCGAGGCGAGCACGCCCTCGGCAAGCGATCGGAACTTGGCAGTATATTCCGCGCGACCGAACGGCCGTGCGCCCAGCGGATGCGCGTCGGCAACGGCGATCTCGTCAACGATCCGCGAGCCATCGGTGAGGTCGATCTCCACGCGCCCGCCGAACGCCTTCTCCGTGATGTCGTCGGAGTGGTAGCGGCGCGTCCACTCGGGATCCTCGACTGTCGTGACGCGCTGCCAGAGGGCGACGGTGTCGGATCGCGCGGCGCGCTCGGGAGCGTACGAGCGCTCGTGATCCCACTCGCCGTCTTGGAGTGCCACCGTAAAGATGTACGGGATCGAGTGGTCGAGGGTCTCGCGGCTCGCGCTGGGGTCGTACTTTTGCGGGTCGTTCGCCCCCGAGCCGATCACGTAGTGCGTGTGGTGGCTCGTGTGCAGCACGACTCGCTTGATCGTGTCAGCGCCGAGTGTGGGATGCTCGCGCCCGAGCTTGCGTGCCAGGTCAATCCACGCCTGCGCTTGGTACTCGGCGGAGTGCTCTTTGGTGTAGCTGTCGAGGATCGCGGTGCGCGCTTCACCGCGTTCGGGGAGTGCAACGTCATACCGGGCATCCGGGCCGTCCAAGAGCCAAGCGATCACGCCGTCTTCGCCCTCGTAGATCGGTGTCGGGCTTGTCTGCCCTCGCATCGCCCGATCGACCGCTTCGATCGCCATCTTGCTCGCGAAGGCTGGCGCGTAGGCCTTCCACGTGGAGATCGCGCCCTTACGCGACTGTCGCGTAGCAGTCGTCGTGTGCAACGCCTGACCGATCGCCTGGAAGATCGTCTCGGTCGACAGGCCAAGAAGCGTACCGATTCCCGCGGCGGCGCTGGGGCCGAGGTGGGCCACGTGATCGATCTTGTGCTTGTGCAGACTGATTGCTTTGGCGAGGTCAATCTGGATCTCGTAGCCGGTGACGATGCCCCGCAAGAGCTCGGCACCAGTGGCACCGTGGTGCTGCGCGACGGCAAGGATCGGCGGAATGTTGTCGCCGGGGTGCGAGTACTCCGCCGAGAGGAACGTGTCGTGGTAGTCGAGTTCGCGCACCGCGACACCGTTGGCCCACGCCGCCCACTCCGGGCTCGTCGCGAGTTCGCTGCCGAACACGGTGCTTCCCGCCCCATTGCGCGAGACCGGGTGCGCTTCGGCCTGCGCGCGTGCCGAGACGACCGGCGCGCGATTGAGCGATGCCGTGGCGACGGCCGCGTTGTCAATGATCCGGTTGATGACCATGTCGATGACCGCGGCGGTCGGCTCGAGTTGCTCGGCGGCAACTTCGGCGATCTTCCAGGCGAGCTGGTGATCACGGGGCAGGCTTTCGTCGCTGCGATGGACGCGGACCGGGTGGACTTTCATGCCGACCTTTCTTGGGACTTCTGCACGTCGTGCGATCCGAGGATGTTCTTGAGACTGCGATAGAGGTGGAGTTGCATCGCGTGCGCCGCGAGCGATTCCGAGCCATCAATGATCGCGTCGACAATCATGAGGTGCTCGAGGGCGGCCGCACGCAACCGATCAGGTTTATCCTGCGACAGCCGTCGAAGCCGGGCTGTGTGCGTGCGAATTCCCGCGAGGGTGGAAACGAGGAAAGGATTTGCGGCGGCATTGTCAATCGCGGAATCCAATCGTGCCACGAGCTGGTAGTACGCGTACCGAGTCGGATCCTCGTCGTTCAGCAAGCGGTGGGCGTCGCGAAACTCGGCCTGCAGCGCTTCGAAGATCGCGACATCCCGCCGGCGGGCCGCGAGTCGCGCTGCCTGCTCCTCGAGCGCCTGCCGTACCTCGAACAGCTCGGAGATGTTGTCGAGCGACACTTCGGTGACGACGACTCCGCGCCCAGAGTGACCAGACACGAGCCCCTCGCTCGCGAGTCGACTCAGTGCCTCACGCACGGGGGTGCGTGACACACCAAGCCGCGTCGACTGCTCGACCTCGGCAAGCACGGTACCTGCGGGAAGGGCTCCTTCGAGAATTTCCTCCCGCAGTCGTGAGTAGGCCCGTTCGCTTGCACGCACGCGACCAACTCCCTCCGTGTATACACACAGAGTATATCGTGGGGTTTTCCGGCGCTCTGTGCCTTGAGTGTATACACGAATCACGATCCGCGGGAGACAATCGCCAAGTAAACTGGCAGGCTGATGAATGCCGCCGAGTCACCCTCGCCTCCGCGGGCACTCGCATACCCACCGGAGCTGCCGGTCACCCAGCGCAAGGACGACATCTCCACGGCCATCCGGGGCAACCAAGTCGTCATCGTCGCGGGTGCCACGGGAAGCGGCAAGACCACGCAAATTCCCAAGATGCTGCTCGAACTTGGCTACGAGTCGATCGGGCACACGCAGCCCCGTCGGATCGCGGCACGCACGATCGCCGAGCGAATCTCCGAGGAGCTCGGCGAAGAGGTCGGCGCTACCGTTGGCTACCAAGTGCGTTTCACCGATCGGGTCGGCAAGAACACCCGCATCAAGCTCATGACCGACGGAATCCTCCTCAACGAGATCCACCGCGACCGCGACTTGAAGAAGTACGACGCGATCATCATTGACGAGGCGCACGAGCGCAGCCTGACGGTTGACTTCTTGTTGGGCTACCTCAAACAGCTTCTGCCCCGGAGGCCCGAGCTCAAGGTCATCATCACAAGTGCGACGATCGATCCCGAGAGTTTCGCGCGCCACTTCGCCGACGCCCACGGTAACGCCGCGCCGATCATTCAGGTCTCCGGCCGAACTTATCCGGTCGAGATCCGTTACCGCCCGCTCGTGGCGGAGCAGAGCCTAGCTGCGGGTCTTGAGGCCGACGACGACGAGCAGGCCGCGGGCAATACCGCCGATCGCGACTATCTGCAGGGCATCAACGACGCGCTCGACGAACTCGCCTTGGCTGGCACCGGTGACGTGCTCGTCTTCCTCTCCGGGGAGAACGAGATCCGGGATGCCGAAGACTCCATCCGCGGTCGGAACCTTCCCAACACCGAGGTCCTCCCCCTGTACGGCCGCCTCAGCGCGGCCGATCAGCATCGTGTGTTCCAGCCATCGTCGGTGGCAGGGACGAGGCGCCGCATCGTGCTCGCGACCAACGTCGCCGAGACATCACTCACAGTCCCGGGGATTCGCTACGTGATCGATGCGGGCACGGCACGCATCAGCCGGTATTCCGTGCGCTCGAAAATCCAGCGGCTTCCCATCGAGGCGATCTCGCAGGCGAGCGCCAATCAGCGCAGCGGCCGATCGGGGCGCACAAGCGACGGGATCGCGATCCGGCTCTACTCGGAAGAGGACTTCGCCCGCAGGCCCGAGTTCACGGAGCCAGAGATTCTGCGCACAAACCTCGCGGCGGTGATTTTGCAGATGATCTCACTGGGTCTCGGCGAGATCGAGAACTTCCCGTTTCTTCAGCCGCCCGATTCCCGCGGTATCAAGGACGGCCTCGACCTGTTGCGCGAATTGGGCGCGGTGGAGAAAGACAATCGAATCACGAGAATCGGCAAGCAGCTGGCGCAACTGCCGATCGACCCGCGCCTCGCTCGCATGGTGATTGAGTCGAAACAGCACGCGGTCACGCGCGAGGTGATGGCGATCGTCGCGGCACTCAGCATCCAGGATCCCCGCGAGCGCCCGCTGGAGAAGCGAACGCAGGCCGATCAGCAGCACGCGCGCTTCACCGACCCGACGAGCGACTTTCTCACCCTGCTCAACCTGTGGAACTACCTCGAAACCACCGGGGCCGAACTCTCGGGGAGCGCATTCCGGCGCCGCATCAAGGCGGAGTATCTCAACTACCTGCGCGTGCGGGAGTGGCAAGACGTGTTCAGGCAACTCTCGCGCATGGCGAAGCCGCTAGGGCTCGTCGTTGCTGACCCGCACGC
>Ga0209724_1004328_pt1 | contig 11226 bp, 6 predicted proteins | sample grotaG_FD_184143 | JGI IMG/M metagenome (GOLD analysis project Ga0209724, IMG submission 184143) | Glacier valley bacterial and archeal communities from Borup Fiord, Nunavut, Canada, to study Microbial Dark Matter (Phase II) -... | ecosystem: Environmental > Aquatic > Freshwater > Ice > Glacier ... | reverse complement strand
TGGGGCCCCCGCATCCTCCAGCGCGGCCACTATCGGGATCCCCTGCTCTCTGGCAAAGGTCTTGCCGTGAGTACCTCGGGCTTGCGCTGGATCTGTGTCATGCTGGTGGTGCCCTTGCCGTGGACCCCCAGCCTATGGGCCTTGCCGTTTTTGACCATTCTTACCACCCCCCGCCGTTGATACGGCGACCGGCCCGCGCCATAAGACTATTACGATCTGGGCGCAACAGGTCGTGATCCTCGTCCGCCGCTGGCTGCCGACGCGCGCTATCACCCTGCTCGGCGACGGCAACTATAGCAGCCTCGACCTGGGCACTACCTGTGTCCGCCAGCAGGTGCGCCTGCTGGTGCCGTTGCGCTTGGATGCCAATCTGTTTGCCCCGCCACAGGCGCGACGGCCCGGCCAACGCGGGGCACCGCGCGTCAAGGGGCAGACACTGCCCAAGCTGGCGAGCTTACTGACCGATCCCGCAACGGCTTGGACGCGGGGCACGTTGCCGTGGTATGCCCAAGGGTGCTACGAACTCGAGTGGTGCAGTGGGCAAGCGTTCTGGTATCACGGCGGCAAAGCGCCGTTGCCGATCCGCTGGGTGCTGACACGCGATCCGGTGGGCACCCACCCGCCGCACGCCTACTTGCAGACCGAACTCAGCGCGGCCACCATCCCTGCTGCTCCGGCGGATGCCGCTCCGTCCAGCGAGTTCGGGTCGCCCCCATCGCCGGTATACCGCTGACGATCCTAGGAGCTAGCGCCGCAACGGGGCGGGAGATCTTGGTGCGGTATCAAGGGCGCTGGCGACGGGAGGTGACACTAAAAGAGAGTCGCGCGCATCTGGGGGTGGAAACGCCAATGGAGCAAGTTAGCCATTGCCCGGAGTACACCAGGACTGTTGGGCTTATGTAGCGTGGTGGTGCTGGGCGGGCAGGCGCTCCACCCCGAGGGGCGCATCCCGGTAGCCCAGGCAGCGTGGTATCCCAAGAGCCAAGCGACATTTAGTGACGTGCTGGCGACGGTCCGCCGGCACGTATGGCACCAGGAATTAGTTGATAGCCGCGCATGTGGCGGTAAGCAAATAACCATCTAGGGCGCGGACCTAGCGCGGGTGATGCAGGCTGCCGCCGCCTAAGCGGTTGTACAAAGTCGAGCTTAGCACCGCACGGCGCATAAATGGCTTGACGAAACGCAATGAACTTGTTAAACTGCTTAGTAGTATTGGTAGGATGGCGCATAATTGAGCATAATTGATTGTCCCGTCGCCTGGCGGTTTGTGTATGTCAGGCACGAGCCGCCGGTTTAGATAAACCGGCGGTGTGGGGCCAGAGCTGGGTGCAAGGGCGGTTGCTTTCCTCGCGTCGTCAGGTTTGCAGGTATCGCTACACCGGGTAAGGCAACCACAGCCCCTGAAAAGGAGATCTGCGTCTACGATGCCGTCGTGCGCTCTTGCCACAGCAGTTGAGTCTGCGTCCGCCCCAGCCGTGCCAAAGGCTGTAGCTCCCTGGCTGCCGACTCGCCTGCCGGACCTGCGAAACCTTGGACTGATCGTCGTGGGTTTTCTGGCGCTGTTAGTGCTACTTCCTCCCCAGCATGAGTACCCCATTCTCGACGACTGGATCTACGTCGGATCGGTGCAGCATCAGTTGGCGACGGGTGCGTTTGCGATGCCGGACCGCTCCCAAGCCAATCTGGTGGGATTGACTTTATGGGGCACAGTATGGGCCTGCGTGTTGGGCTTCAGCTATACCACCCTGACTTATTCGACGCTGGCCTGCGCCCTATTCGCCTTGCTGACTATCTACAGTCTCGCTCGCACATTAGCCGCGCCGCCGGCAGCCGCCTTGTTAGGGGCCGCGCTACTCGCGATCAACCCGCTCTTCCTCCACTTCAGTTACAGCTTCATGACCGATGTGCCGTTTCTAGCGCTCATGTTAGGTGCCTGCTACGGCTACATTCGCGGCCTACAGGGTCATGGGGCGGGTTGGCTGTGGATCGCCGGCGGCTGTGCGGGGTGGGCCTTCTTGATCCGCCAGTTTGCCGGTGTCGTCCCACTGGTCTTTCTGCTCTACGTAGCGGTCGTCGCGGTGCGCGACCGTCGCTTGCGAATCAGTCATTGGCTGGGGGTCGCCATCGTGCCGGCCCTCTTCCTGGTGGGATGGTGGCTCTGGTCCCACAATATGCCCCCTTCGGGTGCCTTTCTCCAGGGTGCCCAGCAGCGGTCCACCTTCATATGGAAGGACAAATGGTTCGCCGTCTTCTTCGTGCGGGCGCTCGTTTGCCTGCCGCTAGCAGCACTCTCTGTATTTGCAGCCCTCACGCTGCGCCGATCCCGCTGGTGGCTGCTCGCACCCTGGACGGTGATCATCGGCGGGAGCTGGACGGCAGTGAAAGGGCTGAAGGAAAACTTAGTCGCTCCGACTGCACCGGACTTCACGGCCCATTTCGGCCCGCTGGCGGTTGATCTGCCGGCGCAGATTAATACTTTCGTCGGCTCCGGTAATCTTGTGCGGCTCGAAGGATTCGCCTTTTTCGAATATCAGCAAGAGGAACTCTGGACATCAGAAGCCTGGTGGCTGATCTTTGTCGCCGCGACCGCACTCGGCGTACTGCTGTTAGCCAAGATGAGTAGCGGCGTACTGGACTGGTGGCAAAATCGAGGGCAGACTGGCCGGCTCACGCCCGCAACGACTATCTACCTAGCGGGGATGACCGTCTTTGTGGCCTCACTGGCGCTACCGGGAGATTATTTCGACCGCTACCTGCTGGGTTTCGTTGCTTTCATCATCCTGTTCGTAGTGCGCGGGGCGATCACATGGGGGCGCTGGACTTGGCGCTACGCGGCGGGCACGCTGGCGGTCTGGGCGCTGGTCAACATCCTTTTGCAAGCCGATTTTATTGAACACGATAACGCCCGATGGCAGGCCGGCCAGTGGCTGGCCGCTCGGGTCCAGCCGGTTCATGTAGGCTACGACTGGGACAATGTGCGTGGTTTTGGCGACGGCACGTATGAAGTGGCCGATGGGCCGTTGCCCGGTTTTCGCGTCGAGGCGCGCTTTCCCTATACGAGCCGGTTGAGTGGCTTGACCACGCGGTATGTTTTGGCACAGGCACGCACCGACCAACCCCCCCTCCCCCCACCGATCCTGCCGCTGCACCCGGCAGCGATCCTTGGAACTGATGCCGGCCTGCGCGAGGCCCGCGCTGTCGGTGTGGATGCTACGGGCCGCGTCTACATCGCCGACAACGCCAACCATCGCATTGTCGTGCTTGACCGCAACGGCAAGCTGCTCACCCAGTGGGGTGGTGCCACCGACGGGTCGGCCCCCGGCAAGATCAATCTCCTGGGCGATCTCGCCGTCAGCCCAGCCGGCCATGTACTGACAATTGATTCGGGCAACGGCGATCTACAAGAGTTCACGCCGACCGGCCAGCTGGTGCGGTACCTGCCTGGGCTTGCGCCGGCGGCGGGGGGTATCGCGCTGGGGCCAGAGGGACAGATATGGATTGCCTACACGGCGGGGGGCCGGGTGTTGCGGCTGACACCCGATGGCCGGCTGGAGCAGGACATCTTCGGCGGGGCAGTGGGCACGACGGCCCGGCTGGAGCAACCGATCGACGTGGCCGTTGCGCCGGATGGCACAGTCTACGTGGTAGATATGCGGCGGCGGATCGTGCAACTCGACGGCAGCGGGCTGGTGGTGCAGGAGTGGCCGGTGCGAATTGGCTTGGACTGGGGAGGCAGTCACCTAGCTGTGTGGAAGGGGCAGGTGGTGATGAGCAATCCGGACACCGGGCAATTGGCGATGCTGAACCCGGCTACAGGTCAGATCAGCTATGTGGGCAGCGCGGGTGCGGAGCCGGGGCAGTTCCGGGTGCCCGTAGGATTGGCAGTCGGCCCGCAGGACCACTTGTACATACTCGACAGCGGCAATGGACGCGTGCAAGTGTTGGGCGACCTCCCCCTCAGATAAGGCGGATCGGCGCTAACTCGGCGTATGTGTGGGACGCGCCGTCTCGTTCGGCGGGAGGGCACGTCAATGATCGCGCCAAAGGCATCCACTATCGGAGGTGCCCCCAGGGCTTATGCGTTCTCGAAAAGCGGACATCCTAGCATGGCAAGAGCGGCTTCGGGGTGCCGCGCATGGTAGCGCAAGCGCGCCGCGATCTGCCGATGCCCCGTGCGATGGAACACACTCACCACCAGATCGCGCAGCAAACTCATGATCGCCGGTCCCGCTTCCCGGTGGATCAAGCTGCGATCCTCCCCCAGCGTCACATCTTTCACATAATGTAGGCGGTTCTCGATCCCCCAGTGCCCGCGCCGCAACTCCAACAACCGCCCCACTCCCGCCACCTCCGCCGGCAGGCTCGTGATCCCCCAGTGCTGCTCCTCCTGGTGCGTGATCCCCTGCGCTTGCCAACTACGGATCACCATGAACCCCTGCGCCAAGTGTGGCCAGTCCAGCACCCGCCGTAGCTCCGCCGTCGCCGCCAAATAGCGAATATCTACGCGGCCATGCCCATCATCACGCGTCGCTGTCTCGCGTCGATCCGTCGGCGGCGGCGCGTAGCCATAGCGCCGCCGGGTCTCTGGGGCAAACCACGCCTGGAGCGCGGCCAATAGGTGGCCCTGATTAGCTTTGACCGTCAGCAAATAGTCGCCGCCCGCCGCCACGACCTGCTCACACAGACGGCGTTGACACCATAGCGCGTCGCCGGTCAACACGCGCCCCGTCCAATCTACGGCCGCCAGCAGGGCGGGCGCACTATTGAGTTCGGCCGCCGCCTTATCAGCCGTACTGGTAACGAGCACGGCGGCCAGGACCGTGCCGGTCGCGACGCAGTAGGCGGCGACTTCGTGGATGGGGCTGGTGCCCGGCGGGGGCGGCGTAAAGGCTAGCCGCCCGCGTTGGGCGTGGCCGTCGCAGGCCACGCCTTGACTGGCGCGGGGCCGGGCGGCGGGCGCATCCAACAACTGGCGCAAGGCGGTAGCGAGGGCGGTAGGATCGCGGCGGCGCAGGAGGCGATTGAAGGTGGATTGATGCGGGGTGCGCCCGGCGGAGAAGCCGAGAGCCTGCTGGGCCAGGGGGACTGGTCGCGCAACCAATCGGCGGCAGCGAGCTGGGAGAGGTGATGACAGAGCAGAGCGGCGAGGGTGGCGGCAAGCATGGCGGCGACGGAGTAACGGCGGCCACGAGTGCGGCGGGGGTCGGGAACCGTAGCAAAGAGACCCAGCAGGTGGTGCAGAGAGACGGCGGGGCCGGTGGGGGTAGGAACGTGCGGTTCGAGGGCCGCCAGTACAGTTAGGGAGGGCGGAGGGGTATGGCAGGTAGTCAGGGCGGGGGCGGATTGAGTATACTGTATCGGGCGCTCCTTTGGGTTAGGGGCTGGTGGGTTACAAGCCATCTTACCAAAGGAGTGCCCGTTTGTCGCTCTTTTCCGAGAACGCATAACCCCTGGAGGTGCCCCCAGGAAGTTTGCGGCGGGCGCAGTGTTTATGGTACACTAGGCGGTGCGACACCCTGAGACGTGTAACCATTGCCAGACGGTAGGCGGGGATGTGGGAAACCGGTCCTAGCCTGCACATGGCGATGCTCTGGCGAACCTGAGCGGTGTGCCGCTCGGGCACTCCAGCGGGACAATAGCATCTTTCAGCACTTGCTATGTGCTTAGAGCCTGTCTGAAAAGGTCGAATGTCGGCCCGCTGAACGACGAAACCGGGGCGAACGCGGCCGGGCACGCCTCATCAGAAGAGCAAAGGTGGTCGCATAATGTGCCGCCTACCCCACTGGACCCACTTTTCAGACAGGCTCTTAGGAGCCGTGGGCAAGGAGGAAGCAGACACCGGATGATCATAACAAGCGACAAGACCACCCTGGCTGATGCGCCTGTGCAGCGGATGACCGTTACCCGTCGCCGCTTGGGTGCGCTCTGGGCGGCTCGCGGTTTGTGGGGCGGATTAATCGCACTCGGGCTGGCCGCACGCGCCCAAGATATCTACATGAACGGCGGAGACGCGGGAGGCGCAGCTTGGCTGTACACGGCTGCGAGTGTTCTGTTGATTCTTGTCATGGTGCATCCAACTTGGTCACGGCACCGCCCGCCGGCGGTTAGCCCGGACTCACCGACAGGGGGGGGGTTGCTGCGCGGCCAGCGTGACGCAGGACTGACCGCCGGTACGAACGTGTACAATGCCATCAGGATCCGCTCGGTCGGTAAGCCACTGGTGTCCGTAGTCACTCCTCTCGTCCTGGCGACACCCCAGCGCAGCGGCTTGTGGACGCGCTGGCAGGGTCTACGGGGTCGCTGGGGCTGGCGACTAACGCTGCCCGGTCTCGCGATCGCACTGGGGTTGGCCGGTGCCAGCGTATGGGTGCTCCGAGCCAATATTGCCAACACACTTGGCGGCTGGCTCTGGGCTGCGGCTTTAGTGGCCTTCATCCTGACCTTCGCTGGGGCACCCCGTTGGCCGCGAGGCATCGGTGGATTGCTCTCCACGCCCGAAGAGGACTTCTTCGGGCCGGGCGTGCCGCGTCTTGCCTTCCACTGGGAACTGGTGTTGGCCGCCTGCATGATCCTACTCGCCCTGGTGCTGCGGATAGTTAATCTGGAATATATGCCTGGAATCCACGGCGACGAAGGCGAGCGCGGCCTGGATGCACTTGCGATTGTCGAGGGGCATCCGACCTTGCTCTTCGGTTATGGCTGGTGGGGAGTGCCAAACCTCTACTTCTATTTGATGTCTTGGCCGCTGCGCCTCTTTGGCGACAACATGGTTGGGGACCGTATGCTGTCGGTCCTCTGTGGTGTCGTGACTGTCTGGCTAGTCTACTGCATCGGCCGCCTGCTGTGGGGTTCCCGCGTAGGTCTCATCGCGGGCACGCTGCTGGCGTTCTCACCACTGTGGTTACAATACAGCCGCGTGGCGGGTGAGAGCACGCCGACGGGGATGTGCTGGGCGGGCGGGTTCTTGTTCCTGTTTCGCGCCTTGCGCTTCCGACGGTGGAATGATTGGGTCTTGGCCGGACTATGTTACGGCTTTAGCCTCTATTTCTACGCGGCCGGCAAGCTGGTCCTGCCGATGCTGGCCGTGATCGGGGTCTATTGTTTGATTCGCTGGCGACTCGCGTTCTTCAAACGGTATGCCCTCGGCTTCATCTTGTCTGGCACCGCGTTCCTGCTCGCGTTCTTGCCCTACGCGCTCTTCTTGATTACGGACAATTGGCACGGATTTTTCGGGCGGGCGCAGGAAACCTCGATCTTCTCGGTGCAAAATCAGGCCAATACGTTCAACCGATTCGGTGTGCTGTATGATGCGAACTGGGCCAGCCAACCCCTACCGCAGATTCTGTTGAACCACCCGTGGCAGTGGGGGCAACTCATTTTCCAGCAAGCAAGGACCGCCAGTGAGGTGCTGTATCGCATCGGCGACGGCGGGTTCTTTTACACGCTTAACGAGCATCACGGAACCTTGCTGAACCCGATACTGGCGGTCCTGACCGTATTGGGGCTGGTCTACGCCACCTGGAAGCTCTGGGACGCACGCTTTGGTTTGCTCCTGATCTGGTTCTGGCTTGGCATGGCGGGCATGATCATGACCATTGATGTGCCGAGTGTGCAACGCCTCGTCGGCGCATGGCCAGCCATCTTCCTGTTTCCCGCCGTGCTAGTTGACCGAATCGGGGCAGCGGCTTGGCCGATCAGCCGCACGCTGGCCCGGCGTTGGGCCACCCTCCCGCTGGCCGCATTGGTCGTCTTTGCGGGTGCTGACGGCTACCGGGAGTATTTTATCAGCTACGCCGCGCAGTGCCCGTTCTGCACTGCAACCGCACAGGCACGCTACGTCCAGGGGTTCGGACAAGATTACAAGGCTTATCAACTGGGCGTGGGCGGCTATGACATTTACTTTGGCTATGGCAGTACACGCTTTCTAGCCAAAGGGGTGGATGGCGTTGACCTGACCGTGCCAATGGACTTCTTCCCTATTACCGACAATAACGGTAAAGGGGCAGCTTTCCTGATCTATCCATCCAACGCCCAGTACCTACCGATCATCCGCACGTTTTATCCGGGCGGAGTGGAGGAGCCGGTCAAAGGCAACGACGGCTCGTTCATTGCCACCGGCTACAAGGTGAGTCCTGCTCAGATGGCGGCTTTTCAGACGGTCCACGCCGTATATCACCCGGCACAAGGCGCGAACGTCACGCGCGACGAGCCAAACTTGGGGACGCAACGGACACCGAACGTTGGCACGGGTGTTTGGACAGCACCGCCCAGTCTGGCCTATCCTGTCACCGCGACTTGGCAAGGCGGTCTGGTCGCGCCGGCGTATGGGCTGTATACCTTCGTGTTAAAGGGGGCGCAGGGGGGCCAACTGGATGTGGATGGTCAGACCGTTCTTGATGCCGCGACACCTGTTGCCGCAGCAGGGGATCGCGAGGCCATGCTGGTACTGGCCCAAGGCATCCATGACGTGCGCCTGAGCGGCACGCTGACCAACGCGCAGGGTCAGGTGGATCTCGCGTGGGCAGGGGGCGGTGCCTCGTTGCCCATCGCCCCCCGCTACCTATACAACGGTTTGACCGGTGGCCTCAGTGGCGAGATCGGCACTAACGTCGGCAGCGGGTTGGATGCGGCCGACCCGCTGACTGGTCAGACACCGACCAGCCGCCGCAGCGACCCGTTCCTCGGCATCCGTGACACCGGTGCAGACACCTCTAGCTTGCGTCAGCCCGGCTTGCGGGCGCGCTGGCAGGGCGCGATCCAGATCCCCTTGACTGGGAGCTATCAGTTCCACATCGAGTCTAATGGGCCAAGCCTGCTGAAGATCGACGACCAGATCGTGCTAGATACTCGTGGGAGTGGCCCTGACGGCACCGTAATCTTGGCGGCCGGCACCCATGCGGTGGATGTGCGCTACAGTTGGCCGGGCGGTGTGCGGGGCAACCTTGAGTGGTATTGGACCCCGCCGGGTGGTGTGCGTGCCCTCGTACCCACCACGGTGCTGACTCCTGCGGCGCGCAGTTGGCGGCGGGGTACAGTACCCGATCCGACTACCCAACCCAACCTAGCTCCGGAGCCGCAGCGGGTACAAGCAGTCCAACCCACTGCCGTACTGGGCGCGGACGCAGGAATGGGGGAAGCGCGAGGTATCGGCGTGGACAGCGCAGGCCACATCTACATCGGCGACACCAGCAACCATCGCGTGCTTGTCTTGGACAAAGACGGCAAGCGGATCGGCGAGTGGGGTGGGGCCACCGATGTGTCGGCCGCAGGCAAGATTAACCTGCTGGGCGACCTGTGGACCACGCCCGACGGCCATGTGCTGACCATTGACTCGGGAAACGGGGATCTACAGGAGTTCACGAGTAGCGGGCAACTGGTGCAACATATGCCGAAGTTGGCACCTGCAGCGGGAGGGATCGCAGTGAGTGCCGATGGGCAGATCTGGATCGCGCACACGGCCGGGAGCCGGGTGCTACGTGTCAGTGCGGCCGGACAGATCGCGCAGGAGTTGGTGGGTGATGCCGCCGGGACGCGGACGCGGCTGGAGCAGCCAATCGATGTGGCAGTGGCACCGGACGGAACAGTATACGTGGTAGATCTGCGCCGGCGGATCGTGCAGCTAGACGGTGCTGGGCAGATCGTGCATGAATGGCCGGTAGAGATCGGGCTACAGCGTGGCGGAAGCCACTTAGCGTACTGGCAGGGGCGGGTAGTGATGAGTGACCCGGACCGAGCGCAGCTGATAGTGCTCAACCCGGCAACAGGCCAGATCCGCTATGTTGGGGGCGCGGGTGCGGCACCGGGGCAGTTCCAGATGCCGGTAGGACTGGCAGTTGGGCCGGATAACCGGCTGTACGTGCTGGACAGTGGCAACGCGCGCGTCCAGGTCTTTAGCGACCTGCCGACGACCCCTTAACATAAGGATTAGGCAATCTTCCGTCTCGATTGGCAAGGGGCTGAGTAGTTCTACAATGCCACAAAGGGGGCCACCAGCCATTCCTGCGCGCTCGGCAAGTCGTCGCGCCCCGTCCAGACCCATCGTGCCGCCAACGCGGTCCGCACTTCCCGTACTCACTGGGCCGCACCCGCACTATCTGGAAAACCATGTTCGGGTCGCACGCTACCGCGGCGACCGTCAGTGCCCGGCCTGTCCGTAGAGGTCAGCACAGGCGAGCAAGCGAAAGCGCAGGTCGTGCGCCGCCTCCACTTTGCCCCACCGCCCGTTCCCCTGCCGGGCGGCTCCGACGGAATGGGTTCCGGCTTTTTTCGCAGCGCTCTCGTCCAGGATGAGCGTCCCGTCGACTAGGTCGGGGTGGCCCGCAGTTTGGCTTGGACTTGGGCGAGGACCGCAGCAGCCGATCAGGGGGAGTTGGACATGAAGTGCTGGAAGTGTTGGGGGCGAGGGTCATGGAGCGGACAACCCCGGCAAAATGGCGGTCGGTGGGCCTACGCAACTGACCGCTGAGATAGGCATAGGCATAAGGACTGCCGTCGCGTGTGGTCGTGCGAAAGCAGGGGGCATAGCATTGCCAAAAGCTGTTCAAGCGGGTGCCCAACTGTTCGACCGCCCCAGCAGGCAGACCCCAGCGCCCCGTATCGAACCGCGCCAAGTAGGTGGTGAGCGTTCCATTCATTCACTATACCGAATGGCCGGGGCCGAATGCAAGTCCCGCCCGAATGTGAAATTGTAGAAGTAGCATGGCAGTTGCAAAGTCCTACTATCTCGCGTCGTTCAGTTTAGTGGGTGCTGTGCTCCTGGTCTGGCCCGGCTGCCGCTACGCCTGCGCCATCTACTGTCGGCTCTTTTCCCATACCATTGGAAAGCGTTGCTCAGGAGGCAGCACAGGGCCAGCAAGCGAACAGTAGTCCATAGTAGGACTTTGCAACTACCATGGATAGCCTCGTGACACTCTTGCATTAAGCGATATTGTGTGCTATAATATCTCTACGGCCGTGCCTAGCAAACAATTAGGCAGTCAACGCAAAACTGACAGGTCAGATAAGGCAAAATCGCGAAACAGCGCTATGCGGTATCCGTTTTTCGGAATCTTTCTCTTGAATACTATACTGCCAACGCTGATTCCAAAAGGGATGTTATATTAGGACTTTCGCTTAGGTAGACCCACGCGGTGGGATTTGCTATTCCGGCCTCCTCTGTGGTAGAATGCTCTTATGATCACGAAGGCGCAATACGTGGAGTACCTTCTGAGTACTCCGTTTAATTAC
>Ga0209724_1004327_pt1 | contig 11230 bp, 6 predicted proteins | sample grotaG_FD_184143 | JGI IMG/M metagenome (GOLD analysis project Ga0209724, IMG submission 184143) | Glacier valley bacterial and archeal communities from Borup Fiord, Nunavut, Canada, to study Microbial Dark Matter (Phase II) -... | ecosystem: Environmental > Aquatic > Freshwater > Ice > Glacier ... | reverse complement strand
AGGATGTCAACGTCAACAAAGAGGTAAACAACTCAATGGCGGCAATGTTTGTGGGTGCGCCAGCCCTGGTGGCCTTGACCAAAGGAGCATCTTTTAGCGCGAATACTTACAAACTTGAATTCAGCCCCGCTATTGCCAAAGGGCTCACTAGCGGCTCCTTGCAACAAATGCAGTCGTTGGAAGGAGGCATGCGGGCAATTGTAGTGGATAGCACTACTAAACAAATTGTAGGGCACGGCTCCCTTATTTCGACCTTAAAACCTACTATCGGGCCGCCTTATGTGATGGTTTTTATGCTGCTCAGTGGGGTACTATTAGATCAATTTTTGCCAGGAATTAACCAACAATTCGAGATTTTGAACCAGAATATTGTGGATGTAAAGAATTTCCTGGAAGACAAAGAATATTCCATCATGCAGGGCAACCTGAAATACCTGAACGACATCCGCTCCACCATGAACCTGCACAAAATCGCCCCTACCGACCTGGAAGCCTTTCGCAACCAGCTTGAGAGCGTGGAACGGGAGTCGCAACAGATTACCGAATTCTACAAGACCCGCATGGGCCGCACCAATGATAGCTTTAATCAGGTGAAACTGGATAAAACCCTGTTATTCTTCCGTAGCGAGGACAAAATCAAAGAGTTGCAAAAATATGTGACTGATTATCAGGCCCAATCCTCCAGCTACCTGTTTGCCCTGATGGTGCGGGGGTTGTCCTCTCAGGTGCGTTGCGCCCTGCCCGAAAGCCGGGAACTGGCGTTAGGCCGGATTGAAGATGTACGCAAAGACCTGAAAACTTTAAGTCAGACCCAGGATGCGTTTTACACTCAGGTGGAGAAGCGTATCCCCGAAATGACGGGCATGTTTGCCGACTCCAAAACTCAGGATCAGTTCAAGGATTTGGTCGCCAAGGGTAAGGCCAAAGCCAAAGATGATTATGAAAAGGCTGATAAGGGCTTGAACGAGGTCGTCCAAAAGGTCAACGCCCAGATGCTGGTCGAATCCCAGGCTCTGGCTCTGGTGGTTACGCTGGACGGCAAGGGCAACATTACCAAAACCGCTAAACTGGTTAGCACAAAACCGTAGAAGGGACTAAATCTATGGCTGGTGGTTGGTTAACTACCATGAAACCATCCTTCCAGACCGAGTGGCTGGCCTTACCGCCCAAAGATTCGCATCAGGTATTGGAAAAAATCAGCCTGTTGGCGCAAGACCCCCACTCGGACGCAAAGGTTAAAAAACAACTCAAATATCTGAACGGCAATCTGCACCGCATCCGCAGCGGCGATTACCGCATTTTCTACACCTTTGACGAAAAGTACGTCAGCCTGTTAGCCTTGCGCCGCCGCTCTGACGAGACCTACGACGAAGATTATGACGTAGAGTTTTTGGGTGGGCTGGAAGTAGAACTTGGCGGTGGGTCAAGTAAAGCGGTAGGGCCGGATTGGGAGAAGATTTTCGCCACCCAGCCCCAGGCAAAAACCCGTCTGCCCGAACCCATCACCCAGGAATTGCTGGTTAGCCTGCGCGTGCCAAAAGAGTGTTTTACCCGTCTGACTCGGCTGGAAAATCGCGAGGACTTGCTGAACTGCCCCGGCATCCCTGACGAGATTCTGCTCAAACTGGACGAGTATCTGTTTGAGCGTCCGTTGGTGCTGGTAACGCAGCAGCCCGACTACCTGTTGAGCGATATTAACGACCTGTTGCGCTTCAAAGAGGGCGAGTTACTGGCCTTTTTGTTGAAACTCAGCCCGGAACAGGAGAAATTTGTTAGCTGGGGGGTGAACGCCACTGGGCCAACCCTGGTTAAAGGTGGGCCGGGGACAGGCAAAAGCACCGTCGCGCTCTATCGGGTGCGCTCGATTCTGGCAATGCTCCGTAAAAGAGGGGTGGAAAACCCTCGAATTCTGTTCACCACCTATACTAACGCCCTGGTAAAATCCTCCCGCCAGTTGTTGGAGCAACTGTTAGGCAAAGATGCCCGTTTTGTAGAGGTACAGACGGCGGATAGTTTGGTCTGGAGTATTCTGACAAAAAGCGGGGAAGCACCCCACTACGCTAATAATGAACAATTGCGGGGACTATTGCGACAGGCGGTAGAGTTGGCTAAGAGTCGCTTTGAAGGGAACGCTTTGCAAAAGGCCGCCCAGGTCGTTGCCATCGAGCGCGTAAGTATCCAGTATTTGTTGGACGAAATTTTGATGGTGATTGTGGGTCGCCAGCTTGGGACATTAGAGGCATATCTAACCGCGACCCGCGCTGGTCGCAAGATGGCTCTGTATGCCAGCCACCGCAAGGCCATCTGGAAGGTACAGGAGTGTTTGAATGAGTTGCTCAACCAGTCCGGCCTGACCACCTTCTCGCACGCCCGCGATTTAGCCCAGGCCTTGCAGGAAAGTGCCAGCATCTTAGACCGATTTCAGGCGGTAGTGATAGACGAGGCGCAAGACCTTGACCCCAGTGTGTTGCGAATTCTGGTAGAGCTGTGTGAGTCGCCCAACCGCCTGTTTATCACCGCCGATGCCAACCAATCTATTTACAATAGCGGTTTTAATTGGAGCGATGTCCATCAAGACCTCCGATTCCAGGGGCGCACCGGGATATTACGGGCCAATTATCGTTCGACCCGCGAGGTAGGCGAAGCGGCTCAGGCTTATCTGGCGGCGGATATGCTGGACGCGGAGGCGGTAGACCGCGAGTATATCAATTCGGGGCCAATGCCAGTAGTACGAGCCGTCCAAAATACCAATAATGAAGCTTTGTTACTGGCGCGATTCCTGCCGGGAGCGGCCCGCGAATATCGGTTGGGGGTAAGTGCCTGTGCGGTCTTTTGCCCCACCGAAAATGCCGGACGGGCTATCGCCGAGCGTCTGACTAAACTGGGGGTTGCGGCCAATTTCATGTCGGGCAAGGAATTAGACTTGTCGCGGCAGGGGGTTAAGGTGCTGACCTTAAAATCTTCCAAAGGGTTGGAATTCCCGATAGTGGCCCTAGCCGGGTTTGTGGATAGCCGCTATCCTAACCTCCCGGCTGGCCTTTCGGCAGAGGAAACAGAGGAAATATTGGGTCGGGAACGCCGTACCATGTTTGTGGGGATGACCAGGGCGATGCGGGCTTTGATGTTGATAGTGCCATCCTCCCAAAATTCGCCTTTACTGAAAGGTTTTAATAGCACTTACTGGAACGTTGGAAAAGAAGGGGAAAGTCTTTGAAAGTCGTAAACTTACCGTCAAAACTCACGGCTGATTTTGATCTTGCCGGAACAAACCGCCAACTACAGACCGGGGAAGCTCTGCTGAATTGGAACGCGGTGGAGGAAGCCACCCCCGAAGTGCTGGAAACTCTGTTAGTCGGTTTGGATTTAGTGCGCGATGCTGACATAATAAATATCGAGACCATTCCCGATAAGTTGGGTCTGACGGTGCTGAAAATATTGTCCAAACCAGCCCGCGCCAACTCACCCACAACACCCCGCCCCGAAGTTCAGGGTAACGCCCCGGAGGTCTGGCAGCCCCCGAAAGTAAAGACTGGTGAATTAAAAGCCCCCGACACTGTCCCAAAACCCCTGCTGGAAGTGCCATCCCCGGCAGCTCTGCGGGCGGAATTGGAGCGACTGGCCTTTCTGGAATTGCATGGCCCGGTGAATGGGCCAAAAGAGGAATTGACTGAGCCAGTGCGTGACCGCTATCTGGTAGGAATGCTGGCTCCCGGCAAGTTGCAGGATAAGCCGGAAAAGGACGAGCATTTTGATATTGACGAACAGGAAGATATTAGCTCGGCGGAAGGTAGCCGGGTGGGTGAGGATGGCGCAAGTGACCCGGTTAGCCAGCAGCTAATCAGCCTTTGCCCTTCCTCTTTTGGCCTTAGTTTCTCGGTGGCCCAGGAAGCCATACAATTCAAGGTGCAAGCCCGTTGGGGTCACTACCAGCGTCAACCTAGCGAAACCCTGACGACGGATAAGGGCACGGCCCGGCTGGTCTGGCAACGGACGCAACGCCAGGGCGAAAAAGTTTTTAGCCTGAAGGAAGGCCCGCTAAAAGTCTGGCAACCTGCCCTACAGGAGCAGCCAGATGTAATGGTGCGCGGTCTGGTGCGGAAGTCAGAAGATAAGTTTAGTGGTGAATGGTCGTGGTCAGTCACCCTTTTTTTGGTCAATAATCAAAACGAACCAGAAAAGAACCGGGATAGTGCCTGGATATTCCAGCCCGAATTGGTGGTCGAGTCCCCCGACGGCGACGGGATTTTCCAGCAACGCCAGCCCCAGCGTCCGGGCCGTCTCAGCCCCGACCTGGAAGAGGAACAGGCCATGCGAATGTTATACCGCAATCAGGTAGCTTTTGCTATCGGGCATGGGGTGGGGGTGCATGCCGATACCGTTAACGGCAACCCTATCAAAGCTTGGCGGATTTCCACTCGTGTGGTGCCAGCTTATGAGATACCCTCTACCGAACATTTTACCGTAGCTGATAACCCCGCCACACACGGTCTGGTCTTGCAAATGCTGGAACTAGCCCAGACACCCGTAGACGAACTGCGCGGGAAATTATCCCCACTGACCGCGGCTTATGAGGGCTGGATAAAGGCCCAGGAGGCCCGGATTAGTAACCCCCTGGAACTATTGGGTCTCTACAAAAAATACGCCCAGCAAGCGATAAAAAATTGTCGCCAGACCCTGAAGCGTATTGAAGAAGGGATTGAGTTGATATTAGGGAATGGGCAGGCTTTGCGAGCTTTCCGTTTTATGAATGAAGCGATGCACCGCCAGTTTGTCCAGACTCGCGTTTCAGAGCAGCAACGGCAGGGAAAGAAATCTGCCCCTGATAAGGTTGAACCCCCGGCCTGGCGACCCTTCCAGCTTGCCTTTATTTTACTGAATTTACCATCCCTGACCGACCTCCACCATCCTGATCGGGGCGAAGGTCAGGATGCTATCGCCGACCTGTTGTGGTTCCCCACCGGGGGTGGTAAGACCGAAGCTTATCTAGGACTAACCGCTTATACGCTAGGTATTCGCCGTCTACAAGGTAGCGTTAACGGCAGAATCGGCGAGGAAGGGGTGGCGGTTATTATGCGCTATACCCTCCGTCTGCTCACCCTGCAACAATTCCAACGAGCCAGTGCCTTGATGTGTGCCTGCGAGATGTTGCGCCGTGAAGCCCTGGCAGCGGGCGATAACTCTTATAAATCCACCCCGTTTCGGCTTGGCCTCTGGGTCGGGCAACGCACCACCCCCAACACTACCGAGCAAAGCCATAACGCTATAAGTTATGATAGCGGTAGAGGCAGTGCCATCGGTGGTATCGGCACGCCCCGTCAGCTTACCAATTGTCCCTGGTGTGGCAACGAAATTAAGGCCAGCGTAGATAAGGGGCGAGGCCGGACCCTGATGTATTGTGCTGACCCAATGGGCAGTTGTCCCTTTACCGAAAAGAAATCTCCCGGCGAAGGCTTGCCAGTATTGGTAGTAGACGAAGAAATATACCGATTACTGCCGTCCCTTTTGATTGCCACGGTAGATAAGTTTGCTCAGATGCCCTGGAAAGGCGAAACCCAGATGCTTTTTGGGCAGGTGAATCGGAAGTGCGAACGCCACGGTTTCTGTTGCCCTGAGATGACCAAAGAACCTGACCGCCATCCCGCTACCACCACTTTACCCGCCGCCAGAGTTTTGGCTCATGCTCCGCTTCGTCCGCCCGATTTAATTATTCAGGACGAGTTACACCTGATTTCTGGGCCGTTGGGAACGCTGGTCGGTCTGTATGAAACTGTTGTAGACTCCCTATGTAGCTGGGAGGTTGACGGAAAAACCGTGCGACCCAAAGTCATTGCCGCTACCGCCACTATCCGGCGGGCCGAACGGCAGATGAAAGCCCTGTTTTTAAGGCAGGTTAATATCTTCCCCCCATCCGGGTTGGACATCAGCGATAACTTTTTCGCCCGTCAGATTACGCCTTCGGTGGAAAAGCCGGGACGCAAATATATCGGGATCTGCGCCAGCGGACGACGCTTGAAAGCGGCCCTTATCCGGGTTTATGTGGCCTATTTGTCGGCAGGGCAATTCCTATTTGAAAAGTACGGGGTGCATGCCGATCCGTGGATGACCCTGGTAGGGTATTTTAACTCCCTTAATGAACTGGGTGGTACCCGCCGTCTGGTGGAAGATGATGTGCGCTCCCGTCTGAGCCAGATGGATAAACGCGGTCTGGCAGTGCGAAAGCTTTCAAATTTGGACGAATTAACTTCCCGGCGCAGCTCAATAGATATTCCCAAACTATTGGATCAACTGGAAAAACCGTTTGAGCGGGTAAGTTCGGCTGAGTCAAATGACAAAAAGCCCCTGGATGTGTTACTTGCCACCAACATGATTTCGGTGGGGGTAGATGTTAAACGGTTAGGGTTGATGGTTGTTACCAGCCAGCCCAAAAACACCGCCGAATATATCCAGGCCACCAGCCGGGTGGGTCGTAATCATCCGGGGCTGGTTTGTGTAGTCTATAACTGGGCGCGCCCCCGCGACTTATCTCACTATGAGCAATTTGAGCATTATCACGCCACTTATTACCAATATGTCGAAGCTTTATCCGTCACCCCCTTTGCAGCGCGGGCGATTGACCGGGGACTAAGTGCTTTAGTGGTGAGCTATATCCGTTTAGCTGGGGCCGACTATAACCAGAACACCAAAGCCGGGGATTTTCAGTTAAGTAACCCCTACTTCAAACTAGCCATTACTAAAATAGGCGAACGAGCTGAACTGGTTAAAGATAAAGAGGCGGCTAACCAGATAAAACTCCGCCTGCAAACATTGGGTGCTAGTTGGGTTAAAGAAACTGAGGTCAAAGGTCGGCAACTTGGCTACAAGGATGCAAGCGGCACGGTAATCGGTTTGTTGTCGCAAGCTGGTAGTGGAGAATGGAAGGATTTTACCTGCCTTAATTCCTTACGGGATGTGGAGCCTACCGTGAAGTTATTAATTGATGAGCGCAGTCTGGGTGAGAAAAAGGCGGCGGTTACGGTTGGAGTAGAACAGGAAACAACAAGTCCAGAAACCAATGTAGAAGGAAGCATCGAAAGTAGCCAGGGGGTGACCGAATGAGCCAAAAATTCAAAAAATATGAAGTTGGCGAACTTCGGCCCAGCCAATTGCTTTTCACTTACGGAGTGGGGGCGATTGTTGACCTGCCCTATATTTCGGCGATGGTTATGGGCCTGGAAGATTGGGAAATTAGCTACTCCCGCGAAATTGGCGAGAATAGACTTTTGCAAGCGGTTAAAAAAGAGGAAGGGTTGCAAAAGGTCAGCCGGTTTTTAGCCCCACCCGCCTCGGCTGACCAGGATAATCCAGAATCATTTGATCAAAATGTGCTGGTGGGTGTACCAGTGGCGGCTTTTCCACGCTGGATGGTTTGCCCCCGTTGTCGGTTTTTGGGTACGGTGGAAAATGGGCCGTTCCAACTTAAACTTGACCCTTATCGCCCTGACCGTACTCAATATGTTCATAATAACTGTACCGGGACGCGCGGCAAATCCCCGGTAGCGGTTCCGGCCCGTTTTTTGGTGGCCTGTCAAAATGGGCATATGGATGATTTCCCCTGGGCGCATTTTGTTCACAACCAGAAAGATGGCGAAGAAACTAATTGCCCATATATTTTAAGGTTGAAGGAATTAAGCCCTTCCGGGGAGGCCGCTACAATCCAGGTTGAGTGTATAACTTGTGGTAAACGGCGGCGTATGTCGGAGGCATTTGGTCGAGAAGGTTCAAACAATTTACCACCTTGTCAGGGTCATCGCCCCCACCTGCGGGATTATGAGGAGAAAGAGTGTGGGTTGCCCTCGCGGGCTATATCTTTGGGAGCTTCAAATAGTTGGTTTCCGGTGATATTGTCGGCTCTTTCGGTACCAGTAAGTTCTGCCAGTAAACTTGAGCAATTGGTTACCGAATACTGGCATGTGCTAAAGGAAACGGAAAATTCTCGTGAGGTAAAATTTGCCCGCAAGCCTTTAATACAATTGGCGGCATACAGCGATGCTGAAATCTGGGAAATGGTAGAAAAAACCAAAGCTACCCTGAACACCACAATTTCGGCAGATTCAGGTAATTTGAAGGCCCCGGAGTGGAAAGTAATAACCCGCCCTCATACGGTACCAGCTACTCGTGATTTCGAGGCTACGGTGGTTAGTCCGCCGGATGGTTTCCAGGACAAGATTAAACAAGTGGTATTGGTCGAGCGTTTACGGGAAGTGCAGGTCTTGACCGCCTTTACCAGAATAGAGTCTCCCAGTAACTATACCAATGTAGAAGAAATCCCCCCCGATTTCAAAGTGCCAATCTCCCGCCTACCTCCGACCTGGATACCAGCAGCGGAAGTCAGAGGGGAGGGTTTGTTTATTGAATTTAAGGAAGAAACTATTACCAAATGGTTGGAGCGAGAAGCCATTCAAAAACACGATGCTTACTTCCGACACGCTAATCGTAAATGGCGACGCGCCCGCAAGCTTGAACCAGCCGATGCTAGCTATGCCGGGATGCGTTACATCCTGCTCCATTCCTTTTCCCACGCTTTAATGCGCCAGTTAGCTTTGGAATGTGGCTATAGTGCTGCCAGTATCCGCGAACGGATTTATTCGCTAGAACCAACCGACCAGGATGGGCCAATGGCCGGGATATTACTTTATACTGCCGCTTCCGACAGCGAAGGAACATTGGGCGGTATGGTAGGTTTAGGTAAGCCTGAAGAATTAGCCCGCCATATTGATGGTGCATTGGAACAAATGCAACTCTGTGCTTCTGATCCGTTATGTGCTGAACATGCCGGAGATATGGGAGAAACTTTACATGGGGCGGTCTGTCACGCCTGTTTATTTTCCCCGGAAACCTCCTGCGAACGTGGCAATAAATACCTTGATCGTTCAGTCTTAGTTCAAACCGTTTACAAAGCTGACTTGGCTTTCTTCGATTAAAGGATAAGGCTAATGTTATATCGCTATACTATGGTTACAAATTTCGACAAACATTGGGATAAGCTGGGTGACGATGAAACCAGTTACCCTTTACGAATGCTCAAAGGGGAAACCGCCAGCGATGATATTTTTGTGGAAAATAGCCCTACCACCTTTGTAAAGTTGAGTGCCGCTAACCATCAACCAGAGGGAGTGTGGGAAGGTAGTGTTTATGGCTTTAGAAAAACCACCTCTCGCATATTTTTCAAGGTAAAAATTGATCGGGTTGTTACCCCAGCTTCCCAGCATCGGTTAGATACTGGTTGGTATGTTCGAGCGGTAGAAGATAAGCAGGTGAATAGTAGTCAGCCGGTTAACGCTCCACTTAACCAGCTACAGGTTGCCCCCAGGACTGTCCAATCTGAAATCCGCCCTGCCATTTTTGATGAGCTTCTCCAAACCCAGGATTGGAAAAAGTTTGAAAATTTTACCTATTATTTGATAAAGCTACTGGGTATCCACAATGCCTACCGCTTTGACCCCGATAGTCAGAGTGGCAAGGCTGATGGTTTCTTTAAATTCAATAATCTGGCCGTTTTATATGATTGTACCCTACGCACCAATTATGTGGATCTTAAAAAGATTCAGATCGAAAACTATTGTAAGCAACTTGACGTGGGTGTGATTGAAGCTGCTCCTAAAATATTTGAAGAATTTCACCATCACCAGAAACAGGTCTGGATTATTACTCGTGGCAAAAGCCGCTTGATAGAAATGCGAAACGATATTGCGGTTAAGGAAGTAAGTGTTGATAAATTGATTGACCTTTACGAATTCAGGCTACGCAATGCTTTTGGAGCAAATCAGCTTGAGAATGAACTTAGAAGCATTGAGGGTGGCGATGAGTCTTAAGCTTCAAACGATTGTATAGAGAAAAACGGTTAAAAATACTGATTTAACCAGGCACTCAACCCACTCGTACAAATACCAGAATAAAACGAGACAATATTATCAGGGGGTCAACCCACTTACGGAATTCGTCCAATTTCAACGGAATAAAATGGGACAGCACTCAACAACTTGTACTCAGATATCTGGTGATTGTTTAAATCTATTCCGTTGCTGCTAAAGTGGGTTGAGCCCTTGCTGCATTAAGGGAAGGCAACAAAAAGCGAAAGCTAACTATTGAAGAGGCCATTGAGTATATCAAGCTTCACCGACCATTCCATGCCTGATCCTATTTTGGGGTCAAACTAAATTTTTAACAAACGAGGTAAAATATGAGCACAACTCTATTCAAAAAAATAGACTACTCCCTGGACAAACTAATCCTCGATATAGATCAGGGTGAAATTGGCCTCCCTGACATTCAACGCCCCTTCATCTGGGAAGCGGCCCGTGTCCGTGACCTCTTCGACTCAATGTACAAAGGCTTCCCGGTTGGCTACCTGCTCTTCTGGGCCAACGACCATAACAGCGGCACCCGCCAGATCGGTTCCGGCCATCACCAGGCCAAAATCCCCCGCCTGCTCATCGTCGATGGTCAGCAGCGCCTCACCTCCCTCTACGCGGTACTCAAAGGCCAACCCGTCTACAACCGGGACTACAAACATGTCAACATCAAAATTGCCTTCAATCCCGTCGAAGAACGCTTTGAAGTAACTGACGCTGCCATCGAGCGCGATCCTGTTTTCATTACCGATATATCCAAACTCTGGGACACCACTACCACCCGTACAAGATTTGTCAGAACTTATATCGCTCGTCTGCAACAATCCCGCCCTGTATCCGAAGATGAAGCGGATAACCTATCAGAAAAAATTGATCGCCTCTTCGACCTTCAGAAATACCCCTTCACCGCTATGGAAATATCCTCCACCGTAAATGAGGAGCAAGTATCCGACATCTTCGTCCGCATCAACAGCAAAGGTGTTGCTCTCAAACAAGCCGACTTCATCCTCACCCTCATGTCCGTCTTTTGGGATCAGGGCCGCGCCGACCTTGAAACCTTCAGCCGCCAGAGCCGCTCGCTCCCGGTTGATAATACTCCCTCACCCTTCAACCACCATATCAGCCCCGATCCAGACCAGCAGGGAGTCAACCCACTTTAGGAATGATGCATCAAGCATCGGACAAACCATCAGGATGCCTCCCGTAGCTCCCGCTTTATCACTTGAGCTTGAGAAATTGGAAGGGGAGTGGCAAGCGGGTTATCTCTCAAGCTGAAACTTAAATACTGGCCGTTGGGCAATTGCAGTTCCTCTTTCCCTAACGCAGCACATAAGGCGGCT
>Ga0209724_1004324_pt1 | contig 11235 bp, 9 predicted proteins | sample grotaG_FD_184143 | JGI IMG/M metagenome (GOLD analysis project Ga0209724, IMG submission 184143) | Glacier valley bacterial and archeal communities from Borup Fiord, Nunavut, Canada, to study Microbial Dark Matter (Phase II) -... | ecosystem: Environmental > Aquatic > Freshwater > Ice > Glacier ... | reverse complement strand
AAAGCTTCACCTGGTGGGGCAAGGCCGAAGGCAACATCGACGAGGTCGTGTTCACGCCGATCGGCAACGACGCGACGCGCGTCGCTGCCTTGCTCTCCGGCGAGACGGACCTGATGGAGCCGGTGCCACTTCAAGACGTCGAGCGGCTCAAGGGCAGTGGCTTCACCGTGCTGCAGGGTCCCGAGTTGCGAACGATCTTCCTCGGCATGGACCAGAAGCGCGACGAGCTTCTGTACAGCAACATCAAAGGCAAGAATCCGTTCAAGGACGTGCGGGTGCGGCGCGCCGTCTACTTCGCGATCGACGAAGAGACGATCAAGGCGCGGGTGATGCGCGGCGCCGCCTTGCCCACGGCCCTGATGGTGGGCGCTGCAGTGCGTGGCTTCCAGGCCGACATGAACAAGCGCCCCGCCTACGACGCCGAGGCGGCCAAAAAGCTGTTGGCAGAAGCCGGCTATCCGAACGGCTTCGAGGTGGCGATGAACTGCCCGAACGACCGCTACGTCAACGACCTCGCGATCTGCCAGGCAGTGGCCGCGAACCTCGCACGCGTCGGCATCAAGATCAACCTGGCGGCCGAAACCAAGGTCACGTACTTCCCGAAGATCCTGCGCCGCGACACGAGCTTCTACCTGCTCGGCTGGACGCCGAGCACGGTCGACGCGCACGACACGCTGCAGGCCATCATGGCGAGCCCGACCGACAAGGGCCAGGGCCAGTTCAACCTGGGCGCGTACAGCAACCCCAAGCTGGATGAGCTCACTTCAAAGATCCAGTCCGAGACCGACCAGGGCAAGCGCAACGAGTACATCCGCGAGGCTTTCAAGATTCACCAGGACGACGTGGGTCACATCCCCCTGCACCAGCAGGCGCTCGCCTGGGGCTACAGCAACAAGGTCTCGCTGATCCAGCTGCCGAACAACTACATGGGTTTCAAGTGGATCACGTTGAAGCCGAAGTGATCGATGATGCCGAGCCTCGGCGCGATGCCGCCGCGCCCGGTGCCTGGCAACGTTTCTTCGACGGCGATTTCTGGCATTCCTTCCGCAGTTCGCCAATGGCCGTCGGAGCGGCCATCGTCGCTCTGTTGTGCGTGGTGTCGGCCGTCTTCGCGAACTGGATCGCCCCGCACGATCCGTTCAATCTCGCCACGCTCGAACTGAGCGACTCGATGCTGCCTCCACTGTGGATGCAGGGTGGCAACGCCAGGTACCTTCTCGGCACCGACGAGCAGGGCCGCGACGTGCTTTCGGCGCTGATGTTCGGCGCGCGGATCTCGCTCTTCGTCGGTGCGGCTTCCGTGCTGCTGTCGCTCGCGGTCGGCGTGAGCCTGGGCTTGATCTCGGGCTACGTCGGCGGCCGCATCGACGCGTTCATCATGCGGGTGTGCGACGTGATGCTGTCGTTCCCCTCGATCCTCATCGCGCTGCTGTTCGCCGGCGTTGGCCACGCCATGTTCCCGAATGCGAACGACACCCTCGCCTTCGGTGTCGTGATCGTGGCCATCGCCTTGCCTGGCTGGGTGCAATACGCCCGCGCGGTGCGCGGCTCGACGATGGTCGAGCGCCACAAGGAGTACGTGCAGGCAGCGCGCGTCATCGGCGTGCCGCCGCTGCGGATCATGCTTCGCCACGTGTTGCCCAACGTGATGGGGCCGGTGTTCGTGCTCTCGACGATCCAGGTCGCCGTCGCCATCCTCGCGGAAGCGACGCTCTCGTTCCTCGGCGTGGGCGTATCGCCGACTTCGCCCTCGCTCGGCACGTTCATCAACGAAGGCAACAAGCAGCTCTTCAGCGGCGCATGGTGGCTGGTGATCTTCCCGGGTGCGACACTGGTGCTGATCGCCCTCAGCATCAACCTGTTCGGCGACTGGCTACGCGACGCGCTGAACCCGCGCCTGCGTTGAAGATCGAAGCTTCCCCTTCAAGGAGCTGCCATGTCTCGCATTTCGAAGATCGCCCCGATCGGGGCCGTTGCCGCCATCGCACTGCTGGCCGGCTGCGCCAGCACCGACTATCACTACTCGCAGATCTCCGGCAAGCGCCACTTCCGCGCGCCCATCGACACCTATTCCGTGTCGATCGTTCGCATCGACGGCAAGGACAACACGTTCCGCCCCGCCACGGTCGACCCGGGCCTGCGTCAGGTGACCGTCCAGGGCCCGCCGGGCGGAGCAAGCAGCATCGGCGAAGAGCGCACGATCGCGCTCGACGTCTTGCCTTGCACGCGGTACTACCTCGTGGCCGTCAAGCAGAACCCGCTCGCTTCCGACTTCGCCATCAAGGTCGACTACCAGGAGCCGGTGGCTGGCTGCACGCCGCCGACGACGAGCTGAACCGAACCCGACCGCATGCCCGAACCGCTCCTCGAAGTCCGCCACCTTCGCGTCGAATTTCCCACGCGCCGCGGCAAGCTCGTCGCCCTCGACGACATCTCGTTCGACATCGCGCCCGGCGAGATCCTCGGCGTGGTGGGTGAGTCGGGAGCGGGCAAATCGCTCACGGGCGCATCAATCATCGGTTTGCTCGACCCGCCGGGGCGCGTGGCGGACGGCGAGATCCGATTCGCCGGCCGACGCATCGACAACTTGCCGTACGAAGAGATGCGCAAGGTGCGCGGCCGCTCGATCGGCGCGATCTTCCAGGATCCGCTCACCTCGCTGGACCCGCTCTACACCATCGGCCGGCAACTGGTCGAGACGATCCAGACGCATCTGCCGATGAGCGCTGCCGATGCACGCCGCCGCGCCGTCAAGCTGTTGCAGGAGACGGGCATTCCGGCCGCCGAGGAGCGGCTCGACCAGTACCCGCATCAGTTCTCCGGCGGCATGCGCCAACGGGTCGTGATCGCGTTGGCACTGGCCGGCGAGCCGAAGCTGATCGTGGCCGACGAGCCCACGACCGCGCTCGACGTCTCCATCCAGGCGCAGATCATCGCGTTGCTGAAGCGCCTGTGCAAAGAGCATGGCGCCGCGGTGATGCTGGTCACGCACGACATGGGCGTGATCGCCGAAACCTGCGACCGCGTCGCCGTGATGTATGCCGGGCGCATCGTCGAGATCGGGCCGGTGGCAGCCGTGATCCACGCGCCCGCGCATCCGTACACCGCCGGGTTGATGGGCTCGATCCCGGCGATGGACGAAGACCGCGCGCGCCTCTTGCAGATCGACGGTGCGATGCCGCGCCTCAACGCCATCCCGCGCGGCTGCGCCTTCAACCCGCGCTGCCCGCAGGTCTTCGGTCGTTGCCTTGTCGACCGGCCAGACCTGCTGCCGGCCGGTGCCACGCGGGCCGCCTGCTGGCTGCACGCGGAACGTGACGTGAAGGCGGCGGCGTGACCCGCCCGTTGGTCGAGGTCGTCGGCCTGGCCAAGACCTTCGATGTGTCGGCGCCGTGGCTCAACCGCATCGCCGAGCGCAAGCCGAGGCAGTTCGTGCATGCGGTCGACGACGTCGGCTTCCGCATCGAGCGCGGCAAGACCCTGGCCCTCGTCGGTGAGTCGGGCTGCGGCAAGAGCACGGTTGCCCGGCTGCTCGTCGGCCTGTATGCGCCCACGCGAGGCCGCGTCGTCTTCGACGGCATCGACGCTGCCGGCCCCGGTGGCTCGCGACCCGATGCCATCCGCCGCCGCATGCAGATGATCTTCCAGGATCCATACGCGAGCCTCAACCCGCGCTGGAAGGTGCTCGACATCGTGGCCGAGCCATTGCGCGAGCACGGCTTCGGCGGCGAGGGCGCGGCGTCGGGTTCGTCGTCGGCGGGCGCGAAGGAGCGTGTGATCGAACGCGTCGGCGCACTGCTTTCGTCCGTGGGCCTGGCCCCGGCCGATGCCGAGAAGTTTCCGCACCAGTTCTCGGGCGGGCAACGCCAGCGCATCTCGATCGCACGTGCACTTGCGACCGAGCCGGAGTTTTTGGTCTGCGACGAGCCCACCTCGGCGCTCGACGTCTCGGTGCAGGCGCAGGTCCTCAACATCATGAAGGACCTGCAGACCTCACGCGGCCTGACGTATCTCTTCATCTCGCACAACCTGGCCGTCGTTCGGCACGTGAGCGACGAGGTCGGCGTGATGTACCTCGGCCGCATCGTCGAGCTCGCGCCCAAGGCGACGCTGTTCGCGCAGCCGCGCCATCCGTACACGCGCATGCTGCTCGACGCGATCCCCGACATCCACATGAGTGGCCGCTCGCGCACGCCGGTTCAGGGCGAGGTGCCGAATCCGCTCAACCCGCCGAGCGGCTGCGCCTTCAACCCGCGCTGCCCGCATGCCAACGAGCGCTGCCGCACAGAGCGGCCGAAGCTGCTCGAGATGCAGGGCACGCGCGTCGCGTGTCACGCTGTCGAAGAAGGGCGAATCTAGCCCGCTTCGAGCGCAGCCGCCCACGCGGTTGCCCGCGCGATGCCTCGCTACGCCTCGGGCAGCAGCCGCTCGCCGCGCATCAGGTCGGCCACGGTTTCACGCTCGCGAATGAGCGTGACCTGATCGTCCGAGACCAGCACTTCGGCGGCGCGGGGCCGCGTGTTGTACTGGCTCGCCATGCTCATGGCATAGGCGCCGGCCGAAAGCACGGCCACGAAGTCACCGGGCGCCACGGCAAGCGGCCGGTCACGCCCCAGCCAGTCGCCCGATTCGCAGACCGGCCCGACAACGTCGTAGATCTGCTTCGCCCCTCGGCCCGGCTCGCACTCGACGATGCGCATCCAGGCGTCGTACAGCGCCGGGCGGATGAGGTCGTTCATGGCGGCGTCGACGATGCAGAAATTCCTTTCTGCACCCGGCTTGAGATAGAGCACTTCGCTGGCCAGCACGCCGGCGTTGCCGATCAGCGAGCGGCCGGGCTCGAACAACAGTTTGCGATGCCCATGGCCGCGTGCGTCGATGCGTTCAAGTAGCCGGCCCACGAGTACGCCGGCATCGGGCGGAGTCTCGTCGGCGTAGACGATGCCGAGGCCACCGCCGACGTCGATGTGGCCGATCGGAACGCCGCGCGCTTCGACCGCTTCCACGAGATCCAGCAGGCGGTCGACGGCCTCGACGTACGGGGCCGCGTCGGTGATCTGCGACCCGATGTGGCAGTCGATGCCGGTGACCTCGAGGCCCGGCAACGCGGCCGCACGAACGAAGGCGGCGACCGCATCGTCGTGCGCAATGCCGAACTTGCTCGCTCGCAGCCCGGTAGAGATGTAGGGATGCGTCTTCGGGTCGACGTCGGGATTCACGCGCAAGCTGACGCGCGCCATGCGGCCATGCGTCATCGCCACGGTCGACAGCACATCCATCTCTCCCGCGCTCTCGACGTTGAAGCACATCACGCCTGCTTCGAGCGCTCGCGCCATCTCCGCGCGCGTCTTGCCGACGCCGGAGAACACGGTCTTCGCGGGGTCGCCGCCGGCCGCGATCACGCGCTCGAGTTCGCCGCCGGAGACGATGTCGAAGCCGCAGCCTCGGCGCGCGAACCACTGAAGCACGCCGAGGCTCGAATTGGCCTTCATCGCGTAGCAAACGAGATGATCACGGTGTTGCAGCGCGGTCTGATAGGCGCCGAGCGCGCGCGCCATCGCCGCCGTCGAGTAGACGTAGAGCGGCGTGCCGAAGCGACGCGCGAGGTCGGCGACACGCAGACCCTCGACGTACAGCGAGCCGTCGCGCAGGGCGACGTCGGGGCTGCCGGGAAGCGCACTCATCGAGGCGCCGTGCCGGGGATGGGAGGCTCCAGCGGCTCCGGAGGCGGCAAAGGCGCAGTGGCTGAAACGGCAGGCGCCGACGCTGCCTGAGCCTTCTCGCCGATCAGCGGGCCCTTCTGCCCACATGCGGCGAGGAGGGTCGCGGCGGCCAGCCACGCGGCGGCCGCAATGGCCGCCACTACACTGCGATGACGCTGTTGTTGCATTCCCGGATTTTAAAGACCATGAGCCTGGCGCCTGCAGCCTTCGCACCGATCAGCGACATCGAATACATGCGCCGCAGCGAGACGGTCTTCGCAGCCATCGAGAGCGCTATCGATCGCTTTCTAGAGAAAGACGTGATCGACATCGACGCGAGCCGGACCGGTGGCCTGCTCGAACTCGCCTTTCCGAACGGCAGCAAGATCGTCGTGAACACGCAGCCACCGCTGCACGAGATCTGGCTGGCGGCACAGTCGGGAGGCTTTCACTTCAAGCCTGCCCCCGGCGGGTGGATCGACGGTCGCGATGGGGCCGAGTTCTTTGCGCGGCTCTCGGCTTGCGCGAGCCTGCAGGCGGGCCGTGAACTTCGCTTCGAGCCCTGACCGCCTGAGACTGAGGCAGAGCTTCAGCGCCTGAACATGTCGAGGATGCCGGCGCGCTCGTCTTCACTGGGCGTCGGCGGTGCCTTTTCCTCGAGGCCCAGGCTGCTCACGCCGGAGCCACGTGCGTACTCTTCGTAGTACCACTCTCCGCCCTGGTTGACCAAGCCTTCCGGCGGCGTGAGCTCGGCGACGGGCACACCCTTCAACGCCGTCTGCATAAAGTCGATCCACACCGGCAGTGCCAGGCCGCCGCCGGTCTCCCGATCCCCCAACTTCTTCGGATCGTCGTAGCCCATCCAGACCACGCCGACGAGATTCTTCTGCCAGCCGGCGAACCAGGCGTCGTGGGAGTCGTTGGTGGTGCCGGTCTTGCCGTAAATGTCGCGGCGTTTGAGCGTGGCCTGCGCCTTCGCGGCGGTGCCGGCCCGCGTGACCTCTTCGAGCAGGCTGGACATCACGAACGCATTGCGCGCGTCGATCGTGCGAGCCGATTCGTCGAGGGTCGGGAGGCGTGCTTCGCTGACGATGTGGCCACGGGTGTCGACGATCTTGCCGATCAGCAACGGATTGACCCGATAGCCGCCGTTGGCGAACACGCTGTAAGCGGAGGCCATCTGAAGCGGCGTCACGGCACCGGCCCCGAGCGCCATGGGCAGGTAGGCAGGATGCTTGTCGGCATCGAAGCCGAAGCGCTTGATCCACTGCTGCGCATATCCCGGCCCGATCGACTTGAGGATGCGGATCGAGATCATGTTCTTCGACTTCGCCAGGCCTTTGCGCAGCGTGATCGGACCATCGTAAGTGCCGTCGTAGTTCTTCGGCTCCCAGGGCTGGCTGCCGGTGGTGGAGGCGTCGAAGAAGAGCGGAGCGTCGTTGATCACCGTGGCCGGAGTGAAGCCCTTTTCGAGCGCAGCCGAATAGATGAAGGGCTTGAAGCTGGAGCCAGGCTGGCGCCACGCCTGCGTCACGTGGTTGAACTTGCTCTTCGAGTAGTCGAAGCCGCCGACCATGGCCTTGATCGCGCCCGTGCGCGGGTCCATCGCGACGAAGGCACCTTCGACCTCGGGCAGCTGCGTGATCGACCACTCGTTCTTGGCGCCGCGGATCAGGCGCACCACGGCGCCGGGCCGAATCTGCGTCTTAGGGTTCGCCTTCGCCGCGAGCGCCGACGTCGCCGGCTTGAGACCTTCGCCCGTGATGCTCACGGTGTCGCCGCTCTGCAAGACGGCGACCACCTTCTTCGCCGAAGCCTCGGTGACCACAGCGGCCTTCAGCTCGTCGTTGTCGGGGAAGTCCTGCAACGCTTCGGCGATGCGCGCGTCGAGTTCCTTGGCGTCGCCGGGGAGATCGACATAGTCTTCCGGGCCGCGGTACACCTGCCGCCGCTCGTAATCCATGATGCCCTTGCGAAGCGCGTGATAGGCCAGCGTCTGGTCGGCGGCGCTCACGGTCAGGTACACGTTGAGACCACGCGTGTAGGCTTCTGTGCCGTACTGCGTGAAGAGCATCTGGCGCGCGACCTCGGCCACGTACTCGGCGTGCACCGCCACCTCTGATGGCGCCCGGTACTTGAGCACCTGCTTGAGCGCCGTGTCCCGCTGCTCGGCGGTGATGAAGCCGTTCTCGAGCATGCGATCGATGATGTAGCGCTGGCGGCGTGTGGCGCGTTCGGGATTGACGATCGGGTTGTTGGCCGACGGCGCCTTGGGCAGCCCCGCCAGCATCGCGGCCTCGGCAATCGTGATGTCTTTCAAGGGCTTGCCGAAATAGATCTCGCTTGCCGAAGCGAAACCATAAGCACGCTGGCCGAGCGCGATATGGTTCATGTACACCTCAAGAATCTGTTCCTTGGTAAGCAAGCTTTCGATCTTCAACGAAAGCAACATCTCGTAGATTTTGCGAGTAAATGTTTTTTCGGTGGACAGATAAAAGTTGCGCGCCACCTGCATCGTGATCGTCGATGCGCCTTGAGCGCTGTGGCCTTCTCCGAAGTTGGCGAGCCCTGCACGAATGAGGCTCACGTAGTTCACGCCGCCGTGTTGGTAGAAACGAGCGTCTTCGATCGCCAGCACCGCGTCCTGCATCACTTTCGGTATCTCGCCGATGGGGACGAAGTTGCGCCGCTCTTCGCCGAATTCGCCGAGCAACACGCCGTCGGCCGAGAACACCCGCATCGGCAGCTTGGGGCGGTAATCGGTGAGGCTGCTGATCTCGGGCAGGTTGGGGTAAGACACAGCCAGCGCGATGGCGGCAATCAGCACCACGGCCACGAAGGCCGACGCCACCAGGCCGACGAATCCCAGCAACACGCGCAGGATCACTTGCACCCAGCGTGGCAGCGAGGACATAAGAGGCACTGATCGTGACGAATCAGCGCGCGGTCCGGACATATCCGGGGAATCGTTCACATCGCTCCCTGCATCTCCGGCGCATTATAGAAAGTGCGCTATCGGCAACGGCCGAAGGTCATTGAGGTCTGGCAAAAAGTGACAAAACGAACGCTTCGATCACTTGCGCAACGGCCGTCGGGTTGGGGTTGCTTCGCGTGTGAGATTTGCAACGCGCACGGCCTTCACGCTCCCGGTTTTGCTTTGGTAATCAAAGGCTTTACTGCTAGCATCGAAGTAACTTATTAACAACCAAGCGCGGTCTTTCTTCGAGTCTTGTCTCGGCGTTTGGAAAAGGGGCATCGGTGAGTTTTCTCGACACGTTGCTGGGTCGCAAGCACCCACCGATGATCGGCCTCGACATCAGCTCGTCGAGCGTCAAGCTCGTCGAACTCGGTCAAACCGGCAACGGCGAATACATCCTCGAACGCTTCGGTTCCGAGAGCTTCGAAAAGGGCTGGATCGCCGACGGCCAGATCGAGAAGTTCGATGAGGTGGCCGAGGCCGTGAAGCGGCTGGTGACCAAGAGCGGCACGCGCACGCGCCAAGTTGTGATGGCGATGCCGCAATCGGCCGTGATCACCAAGAAGATCATGCTGCCGGCCGGCCTGCGTGAAGAAGAGCTCGAACTTCAGGTCGAGACCGAAGCCAACCAGTACATCCCGTTTTCGCTCGACGAGGTCAGCCTCGACTTCTGTGTGATCGGGCCGAGCCCCACTTCCGTGGGCGACGTCGAGGTGCTGATCGCTGCCTCGCGTAAAGATCGTGTCCAGGACCGCCAGGGTCTGGCCGAAGCGGCCGGCCTCAAGCCAGCCGTGCTCGACATCGAGTCGCACGCGTCGCGGTTGGCGATGAGCCGCGTGGTGTCGAGCCTGCCCAACGAAGGCCGCGATGCGCTCGTCGCCCTGTTCGAGATCGGCGCCGACACCACCAGTCTCAAGGTGCTGCGAGACGACGAGATGCTCTACGACCGCGACCAGGCTTTCGGCGGTTCGCAGCTCACCCAGCTCATCTCGCGTCAATACGGTTTCTCTTACGAGGAAGCCGAACAGAAGAAGCTTGCCGCTGATCTGCCCGACGACTACGAGACCTCGTTGCTCGCGCCCTTCGTCGACAGTCTTTCGCAAGAGATCGGTCGCGCGCTGCAGTACTTCTTCACCAGCACGCCGCATCACAAGGTTCACTACGTGATGCTCGCCGGCGGCACGGCCACGTTGCCCGGTCTCAAGGATCGCGTCACCGAGCTGACGGGCTTCGCTTCCATGGTGGTCAATCCGTTCGAGAACATGAAGCTGGGCGGCGCCGTGCGTGAAGCCAAGCTCCGCCGCGAGGCTTCTTCGTATCTCACGGCGTGTGGCCTGGCGATGCGGAGGTTTGCACAGTGATCATGATCAACCTCCTTCCGCACCGGGAGGAGCGCCGGAAGCGCCGCAAGATCGCCTTCTTCGCCGGCCTCGGTGTGGCGGCGGTGGCCGGCCTCGCAATGGTCGGCGTCTGGTACCTGATCGTCGGCCAGCTGGTCGCCGGCCAGCAGCAGCGCAACGCATTCCTGCAAGGCGAGATCGGCAAGCTCGACGTCCAGATCAAGGACATTGCGAGCCTGAAGTCCGAAATCGCTTCACTTAAGGCGCGGCAGAAGGCGGTCGAAGACCTGCAGATCGACCGCAACGTGCCGGTCCACGTGTTGAACGAGCTCGTGAGGCAGGTGCCGGAGGGCATCTACATCAGCTCGGTCAAGCAAGATGGGCAGACTTTGATCGTCGCCGGCATCGCGCAGACCCAGGAACGCGTCTCTGAGATGCTGCGCAACACGGCCTACAGCTCCGAATGGCTGGTGCGACCGGAATTGGTGGAGAGCCGTTCAGTCACAGCGGTGGGGGCCAATCGAGAACAGAAGCGGTTGTTCGAATTCTCGATGCGGCTAACGGTCAAAAGGCCGCAGGATGCGCCGGCTTCGGCTTCTGCGAGTGCCGTTGGGCTGCCTGCCGCCGCAACCAAGCCGGCATCGGCCCCCACGCCGGTGGCGAAGAGAAGCTGATTCATGGCAACCAAAAGCAAAACTGCCAGCGTCGATCTGAACTCGGTCTTCGAGGGCGCGGCGTCGCAGTTTCGTGGGCTGAACCCCAACGAGCCTGGCCAGTGGCCGCTGCTGCCCAAAGCGATCACCTTCGCGGCCGTTGCTGTGGCCATGGTCATCGCCGGCTGGTTCTTGCTGCTGTCGAACTCGCACGACGAGCTCGACAACGAACGCAACAAGGAACCGACGCTCAAGACCGACTACCGAAGCAAGTTGGCGCAGGCCGTCAATCTGGGTGAGCTGCGAAAGCAGAAGCTGCAGGTGGAGGAGTACGTCACCCAGCTCGAGAAACAGTTGCCCGGAAAAGCCGAGATGGATGCGTTGCTTTCCGACATCAACCAAGCCGTGTTGGGTCGTGGCTTACTCATCGAGCTCTTCCGCCCGGGGCAGGTGGTGATCAAGGACTACTACGCCGAGTTGCCGATCGCGATCCGCGTCTCGGGCCGTTACCACGATATCGGGTCGTTCGCGGCCGATGTTGCGAACCTCTCACGCATCGTCAC
>Ga0209724_1004321_pt1 | contig 11245 bp, 10 predicted proteins | sample grotaG_FD_184143 | JGI IMG/M metagenome (GOLD analysis project Ga0209724, IMG submission 184143) | Glacier valley bacterial and archeal communities from Borup Fiord, Nunavut, Canada, to study Microbial Dark Matter (Phase II) -... | ecosystem: Environmental > Aquatic > Freshwater > Ice > Glacier ... | reverse complement strand
CCAGTAGGCAACCAGGTCGCGCGCCGCCGCGCCGCCGCGGCAGGGCCGGCGGTCGGCGCTGCCGGAACGCAGCACCCGCCGTGGTCGGAGGCGGCGATAGCCCGGTCGGCGGGCGGGGACACAGGGGCGGCCCGCCGGCGTGCGCCCGCGATAGCGAAACGCATGAGCGGGGCAATAGATATAGCAGGAGTGGTCAGGCCGCGCCGCGATCTGCACCCGCCAGCCCGGCGGCAGTTGCGTGGCGAGATCCCACAGCCAGGGTGCATCGGCCAGGGGGCCGATGCGGCCACAGCCCGGCGCGTCACAGGTGGCCCACGCCGCCTGGAAGGGGGAGTCAGGCGGCGGGTTGGTTGGTGCGTCCATTGGAAACTCCTTGCAAGAGGGGCGGGGGCGGATTAGTCGTATGCGGCGTTACTGCGGATAGAGTCCTCGATGTATGCGTCGTCGGTGCTGCCGCGGATGTAGCCGCAGCTGAGGCAGACGGCGGCGTCGTCGTAATCGACGTGGAGCCTGCCGTCGCAGGTGGGGCACGCACCCGGCTGTAGATGCCCCTGCGGGTGCGGGATGCTCCAGCGCACGCCAAAGGTTGCGACGAGGGCGCGGGCCGACGCACCGCAGCTACAGGGCCGGCGGTCGGTGCTGTAGGCGCGCAGCACCCGGCGCGCAGCGAGGCGGCGATAGCCCGGTCGGCGGGCGGGGCGACACCGCCGCCCCTGGGGGGTGCAACCGCGATAGCGGAACGCATGCGCGGGGCAATAGGTATAGGGTGGGGTGATGCGTGTCGGCGCCGGTTGGATGCACCACCCCCGTGGTAGTTCTATCGCGAGATTCCACTGCCAGGCTGCGATGTCCATCCAGACGCTCACGTCACAGCCCGGCACGTCACAGGTGACCCAGGTAGCCGGGAAGAGCGAGTCGGGCGGCAGTTCGGTCATAGCGGCGGGTCCTTTCCGTCCGGCGCGGCCCCCTCGACGACTGGGGGCCGCGCCGGCGTGAGGTACGTTTAGGCGGCGATAGGGGCCGTCTCCGCCGCGTCGGGGGTCACCGCCGGGGCCGGCCAGGGTTGGTCCAGGGTCTGCGCCGCTGCGGCCGCGACCGCGTAGAGCCGCAGCAAGGTCGGCCGGTAGCGATCCAGCGCCGTTTGCGCCCGCGCCAGGGCGTAGCTGCTCACCTGGTCGTCGGGCCCGGCCTGCACCAGCGCCTGCTCCCAGGCTTCTTTGGCGCGCCAGGCCGCCGTGTGCAGGGCGTTGAAGTGGGCTATCGCCGCCCGCCCGGCCGTCAACTGCGCCGCCGCCAGCAACAACGGGTGCGACTCTGGGCAGAACACAAACACCTGGAGTCCCCGCCGGGTGGCAATGTCTACCATATGGGCAGTCCCTGGGCTGCGTCAGGTGGGGGTCGTGGGGAGTAATCGGAGCAACACATCCAGAGCCAGATCACTGATGCCGTACAGTGCGTCTCCCACATCCTGGGCCACAGCGGGATCCAACTGCACCTGCCAGCCACAGCCCAGGCAGCGAATCTGCGTGAGATCGGCCGTACAGTGCAGCCGAGCGGCACAGGCCGGACAGGGCGGTAGATGGATCAAAGCATCGCGGGGTGGGCGACCGCCCACCCCGCGATAGAGCGCCACGGTTCGTAACCAGTCGAGAAAGGCGGCATAGGGTTGCGCGCCCTTTTTGTAGTTGCAGGCGGCACAGCAGGTGACGACATTCTCCGGCACGTAACCGGCCGTGTTATCGATCCGGTCAATGCCGTTGTAGACGAGTTCGCTCCAGGCACTGCGCTTGCGGGTCGCCGGCGGACTACCACAGTAGTGACACTCCCCATCAATCAGGACCAGGATCGCCGCGTCCGACAGGGTACAGGGCAGCCCCTTTTTCCGTGCCCGCTCTCGGTATGCGCCGATGACCTGATTACGCAGTGACCGGTTCTCCGGTAAGCGCTTCGTCAGCTGCGGCTTGCCCTTGCGCAGGCAGCCGCAACTGCGGGTGTGCCCGTTTTTCAGCTTGGCGCTAGACACAATAACCTCCCGTCCGCATTGACAGCGGCAGCGATACCACGGCCGCCCGCGTCGTTCCAGCAGCGGGGTCAGCACCGTGAGACGGGCAAAGGTTTGCCCGCTGAGATCCTCGCGGGGGCAGCGGGTGCAACTCCCGTTATTGCCATTGATCAACTGGGCCGTGGGGACGATGACCGTATTGCCACAATCACAATGGCACTCCCAGCAGCGCCGTCCCTCCTCATGGACCACCCGCAGGGCGACCAGCCGCCCGAAGCGGCGGCCAGTGAGATCAAGCACACGCATGAGCTGCACCTCGCCCTTGTGTCGTTCTATCCACCAGTGCCATTGCGCGACTCCTTTCGTGGATCGGTACCGCATACTAACGTGCGCCCTGCCGGCGATCAGGGGGCCCGCCCGAACAGCAGGCCGAGCCACCCGTCGAGGGGCAGATCGCGGATGCCGCTGTAGCTGTCCTGGAAATCCTGGGCTTCCGCCGGGCTGAGGGTGGCCTGCCCGCCACAGCCGGGACACTGGATATGCGGTGCGCCCGATCCGACCACAAGTAGCGCCCCACAGACCGGGCAGGGCAGGTCGGACGGATGGGTTGTACTGGGTGGGGGCGGTAGCAGCGCCTGGTGCGTGACCACGCGGCCAATCCAGGCCAGGAACGCGTCATACGATTGCGCCCCTTTTTTGAAGTTGCAGTCGCGGCAACACGTCACGACATTGCCCGGCAGGTAGCCCTGGGTGTTGTCCAGGCGGTCAATGCCGTTGTAGACAAAGAAACTACCATGGCCCTCCTGCCGTGTGGACGGCGGGCGGCCACAGTAATGACAACGGCCGGCCAACAAGATAAGGAAATCGGCGCGGGCGAGGGTACAGGGTAGATGCTTGGCGTGGGCTGTACGGCGATACGAGTCGATGACGCGATTGCACAGTGCCTGGCCCGCCGGTAAGCGGAAGTGTCGTTGGGGACTTGTGTGGGGCATAAGAAAGGCTCCTCGGACAGCTAAATTGGGTACCCGTCAAAACAGCGCACGCTGGGTGAAGCCGGCGTGTCGCAGGTCAAGGGGCATCGGATCGGGGTTACGGCCACCATCCTAAAATTTCGGCGCAGGAGCTATGCGGACGCGCAACCAATGTGGTAGGCAGTGCCCTGACGGGGTGCCGGTTGCCCTACTTTTTCTCCGTTGCCGGGATCGTCGAGCGCGTAACGGGTCGCACAGAGGCACCAAGGTTTCCGCGTGAGGGTCATGGCTCAGTTCTGCACCGGCTCGCCTGTAAGGTTCTCCTGCGCGTGTGGTGGGGGCGTATGTGGTTGGCGCCGGCGGGACCGGGGTCCGCGCTAGCTCCCGCCATACCGCCCACCGCAAGTTGCGCGGGTCAAAGCCGCGCCTGCGCGCCGCCCGGCGAGTTTTTGAGCGCAGCCTTGCCCAATTTTGCCGGGCCAAATTGGGTCAACAAACTCGCCGGGGGGTCGGTTTGACGCGCATAGCAACTTAGGCGCGCGCGCCGGCGGTGGGAGAATGAGCGGGGGCTAGTAGAGGCACCACGATGCCCCAGGTGGCTCGATACGCCCGACGCACGCGGCGGGACAGAGTGGGGGTGAGCCGGAGGGGAGGACCAGAACCGGGAACGGGGAACCTGGAGCTAGGAGGCCGTGCGTCGGCCATCGGGTATGCCAGGAGCTAAAAGCGACCACCGGCGTGCGGGACCACGCCAGCGGCAGGGACAGGGGAGTAGGGGACAAGGACTGGGTAGGCAGCAGGGCCGTAACCTCAACCGATGGGTTGTGTGCGCGGTTGTACACCAAGCTGACCGCACCCACCCTCTGTGTCAAGATCAATCGTCTACTGGGTAAGCCGAGTTCTTACAGATCAAAGCCCTGGCTTGGCCCAACTAGCACATCGCCCTAATAGTGGCGGCTTTAGTGTATATCACTTTTACATGAGTCGTGTTCTAGACCGGCGAGTGGCCTAGGTGGGCGGCGGGTTGCTGCTGGTGCTGGTTGCGGTGGTGTTGTGGTGGTTACCACGGGGTGGTGGGTGACTGTTTCTGCATTACTTTCCGCTCCTGCACGAGGCTACCCGTGGATTGCTATTACTAGAGCCTGTTATGCACTTTGAAGTCGGATAATGGTACAATAAGGATATGGAACGAATCCCTTACCCCACTGATGTTAGCAACGAAGAGTGGGTCGTTGTCGTACCTTACCTGACTTTGATGACCGAAGATGCGCCCCAACGCGCATATCTGTTGCGTGAGTCGTTCAACGGCTTACGCTGGCTGATACACGCGGGCGCGACGTGGCGGTTGCTGCCCCATGATTTGCCACCCTGGTGGGCCGTCTATGGACAAGCCCACCGCTGGCTGCGGGCCGGGGTCTTTGAACGCTTGGTGGATGACTTGCGCGCGCTGCTGCGGGTGGCGCTGGGGCGTGAACCGGACCCGTCGGCAGTGATTTTCGACAGTCGCACGCTGCAATCCACGCCGGAGTCGGGCGCACGGGCGGGCTATGACGGTGGCAAACGGCGCAAAGGCAGCAAAGTGCATATAGCCGTGGACACGGTAGGGCATTTGGTGACGCTCGTGGTGACGGCGGCGAACGAACAAGACCGCACCCAAGTCGGCGCGTTGGCCGCCAGTGTGCAGGAGGTAACCGGCGGCACGGTCGAATTGGTGTATGTGGACCAAGGCTACACGGGGGCGGCCGCAGCCGGAGCGGCGGCGGACGAGGACATGCGGTTGGAAGTGGTCAAGCAGAGCGAGGTGCGGCAAGGGTTTGTCTTGCTGCCGCGGCGGTGGGTAGTCGAACGCAGCTTGGGCTGGTTGGCACGGTTCCGGCGGCTGGCCCGCGACTACGAAAGAGAACCAGAAACACTGGCAGGGTTGCATTATGTAGCCTTTGCCATTCTTATGTTGAAACGAATAGTTCAGTTACCAGATTTAAGTGCATATTCAAGTGCATAACAGGCTCTAGAACCCATCTCGTAAATATAAAGAACGATCCATTTGTTTTAGGAGGATTAAAGAGTACATCATAAACGTGATAGAAGGATTAGCTAGACCTGTGAAACTTTGATATACTGATCCTCCAGTTTCTAAGGAGGACTCACGATGCATTTGACGGACGACCAATGGGAACTCATCGAACCCTTGATTCCCCCGCCCCCGCAACGCCCGGATCGGCGGGGCCGTCCTTGGGCGGCGGCCCGCCCGCTCTTCGAGGCGGTGTTATGGGTCTTGCGCTCGGGTGCGCGCTGGACCGATCTGCCGGCGGACTATCCCCCGCCTGCGACGGCCCACCGCCGCTATCAGTTGTGGGTGGATCAAGGCGTGTTTGCCCGCTTGGCGGCCCAATTCGCCCACGATCTGCACCTGTTGGGCGAATTGGACTTAGGAGAGTGCTTTATTGACGGCAGTTTCGTGGAAGCGAAAGCCGGCGGAACGGCGGTGGGTCCGACGAAGGCCGGTAAAGGCAGCAAAATCATGGTGATTGTCGACGCGCAGGGATTGCCGGTGAGTGTGGCGGTGACGAACGCGACCCCGCACGAGGTCACTTTGGTCGAAACGACGTTGACGGAACGCTTCGTGAACGGAATGCCGGCGCGGTTGATTGGGGACAAAGCCTATGACAGTGACGGCTTGGATGCCACCCTGGCGGCGCAAGGGATAACGATGATTGCGCCGCACCGGCGCAATCGGCGCCGCGCGACACAAGATGGGCGCACCTTGCGGCGCTACACACGGCGCTGGAAAGTGGAACGCTTCTTTAGTTGGCTGCAACATTATCGGCATCTAATGATCCGGTATGAATACTACGTTGAGAACTTTTTAGGTTTCGTACATCTTGCGTGTGCATTCATTTTGTTGCGCCGTATTCTTAATCCGCTCTAATGTTTACGAGATGGCTTCTAGTGATCACGGTCACTTGCACGACTGTCGTGTCCCTCTTTTTCGGATTTTCCCCTCGACGTGCGTGGCACGGATATGGAAATTACTCTATAATCAGATCAAGATGGTCCAGTCTGGGGAAGTATCTTACCGACTTAGCCACTCAGCTCGATACCTGCGAAGGAATTTGCGATGCCAAAGGTTTTGGGAGAAGCACGTGTCCATTTAGATCATCTAATTCGGCGACAGAGTCTTCGCTATGTCCCTCCTTCAAATCCAGCCGCTAAACATACCGAGGCAACTCCCGCTAGCGATGTCAACGTGGGGCGGGAAGATCCGCGCGTGCGGTATGAAGATATCCGACGCGACTGGTTTACTCTGATTCGCAAGCCGGATTTTCAGCGGGAAACGAATGCCTGGAGTCCCGAGCAATGCATTTTTTTCCTAGATTCAGTCGTTCGCGGGCGGATCATACCGAGCATTATCCTCTGGCATAATCGCGAAAACACTTTCATTTATGTTCTTGATGGGGCGCATCGTCTATCCGTCATTCGCGCCTGGATGCTCGATGATTGGGGTGATAAAGCGGATAGCTATTATGCCCGTCGTGACCAAGCCTGGATTTCGGAGGTGGCTCAGGCCACCCGCGAATTAGTGCATCGCGAGATTGGGGCGTTTGCTGACTATGAGCAAGCTTTCCAAGAGTACTCACGCCTAGCGGATCATGGAGATGCTCCCAAGAAGATGATGGGGGATATTCGTTTTAGCAAGGCTAAATTCTATCAGGAAATGGTTGCCAGTCATAAGACTTTATATGTTCAGTGGGAGAATGGGGACTATAAATCCGCCGAGCAATCCTTTCTGCGCATAAACCGTAGCGGGCAGCCGCTTGATCCGTGGGAGTCGAATCTGATCGAATACCGCAAGAGTAGTTATGCGCGATCGATTATGTGTATCGCTAACGGTGGAGAACGGGGTCACTATTGGCCGGAACCCGCTGAAGAAGAAATGGCTCCAGATGTAGCGCAACTCATTACGAGCTTCAGTACCCGAGCCACGAGTATCTACAAATGTCTCTTTGTTCCTCCATATCGATTGCCGGTCTCGGACTTGAATGTGCCTTTCATGGTCGCACCAGCCTACTTCCAAAAGCATAAGTATTTACTGGAAGTGATTCCTTTAATTGCGTATCAGCAGATTGCCCTTTCCGACGAGGAGCAGTTACAGCTTCTCAAACAAGATGCTGCGGTATCGGCAGAGACCATCGTAAAGAACGCTGATTATCTTTTATCGGCCATGCATGATAAACTGGAACATCTAACGAGTCCGACCCATAGCTCAAAATCCCTCTCCATCGTCCCCCTTTTCTATTGGTACAACCAAAAGGGCCAGTATACCCGTGTGCTTTTCTACGGATTTATTTACTGGCTGTTCAGCGGTACTGATGCAGAGATCACCCAGCGAAAACTTATCTTTTCCGCCCATCGTGGTCGCTTCGAACGGATTCTCTTTGATCTTAAGTCCCAAATTTCCACCCTACAAGAGAAGGGAGGGGCCGGGCTGAAAGGCACCCCCCGTGTGGCGCGCTTCTTCCAGAGCTTTGTGGATCTACTTAACCGCGAAGCTGCATTAGCTGGTGATTCTTCTGAGTTACGGGACGCGGTCGTTGGCCTGATTGATGGACGTGACCACCTAGCTAGCGGCCGTGCCCCCACTCCGAAGCGGAGCCGACTCTACAGTACAGGCGATAAAAGTCAGATTAATGTGCGGGAGCTCTTTGATCATGCGGTGCGTTGCCATATTTGCAGCGGTGTCGTGAATTTGCAGCAGGGCGGTTTGCAATACGATCATGTCACGGACTTTGCTGTTACCAAGGTGACGGACCCCGATACCGGCAAACCCACTCATCCCTTTTGTAACAACCACAAACCTGACATCCTAGAGCTGCGTGCTCGCAAGCGCCAACTAGATCTCCCCCACTTTGATCCTGAGCCGGAGATGCGGAGCGCGGACTTGATCAAACAATTAAGCTTTTGGGGAAGCGACGCGTTTCCCAGCTAAGGATTACTATAATATGCCACCATCCCAGTCTGCTGTGCGTGTTCAGTTGCCACTTTTCTCGCTCGAATCGGGCCTTCTTCCCTCGTCCGCAGCAAAGAAAACGCAGCGCTCCGGCACCTTCACGGATAATATGAAATTGCCGGTGCATCGCTGGTTTCGCTACTCCGCCGGATTCTCGGCTGAGTGGGCCGCCGTGCTCTTGCAGGAGTTTGGATTAACGGCGTCTGATGTGGTCCTGGATCCATTTTTGGGGTCGGGGACGCTCTCCGTCGTCGCCAGCCACCTGGGCATTCCTAGTGTCGGTCTGGATGCTCATTCCTTTATGGCACGGATTGCGCGGGCTAAACTGTTGTGGCCGAGTTCGATCTCAGCGTTTACAGACAAAGCCCACAGCGTACTTGATGCCGCCCGCACCAGTATGGTCCTGCTGGAGCCTTACCCCGATATTATTGAGCGCTGTTTTTCGGATCCAGTCCTCCTCAGTCTCCACCGCTTACGTCTGGCCTGGCTCGATCAGCAGAACGGTAGTCCGGCCTCCGAATTGGTCTGGCTGGCCCTCACGGCGATTTTGCGAGCAGCCTCGTTTGCCGGCACCGCCCAATGGCAATATATCCTGCCGAATGCGACGAAAAAGACTATTACCGAGCCGTTTGATGCGTTCCAAGCTCAGGTTGAAATGATGCGGGCCGACATGGAAACGCTTCAGCAGCATGGAGTCCAAGCGCCGGCTCTCATCTTCCAAGGCGATGCTCAACAGTGTTCTCTCGCCCCCGCTAGTGTGGACGCGGTGATTACGTCTCCGCCGTATGCTAATAACTACGATTATGCCGATGCGACCCGCTTCGAGATGTCTTTCTGGGGTACGGTGCAGAGTTGGGGGGATTTACAGGGAACGGTGCGCCGCCATTTGATTGTGTCGTCGAGCCAGCACGCCTCTATTGAGCGGTTGGACCTTGAGGCCTTGCTCGCTACACCAGCGGTTGCGCCTATCCGCTCCGCCCTCACCCCGATTTGCCGGGCCCTGGCGGAAGAACGGCACGGGCATGGTGGTAAAAAGCACTACCATACGATGGTGGCAGGTTATTTTGCGGATATGGCGACCGTCTGGCTGGAACTTCGACGCGTGTGTCGGATGGGAGCGCAAGTATGTTTTGTGATCGGTGATTCAGCTCCGTACGGCATCCATGTGCCGGTTGATGTGTGGCTGGGAGACTTGGCGGTGGCGGCTGGCTTCCACACGTACCGCTTTGAAAAACTCCGAGATCGCAATATTAAATGGAAAAACCGCAAACATCGGGTCCCGCTACATGAGGGTCGACTCTGGGTGGAGGGGTAAGTCATGGCGCTATCGCCCGGTCACAAATTGGGCCAGATTATCGGAGATATGCTGGAAGCAGCCATTGAACCGATGTTGCAGGACTTTGCGGCAGCACATGGTCTGTATTTGGATAAAAAAGGGCCGCGTGCAAGTCGATCGGGGACCAAGGTCCGCTTGATCGATGAGTATGCGAATAGCCATGATCTTGATTATGTGCTAGAGGTGGGTGCGACAGCGACCCAGATGGGCCGGCCGATTGCGTTTATCGAAGTGGCCTGGCGGAATTATACCAAGCACTCGCGGGCGAAAGCGCAAGAAATTCAGGGCGCGGTTCTGCCGCTCGCCGACAAATATCGCCGGGATGCGCCCTTTAAAGGGGCTATTATTGCGGGCGTGTTTACATTGGGGGCTCGCACACAATTAGAGTCGCTCGGCTTTACTTTTCTCTATTTCCCCTTGGCTACGCTTATTGCCGCTTTTCAGACTGTCGGTATTAACATTGTGTTTGACGCAAGTACACCGGATCGGGAGCTTCAGCAGAAAGTAGACTCCTGGATCGCGTTGTCGCCGACTGATCGTCAGACGGTTGCGCAGATGATCATCCGGCTCAATCAATCAGCCGTTGCTGAGTTCATGGCGGCGCTAGAGCGGACCTTGACGCGGTATGTCGTGCAAGTGATCATTCTACCTTTGCACGGCGAGCTTACCACACTCCCCTCCATCCCTGATGCGATTGCTTTCATCGACCGCTATGATCAATCACAAACTGCTGGATTGTTCGCCCGGTATGAAATTCAGATTAAGTATAGCAATGACGATCGCGTCGAGGGGCAATTTGCCCAGAAAACCGATGCGATCAGCTTCCTGCACAACTTCCTTCCTGCCTCACAGTAGATGGCCCATACCTCACACGCGTCCAGTTAAGGATTTCACAATAGCACAAGCAATCTTTTATTGGAGATTATCCCTGCTATCGGGCTTATTCCGCTGTAGCCGCCACGCCAGGTAGATCTACCTGGCGTGATCACGGGCCTGTCGTGTGAGGTGTCATATCCCCTTAGTTAAACACCTTGGTGATCCAGCGCCGCCTGTCAGCTATACGGGTTGCCCCGTAGCGGACGAGCGGCGAGGGAGCGCACGTCACGGGGCATCCATCATAATTCTTCGCTCGCCGGCTGGGAAGTCATCAGGCCGGGGAAGGGGCTAGGCCCGGCGGCTGGCGCAGCCCCAGGCACTCACCCACGAGCGGCGACCGCGCAGAGCCGCAGCAGGGTGGGCCGATAGCGATCCAGCGCGACCTGCGCGTGAGCCAGCGCCTGGCTACAGGGCGGGTGCGCCGCCTCTGCGGTGCGGAGGGCGCGTTCCCAGGCAGTTCTAGCGTGCCAGACGGCGGTGTGCAAGTCATTATAATGCTGCCGCGCGTCTACGGCCGCCGCGATCTGCACCGCCGCCAGCAGCGCCGGATGCGCGGCCGGGCAAAACACGTACACCTGCAAGCCGTGCCGGGTGGCGCGATCAATCTGATCGGCTACCCCAGGGCTGTGGCCGTCCCACACGGCCAAAAGTGCCTCGGCCTGCGCGGCCATGGCCTCGTTGCGGCGATAGCCGGCGGCTTTGCCGAAGCGGTCCCACTCGGCGGGCAGCACCGTCACCGGCACCGCGTGCGCGGCGGCCCAGGCTTCGCCGGCCAGATCGATGCCGCGCGCCCCGCCGCTGAGGACGTGGGTGATCGCGAAGCCGGATGCCGCGATGGCCGCGTGGACCAGCGTCGGATCGGTGAAGTCGCGGGAACCGGCAATAATCGTTTTCATGGTTAAAGGATCCTTTCAGGGGGAAACCAGCGACACTGGTAGGGGAGTAGCGGGCGTTGAGCAAGCCCCGGCGGGGGGCCGTGACCACCACGCCGGGGCGGAGCGCCGCCTAGAAGGGCAGGTTGTCGCCGTCGTCGTCGTCCCCGGCGGTCGGGC
>Ga0209724_1004320_pt1 | contig 11245 bp, 7 predicted proteins | sample grotaG_FD_184143 | JGI IMG/M metagenome (GOLD analysis project Ga0209724, IMG submission 184143) | Glacier valley bacterial and archeal communities from Borup Fiord, Nunavut, Canada, to study Microbial Dark Matter (Phase II) -... | ecosystem: Environmental > Aquatic > Freshwater > Ice > Glacier ... | reverse complement strand
GGAGCCGGGCATTGAAGGCCTGATTCATGTTTCAGAAATGTCATGGACCAAGAGGGTTCGCCGTGCGGCCGATGTCCTGAATATCGGTGACGAAGTTGAGACGGTTATCCTCGGCATCGACATGGGAAATCGTAAAATTTCTCTCGGTCTGAAGCAGGTCTCCGAGAATCCTTGGAATACAATTGCTGAAAAATATCCTGCCGGTACAAGAATAGAAGGCCAGATCAAGAACATGACCGATTTCGGTATGTTTATCGGTATCGAAGATGGTATCGACGGTCTGGTACATGTTTCTGACATGTCGTGGACAAAGCGTATCAAACACCCTGGTGATGTATATGAAAAAGGGAGCCTTGTTCAGGCTGTTGTGCTGAAGGTTGATGTTGAAAACGAGCGGCTTTCGCTCGGCATCAAGCAGCTTGAGCCGGATCCATGGAGCCTCGCTCCGGGTAAATACCGTGCCGGGGCGCTGGTCACAGGTAAGGTTACTTCACTGACCGACTTCGGGATCTTTGTAGAACTGGAAGAAGGCATCGAGGGCTTGATTCACGTATCCGAACTCTCCCGTGAAAAGGTTGCCTCAGCCAAGGAATTCGCTTCTATCGGCGATAATCTGGAAGCCGTAGTGTTAAGCTGCGATCCAAAAGAACGCCGGATATCCCTTTCCATCAAATCGGTTCATGTTGCTGCAGAAAAAGCCGACTTTGAGCAGTACATGGGATCACAGGGTGAGTCGACTTCAACATTTGGCGATTTGCTGAAAAAGGGCTTAAACAACAGAACCAATTAATTTACTGTGTGCCAGAGGGACGTATGACCAAAAGCGAACTTATTGAAAAGCTGGTTCAATCGCACGGAATGTTGAATGTCAAGGTTTCGGAAATTGTTGTAAATACGGTTTTTGATTCAATTGAAGAAGCACTTAAATCCGGTGATAAAGTAGAAATCCGCGGTTTCGGTAGTTTCACCATTCGCGAGCGACTTGGGCGTGAGGCGAGAAATCCTAAAAGCGGTGAAGTTGTGCGTATTCCGTCAAAGAAGACGCCATTCTTTAAAACCGGTAAAGAGCTTAAAGAGCGCGTAAACTGTTAATAAACAGGCTGCCGTGATTTTGCCCGAATGGCGGAACTGGTAGACGCAAGGGACTTAAAATCCCTCGGAGGAAACTCTGTGCCGGTTCGATTCCGGCTTCGGGCACCACCATCTAATCCATTACAATCCAATACAGTATTTAAGCCTCTAGAAATAGGGGCTTTTTTTATACCTATTGTCTTTTATAGTCCATTCTGGTATGGCTGAATTCAAGAGTTTTGGGGGCGGTGTTTGGATGCAAACGCCCCCATGGAAAATAGACGCCCCCAAGATGGAGGAAAAGCCCGTGCCCAAAAGGATTATGCCACTTACAGATATTCAAGTGAGGAACGCAAAACCACAAGACAAAGCATACAAGTTGTCAGACGGTGGGGGAATGTACTTACTCGTAACACCTACTGGCGGGAAGCTCTGGAATCTGAAATACAGATTTGGTGGTAAGGAAAAAAGGCTGTCTTTCGGTGCTTACCCTGCTGTGTCTCTTGCTGATGCACGGCATCGCCGTGAGGAAGCAAAAAAACTGCTGGCAAATGGTGTTGATCCTGGTGAAACAAAGAAGGCACAGAAAGCCGCACAGGGCGAACAGGCCACCAACACCTTTGAAGTTATAGCACGTGAATGGCACAGTAATTTTTCTCATACGTGGGTGGCTAGTCATGCACAGCATAAACTCGAGCGGCTGGAAAAGAACGTTTTTCCATGGATAGGCAAGCGACCGATTAAGGAGATAACAGCACCGGACGTGTTGGCTGTATTGCGTCGTATGGAAGCCCGAAATATTCTGGACACGGCGCATAGAATACGTTTTGAGTGTAGCGCCATATTTCGTTATGCAGTTGCCACCGGACGTGCAGATCGTAATCCTGTCGATGATTTGAAAGGAGCATTGCCGCCGGTTAAGAACGGACACCATGCGGCACCCACAGACCCGAAAGCTGTTGCACCACTTCTACGGGCTATTGATGAGTTTCAAGGCTCTTTCGTTGTTAAGTGCGCCTTGCAGCTTGCACCAATGTTATTTGTTCGTCCTGGAGAGTTACGGGCAGCTGAATGGTCAGAGATAGACTTTGACTCCGCTGAATGGAATATCCCTGCCGAAAAAATGAAAATGAAGGTTGCCCATCTTGTACCTCTGCCACGGCAGGCTGTTGAAATACTGGAAACCTTGCGACCGCTTACCGGACACGGTAGATATGTTTTTCCTGGGCATCGTTCACCATTGCGTTGTATGAGTGACAATGCTTTGAATGCAGCCTTACGGCGAATGGGTTTTGAAAAGTCAGAAATTACGACCCATGGTTTCCGAGCAATGGCGCGAACTATGCTTGACGAGGTGTTACAGGTCAGGCCTGACTTTATTGAACACCAACTTGCTCATGCGGTCAAAGATCCTAATGGCAGGGCGTACAACCGGACGGCTCACCTTGCTGAGAGAAAGAAGATGATGCAGCTTTGGGCTGACTATCTGGACGGCTTGAAAGCAGGGGCAAAGGTCATACCGTTAATACGTGAGGCGGCATAAATCTCTCTTAGTAGATGGAGTGGAAACGGTGGAAACCTCTAATAAACGCCATTGGTATAAAATGCGTTGGCAAGTCTGGGTAATACTGTTTGTTGCTATAGTGGCCATTGTTGCATTGCGATACCAATCAACAAGACCCCTTGAAGCGCTTGTTACATCGCCACCTACAGGCCAAACTGTTAGCCTCAAAAAAAGAATGATCTTTCTTGTTACACTTGAGAGAAAGTTTCACAGGAAGGGTTGGCTGGCATCACTAGGTCTAGAAGGGGAAAATGGAAGCGTATTAAAAATCTACTGGGAATCAATAAATCTGCCTTTTATAAAACTGATGCTGAAGTCAACGGATTTCATACAGGATATACGCGAAATGGGTTTTAAGAGGCTTGTGATTAATAATGGAAAGCAAAAGTGGGACATTGATCTGAAGAACTAATCAGCCGCCATGAAAACCGCTGACAGGGGGAATATGGAAACTCCAGTATGGTTGAGTTTCTAGGGGCAGGTCAATCAGCTCTGAATCAGTTCAGCATTCTACTTGATGGCAGAATGCCAACCTACTAAAAAATGTGGTAAATCACGGAGACGCCCCTCTTGAATACTGGAGCGCATTTGACATCCATAAACCTGAATACGTTTGTAAAATGACGGCATTTAATTGATACAAAAAAAGCAGATAATTTAACTCCAGGATGGTTAATCTTTATGACTAGTGATCGCAAGTACAAATTCTCATGGGATCTGCTTGGTGATATTCAAGCGGGACGACCCAACCTAGGTAATACTGCACGGCTTGAGGTTTATCGCTTGCTGCAGTTTGCTTTTCGTGATGTGATCGAGCAGCATGTCGGCACAGAAAAAACTGATATGATTTTTTTCGAGGCTGGTGCCCTTGCCGGAAAAGAGTTCTATGCTCATATGCTCACACCAACAACAGATCTGAACGAGTTTGTTCAACAGTTGCAGGCGGTGCTAAAGGAGCTGGGTATCGGCATCTTGCGAGTTGAAAAATCAGATTTAGAAAAGGGAGAAATTACCATAACCGTGTCAGAAGATCTTGATTGTTCGGGTCTTCCGGAGCTTGACTACGAAATATGTACTTACGATGAAGGGTTTCTCTCTGCATTGTTGGAATGTTTTTCAGGCGTTAAATTTATAGTTAAAGAGGTAGATTGTTGGTGTACCGGCGATCGAACCTGTCGTTTTGAAGCAAAGGCATTAGCATAAATAATGACACAGGATTCGGAAAATAACATGGCGATCCATGATAAATTGGTTAAGAACCTGTATGAACTGCTTACGGCACGTTCACTTCCTTCAGAGCCGCCAAAAGAGTTGACTGAAGTTGATGGGTATTCACAGCTTTACGAAACACTTTTAGAAGTCAGAACTGGATTTATGGCGATTGCTTCGGGTGATTTGGATTTTAAGATCATGAAGAAGGGGTACATGGCTGGTTCAATCAAGACTCTACAAGCATCGTTGAGCCACTTGACTTGGCAAGCCAAAGCTATTGCCTCTGGTGACTTTGCTCAACGGGTTGATTTTTTGGGTGAATTCTCAGATGCGTTTAATGTCATGGCAGAGGAGCTAGAAAAATCTCGGAACGAGCTTAAAAATAAAAGTGAAGCTGAATTTCTCAGTCTGGCTGAGTCCATGCCGCATATTGTCTGGATAAGCCGTCCTGATGGCTGGAACACCTATTTTAATCAGCAGTGGGTTGAATATACTGGACTAACGCTTGAGGAGAGTTCCGGGTATACCTGGAGTAAAACGTTCCATCCTAATGACCTGCAGCAGGCATGGGACGCTTGGCAAAACGCACTTACGGCTGGAACCACCTATGCTCACGAATGCCGACTGCGGCGTTCAGATGGTGTTTATAGATGGTGGTTAATTCGTGGCGTACCTGTGAAGGATGAACATTCAACTATTACCAAATGGTTTGGTACATGTACCGACATAGATGTATTTAAGAATACCCAGGTGGAAAGAATACTATTTGAACAACAATTGCAGCACACTCAAAGGCTGGAGAGCCTTGGCGTACTGTCAGGAGGTATTGCCCACGACTTCAACAACATTCTTGCGGTCATAATCGGACGTTGTTCCTTAGCAGAGATGGATCATGAAAAGGCAGGAAAGCATATCCCCGAAATTGAAAAAGCCGCCAATCAAGCAGCTGGACTCTGTCGCCAGATGCTTGCATATGCAGGGAAAGCCCAACTTAACAAAACTCGGGTAAGTATGTTGGAGTTGGTAGACGAGATAGTCACTATGTTGAAATCGACCCTTCCTCAGAACGCCGTCGTCAAGCCCGATCTATCAGCCGATATTCTCCCCATAAATGCTGATGCCAGCCAACTCAGGCAGGTCGTCATGAACCTGATTATCAACGCCTCTGAGGCTATCGGCGAAGAGCAGGGTGAAATACGAGTATCGCTTGCCAGGACAAACGTTGTCACTGGTGCATCTCACGAGGATTTTCAAGGCAAAGAGATTATCCCAGGAGAATATATTTGTCTGGAAGTTACTGATACCGGCTGCGGAATGGATGAGGCAACAAAATTCCGGATCTTTGAGCCGTTTTATACCACCAAGTTCACGGGGCGCGGCTTGGGGATGTCGGCGGTACTAGGCATCATCAAGTCACACGGTGGAGCGATGCAGCTTTTCAGCCAACTTGGTCAGGGTACTACTTTCAAAGTCTATCTGCCTGTTCCGGCTGGTATCTCCGCCGGAGATGGAAAGAATATGCACATCCCCTCGATTCCATGGCAGGGTAGCGGCACAATTTTGCTAGCAGAGGATAATGACCAGATCCGGGAAATTGCTAAAACTCTGCTTGAAATGTTCGGATTCACTGTTCTGGAAGCTGTTAATGGCAAGGAAGCATTGGAGTTGTACCAAAAAAATGCCGCAGACATCACCATGGTATTAACTGACATGGGCATGCCGGTTATGGATGGTTATGCTTTGTTCCCTGTGTTGAAACAACATAACCCAAATCTGCCTATTATTATTTCCAGTGGTTTTGGTGATATAGATGTCTTTTCCAGAATAGACCGTAATGAAGTAGCTGGTGTGATCAGCAAACCTTATACTCCGGATAAGCTAAGGGAGGTGCTCAAGTGCGTTTTGGAAGGTACTCAGTCACCCAATATTCATGTTTGAAATAAAATGAAGTTTTCGTAAATATTCAGAATGGATTTAGTCCCATAATGCCATCACGTAACACTGATAACTTATAAGGTTTCTGAATAAATCCAGCCAGGCCTTTGCCAACAAACTTCTGCGTTACTTCAAGTTCACTGAACCCACTGCTCATAATTACTTTCACATCTGGATTCAGCATTCGCAGTTCTCTAAAGCACTGGTCGCCATCCATATGCGGCATTGTAAGGTCAAGTATGACAAAGCTGATATCAGTCTTGGCTTTATAGACTTCTATGGCCTCACGGCCATCATTGGCAGTCACAACGTTGAAGCCCAGTTCCTTGAGCATTTCAGCACCTACGCCTCGAATTGTTTCTTCGTCATCAACAAGAAGCACTGTACCGCTTCCCCTCCAATGATTATTCTGGGGATCTAAATTGAATATCTCGGCAGGTTTACAGTTTGCCGGAAGAAGAATCTTAAAGGTACTTCCCTTACCTGGTTCACTGTAAACCTTGATAGCGCCCTTATGGCCGCGAACAATTCCAAGAACAGCGGCCATCCCCAGGCCCCTTCCGGTGAACTTAGTTGTAAAGAACGGGTCGAACAGCTTTGCCAGGGTTTCTTTGTCCATACCGCAACCGGTGTCGGCAATTTCGATAAAAACATAGAGACCATCGGTGATGTTCTCATCAAGCCAGACATCTTTCAAATAGCTCCTGTCACAATCCATGCAACCGGTGGTTATAGCAATTACGCCGCTTTTGTCTCCGATGGCTTCAGAGGCATTGATAACCAGATTCATAATAATCTGGCGAATTTGGGTAGCATCGGCCTCGACGGATGACAGGGGACGGGTGAGGTTAAGGCGTAACACAGCCTTTTTGGAGATTGATACCTGTAGAATATGGAGCATTTCTTCGAGCAATCCGTTGATGTCGTGATTGCTTATGACAAACTTACCTTTACCAGAATAGGCGAGCATCTGCTTAGCCAGGTCGGCTGCACGGGCAGAGGCAATTTCTATGTTGTGCAGGTTGTCAATCGCGGGAGATTCTGGATTGATTCGCATAAGCGCCAAGTCAGCGTTGCCGATAATGGATGTAAGGATATTATTGAAGTCATGGGCGATGCCGCCAGCCAGTACACCGAGGCTCTCCAGTTTCTGGGTGTGCTGGAATTGAAGTTCGAGTTTTTGTTTTTCCCTTTCGGCTTGTTTTCGCTCGGCGATATTACGAATGACTCCGATGTACCCAATTATTTTATCTTTAGCACCCTTTATGACTGTCCCGAGGGTCTCTCCGGGGAATATCGAACCATCCTTCTTGCGATAACTGACCTCGTAAGGTAGAGCGTGTTCGGTAGCCGCTAAATTAAATCGGAGCCTACCCTGGCGCTCATATTCCTCCAGACTTTCATAAAAGAACGATGTCTTCTTTCCCGTCATTTCATCAACATCGAATCCGAATATTGAAGAAAAGGCAGGATTGATACCAACTACTTCACGATCGACGTTGGTGTAAACGATGGCATCCGGAATGCAGTTGAAAATCGCTTCAAACAGAGCCTTTTGTTGAGCCAGTTCTTTTTCCGCCAGCTTGCGTTCGGTAATGTCATGCCCTTGTGCAACGGTAGCGACAGGAGTCGTACCGTCTTTCGCATATATATATGCTGAGTTCCATAGGACGATACTTACAGTACCATTTACGTGGAGGATTGGTATTTCAACTGTATCCCACTGTTCTCCACTAAGTGTGCCATTGATAAGCGCTATGGAATTATCAATTTGGTAAGCGGGAAACAGTATAGAGATGTCACTACCTATGACTTCACCAGAAATCCGGCCTGTTAGCGTCTCGAAGGCTTTGTTGAAACGAGTAATCTTGAAACGAGAATCCCAAGCTATGATCGGAGAATTGGCATGGTTGAAAAGACTGTCAAGGTAGGCATTGGTCTCACGGAGATTGTCTTCATTTTTCTTGCGCTCTGTGATGTCACGAAAAGACCAGAAACGCCCTACAATTTCATTGCCGATTTTCTGCGGCTGAGAGTAGCGGTCAAAAACTCGTCCATCAGCGAGATAGAGAGTGTCGGTACTTGATTCTTCCGGGTTCTCATTAAGTTCCTTGATTCTGGCCAAAAACTCCTCGGGGTTGGACATCTGTGAGGTGTTGTAGGCAAGCACCGGGTCTTTGCCGGTCATATCAAGAAGGTTCTGCGGAATATTCCAAAGCTCGACAAATTTCTGGTTCCAGCGGGCGATCTTTCCTTCCATATTAACTATCAGGATGCCATCAGGCGTCGATTCAAGAGCTGCAGTGGCTAAAGATGTAGAGTAGAGCAACTCCCTGTCAGCAGATCTACGCTCTTCTTGCCTCCTCAATATAGTGCCGATAATAGTAGTGAGGACAGGAAATATGAGCAGAATAGGAAGTGCGATGTTCTTGAAGATTGAACTACGCATATTAGCAGGCATGAGGAACATGCAAGAGAGCATTGCCAGTTGTACAGCAACACCAAAAACGTATAGATGCATCCAGGTGAGGGGTTTGTTGTGTTTATCTTTCCAATATTTCCAAGCGACACCTACAGAGGCTGTCACCACAATCACAATCGTTCCAACTATTCCACCTGGGCCACCTTGGTAAAGCCGAAATGCTCCGGCGATTACTACCGCAATCAATGTCGGAATGAGGCCGAAATAAAGACCACATAGACTGAGAAGAACCCACCTTGTGTCAAAAAATACGCCAGGCAGGAGAGACCAGGGAGACAACATTACTGCGATACTGATAAGCCCAACGAGGACCCCAGTCAGACTATCTTTAAGATTTTTATTGGGGATTGCATAGATGCGAAATGTGTCATAAATGACGCAAAGAACAAGCATCAAGGCTGCATTATTTAGAAATCCAGTGAGGCTGTCCATAATTTGCCATCCCCCCGCGCTCAGTAACTTGGAACCCTACCTTCAAAAATGATGCTGAATTGGTTCGACGAAGATTTCCAGTCTCTGATCGGCATAGTCCACTATTCAGCAATATTTTTCAATGCCAGATATATCAGCATGAACATGGCTTCGTCACTTGGAAAATGACCACGGTTCTTGGTGACCTTCCTGAGCGATGTGTTCAGGGATTCGATGTCGATGGCGTTGGTCGTGTAGATTGCCTTGCGAATATCTGTTGGAATGGAGAAGATAACTGGTGGGGCTGGTTTCGCCTTTGGGAAGGACGACCGGTTCAAATGTAAAATTGCGGTCACGAGAGGTGGTTACTTCGATGTTTCCAAAACCATCCGAACGATACGTGCCACTGCAGATAGACCTTCCAAACCTGTGTATCACATATAAAAAGCCCACCAAGTTGTTAGGTGGGCTTCTCTCTTCTTATAATATAGTTACCTTTTAGGTTTTTATCCGATTTAACATCTCAATCGGAATGCTCTTGTTTCCTATGTCTGGCCACAGTGTGGCGGAGTCTCATCTGTCATAATAGGTAAGCCCTCCTTTTGTTGATTTGTGCTTCTTTCCTACAATTCCAGTGTACCACTACGGACATAAAATAACAGTCTGTTGTAAAATATTTATAGCGAGTATAATCTGACGGTTGCAAAGAACATCCCACCATATTTAATACCTGCTGGTCATTATGTCTTCTATCTGCTGTACTATGGCATTGGCCGCAAATACTAAAATATAGACAATGCGTTACAGTCGTTGGCAGGATTTATGGCAATATGGTTCTTAATAGGATTTGTCCTGTTCATAGCATGGATTGCGACCATTGCAGATATAGTTATTAGCGAGTTTGTAGTCCCATCAAATAAAACGGTCTGGATGCTCTTAGTGTTGTTTTTGCCGGTACTTGGGATGTTGCTCTACTACCTTTTGGGCCTAAGTCAGAAGTCGTCAACAAAGAGTTACAAGAATAAACATCAAGAGGAGTTGCTTGCCCGCTTAAGACCAAGAGACCCAAAGGCTAAGGACTTCACCATTTAAATATGTTTTAGTAAAATAAGGGCACCACTATGTCGATTGATGGCTTGTATGAAATAGTTGAGATGGAGTTGTGGAACAAGGATGCTATAGATCTAGTGGAGTCTGGCTACATCCACATCACAGGCAATAAAGGCAAACTTCACTTCATTTGTATTGATGGCCAAATGGAGATACAGAAGTCTAAAGACAGATATCTGTTCACATGGGAAGGCAATGATGAATGTGACCCTGCAACCGGACATGGGAATTTCACCTCTTCAGGTGAAACACTTACTGGCAGGATATACATACATGGTAGTGATGACAGCTCGTTTGTTGCGGTAAAAGTACCTAAGGTGAATAGACTCTCCAAAATGATTGATAGAGGGGTGTTGGTAGTCAAAGCCAAAGAACCTTTCAGGGAGTGGATCTCCTTTCTACCCGACCCAGGTCATATCACGATCAAGGAAATCAATGAGGATTGCGCTGCTTATCTTATTCCAGGGTTTGAGGATGATCAGGAGAGAGACTGCATACTTGAGAAGGTATACTCAGAAATATTTGTTGAACAGCTATCCGATTGGTGTACTGACGAAGTCAGGTGGCCGCAAAGCCGAACTCTTACCCTGTTCAAAAGATGGTTTGAGCTTGAATTTCATTCAGTTGTTGAAGATCTGGTAAAGGGTGAACTGTAGGCTGAAGAGTAATGAAATATACATCATACTGAATCAGCAGTGTCCGGTTAGGGACTTGCATATGATGGCGGTCCGTTCGGTTTGTTAGCAATAGCATTCAAATCCGACTCGTCTACTTCTCCCGACAGTTATGCCAGTTAGTTCCTGATTTTTATTCTCAGCTCTCTGACACGGTTTGTTCTGGCTCTTTCGGTGCTTACGGAAGACCCGTCCTGATTGCCTGCTGGAGCGTCAGCTGGTTCTTGTGCTCTTTTGTCTTGAATGAGAGGTAGTCCTTCTTGTCCAGTTCGTAGAGCTGATTCCTGTAGCGGGAGGTGAGATCGTACCACTCGTTGATTCTCATGTTGAAGCGTCTTTCTTCGGGATAGTGCAGCGTATTCATAAAGGTCTGGATCGCGAAATAGTAGCGGACAGCGTTGCGCTCAATCGATCCGCGCGGACCGCCGATATAGATGTCTTTGCCGTTTCCGTCTTTTCCGGTCACCGTGAAACCTACCTTGCCACGACCGAGTGTCGCAAAATAGGCCTTTGCCGCGAGACGCAGCGCAACACTGTCGCTGTATTCATAACTGACGTGGACAAAGGTTTTTTCCCCGTCAAGGGGCAGGGCCTCGAACCTCATCCTGTGGTCCTTCGTACCAAATGGGCCTGTCTCGGCGCTGAGAATGATATCCAGATACCCCGGCTGCTGGCTGACGATCCGGTAATCGTAATTGACTTGACGCGTGTCTTCCGGGGGCTGATAGACTTTGCGGCCGATGTAAAATGTCAGCAGCCGGTCGCCCGGCTGTTCCCTGTAGGTGC
>Ga0209724_1004319_pt1 | contig 11246 bp, 11 predicted proteins | sample grotaG_FD_184143 | JGI IMG/M metagenome (GOLD analysis project Ga0209724, IMG submission 184143) | Glacier valley bacterial and archeal communities from Borup Fiord, Nunavut, Canada, to study Microbial Dark Matter (Phase II) -... | ecosystem: Environmental > Aquatic > Freshwater > Ice > Glacier ... | reverse complement strand
CCTGAGACCAGGTATATCCGGTTTAGGAGAAAGAAACGTTCATTTCGAAGAAAAAGCAGATAAACCAAGGCAAAACCTGTCAGCCAAACGGTCGATTTGATCAAATATAAGGCAAGTGCTTCCATCGTTATAAAGTTTATTGTTTCTTTCTCAATTCCTTTTTGGTTTCTTCCATCAATTGTTCCAGATCCTTTATGGTCAGGTCTTTTTCGCGTACAAAGAAAGAGGCCATCGCCGGAAACGAATTGTTGAAATAGCTTTTCATCAATCCGAAAAGCTGTGTTTTTGAATATTCGTCCTTCGTTACCAAAGGATAATACACATGCACGTTTCCGTAGGTTCTGTGTGCAACGAACTCCTTTTTTTCCAGAATCCGCAGTACTGTTGAAACAGTATTGCGTGCAGGTTTGGGTTCTTCAAACTGGTCGCGGATGTCTTTGACCAGCCCTTCGCCCATTTCCCATAAATGTTGCATGACCTGTTCTTCAGCTTTAGTGAGTTGCATATCAATAATTTTAATGTCAATCCTTCAATGCAAATATATGACTATAAAATTAGTCATGCAAATATATTTAGGTTTTTTTTGACTAAAAAGATAGTCATTTATTCTAAGGAGTATTATTTGTTCGCTAAAATGCTTATATGTTGTATTTTATGAAATAAATATTTGATACAAAGACACAAATACACCAAGTAGATTACATAGATTTAGCCTTTATCGTTTGCAGCTAAAGCGCAGTTGTGTTTTGAAAATGCAAAGAAGTTTCATTTTAGATAAGATCGGATCATAGTACGTTGCGCTAAAAGCGGTTATGCTTATAATTCTTTACAATGAAGATAAAACTTTACTGCAATGCCATATTGCAACAATTTGGATATTTTTATCATCTTCAATAGCATATATGATCTTATAATCTTTGTGTTGCACCAATATACGGTAACATCGTGCAGAATCATTAAGTATTGGTTCTATTTTACCCAAATATGGGTTCGTGCTTTATAATTCTGCAGATGCAATGATTGCATTCCAAAATTTATCAACGGCAGATATTCCCATTTTATTGGCATACCATTCAGCTTGTTTTTTTTAAAATGGGAAATAACTCTGGGCTTCCAATGAACCGTTACCTTTTCCACGTCATGGCTTTTACTTCGTCCTGACTATATAAAATAGTCTGCTTTTCAGCTTCCGCTATTTCAAGTTTTAGCTCTTCCGGAGTAAATGATAGTGGGCTTTTATTTGACTTTGTTTCCTTGTCAATCAACTTCTCTAATTTTTTGATGACAGCTTCATTTTCGATACGAGTAATTTCAGTAATGAGGCTATATTTACGATTATTAATTTCTGTTGTAGTCATATTCAATTAACCTCCTTTCTACTTTTGATATCTTCAAAGGTAATGATTCTGTTCGAAATAATTAGTGGTAAATTTCCTTAGATTTTAGTTCTGCTATTAATAGTTTGGCCTGTAACCATCATTCCTTTCCAATTTGAAATACGATGAATTCGTATATTTGTGATGAAAAGTTTTCTAAAAGCCAAATCTAAATATGTTACAAAAGAAACCTTACCTTTTTATCAAACTTTAGTAACACAAATTAACCCCTTGACAACCAACCTTATTTACTTTATCATAAATTAATACAGTTATTTAATGAAAATGCAAAATAAGGTAAATAAAGTTAGATTAAGTGTTTATGTTTATTTGCTAAGGTCCAATAAATTAAATTAATGTTTTTTTTATTGCTCGTTATAACATATTTTATCTATTTTCCTATAAAAAGTTCATTTAATTCAAATATTATTAAATAAAATTTATATATTTGATATAAATCATTTAGATATGAGCACAATAAATGAAAAAACAATGGTAAATAGTTATTTCAGATTGATGAGAAACTGGAATAATGAAACTAAAAAAGAGTTGATCATCAAACTTACTTCATCTATTGATGAGTTGCCAAATGATAAATTCGATTTTTCATTAGGCTTTGGTGACTGGGAAGACGAAACAACTGTAGGTGAAATGATTAAGAATATTTATTCTGATCGTGTTATTAAGAAGTAAATACCAATAACCCAATTTGCTCATACTACCCACCGATCACTGCCCACTTTGCCCTACTTTCCCTTCCTCCAGTACTGCATAGGATTTACCTTTGGATACAAGCCCTTATTGATGAATTTGACATCGGCAATCGAGTAAAAAGCATGGGGGTTGAAGGTTCGAATGATGGTATCCACTTTGCTGAGGTCGTTGCGTTTGATGATGGAATAAATGATCGAAACTTCTTCGACAGCCCCATGAGCTTCCTGGTGTGTGATGCCGTAACCTTCAGCCTTTAACTGGTCAATCAATTGATGTGCATCGCTACGGGTGATAATCTGAATCTGAACAATTCCAACAGCCAGCTTTTCTTCGATGATCATGCCAATGTAATTTCCGGTTGCAAATCCCGCCCCATAAGCAACATAGCATACCCAATTGTCCAGGTGTTTAATAATCTGGCTAATGGCGATCAACCAGATCAGTACTTCAAAGAATCCCAGGAAAGGGGCAATCATTTTCTCTCCTTTGGCAACCATCACGATGCGGATAGTTCCAATGGTAACGTCGGTTATCCGGGATAAGAAAATTAAAAAGGGTAGAATAACAAATGCAAAAAGGTCGCTTTGAAAGAAATCCATACTACAATACTTTCTGTAAAAGTAAGAAAAAATGCTCAGAGAAATAGTCATTCCTCTGATGTTCTATTAGACTGATATTTGCCTTTGCAATAAAAACAGAGATGTTTATAGGAACTAATGTTATGTCAACGTTGAAAAGTCGCAACTTCATTCAAAGTTTTCCAGATCCATGTCAGCGCGTCATTGCGAGAGGAAAACAATGATAAGATGACAGTAATATTTGCCCTTAATAGCCGTGTTTATCAAGTCAATATACTGCTTCCTATTCAACAACTTACAAAATATATGATTGCAAGGATTGCATATTTAGTATTTTATTCAAGTGCCATATTTTACTTTACATTCAATCAACGCTCAGGTGAGAAAGGGAGAAACATGCAATCCTTGCAATCTCTGCACTGTAATTGGATGATTGGACTATTGCCTGATTTTTTTAAACCTGTTAATTTAGTTTTACAATGACGTTCCGATCAATGTTCCGGCAATCTTCGCAAAAGGCTGCGACAATAATGGATTGACCCTACACTATATTTAATTAATAAGTATCAATTGCTGTCGATATTTTATAGACCGCTTAAAGCATCGCCCTGACCGATATCACCGGTTTCGATGCCTTTCTGTAGCCAGCTTTTACGCTGTGCCGCTGTGCCATGTGTAAATGAATCAGGGGACACATGACCTTGTTCTGACTTTTGTATTTTATCGTCGCCCACTGCTGCTGCTGCATTGAGGGCTTCTTCAAGATCGCCCCTTTCCATGAAGTTCTTCATGCGCTGGGCATGATAGACCCACACTCCGGCCAGAAAATCAGCCTGAAGTTCAACCCTGACACTCATGGCGTTAACTTGGGCTGCACTCGCACCCGATGTTCTTAATTTGTCGAGATTGTCCATGCTACCCATAAGTTTTTGAACATGGTGCCCTACTTCATGTGCTATAATATAGGCCACCGCAAAATCACCTTGTGCGCCCAGCCTTTGCTGTAAATATTGCAGATAATCGAGGTCGATATAAACTCTTTCATCCTCAGGGCAATAGAAGGGTCCACTAGAAGACTGTGCGTTTCCACAAGCTGACTGTATGGATGAATTAAAAAGTACCAGTGTAGGTTCGCGGTAAGTTTCTCCTGCCTCCTTGAATAGCTGGTTCCAGACATCTTCGGTATCGGCAAAAACAACTTTTGCCATTTCACCAATTTCATCTTCTCCGGCTACCGGGGCCACTGCATTCGAACTTAGTGATTGCTCGGGTGATGTTATGTTCTGGAGTACTGACATCGGATTCCCGCCCATTAAATATATGATCAGCGCAAGTACCAATGTGCCAATGATACCTCCTCCTTTTAACCCCATGCCCGAACCACCCCTTCCACGGAAATCCTGAACATTAGAGCTTTGTCTTCTTCCTTTAAATAACATGGTTCAACTTTTTAGATTTGAATTGTTATATAAATATAAGAAAAATTTTAAATAGTTCAAAGTTTCAAGTTTAAAGTTTCAAGTTGCGTGCCGATCCAAGTTGAAACTTGAAACTTTAAACTATTTTAGAATTCAGAGGTGAAATGGAACTTGATATTTTTAAATTCGCTTTGTGCCATGTCAAGAATAAACTGTGAGTCAGCCATGAATACGTCGCGGCCACGTTTATCGGTAGCCATTTTCTGATGCTTGCGGTTCTTGAATTCCTCAAGGGCTTTGGGATTTTCACTTTCAATCCAGCATGCCTTGTACATCTGCAATGGCTCGAAGCGGCATTTGGCATTGTACTCATGTTCCAAACGATATTGAATCACTTCAAACTGAAGCTGACCAACTGTTCCAATGATTCGGCGCCCGTTAAACTGACTGGTAAACAACTGGGCAACTCCTTCATCCATCAGCTGGTCGACGCCCTTGTTAAGCTGCTTGGTCTTCATCGGATCTGCATTTTCAACGTACTTGAACAATTCAGGCGAAAAGCTCGGAAGTCCTTTATAATGAATGTTTTCCCCTTCTGTGAGGGTATCACCAATTATTAAAGAGCCGTTATCAGGAACACCCACAATGTCGCCCGGGAAAGCTTCCTCTATAATCTCCTTTTGAGAGGCCATAAAAGCTGTAGGGCTTGAAATACGGAATGTTTTGCCTGTACGTACGTTTTTGTACATGCTGTTGCGCTCAAACTTCCCAGAGCATACTTTGACAAATGCAATACGGCTGCGGTGATTGGGGTCTATGTTGGCATGAATCTTAAAAATAAAGCCGCTGAACTTATCATCTTCGGGATGGATGGTGCGCTCTTCGGAATCAATGGGACGTGGCCAGGGAGCAATTTTCACAAAAGCATCCAGCAATTCCTGAACACCAAAGTTGTACAAGGCACTTCCGAAAAATACAGGTGCCAGGTTTCCGGCAAGGTATTCATCCTGGTCGAAGGGTGGGTAACCACCATATACCAGTTCCAGGTCCTCGCGCAATGTTTTGGCATCGCCTTTGATGTATTTTTCAAGATCAGGACTGTTGAGGTCATCGAATGAAATACCTGGTTCTATTGACTGAACACTGGCCTTAAACAGGTTCAGACTTTTATTGTATATATTGTATACGCCTTTGAATTCGGGACCATTGTTGATGGGCCAGCTTAAAGGGTTGATGCTGATTTGCAATTGTCTTTCAATATCGTCGAGCAGTTCAAAGGTGTCTTTGGTGGGGCGGTCAAGTTTGTTAATGAACACAATGACAGGGGTTTTACGCATCCGGCACACGTTCATCAGTTTCTCAGTTTGTGGTTCAACGCCTTTTGCAGCATCAATAACAATAATTACACTGTCAACGGCTGTCAGGGTGCGAAAAGTATCTTCCTGAAAATCCTGGTGACCGGGAGTATCAAGAATGTTGACTTTGTAACCATCGTATTCGAATCCCATTACCGAGGTGGCTACCGAAATACCGCGCTGACGTTCGATTTCCATAAAGTCGGAGGTAGCTCCTTTCTTTATCTTATTGCTTTTAACGGCACCGGCAACGTGGATGGCACCCCCAAAGAGCAGCAGTTTTTCGGTCAGGGTTGTTTTTCCTGCATCTGGGTGACTCACAATGGCAAAGGTCCTTCTTCTACGTATTTCTTTCTGATTGCTCATTTACATTCTTTTTTTGAAGTTGCAAAAATAGGATTTTATCTGATAAGTTAAATATTCAATCGTTAATCGTTAATTATTAATCACTCACCTTACGCAAAAAGCAAATGTTACATTCAAAAGCACAATGCCTGGCATGTTGAATCTTGTCACATTCCATGCATTATATTATATGCAATAAATTTAACAATTCCCTTCAACTGATTTTACTATGTCTTCTACCTGTATGTTGTATGTATCATCTGATACCCATTAGATACTCATCTGATACCTTTCTGTAATGTAAGGTTACAGAAAGGTATCAGATGAGTATCAGATGAGTATCAGATGATACAGGCAGCATACAGGTAAAAGACATAGGGACCAGGGCTAAATCAAGTGTAGATTGCTTATTTTGAAAAGCAGAAAGGAAGGTGTAAAGTAACCCATTATTTAAATTGTCAAATAGTCAATTACCTAATCTGCTGCATTTTTATTGATGATTTTATGGCCTTCGAGATGGCTCTCCAATATTGGCGGTGGAATTCATGGTCGCTTTCAGTAAGGATTTCGAAATATGATTTGGGGATATCAGTAGGGGCGAACTTAAGTTTTTCACCCTCCCGGTAAAGGTCTGGAACTTCAGGATGAAACTGAACGGCAAATACATTGGGATATAAACGGTGCTGAATACCTTCAATAACTTCCCCATCCATTGACGTAGCGGTAACTATCAAATCTTTGCCAAGCTCATAAATCGACTGGTGATGACTGCTCAGCACCAGAGGGTTCAACTCTTTATTGGCTTTTACTTTTTCCAGAAAAAACGGATGGGCAGTAAAATCTATGGGATGAAAGTTGATTTCCATCAACAGCGTGTCCTCTGAAACTTCCGGCCAGTAATTGCGGTGCATTTGTTCATTCTTCAACTTCAGAATTTCTTCTGCATTGGTTTTATGATATGTTTGCGCTGGAATATCCTGAGTCAGTGTTCCCCCGGTAGCAACATTCATACTTTGCAATCCCAGGCAAAAGCCAGTCACGAAATAGTTGGGTTTTTCTTTCAGAAAAGGAATAAAATCTTTATTTTGCTTTCCGCCCAACAGGTGAAACAGGAAACTCAGTTCAAATGAATGACGGTTAGAATCAGTAACTTCGCAGTACCTGTTTTTTTGTCTGTAAAGTTCAGGTTGTATATCCGGGCCACCAAAAAAGAAAATCCCGACAGAATGATCAAATAAGTTCTTAAAGGATTTGGTCCATTCGTTTTTGGTGTAAATACTTGCTGTGTCTTCTACACCGTCTACTTTTTGTAAATGAAACCTGCTCATACCGGGTTGGCTGATTAGGGCTATGGATTCACTGTAGTCGTAACTTTCCGCTGAAGAATAAACGCCTATAAATTCAGCATCAGATAGTTGAAAAATATTGTTTGTTAACAGAAATTCAATGGTTTCGATATTGTGAGCTGTTGGATTTGCCAGTAAAATATAGGTTTTGTTTTTCTGTAACCCAGTTTCCATAAAATTCTGAGCAAAACCAACATTAAGTGAAATTACCAGGATGATCGTAAAAATGAATTCCCCGAAGCTTTTCATAGATTGAATATTTATTCAGTTAAAATAATGAGGTGAATTTAACGTTTTTCAACCAATAGTTAAAAAAGGTGAACTGTTTATTTTATTTACTATTTTTATAACCTCGAATTTTAGATACAAAAATATCATTATGTCGTTTAAATTATATCTTGCCAGCGCCTTCGGATTGATCAAACCAACCGTTAAAATTGAAGCTGCCCACAATGCCTTATTGGCTAATTACCTCATGTTCAGTGAGTTTGAGAAGTCAAATGAACTGAAGGAATACCACGAACTTGAGTTGCTGGTCAATTCCCCTACGTTCAGGCAGAAGAAAAAGAATCTTCAGCACTTGGCATTAAAAGGCAGTACAGAAGCGGCTCAGCTGGCTGAATATAAAAAACTGGAACGAAATAGTCGCCTTCAGAAGTTTTACCTGACCTTAAAATCGGAGAAATTAAAACGATTTGATAAAATCTCAGCATCTGAGCCAATGAGTAATTACATAGAGTTAAAAAGGGATGTTGAAAAACATTCGTTGCAGGCTCTTAAGAAAATGGATAAACAGTCGACAGAATATATTTTATATGTTGAATATCAAAATTTAAAGGACTCTGACGATTTAACTTTCTTTCGTAATTTCAGAAAATCGCCTGCCTATAAAAATTACGAATTGATGTTGGATTCTCCCGAACGTAAACGGTTTGAAGAACTGGAGAAAGTAATTAGCTCACAGGAGTTTAAAGCTCGTGTTGCTTATCTTGAAGATACGCAGAAATGGGAAAATACTGAAGATGCGAAAAAGGAAAGCCGCTTGGCTGAAATGAAACAGTTACCTCAACTGGTTAATTATCTGAAACATAAACACTCTACGGCTTTTGATTTTTTCAAGAAGTGGGAATTGGTCTTTGAAGATCGTTTTGATTCAAGTAAGCTGGATACTGAAAAATGGATGACTCAATCCTATTGGGCAAGTCAGGCTTTGGGTCAGAATTTTTCTCAACTAGGCGACCTTCATGCTTTTACGGATGGTAAAAATATTTCAGTGAATGGAGAATCCCTCAAACTAGATGTGCGGCATGAAAAAACAACTGGGATGCAGTGGCGGATTCCTTTTGGATTTGTAGAACAGGAATTTGATTACACTTCTGGAATTGTGTCAACTGCCGGGGTCGAATGGTGGAAGCACGGAATCCTGGAAGCGAAGGTAAAATATGAACCTGCACACAACCTGGTGGATGCTATTTATTTATTGGGTGAAGAAACTTCCCCTCAGATTAACCTGGTGGAGATGGGCGAGATGAACCGCGTAGGATTGTTTACCCGCAATGCCGATGGATTCCACGCCGAAAGTGAAAGCCTGTCAGGATTGAAAGCTGGTGAATTTTATATCTTCAGGCTCGAATGGTCTGCCAATTCTCTGGTTTGGAAAATCAATGATCGTGAGATATTTACCCTCACCCATAATATCCCAGCCTTTAAGATGCACCTGAATGCCGCGTCCATAGTTGTAGCAGATCCCTCCGCAAGCTTGCCTCACCGCTTCGAAATTGATTGGGTCAGGTTTTATCAACATTCAAAATAATAGTTTGAGAAGGTGAGAAAATGAGAGATGAGAAAGTGAGAAAGTGTGATGACATATCTTCTTTCAATAATGAATAAATAATTAATTTTTCTATGAATTGGACGGATGGATTTAATGGCGCAATCACTGTTTGCGACCGCGAGGGAATTGTAGTTTACATGAATGATGAATCGAAAAAGGTATTTGCCAAGTACGCTGAAGGTGGTTTGCTTGGTAAGAGCCTCCTGTTTTGCCATCCTGAACCTGCACGGGCCATGCTGCAAAGTATGATGGCTGAACCCATTTCAAATACCTACAGCATCGAGAAAAACGGCATTCGCAAAATGATCCATCAGTCCCCCTGGATGGAAGATGGCCAATTTAAAGGCGTGGTTGAAATGTCGTTTGAAATACCAATGGAATTAACGCATCATAAAAGAGATTAAATTTAAGGCAATGGGCACAAGACATGTCCGATGCCCTACACCTTTGACCTCCCCATCTATTAACATCTGAACGACCCTGATTTACTCGATCATATCAATAGAGCGGATGCTATTTTTTATTCTAATCCAGGGCTTGAAACGTTTTCAATACAACAGTTAACAATAAATTATAATTATCAATAATCTCTTAGAAAACATTGAATATGTCTAACAGTCATTAGGATTATAATTATCTACAATAATTCACGCATCCAACTTTTCCTTTTACAGAAAATACACCATCAGCTTCTATCCAAAGCCTCTTTACTTTTTCAATAATTGCATCTCCCTATCGCTTTTATCAATATTGTATTATTGATTATAGGTAGGCCACTACAAATTCTATGATCTCCAACTATTGTAGATATAGTATTTATGTCATTTATGCCAAATTACAGCATTGTTTATATATCTATGAATATACAAGCTATATACTAACAATATACGAGCAGTATATAAACCAATGATAGATCGATGATAGGACCATCGTAAAACATTGGCTGAAAGTGTACCAATTAATAAATATAAGATCATTAAATTTAAAACCACAACGTGGTTGAATATTAAATAACCATGTATGCAATGCATGGGAAACAATGGATAGCCGTTATCGCAACCCCGAACCACAACGTGGATGAATATTAAATAACCATGTATGCAATGCATGGGAATCAATGGATGTCCGTTATCGCAACCCCTAACCACAACGTGGATGAATATTAAATAACCATGTATGCAATGCATGGGAATCAATGGATGTCCGTTATCGCAACCCCTAACCACAACGTGGTTGAATATAAATAACCATGTATGCAATGCATGGGAAACAATGGATAGCCGTTATCGCAACCCCGAACCACAACGTGGTTGAATATAAATAACCATTTATGCAATGCACGGGAAACAATGGACAGCCGTTATCGCAACCCCGAACCACAACGTGGTTGAATATTAAATAACCATGTATGCAATGCATGGGAATCAATGGATGTCCGTTATCGCAACCCCTAACCACAACGTGGTTGAATATAAATAACCATGTATGCAATGCATGGAAAACAAAGGACAGTCTTAGAGCAACCCCGAACCACAACGTGGTTGAATATTAAATAACCATGTATGCAATGCATGGGAAACAATGGACAGTCTTAGAGCAACCCCGCGAGAGGTTGAATATTATCATATTCCCAACCAATTCATTCCATGGTTATTCAACCCCCTTCAGGGTTGTGGTCGCAATTATTATCCAATTCCATGGGTTGCAACCCATGGTTATTCACATTTAACCACTTTGTGGTTATGGGTTGTTGGAATAATGGCTGTCCATCATTTCCCATGCATTGCATACATGGTTATTTACATTCAACCACGTTGTGGTTATGAATTATTGGAATATTGGGTTGGCGGCTATTCCATGGGTTGCAACCCATGGTTATTTACATTCAACCACGTTGTGGTTATGAATTATTGGAATATTGGGTTGGCGGCTATTCCATGGGTTGCAACCCATGGTTATTCACATTTAACCACGTTGTGGTTATGAGTGGTTGGAATAATGGCTGTCCATCATTTCCCATGCATTGCATACATGGTTATTCACATTCAACCACGTTGTGGTTATGAGTGGTTGGAATAATGGCTGTCCATCATTTCCCATGCATTGCATACATGGTTATTCATATTCAACCACGTTGTGGTTAAAAATAGTTGCAATATAGAGAACGATAATCCAGTATTTGTTAATTAAATACATTACCTTTAAGATTAACAACTAAAACCAATGACATGAGTACCTTCACGCAAATTCTTTGGCAAATTGTGTTCAGTACCAAAAACC
>Ga0209724_1004317_pt1 | contig 11247 bp, 7 predicted proteins | sample grotaG_FD_184143 | JGI IMG/M metagenome (GOLD analysis project Ga0209724, IMG submission 184143) | Glacier valley bacterial and archeal communities from Borup Fiord, Nunavut, Canada, to study Microbial Dark Matter (Phase II) -... | ecosystem: Environmental > Aquatic > Freshwater > Ice > Glacier ... | reverse complement strand
TTGGTCATGAAAGACACACCAAAACCCGACAAACGCCGCAAGTATGATGCGGCCTTCCGTGCCGAAGCCTTGCGCCTGGCCGAGCAAAGCCGTTCGGCCCAAGCCGCCGCCCGGGCGTTGAACATCGACCCCAAGCGCATTTACCAGTGGCAAAAAGCGGCCCAGACGCCGGTTGCGGCTGCCTTGGGCGCGGCGCTGGACCCGGCCACGGCCGCCGAGCTGCGGCAGCTGCGGGCTGCCAACCGGCGGCAGGCGCAGGAGCTGGAGATTTTAAAAAAAGCCATTGCCATCTTCTCGCAGACGCCGGACCAATGAGCCGCTACCGCTTCATCGCCGCCGAGCGCGGCCACTACCCCGTGCGGCGGCTGTGCCAGGTGCTGGGCGTGCCAGCCAGCGGCTTTTACGCCTGGCAGGCCGACCAGCCGCGGGCGGTGGGGCGCCCAAAGACGCCGGCCTGGGAAACGGCGCTGGTCAAGGCCTTTGGCGTGCATCAACGCCGCTATGGCACCCGCCGGCTGCGGGTGGTCCTGCAGGAAAAAGGGCACCGGGTGGGCCGCCAGCGCCTGCGCACGGCCATGCGCCGCCGGGGCCTGCACGCGTTGCAACCCAAGGCCTACACCCCGCGCACGACCGACTCGACCCACGGGCTGCGCTGCGCCCCCAACCGCTTGCTCGACCAACCCAAGCCCACCCAGGCCAACCGCGTGTGGGTGTCGGACATCACGTATTTACCGCTCGCTAACGGCCACTGGGCCTATTTGTGCGCCTTTCAGGACGTGGCCAGCAAGCACGTGGTGGGCTGGCACGTCCTGGCCACCATGCCCGAAGAGCTGGTCACCACGGCCTTGCAGCGCGCCTTTTTGGCCCAGCCGCCCACCCCAGGGCTCGTCGTGCACTCCGACCGCGGCGGGCAGTACTGCGGCAACGCGTACCGGAAGCTGCTCCACGGCCACGAGGCCGTCCGCTCGCAGAGCCGCCGCGGCGAGTGCTACGACAACGCCCAAGCCGAGAGCCTCTGGTCCCGCCTCAAAACGGAGGTGCTTGAACTACGCGAGCGGCCCGTTTTCGCCGACCTGGCCGATGCACAGGCCAGTGTCGCCGACTATTTTGACTACTGTAATCACGACCGGCTGCACTCCAGCATCGACTACCAGAAGCCTTATAACACTCATCAACAACTACTTAAAAATACTGCCCTAAACTGTCCAGTCTAATCGGACCACCTCAAACAGCCAGCCGCCGCCCTGTTTGGGCAAGGCTCGCACCGCTGGGCCGAAAAAAGCCGGTTCTCTTACTAAACCAAGGGCGACGAGGCGAGTCTATCGGCCATCACTTCACCAACCTCCTTTTTCATGAAAACACTCGCCCACCTCCTACTGGCCGCCACTTGCGCGGCGCTGCTCACGGGCTGCAAAAAAGACGACACCGCGCCGGTACCGGTGCCGGTAGCGACGGGCAGCATCAGCGGTTACGTGTCGGCCTACGACGAAAATGGCGTGGCAGCGGCCAAAAGCGGCACGGTCGTCAGCGTAGACAACAGCAGCCCGCAACTAGCGGCGACCACCGATGCCAGCGGCAAATTTGAGTTACCGGCCGTGCCGACCGGTACCTACAACCTCACGTTTGCCCGGCCGGGCTTTGGCACTTTCCGGCGGATAGGGGTGGGGCACTTGGGCGGGCCCGAAGCCACGTTCCTGGCCAACACGGTGCTCGCGCAAGCGTCTGGCACTGCCGTCACGGGCCTGCTGGCCACCGGCCCGCTGCCCAACGGTAATTTTGCCGTGGACGTGGCCGCGGCCAACCCCACGCCGGGCGCTGCCTACCGGGTGGCCGTATTTGTGAGCGCCACGCCGGGCGTGACGGCCGGCACGGGCACCCTGCTCGGCGTGTTTGTCCTGAACGCTGCTACACAGACGCTTTCGCTGACGAAACGGGACTTGAACGGGGCAGGCGTTGCCAGCGGCAGCCACGTGTACGCGGTGGCCTACGGGGCCCCGGCCAACAACCCTGCTTACGTGGACCCGGGCACGGGCCGGGCCGTGTACCCGGCGCTGAACCCCAACGCCTCGCCGGTGATTGACTTTGTGGCTCCCTGACTTGCCGGGCGGTGCCCCCAAATGGCGGAAACTTTCTGATGCTTGCAAACAAACACTGCGCGGCTCGCCCTTTGGGCGGGCCGCCAGCGTGTGGGGGCGGGGGCAACGGCGGGCGGGGTTTTGCCGTTGCAAGCAGCCAACGTTGGGTTTACTTATGCTTCGCTTATATTTTTTGCCCCTGGTTTTCCTGTTGGCTTGGGCCACGCGTCCGGCCGCCGCCTATTCGGTGCTCACCCACCAGGCCAACATCGACTCGACTTGGGAGCGCTGCCTGGCGCCGGCCATCCAAAAGCGCTACCCCGGCACCACGCCGCAACAGCTGCTCGACGCCAAGGCGTACGCGTACGGCGGGGCCATCATCCAGGACATGGGCTACTACCCGTTTGGCTCGGTGCTGTTCACCAACCTCACCCACTACGTGCGCTCGGGGGACTTTGTGCGCAACCTGATTGGGCAGGCCCGCGACCGCAATGACTACGCCTTCGCCCTGGGCGCCCTGGCCCACTACGCGGCCGACGTGAGCGGGCACCCCGAGGGCACCAACCGCGCCATGGCCAGCGTGTACCCCGAGCTGAGGGCGAAGTTTGGCGACCTCGTGACCTACCAGCAGGCGCCCAAGCAGCACACCCAGCTGGAATTTGCCTTCGACGTGGTGCAGCTGGCCAGCGGCAAGTACCACTCCCAGGACTACCACCAAAACGTCGGCTTTCGGGTGAGCAAGGCGGCGCTGGAGCGCGCCTTTTTGCAGACCTACGGCCTGGAACTGGGCCAGGTGATTGTGAACGTGGACCTGAGCATCGCCAGCTTTCGCTTCGCCGTGAGCCAGCTAATACCCACGGCCGCCCGCGCCGCCTGGCATTACAAGCGCAAAGACATTGTGAAGCTGAGCCCCGCCGCCCGCCGGCGCGACTACCTAGAGCGCACCAGCCCGAAGAAATTTCGCCGGGAATACGGCAACGAGTACCAGCAGCCCGGGTTCGGGGCGCGCATCCTTTCGTACTTCATCCGGGTGCTGCCCAAGATTGGGCCGCTCAAGCCGTTTGCCTTCAAGCTGCCCACGCCCGAGGCCGAGCAGCTGTTTCGGGGGAGCTTCCGGCAGGTGATGAAAAACTACTGCGCCGACGTGGCCCGGCAGCCCGCCGACACCCTGGCCGCCCCGCTGGCCCTGGCCAACACCGATTTTGACACCGGCCACCCCACCCGGGCCGGCGAGTACCCGCTGGCCGACGAAACCTACGGCGAATGGCTCCGCAAGCTGGCCGGCAAAAAGTTTGAAAAGCTTCCGCCGCCGGCCCGGCAAAACATCCTGGCTTTCTACGGGAGCCAGCCCAAGAATCCGGTTTCGGAAAAGGAAAAAGCGGACGGCAAGCAGCGCGAAACCCAGGCCGCGTTGGACCAGTTGCGGGCGTTGCGCTAAGGGCAGTGGCGTCGGCCTGTTGCGTAATTGTTACAATAATAATTTGTACATTAGCTAGCTACCGAGTGGGTAAAAAACTTCCCCATAGTATTCGCATAGTATATTAAATACCGAATATAACCGGGGCTGTCCGCTGAACATTTACGAATAATTGGTAGCGCAAACCTCGAGCAAGTTTATGCCGCTCACTGATTTTTACTGCCATTTTTTATTTCCATCCTCACCTCTTGTTTTCTTAATCTATGAGCACACTTTTTACGCCAGGTAAAGCGGGCCGTTGGGCCCGGCTGCTGACACATTTGCTGTTGCTACCCGCTCTGAGTTGGGCGCAGTCGGCGGCACCGAGCACCACCGTCGTCATCAGCCAGGTGTATGGCGGGGGCGGTAACACGGGGGCCACGTACACCAACGACTTTATCGAACTGCACAACGTGTCAGCCGTTGCGCAGTCGCTGGCGGGGTTTTCGGTGCAGTATAATGGCGCCACGGGCATCAACCCCTACGCGGTGACCGCGCTGTCGGGCAGCATTCCGGCCGGGGGCTACTACCTGGTGCAGGAAGCCGCCGGCACCACCGTCACCAACATCCCACTGCCCACGCCGGTCAACGCCACGGGCACCCTCAACTTGTCGGCCACAGCCGGCAAAGTGGCCCTGGTGAGCAACACCACGCCCCTGGCCGCCGCGTGTTCGGTCCAGGCGGTGATAATTGATTTTGTGGGCTATGGCGGCACGGCCAACTGCTCGGAGGGCACGGTGGCTACCGCCTCGGGTAGCAATGCCGGGGCGTTACTCCGCGGCAACAACGGCTGCACCGACACCAACAGCAATGCGGCCGACTTCACCACCGCGACGGCGGCCGCGCACAACTCGGGCTCGCCGGCGGTCTTTTGCGTGGCGCTGTGCACGGCGCCCACGGGCGTAGCGGTGGGCAGCATTGGCGCCACCATGGCCAGCGTGGCGTTTACCGGCAACGGCACGGCGGTGGGCGGGTACACGGTTACCTACACCCCGGCCGGCGGCTCAGCCCAAACCGTGGCGGGCACGGCATCGCCTATTGCCCTGACCGGGCTGCTGCCGGCCACGCAGTACAGCGTGACGGTGACCAGCGTTTGTGCGGGAACCACCACGGCCACTTCGAGCCCCGCCGTGACCTTCACCACCCTCGCGCCCCCTTGCAATGCACCCACGGCCCTGGCCGCCACCGGCATCACCGGCACTTCGGCCACGGTGAATTTTACCGGCAGTGCTTCGGCCGCTAACGGCTACACCGTGACGACGACCCCCGCCACCACAACGCAAACGCCGGCCGCCGGGGCCACATCGGTGAGCTTCACGGGGCTGACGCCCAACACCGCTTACACGGTGAGCATCGTGAGCAACTGCTCGGCCACGAGCACCTCCGCCGCCGCCACTACCGGTTTCACGACTACGGCCCCGGCCACCCCCAACCCGCAAATTGCGGTGAGCCAGGGCGGCACCGGCGTTGCCAACGGCGGCAGCTTCAGCGGCTTTGCCAGCACGCCGGTGGGCAGCACGTCGGCCCCGGTTCCGTTCACCATCACGAACAGCAGCAGCACCGACAACCTGACCATTGGCGCCTTCGCGCTCACGGGGCCATTTGCGCTGAGCGGCGCCCAGCCCACCAGCGTGGCGCCCGGCGCCACGGCCCCGTTCAGCCTCACGTTCTCGCCCACGGCCACCGGCACCAACCCCGGCACGCTGAGCATTCCGAATAACAGCCAGGGCAACAATCCCTACGTCATCAACCTGAGCGGCCAGGGCACCCCGGCTACGCTGCCCGACCTGACGGTAAGCGGCCCCCAGACCATCAGCGGGAGCTACAACAACATCACGGTAACCAGCACCGGCACCGCCACGGTGGGCGGCGCGCTGAGCGCGGCCGGCGCCTTCGTGGTGCAAAATGGGGGCCGGCTGAACTTCAGCAGCGGTACCTGCGTGCCCGTCACGGGCACCGGCAGCTTTGACTTGCAAGCCGGCGCCACGCTGCAAATCTGCGACCAGGACGGCATCACGGCCCGCGGTGCCACGGGCAGCGTGCAAGTGAGCGGGACCCGCGCCTACTCGTCCGACGCCAGCTACGTGTACGCCACGGCCGGGGCGCAGGCCACGGGCAACGGCCTGCCAGCGCAGGTGCGCAACCTGACCACGGCCGGCCAGAACGTGCTCATTACCAGCCCGCTGGCAGTGGCGCAGGTGCTCACGCTACAGTCGGGCACGCTCTCGACCAACGGCCTGGCCCTGACGCTGCTTTCGACTGCCGCCGGCACGGCCGTGGTGAACCAGCAGAGCGGCTCAGTGAACGGCAACGCCACCGTGCAGCGCTTCATCGACAGCGCCAACCCGATTGGCTACCGCCACTACGCGGCGCCGGTGAGCAACACCACGGTCAACGACCTGGCGGCGCCGGGCTTCACGCCCGTGTTCACCCCGGCCTACAACACCAGCCCCACGCCGAATACCGTGACGCCCTTTCCCACCGTGTTTGGCTACAACCAGGACCGGATTACCACCGTCGTTTCCACCTACGGAGCGTTCGACAAGGGCTGGTTCTCGCCCGCCAGCGGCGACGTCATGCAGGTGAGCCGCGGCTACACGGCCAACGCACCCAACACGGCCCTGGTCGATTTTGTGGGCACGCTGAACAACGGCAACCAGGGCTCGGGCTTCCTGAGCCGCGGCCCCGACCCCCAGGCCGGCTGGCAGTTTCTGGGCAACCCCTACCCGGCCCCGCTGGACTGGAGCACCGTGACGCCCGCCCAGCGCCCCGGCATGGACGGGTCGATGTACGTGTTCCAGAGCAGCGGGCAGTACGGCGGCACCTACCGCAGCTACGTGGCTGTTGTTGCCGCGCCCATCAACAACACCGGCTTTATTGACGTGGCATCCGGCTACTTCACGCGGGTGAGCACCGCCGGCACCGCCGGCGAGGTGAACCTGACCAACGCCAACCGCAGGACCACCTTCGGCGCTTTCTACGCCTTTGGGCGGGGTGCGGCCGCCGACACCCGGCCCAAGCTGTACCTCGACCTGCAGGGCGCCGCCGGTACCGACGAAGCCGTGGTTTATTTTAGCGCCGGCGCCACGGCCGGGCACGATGCCGAGTACGACGCCACCAAGCTGACCAACCCCAGCGGCCTGAACCTGGCCTCGCTTGGCCCCAACGAATCGTTGGCCATCAACGGCCTGCCCGTGCTGGGCACAGCTCCGGTGCTGGTGCCCCTGGCCGTGAGCGTGCCCCGGGCTGGTAACTACACGTTCAGCGTGGCCGAGCTGGTCAACTTTACCGGCACCGGCACCGTCACCTTGCTCGATGCCCTCGGCGGCACCCGCACCGTGCTGGCCCCGGGCCGCACCTACGCTTTCACGCTGCTAGGCGTGGCGGCTCCCGGCCGGTTTGCGCTCGAATTCCGGGCGGCCGGGGTGCTGGCCGCGTCTGCGGCACAAGCACTGGCGGCCCGGGTGCAGCTGTTTCCGAACCCGGCCTCGGCCTCGTTCCGGGTGCAGTTGCCGGTGCTGAGCGGCCCGGCCGTGGTGGCGGCCACGCTGCGCAACGCCCTGGGCCAGACCGTGCAGGCCCGCTCGCTGAGCGCGCCGGCCGGCCAGGGCATCGACGCCGAGTTTGACGTGCGCAGCCTGGCCGCGGGCGTCTACACGCTGCGCCTGAGCATCGACGGCACGCCCGTGACGCGCAAGGTGGTGGTGGAGTAGGGCGGCTGCGCTGCCAAATGGAAAGGCCGACCCGAAAGGGCCGGCCTTTTTGGCGCCCGGCAGGCCGCCCGGCGCCCGGCGGAGCGCGGTATCGTTTGCCGGCCGAATGCGTACCATAAGTTCACTCAACCATTTCTCATGGACATGCACCACATCCGCCTCGGCAAAGGCAAGCCCCTCCTCCTCATTCACGGCATCGGCGGCAGCTGGCGCTCCTGGAACCCGGTGCTCGACGGCCTCTCGGCCCACCGCGAAGTCATTGCCCTCGACCTGCCTGGGCACGGCCAGACGCCCCAGTTGCCCGGCGAGAATTCCATATATACCCTGGCCGACGCCGTGGTGGCGTGGCTGCGCGCGAACAACCTGACCGGCGTCGACTGCGTGGGCTCTTCGATGGGGGCGCGGCTGGTGCTGGAGCTGGCCCGGCGCGGGGTGCTAGGGGCGGTGGTGTCACTCGACCCCGGCGGATTCTGGGAGGGCTGGCAGGTGCCGTTTTTTTACTATTCCGTGGCCGGCTCGGTGCGCCTCGTGCGCCTGCTGCAACCCGCCATGCCCGCCATCACGGGGAGTGCCGTGGGGCGCACGGTGCTGCTGCCACAGTTCTCGGCCCGCCCGTGGAAAGTGCCGGCCCAGGTGGCACTGGACGAGATGCGCAGCTTCGCCAAAGCCACCAACTTTGATGAATTGTTGAAGCAGCTGGCCTACGGCAAAAAGCAGGAAGGCGCGCCGCGGGGCAGCATCCAGGCGCCGCTGGTCATCGGCTGGGGCCGGCAGGACCGGGTGTGCCTGCCCAGCCAGGCGGCCCGGGCCACGGCGGCCTTCCCCGACGCCGCCCTGTACTGGTTTGAGCGCTGCGGCCACTTTCCGCAGTGGGACCAGCCCGAAGAAACCGTGTCGTTGATTTTGTCGGTTGTCAGCCAAGCCGGCGTGCCGGCCGGGGCTATTCAGGACCAGGCGGCGGAGTAGCCAACGGCCGAGGGGAGCAACGCTGAAACAGTGTTTATCAACGGCCTTCCCGCGCCCGCTGGCCCGCCGGCGGGCGCGGGAAGGCAAGGCCCCCGGCGGACGGCGGCCGGCGGAATTTTGAGGGGAAAGAAGAAATCAGCACCGCGGGTTAAACCCCGCCGGAGCGTGCCCATCTATGCCTCTACAACTCCATTCTTCATCTTCTCTCCACCTCCTGGTATGAAATCCCTCACTTCTAAATTCCTGGGCTTGGTGCTGCTCGCCATCCTGCTGGCCACCGTTGTGAGCACGGCCCGCGGCGGCCGGCACCACCGGCGCGAAGACCGGCCCATCCGGCGCGAAGTCCGGGCCTACCTGCAAGCCAACGTGCTGCCCGTGCTCCGGCAGCAGCGCCAGAAGCTGGAGCCCCAGCTCGCCGCCGCCGACCGCGCCCAGCTGGCCACCTACCGCACCCAGCTCAAAGGGCTGAAGGAGCAGGGCCAAGCCCTGCGCCACGACGCGGCGCCGGCCGGAAACCCGGCCGGCCGGCCCGGGCTCACCGACGCCCAGCAGCAGCAGGCGCAGCAGTTGCGCTCGCAGGCCAAAACCATTCTGCTCAACGCGGCCCTGCTGGCCCAGAAATACGAGGCGCCCATCGCCCAGCTGGCTCGGGAAGTGCAGCCCCAAAAAGAGCAGTGGACGACCGACATCAAGGCCATTGTGGCCAAAAACACCACGCCGGAACAGCAGCAGCGGGCGGCAGCGGGCGGCCAGCTGCCGAACCACGGCGGTTTGCGGCGGTTTTTCAAGCCCGCGGTGTTCCTGCTGATGGACCCCGACGGCCCCGCTTCCGGCCCCGCCGAGCGCGGGCCGGGCGGCACCAGCTTCTACCCCAACCCGGCCGCCGCCACCAGCCAGCTTGCCTACGACGTGAAGAAGGCCGGTCCCGTAACCGTCGACTTGCTGGACGGCAACGGCGCCAAGCTGCGCACGCTGGTGTCGGAAGCCAAGGAAGAGAAAGGTGCCCACACCCAGCAGCTCGATTTGCACGACCTGCCCACCGGCACGTACTTCTACAAAATCACCACCAAAGCGGGGACCGAGACGAAGCGGTTTGTGAAGGAGTAGCGGTTGTCCTGGCAAGGCCGCAGGCCGGGGCAATCCGTCCTGGTCTAGGCAGCCAATTTCAAGATGCCAAAAGCCCCGCCTCTTCGTAGAGGCGGGGCTTTTGGCATCTGAAAGTTGGGCACACTACAGGGCTGGTGGCTGAGACCAGGACGGTTTGTTTCGCTGCGCCCGCAATGCCAGCCGCTACCCCTGCACCAGCCCCCCGCTCAGGCGGCGCAGGGCCACTTCGGCCTGCTTGGCCGCGTAGCGGATGTCGAGCAAGCGGGTTTCGGCGTCGAGTTCGTTGCGTTGGGCTTCGCGCAGGGCCAGGGGCGTGAGCAGGCCCAGGCGGTAGCGTTCCAAGGCGATGTCCACGTTTTGGCGGGCCAGCTGGATGTTGGTTTCTTCGAGGGTGAGCAGCTGCAGAAAATTTTGGTACTGGGCGAAAGCCGTGGCGGCGTCGGCGTCGAGCTGCAGGTCGAGTTGCGCCAAGCTCAGCTTGCTCTGCTCTTCGGCCACGCGGGCGTTTTGCTCCTGGCGGCGCAGGTTGAAACCGTTGAAAATGGGCACCGAAGCGGTGAGGCCGTAGCTTAGGCCCTGCGTTTGGCTGGTGTTGGTGACGAGCTGGGTGCCGAAAAAAGCCGCCCCGTTGACGTTGCGGCTGAGGCCGTACCCGGAAATCAAGCCCACCCGCGGAAAACGCGACGCCGTGACGAGTCGCCGGTCGTAAGCGGCCACGTCGAGGCCCAGCCGGGCTTGCGCCAGCCGCGGGTTGTTGGCCCTGATGCCCGCCGTGACGGCGTCTTCGCGCAGGTCGCGGGCCACCACCAGGCTGTCGGTGGGCTCAAAATCCACCCGCGGCCCGCGGCCCAGCAAGGTGTTGAGCGTGATTTTCGCGGCCGACAGCGCCTGCTGCTGCTGCAAAAACAGGCTGCGGTCGGCGTTGTAGTCCACCCGGGCCGTGAGCACTTCCACTTTGGCGCTCACGCCCACGTCCACCCGAGCCTGGGTGAGGTCGATGCGGGCCTGGCCGATGCGCAGGGCCTCTTCCAGCGAAGTTATTTTGCCGGCCTGCCGCACCACGTCGTAGTACGCCGTGGTCACGTTCTCCACGGTTTCCTCGACGGTGGCCCGGGTAATTTGCTGCTGCTGGCTGCGCACGGCTTTCAGCCGGTCGTAGGCCACGAACATGCCCAGGCCGTCAAACACGGTCCAGGTTGCCGTCACGTTCGAGTTGAACAGGTTGGACCGGGCGCCGTTCGCCGTGATGGGGTCCGGGCGCGTCGAGGACTCTTGGCGCACGTTGTTCACGTTGAACGTCCGGGTCAGGTTGCCGTTCATCACCGGCAGCTGGCCGGCGTTGCCGCGGGTCACGTTGTTTTCGGCAATGGCCTCGTCCTGCCGCGAGAGGAGAATGCCGTAGTTGTGCTGCAAGGCCTCGGCAATGGCCTGCTGCAGCGACAGGGGCGGGGCCGGCGCCACGCTGGCGGGCTTGGCGAGCGGCCGCGGCCGGGCCTTGGGCAGTTGCGCCAAACCGGTGAGCGGCAGCAGAAAAAAAAGAAGTTTGAGGAATTTCATTGACAAGGGAATACAGCCCATAATCGGCCGTCATGCCGAGCGGAGCGAAGCATCTTTGCGTCGATAGTAATTCATTTACTCCCGAGGCAAAGATGCTTCGTTCCGCTCGGCATAACGTTCAATGTTACGCAGCTACCGGCTGCTTTTCAGCGGCGGCCGCCTTGGGCTTGCGGCTTTTCGCCGTGGCGAAATACGAGTACATCACCGGCACCACAAACAGCGTGAGGCCGGTGGCAAACAGCAGGCCGCCCACCACGCCGATGCCCATGGCCCGGCGGCCCAGCGCACCCGCCCCCTGCGCCAGCGCAATGGGCAAAATGCCGAGCACGGCGCACAGGCTGGTCATCAAAATGGGGCGGAAGCGGGCCGTAGC
>Ga0209724_1004310_pt1 | contig 11255 bp, 13 predicted proteins | sample grotaG_FD_184143 | JGI IMG/M metagenome (GOLD analysis project Ga0209724, IMG submission 184143) | Glacier valley bacterial and archeal communities from Borup Fiord, Nunavut, Canada, to study Microbial Dark Matter (Phase II) -... | ecosystem: Environmental > Aquatic > Freshwater > Ice > Glacier ... | reverse complement strand
TGGGAAACATCGTGAAGACGTTCAGAAAATCGGGGCCGCTGAAAGGGTAAAAAACGGCGGGGCTGCTGCGGTGCACCGAGTCGAGCTCGGTGCGGGCCCACTTGGTCATGCGCGTGGTGTGGGTGGCGCGGTACTTTGCCCAGCTTTTGTCCTGGTCTTTGGCAAACGCTTGCCAGGCGGGCTGCTGGGCCAGCGGGAGCAGGTCGCTGTGCTGGCTGGGCGGCTGGCCGCCGAGGAACAGGGCCACGTCTTGCGCGTAGGCAGTATCGGGGGCGGTGAGGCGGCGCGGGCGGGGGGGGGCGGCCGGCGCGGCGGCGGCGGGAGCCGGGGCTTTGGTCGAATCCAGCGCATCGGCGGTGGAAGCCATGGTTTCTTCTTTCGCAGCGGGGGCTTTGGAAACGCTTTCGGTGGTGGTGGTCGACTCGGAGCAGGCGGCAAGCAAGAGCAAAGCGACCGGCAACAACCGGAGCGCAACGGGAGGGAGGTGCATTAGATAAGAGAACTTAAAAAGCGGCGGGCATCAATACGTCAGCCCGGATGAGGCCGCAAGTTACGGCGCCGGGTTAGCCTCCGGCGGCCGGCACGGGGCGGGCGGGGCGCAGGGCCAGGAAATACACCAGCAAGCCAATGCCCAGCGTGGCCAGGCCGTAGAGCGACTCGGTGGGCTTGTCGCGCAGGATGAAAGCCAGCGTCCAGCCGCTCAGGCCCAGAAACAGAAGGGGCGTGACGGGGTAGCCCCAGGCGCGGTACGGGCGCGGCAGGTGGGGCTGCCGCCAGCGCAGCAGGAACAAGCCCAACACCGTGAGAAAGGTGAACAGGTTCAGCACAAAGCCGGCGTAGACCAGCACTTCCTTGAAGCTGGGCCGCAGAATGAAGGCCAGGGTGAGGGCCGTTTGCAAAGCCAGGGCGCGCACGGGGATGCCGGCGCGGCTGCGCGGGGCCAGCCAGCGCAGGGCCGGCAGGTCTTCGCCCATGGTTTGCACGATGCGGGGGCCGGCGAAAACCATGGAGCTGATGGTGGAGACGAGCAGCGCGGCGATGACCCCGCCCATGACCCGGCCGCCCAACGGGCCGAACAGCGACGTAGCCGCCACGAAACCGACTTCGACCTGCCCTTTCAAACCGGCCAGGGGGGTGGAGCGTAGAAACACGTAGTTCAGCCCAACGTACAAGAGGAGCACCACCGCGGTGCCGGCCAGCAGGATGCGCGAGAGGTTGCGGCCGGGGTTTTCGATTTCGCCGGTGAGGTACACGGCGGCGTTCCAGCCCGAATAGGCGTAGCTCACGTACACGAGGCTCACGGCAAAGGCGGGGCTGAGCAGGGCCTGCCAGCCGGCCGCATCGGGCGCAAAGCGCAGGGGTTGCCCCTCCCCCACCACCGCGCCGGCCCCGATGAAAACCACCAGCACGACTACTTTCAGGGCGGTGATGACGACTTGCAGGCGGCTGCCCGCGCGCGCGCTGCTGCCGTGCACCAGGGTGAGCCCGGCCACCACGGCCACCGAAAGCCACCGCGGGTGCAGGCCCGGCCACACGCTGCGGGCGTACTCGCCCAGGGCCAGCGCGGCCAGCGCCGTGGGCGCGGCGAAGCCCACCGTGGCCGACACCCAGCCCGACAAAAAGCCCAGCGCGGGGTGGTAAATCTGGCTCAGGTAATGGTACTCGCCGCCCGAGCGGGGCATGGCGGCCGCCAGCTCGGCGTAGCTCACGGCCCCGCACAGGGCCACGAGGCCGCCCACCAGCCACAGCATCAGCAGCGCAAAGCCGCTCCGGATGCCCAGCACCTGGAAACCGAGGCTGGTGAATACGCCGGTGCCCACCATGTTGGCAATAACGATGGCCGCGCCGGTGAGGAACGTGAGTTTGTAGGGGATGCGGGCAAGCTCGGGCATGGCGCAAAGATGCGAACCAGCGCGGCAGGCGGCCTCACCGGGCCGTGCGGGGTACTTGCCGGCCTATAAATCGAAGTCGCAACCCTGTGAAGCCAAGTCGCAGGCCTGTAAACTCAACTTGCAACCCCGTGAAGCGAAGTCGCAACCCTGTAAACTCAACTTGCAACCCTGTGAAGCAAAGTCGCAACCCTGTGAATTGAAGTCGCAGGCGTGTAAATCGGCCTTGCAGACGTGTAAAGCCAAGTCGCAGGCCTGTAAAACCAACTTGCACGCCTGTAAATCGCCCTCACCAGCCTGTGCAAGCAGCTCGCAAGCCCTGGCGACTATTCTACGGCCGCGGCGGCTTTGGGCTTTTTGTAGAGCGGCACCGTGCTGCACGGCTCGCCGTACATGATGCTGCTGGCCACGGGCAGCAGCTTTTGCATAATGGCCACGTAGGCGAAGGTGGGCACGGGCACGTTGCCGCAGCCTTTCACTACTACTTTGGCGTCGCGGTACACTTCAATATCAATCGCGGCAATGGCTTCTTCGAACAGCGACTGCTCCAACGCTTCCAAATTACCGAACACGTAGCGGTGGGCGTGGTTCTGCAGCTTGGTGGCGAGCAGCATGTAGGCCCAGGTGGGCACAATGGCATCGGCCGAGCAGACGATGGCCACGTTTTGGCCGTCGTACGGCGCCCAGTCGTTGGTTTTGATGAACTCGCGGAAGTCCTTCTCGCGCAGCATGAGGCCATGGAAAAGGTTGTCCTTGATGTCGTACACCACCCGTTCGCCGAGGTGCAACAACTCTTCCAGGTTGAGGGTAACAAGGCCGCTGTTGGCGACGCGGTTGACGAAAAGAGGTTCTGTATCCATAAAACTATTAGGAGAACAAGCTAAAACAGTGCTTCACCGGGCGCCGTTGCAGCAAAAAGCGCCAACAAGCCAGTACCAATGAAAACCAAACTTTGCGCGCATTGCCAGCAAGAAGCTACCACGCTGTATCGGATACAAACGCAGGCCGGAGGCAAGGGCTGGTTTTTTGTTTGCGAAAGCTGCTGCATCAAGGCGAAGAGCCAGCCGGGCTACCGCTACGGCGGCACCTGGCAGGGCTACCGGCACTAGCCCGAAAGCTCAGGACCGGGGCGTGGTGGTGTACACTTCCTTCAAATAAAACGGCTCGTAATACGCCACGTCCTGAAATTCCTGCCGGTGATAGGCGGCCACGGCCAACGCCCCCACCGCCACCGCCGACGGCTCGATGCCCGCCAGGAAACCCGCGTGTGCGTGTTCCCCTAGCAGCACCTGAAACTTTGCCGCGCCGTGGCCAAAGAATAACACGGAATGCCGGGCTAATTGTTCGGCCAGCGTGTCGGCCTCCAGCAGCAGCGGCGTGGGCGCCAGCACTTCCTCTCCCGTGTGGGTGTACACGGCGGCGTACACCTCCGTGCGCCGGGCATCCAGCATGGGGCAATACAAGCGGGTTTCGGGCCAGGCGGTGCCGGCGGCCACCTGCGCGGCCAACGCCCGCAGCGTGCCCACGGCCACCAGTGGAATATCGAGCGCGAAGCACAGGCCCTTGGCGGCAGCGGCCCCAATGCGCAGACCGGTATAGGAACCGGGCCCGTCGCTCACGGCCACGGCGGCGAGGTCGGCCAGCTGGTGCCCGGTGTTTTCGAGCAGCTGCTCGATTAATATGGTAAGGTGGGTGGAATGCGACTTATCGAGCCGCAGCTCGGACTGGCCGACCAGGGAGCCGTCGGCCACGCGGTGCAGGGCTACCGAGCAGACGGGCGAAGAGGTTTCAAGGGAGAGGAGGAGCGTTTGCATTGAGCAGGCAAATTTACGGCAGTTGGAGCTGGCCGTGTCCGCCTCTCTTAGCTTCTATTTATTGCCACTAAGCAATCCAAGGATACGGTCTAGCTTAGTATCTATTGCTCCCACTTTGGCTCCCAACGCCACAACTTGAAAATCTAAAGCACCAATTTTAGCATCTGTAGTCTCTACGTTGGCATTGGTCGCTGCAATTGCACTTTTAACCTCTACCAACTCCTTCAATACAAACTCAATATTATCACTTTGAACCGTAACTAGATTCACCAGTTGCTTCAACTGCGCCGTGTGGCGGTCGGCCACAGCCAGCGTCTGAGAAACAAGCGGTTCGAGTTGGTCGAGGCGTTGGTCGGCAGTCATGGGAGATATAAGGGAGTGGATGTGTTGATATGTACCTCCATGAGTTTTCGCTAGTCTTTGAATTGAAGTTACGGCTGTAAAGAATATCATTCGAAGTCTTCAAAGGGGACCCTTACCATTCCTTCAATAATAGAGTAAGGGATTTTCTCTGATTGCAGCAATGCGGTAATGTTGTTCAGATAGTCGTGTCGTTTGGGTTTGACAAGTCTACCTATATATTCCATCACAATTGGGTTTACTTCTAGCCATTCCACTTTTCTAAATGACCAAGGCCCGCTTAATTCAATATATTCCTTTACCGGCAAGACAATGCCCATATTGCCCCAAGCTTCTGGTGCATCATCGCGCTTCAGTTTGAGTCTTGGCTGACAACCGAGACTGTTTATTAAATCAGCAATTCTCCCAATATGAAGCCATAATTACATTTGAACAAAAAATCAGGCACCTTCAAGCGCCTACTTTTTCAATTTAACGCACCTCACAATTACTTTGTCCCCGCCGACTTCCGGGCGCTGGCGGCCTGGCCCGTGGGCTTCAGCAGCGCGGCGTAGCGGTTCGGGTCGTTCAGGACGGCCACGGCGGCGATGATGTTGGGGTCGTCGTCGAAGCCGGCTTCGGTGCGGCCCTTCTCGAAGTAGTAGCGCGACACGATTTCCTGCTCTAGCAGCTCCTTGATTTCGGGCTTGAAGCGTTGCAGGTCGTTGGCCTTGTTCACGGTCACCTTCTTGCGGATGGCTTCGAGCTCCAGCTTCACGTCGTCGTAGTGCTTTTCCTCTTTCACCTTCTTGCTGAGGTCGGTGAGGGCCTTTTCGGCGTCGGTGCTGTAGCTGATGTTCTTGTTCTGGAGGTAGGCCACGAACTTCTGGTACTCGGCGTCGGCCAGCTTGAACTGCCGGGCGGGCGCGATGGTGGCGTGCTCGGCGCGGTAGCGGGTGGCGTAGTCGAACAAGTAGCTTTTCTGGAGCAGGAGGCGGGTGATGTCCGCGATTTCGCGGTCGTTCACCTCCACGTCGGGGGCCACGCCGCCGCCGTCGTACACGGTGCGGCCAGCGGTGGTTTTGAAAGCCGTGCGCAGCGAATCCGGGAACTTGCCCAGCGTGCCGTCCTCGGCGCGGTGGGCGTAGTCGATTTCCTGGATGCAGCGGCCGCTCGGGATGTAGTACTTGGCGGTGGTCACCTTCAGCTGCGAGTTGTAGCTCAGGGGCCGGGTGGCTTGCACGAGGCCCTTGCCGAAGGTGCGCTCGCCTACGAGCACGGCGCGGTCGTAGTCCTGCAGCACGCCCGACACGATTTCCGACGCCGACGCCGAGCGGTTGCTCGTGATGATGGCCACCGGAATCTGGGTGTCCAGGGGCATGTCCAGCGCTTTGTAGGTCTTGTTCCACTCCGTCACCTTGCCCTTGGTGCTCACCACGTCGAGGCCTTTGTCGATGAACAGGTTGGAGATGTTCACCGCCTCGTTTAGCAGGCCGCCGGGGTTGTCGCGGATGTCGAACACGATTTTTTTCGCGCCCTGCTCCTTGAGTTTGGTCACGGCGGCGCGCACTTCCTTGCCGGCGTCCACGGTGAAGCCGCCGAGCTGGAAGTAGCCCACGTCGCTGGAAATCATGCCGATGTAGGGCACGTTGTCGACCTGAATTTTGTCGCGGGTGATGTTGATTTCGACCGGCTTGTCCTGCCCGTAGCGCGTCACCATCAGCTTCACCACCGAATTGGCCTGGCCCTTGAGCAGCTTGCTGATGTCGGAATTGGTCTTTTTATCCACGATGACGCCGTTGATGTCGAGGATTTCGTCGCCGGGGAGCAGGCCGGCTTTCTGGGCGGGGTAGCCTTCGTAGGCACTTTGCACCACGGTTTTGCCGTTGCGCTTCACCACCGACGCCCCGATGCCGCCGTACTGCCCGGTGGTCATGGTGCGGAAGTCCTCGATGTCGTCCTCCGGAATGTAGTTGGTGTAAGGGTCGAGCGAGCGCAGCATGGCGTCGATGCCCGTTTTCACCAGCTTGGCGGGCGTGATTTCGTCGACGTAATAGGTGTTCACCTCCTTGAACAGGGTGGCGAAAATGTCCAGGTTCTTGGCGATTTCGAAATACCGCTCGTTGTCCGATGCCGCCCGAAACGACACCAAACCCAGGGTACTCACGGCCAACGCAGTCAGTAGTTTTTTGCGGATAGTCATAAAACGGGTAGCAAGAAGGCGAATCTACGCGGTGGGCGGGGGTATGAATGCCCCGGCCGGGGTGCCGAGCAAACGTTGGAAGGCAGAAATTAATTTTTTTCCCACTAACGCCAGTTCGCACTTTTCCTTGCCCGTGAAGATAATACCCAGAAGAGCGACCTGATGCCCGTTAGGTTGCTCCACCAACCGATATTTGTTGAGGCGATACGCTTCCCGAATCAAGCGCTTCAGCCGGTTGCGGTCGACGGCCCGCTTGAAGGTGCGCTTGCTCACGCTGATGAGCACCTGCGGCGGAGCGGCCGTGAGCGCCGCGCCGCGCACCCAGACGATGCGCAGGGGATAAACGCCAAAAGAGGAACCCTGCTTCCCAAAAAGCTCGTCGATGAGCTTCTTGCGGCACAGGTGTTCCTCTTTCGGGAAGGTGTGGCGCCGTGCAGGCGCGGCCCCGGTGGCCTCATCCCCCGGCCCCTTCTCCGGGGGAGAAGGAGAGCCGGGGGATTGGGTGTTTTGCATTACGGGCTGGGTGCTAACGGCCATTAGCCATCAGCTAACAGCCAAATTACTAGCGCTTGTGCTTGCCTTCGTCGGAAACGGTGAGGCGCTTGCGGCCTTTGGCACGGCGGCGGGCCAGCACGTTGCGGCCATTGGCGGTTTCCATGCGGAGACGGAAGCCGTGCTTGTTCACGCGCTTGCGCTTCGAAGGTTGGTAGGTGCGTTTCATATCAAAGTCTTGTTTCGAGTTGGGCCGGCAAAGGTACGGGCTTTGTCTGGAAAAGGCAAGGCCCTCAGCCACTTTTACGCAGGGCCCGGGGGCGAGTAGTAGCTTTAGGCCTGTTTAATTCGTTTTGGCAATGATATATTACCGCGTTTCCTACGAGAATCCGCTCACCTACTACCTGCAAATCGAGCTCACGCTGGACGTAGCCGCCGGGGCTTCCGCGCCGCTGGAACTGCAGCTTCCCGCCTGGCGCCCCGGCCGCTACGAGCTGCAGAATTTCGCCCAAAAGCTTCAGCAAGTAGTGGTGGAGGACGCGGCCACCGGCCAGCCCCTCCCCACCCGCAAGCGCACCAAGGACCGGTGGGAAGTGGCCGACGCGGCCGGCCATACCGTGCGGGTGCGCTACCGTTTCTACGCCCACCAGATGGATGCCGGCGGCTCCTGGCTCGACGAAACCCAGCTGTACCTGAACCCCGTGCAGGCCCTGATGTACGCCGAGGGCCGCCAGCTGGAGGAATGCGAATTGACGCTGGCCCTGCCCGAAGGGTGGCAGGTGGCCTGCGGCTTGCAGCAAACCACCCCGAATGTGCTTTACGCCAAGGATTTTGACCACCTCGCCGATTCGCCGCTCATTGCCAGCCCCACGCTTACGCACCAGCAATACGAAGCCGGCGGCCTCCCCTTCCACGTGTGGGTGCAGGGCGAAGCCCTGATGAACTGGCCGAAGCTGCTGGCCGATTTCCAGGCATTTACGGAGGAGCAACTGACGCTATTCGGCGGCTTTCCGGTGGCGGATTACCACTTCCTGAACCAGTTTCTGTCCTACAAGCACTACCACGGCGTGGAGCACGGCAATTCGACGGTCATTACGCTGGGGCCGGCCGAGCTGATTATGAGCGAGGGCCTGTACAAGGAATTGCTGGGCGTGAGCTGCCACGAGCTGTTCCACACCTGGAACATCAAGAGCATCCGGCCGGCCGAGATGCAACCCTACGACTACAGCCGCGAGAACTACTTCCGCACCTGCTTCATCGCCGAAGGCATCACGACGTACTACGGCGAATACCTGCTGGCGCGCAGCCACGTGCGCACCCCGGAGCAGTATTTTGAGGAGTTGAACGCGGTGCTCCGCAAGCACTACGACGACGCCGGCGGCGACAACCTTTCGCTGGCCGATGCCAGCATGGACCTGTGGCTGGACGGCTACAAGCCCGGCGTGCCCGACCGCAAAGTATCGGTGTACCACAAGGGCGCGCTGGCGGCGCTGATACTGGATTTGACGCTGCGGCAGCTTTCCGGCCACGCCCGCAGCCTGGATGATGTGATGCGGCGGCTGTACGAGGAGTTCGGTAAAACCGGCGTGGGCTACACCGAGGCCGATTACATCCGCTTGGTGAACGAGGTGGCCGGGCGCGACATGCACGCCTACTTCGACAAGTTCATTTACGGCACCGCACCGCTGGCCGAACCGCTGGCTAGGGTGCTGCACACCGTGGGCTGCCAGCTGCTGGTGGGCGAAAATGCCTCCGCCTCGGAAAGCATTTTTGGCTTTCGCACCGGGGGAAAAAACGAGCGGACGGAGGTAACGGCCATCTGGCCCAACTCGCCGGCCGCCGCGGCCCTCACCGTGGACGACGAAATTGTGGCCGTGAACGGCCGCCGCGTCGACCTGAACCTGCAAAGCCTGCTCAGCAGCGGGGCCGCGCAGTTCGAGGTGAGCGTGTTCCGCCAGAACAAGCTGCTAACGGTGGTGCTGGCGGCCGGGCCCGGCGCGAATTTCGGCCCACGCTACGCGGTGGCGCGGCTGGAAACGGCCGATGCGGCGCAGCAGCACGGCTTCCAACAGTGGCTGGGCTGGGCGTTTTGACGGTGGGCTAAGGCGCAAAAAACCCCGCTGGAAAATTCCAGCGGGTTTTTTTTACTTTTCAGTGGCAATAAAGGCCACGGTTTTAGTGTTTAGAATCGCCGCCCTTGCCCACTTTGCCTTTGTCGACCGACATCGGCTTGTTGCCCTGCGGGTTGTTGCGGATGTTGTTCACGCCCTGGCCGGCGCTGTTGCCGTCGGTGGTGTTGCCGTGGGCCGACACGTTGGTGGTGTTCGGACTTTGCACCTGGGTGCTCTTCTTTTTGGTATTGGCCACGGGGTTAACGGACGTTTTTTCATTTTGAAGGTCGGAGTCTTTCTTGGCGAATCCCATGGCGGTGCGGTGTTAGGTGGAGGATAGGAAGTTGTACCCTTCCGCCACCAAAAGGTTGCCGCCCGGTTGCCCCGAGCGCCGGACTACGCCGGCACGTTGGCCACGGCCGAAGCCGGCACCACGCGCACCAGCTCGGCAAACTGCGCCTCGCGGGCCTCCACTTCCGCGTCGGTCAGGTTCACCAGCCGCTCGGTGCCAAACTTTTCGACGCAGAACGAAGCCATGGCCGAGCCGTGGATAACGGCGCGCTTCATGTTTTCGAAGCTGATGTCGTCCGTGGCGGCCAAGTGGCCGATGAAGCCGCCCGCAAACGTGTCGCCGGCGCCGGTGGGGTCGAACACTTCTTCCAGGGGCAGCGCCGGGGCGTAAAACACCTTGTTCTTGTGGAAGAGCAGCGCGCCGTGCTCGCCCTTCTTGATGATGAGGAACTTCGGACCCATGCCCATGATTTTCTTAGCAGCTTTCACCAGCGAGTACTCGCCGCTGAGCTGGCGGGCTTCCTCGTCGTTGATGCTGAGCACGTCCACCATTTCGATGGTCGCGATGAGTTCTTCCAAGGCAATGTCCATCCAGAAATTCATGGTGTCCATCACAATCAGCTTGGGCCGGTTGACGAGGCGCTGGATGACGAGGCGCTGCACCTGCGGGGCCAGGTTGCCCAGCATCAGGTACTTGCAGTCCTGGTACGCATCGGGAATGAGGGGGTCGAAATCGGCCAGCACGTTGAGCTCGGTCACCAGGGTCTCGCGCGAGTTGAGGTCCTGCGAGTACTTGCCCGACCAGAAAAACGACTTTTCGCCTGGCTTGGTTTGCAGGCCTTCCACGTCCACGCCGTGCTCTTCGAGCAGCAGGATGTCGGACTGCGGAAAATCATCGCCCACCACGGCCACCAGTTTCACCGGCTTCAGCGAATACGAGGCCGACAGGCTGATGTAGGTGGCAGCGCCGCCGATGATTTTGTCGGTTTTGCCGAAGGGCGTTTCGATGGCGTCGAACGCGACGCTGCCGATGACGAGTAAGCTCATGTGTGTAGTAATTAAGTTGTTATCGGGAAAAGTTACCGAATGCTGAATCCGCAGCTGAGGAGTTAACGATTTCCGGCCGCGTCTCCGTTCGCTCGCACAACATTCGTCAATTAAAAAAAAAGTCCCCGGAAACTTCCGGGGACCTTTATTCAGTGGGTAAATAATGGGGCTCGAACCCACGACCTCCGGAATCACAATCCGGCGCTCTAACCAGCTGAGCTATATCTACCGTGTGTGGTTTTTGTGGGGCAAAGATAGCAGGGGAAGCGGGATTGGGCAAAAAAAGTTCTGGCGCCCCGTTTGTCATCCTGAGCTTGCGAAGGACCTTATCCCCGCTGAACAGCTTGTAGTAATTGTCAACGGCGCAAACGTGATAAGGTCCTTCGCTGCGCTCAGGATGACAGACGCCCGCTTCAAAAATCCGACCTTTGCAGGATGGAACCCACTACTGCCCCTTCGTTCAACGATTTTAAACTCAACAAACAATTCCTGACGGCCCTGGCCACGGCCGGGTTCACCGCGCCCACGCCGGTGCAGCAGCAAACCATCCCGCTGCTGCTGGCCGGGCACGACGTGCTGGGCATTGCCCAAACCGGCACCGGCAAAACCGCCGCCTTCGGTCTGCCGTTGCTGATGAAGGTGAAATACGCCCAGGGCCACAACCCGCGGGCCTTGGTGCTGGCCCCCACCCGCGAGCTGGCCATTCAAATCGAAACGCACCTGAGGGCGCTGGCCGTGAACACCGACTTGCGGATTTTCGCCATCTACGGCGGTTTGGGGCCGAAAACGCAGATTGAAACCATCGCCCAGGGCCTCGACGTGCTGGTTGCCACGCCGGGCCGGCTGCTGGAAATTTATTTGAAGGGCGACCTAGTGCTGCGCGAGCTGAAAACCTTCGTGATGGACGAGGCCGACAAGATGATGGACATGGGCTTTATGCCCCAGATTCGGCGCATCCTGGAAATCATCCCGCGCAAGCGGGATGACGCGCTGTTTTCGGCCACCATGCCGGAGCGGGTGACCGTGCTGAGCGAGGAATTCCTGGAATTCCCGGTGCGGGTGGAGGTGA
>Ga0209724_1004309_pt1 | contig 11256 bp, 9 predicted proteins | sample grotaG_FD_184143 | JGI IMG/M metagenome (GOLD analysis project Ga0209724, IMG submission 184143) | Glacier valley bacterial and archeal communities from Borup Fiord, Nunavut, Canada, to study Microbial Dark Matter (Phase II) -... | ecosystem: Environmental > Aquatic > Freshwater > Ice > Glacier ... | reverse complement strand
AAAAAACGGAAAGACTGTTTACGAAAGATAAACGCTGCAACCTTCAGCAAATCTCAAATCAGCACAAACACTAAATCAAAACCTTGACAGAAAAACTATTTGGTTTTGGCATCATAGGAGCAGGCACCATCTCAGACATACACGCGATGGCTATACGTTCAATAACGAATGCCAGGTTGGTTGGAGTATATAGCATCAACAAAAATAAATCGGAAGCCTTTGCTCATAAGTATGATTGTACATCATACGATACACTGGAGGCTATGCTTAACCTTCCGGAGATAGACATCGTTTGTATCTGTACGCCTTCCGGTTTGCATCTTGATGCGGCATTTAAATGCATTGAAGCCGGTAAGCATTGCCTGGTGGAGAAACCACTTGAGGTAACGCTTGCAAAATGTGATAAAATTATTGAGACAGCTTACAAAGCCGGCGTGATAACAGGCGTTGTTTTTCCCTCGCGCTTTTATGAAGCCAGTAAACAATTAAAAAAAGCCATTATTGATAACAGGTTTGGCGATCTGGTACTGGGTGATGCGTATGTAAAATGGAACAGGAGCGCCGGATATTATCAGTCTTCCGCCTGGCGGGGTACCCGGGAATTCGATGGCGGTGGTGCATTGATGAACCAGGGTATCCATTCCGTAGATCTGTTGCAATGGTATATGGGTCCGGTTGTATCCGTTCAATCTGTCGCTGCCAATATCCGTCATAAAAATATAGAGGTGGAAGACACGCTGGTATCCACATTAAAATTCGCTAACGGTGCCCTGGGAACGCTTGTCTGCTCTACCGCTGTATATCCCGGTGCACTAAAGCGGATAGAGATTATGGGTACAAGGGGTACCGCTATACTCGAAGAAGCTACCCTGATCAGGTGGCAGTTTGAACAGCAAACGAGTGAAGATAGTTCCATACTCCAAACTATACCGGGTGATACAATATCACATGGCGGTGTTTCTGATCCTGCAGACATTAGTTATACAGGGCATCAGAAACAGTTGGAAGATATGATAGATGCTATTGCAACAAAGCGCCAGCCATTGATTGATGGAGCGGAAGGCCGTAAGTCTGTTGAAATTGTTCTTGCCATTTATGAAAGTGCCCGGTCGGGAAAGATGGTAACGCTGCCATTAAAACAGACAGTAACAATTTAACTGAGGTTGATAGTTTAAAAAATTATAATGACGGGATTTAATGAATTTTTTAGCGGTAAATTAATGGTAGCCGTCTTTGAGAACAGGTTGCAAATGGGCGCGCAGGCCGCTAAAGATGTAGCAAAAAAAATAAAGGAATTATTAAAGGAAAAAGAATTTATCAATATTATTTTTGCCGCTGCTCCTTCACAGTTGGAATTTTTGTTTTACCTGGCGATGGAAAAGGATATCGACTGGTCACGCGTAAATGGCTTTCACATGGACGAATACATTGGCCTGGCAGAAGACGCCCCGCAGCAGTTTGCACAATTTCTAAACAAAAATATCTTCGGTAAGGTATCTTTTCATGAAGTTTATTATATCTATGGAAACATAGCTGACCTCCCTGGTGAATGTGCACGGTACGGCAGGCTGCTGAGGCAATATCCTGCAGACATCGTATGCATGGGTATCGGGGAGAATACGCACATCGCTTTCAATGATCCCCACACCGCTGATTTTAATGATCCGGTTCTTGTGAAGATTGTTACCCTTGATACAGCGAGCAGGCAGCAACAAGTTAATGATGGTTGCTTTGCGAACCTGGATCTTGTGCCTGTAACCGCTATCACTCTTACTGTACCTGCCTTGCTTCAGGCAAAATGTATCTATTGCATAGTGCCGGGTAATAATAAAGCTATGGCAGTTTATCATACAATAAATGAGGAAGTGTCTGAGCTTTTTCCATCAACCTCCCTAAAAAAACATAACAACGCTATTCTTTATCTCGATAAAGAAAGCGCTAAAAAATTATAAGAATGAATAGTTTTAAGCTACAAAAATTTTCAGGATTGATATGTCCCTTACTGATTAATAATAGCTCCTGGAACATCTGCCGAATGCACGTAAAATCGGGTGCCTTTCTATGGCATAATATTTTAATATTATTTTAAAATTAAAATTTTAAACGATTTAAGCAATGAAATTAATCAACAAATCTATCGGCTACATACTTTTTGCTGCCGGTATTACTTCTTTCTTATTCTCCTGTAACAATAGTCCGGCACCTGCTGATAAAGAGCAGAAAGAAACTAAAGACAGTATCGTAAAAGAGAATAAAGATGTATCGTTAAAACCAGTAGGACCGGCGCCTGTATGGGGGCCATCTATTAACCCCACAATGGCGGTAGTGATTGAAAAACTTGCAAGCCTGGGTGGAAAACCTATTGAAACACTTGATGCCAAAGAAGCAAGAATGCAACCTACGCCTACAGATGCCGTCATGGCTGTTATGTCTGAACATCAGATGGCTATGCCGCCCGCTCTTTGTGATACGATGGGAAAAGATATCCCGATTACAGGTGGCACCACGCATGTGAGGATATATACACCTAAAGATGGTGCGGCTTCGTACCCGGTAATCGTTTATTATCATGGCGGCGGATGGGTTATTGCTGATCTCAATGTATATAGTGCCAGTGCTCAGGGACTTTGCGAACAGGTGGGTGCTATCGTAGTGTCCGTGGAATATCCTAAAGGCCCTGAGAAAAAATTTCCGGCAGCACACCTTGCATCCTTCAGCGCCTATCAGTGGGTAATAAATAATGCGGCGTCGTTCAAGGGAGACACCGCCAAAATTGCCGTGGTTGGTGAGAGCGCAGGCGGAAACCTGGCTGCCAATGTAAGTATGATGGCAAGAGATAAAAAAATAAAATTACCACTGTACGAAGTGCTGGTTTATCCTGTAGCTAACAATGACCTTAACAGCGAAAGTTACGTAAAGTACGCTGCTGCAAAACCTTTGAATAAGCCTGTGATGGAATGGTTTGTAAAGAATGCGCTTGGAGCACCCGCTGTAGCTGCCGATCCCAGGATAAGTCTTGTTAAAGCCAATCTTTCGGGGATGCCGCCAACATTGATTATCGGAGCCGAGATAGATCCGCTTCAGTCAGAAGGAAAATTGTTAAGTGATAAATTTAAAGATGCGAAAGTAGATACTGATTATGAATTGTATACGGGTGTTACGCATGAATTCTTCGGCATGGCGGCAGTAGTGCCACAGGCCAGAGAAGCCCAGGCACTTGCTGCTAAAAAACTTAAATCAGCATTTAGAAAGTAAATAGATACATATCAACCTCTAAGGTTTTAAAAACCTTACAGGTTGATTCTTGTATTCAATGATGATAACAAAATACTCCCGGCTGCTTTTACCTGAACGATGTCTTTCTCTATGTCGGGTTCGGACAAATAATAAAATGGCGTAAAAGTTTCGCGCGTTATTCTGTTCAGGCCCCTGAATGGCTGTCCTGCCTTCCAGGTAGCATTGGCAAAACGGGCAAATAGCATTTCATCTTCTTTACTTAATGAATTATTAACCAGTGACTGCAAAATCCTGGATGGTAACATGTCCCTCACCGTTACAAGGTAATCCAGTCCACATTCGAGCGCATAGAATCCTGCGATGCTTGTCGCAACTTTCATTTGCTTAAGCATTTTTTTAACCGTGGCGGTATCCGGACCATTAGGATGAACACCAACCGGGACCTGGTGCTGACTTACTGAATAAGTGGAATCGGCGTAAGCGGAAATGGTTTGCGCGAATGTAGTGTCCTGAAGCAGTTGACGTAAAAATTTCAGCTGTTCTTCCTGTGTGCCTTTTCGTACCGGACTCATTACTGAAAATAATTTTTTGGCTGTGTTTACTATCTGTACAGCGTCTTTGTCCGTTTCTTCTTTGCTAAGCAAACCTGGAACCCGGAAATTATATCGCTTTAGTCTTTCCATATCTCTAAAAGGTTGCCCGGCTTTCCAGGTTGCATTTGTAAACCTGTTTAACAATAGAACCGCATTGCTATCTGCCCCGCCTTTTATAATTTTTTGCAGCCAGGTTAAAAAAGATTCACCGGATTTTTTACTTAGCATTTCAACGCCGCACTCAAGCGCATAAAATGGAGCTATGGAAGTAGCGATTTTTTCGTCTTTAAGTCGCATCAGATGTACGGTGGCAGCGTCGCTATTATTTAAGAACACAGGCTGTGGTCGTCCTAACCCGTTATAGTATGCGGAGTCTAAAGACCCCGCCATCAATTCAGTAAAGGCAGGATCGCGCAATAGTGTATCTATTATGGTTACCTCCTGTTTTAAGCGGGAGAGATCATCAGATGATTTAGATGGACCAGAACAGGCCATACATCCATTTATAAAAAAACCACCAGCCTTAGTATTACGATATTTAATTTTTGTATCCGCATAAGCATTGTTTTGCCAATTAAAATAAGCAACAACCAAGATATATTGAAATCAGGCATAGTTGGTAATTATTATACCCGCAATACTGATATACCGCCTGAAGCCCGGAACGCGACCTGATTATCAGATGCCGGAAAATTATCTAATCGAGCTATCGATGGTGGCAAAGTGACATATAAAAATGTCAACTGAATCCTGGGATTTTCGGGAACCAATGGTGCAGGATATATTGCCGACTATGGCTTTGATACCGGCACGCGTTGGAAAACATTTGCCTCGCTGTTTTCCAACTATATCGTAAAAGAAAATTTGCGGGATCAAAGAATAACGGGCGCTAAAAAAACTTTTGCCTCCATTTACAATTTTTTTGAATCAAACCGGCAGTACTATGAAATTTCAAGACCTGGTAAACCAGGATGTCGTTAATCTTACAAATTGCGAAGACGAGCTTATTCATATACCGGGAAGTATTCAGCCGCATGGATTTTTACTTGGATTGAAAACAGGTAATCTTACTATAGATTTCTGTAGTGGCAACTCCTTTGAACTGTCTGGATTAACGTATGAAGAAGAGTTAAAGCAGCGTAACCTGAATACAAAACTAAAAGAGGCGAATGCTGAACTCGAAAACCTTTACTGGATAGGATCACACTACTTGAAAGAGCCGTTAAGAAAAATCCAGATGTTTGCCTCCAGGATCAGGAATAAAGAATTTGAAGATGATTTTGAATTGATTTTTAACGCGGTGAAACGAATGAATGATTCCGCTAAACGGATGCAACTACTGGTATCGGATATATTATCGTATTCACGCCTTAGCTTCGCGGAAGACACTTTAGAGACAGTGCATTTCAATGACCTGATTAAAACCGTGATCAGTGAGCTTGAGCCTGAAATAGCGGATCAACAAGCCGTTATCAGCTATGATACACCGGTAGAGATAAAAGGTATCTTCTCTTTTTTACAGCAACTACTGGTAAACCTGATAAGAAACTCACTTAAGTTTTCTAAGGAGGATGGCTCGCCCCATATTGTGATAAACTATAAAGGTGAAGTGAAATTTATGCCGGAAGAAAACGCATCCCGTTTATTTTATAAAATAACGGTGGTTGATGATGGTATAGGCTTCGATAACAGTTTTAATGAATCGATTTTTAAAGTGTTTACCAGGTTGCACAACAAGACTGACTTTAGTGGCTCTGGTGTTGGACTGGCTTTGTGCAGCAAGATTATGAAAAACCACAATGGTTATATAAAGGCATCAGGAGAGCGGGAAAAAGGTGCTACTTTTTCATTGTATTTCCCAAAATATTAGCGTGGTGTGAATTTAAAATTGACGCATTCGCCGTCGGCTATCAGCTTTCAGTAATAGCTCTTAAACATGGAGAATTGCCAGAGGGAAGAAACACAGAAGCCAAAGAGACCTCCGTAACCTTTGTGTTTCTTCCCTCTGGCAATTCTCTGTGTTAAAAAAAGCATTACCTTACTTTATCACCGATCATAAGCAACTTTTAATCTTAAACTTCAGCATTAAATTTAGCCGTGATGTATTCAATTAATTTGTCTTCAGACATTTTGTTGGAGGTGCTTTCTTTAGCAACAGTATGTTTGTACTGTGGCGTTTCCGAAAGGTAGCGGATAAATTGCTCCTGGGCGGTACCCGTACCCGTTACATGCACTTCATCTACATTTTGCATAAAGGAAGTTATATCCTTAAATAATTTGTGCAGTGCGTTATTTTTGGCATTGTTACCGGTTTTTTCGTTTGAGTTACTTTCCTCTCTACCTGTCTCCACGCGGCCCAGCACAATAAAATTTCCATGGTCAAGATTTTCTTTGCCTACCACCACCGCGTTGTGAGAATCCATCCAGACGCCAAATTGTTTTTTAATATTTACAGACATAGGTTATTTTTTCACAAGATAATCAAAAAATATACCGGGACTATCAGGTTGATTAAATACCTAAGCATCTGCCAGCGCTATTTAAGCGGATCAGGCTTCGAATCGCTTTTTAACACTTCGTCGCTTAATGTTTGATGGAGTTGTTGTATATCTGTACGTTCTTTCATCAGCTCCAGTTCATGATCGTCCTGGTTATGCTCCAACCCCAATTTCTGGTGTATCTCATGTACCATGTTTAATATTTTTGTTATCTCATCTTCTGCACGCACATTGATCTCGAACTCGATCTGCTGTCTTATCTTTTCCATCCTGCCCTGGCGGTTTTGATTGATTAGCACAGACACCGATAATATTATCGCGAATAATGCAACAACCATTTCAAGCAGCGGAAAAGGGAACGCGTCAAACGGTTTCAGCGGCGCTATAAAATTCAGGTTCCAGCATATCCATAAAATAAAAAAGAGAATGCAGCCGATTAAAAATTTGATACTGCCCAGGATGTGTATGATAGCCACCGCAAAATGATCTGTCCACGTTTTAGTAAAATCTAATGTAGACTTTAGCTTGAGTTTGTTACCATCTGTTTCATCTAAAATTTCGCTTTTATTATTTTTTTCCGGCATGTATTAACAATTATCTTGTAAAGATAAATATTTTAAAAGGTGTATGAATTTTCTACGGATAAACTGCTTGTTGTACAATGGATGTAAGTATCATGTTTATAGTTTCCATTTAAATAATTTATAGGAAGAACGTAGAGTTTTCCATCTGGAAAATTTGGGATAAGCTCCTGGAAATTATAATGAAAATGCTGAATCCGGCTTATATAATTGGCTCTGCTTCTTATTTGGAACAGTTCCAATAGCGCTCGACTCTTTTACCCGGTTGCTTAAGATTCCATTTTAAGATGGACACTCTTGCTCTTGGCTAAGACTCCCTACTGTAAAGCGTCTTCAGGTTGTGCACCTTATAGCTGATACACATACCTGGCGCACTAAAAAAAGCGGCAGAAATTCTGCCGCTTTATGAGTTGCTGATTTTAACCAGCTACCTGGCTATAATTAATTTTTGTCTTTCTTTCGAGGCACCCTCTATTATTTCAACAAAATATATTCCCGGCTTCAAACCAGTTACATCTACATTAACTGATTTTGCTTTATCAAATTTTTGATGTGTTTTTAAGTTACCTGTCTGATCATAAATATTCACTTCTTCTATAATTTTGTCTGAGTTTTCTCCGTTGGGACTTTTCGGTTTTGCCGAAACTGTTAAACTTGTACTGGCAGGGTTTGGTGACATCATATAATATCCTCTGCAGGTATTGTCAACAAACAATGTAGATAAATTAGAACCGCAGGCATTGTATGCCAGTAACCTGACGGTACCTGAAGAACTGGGAGAATTGTATGGTATTTCCAAAACTATAGAATTTGTACCCATTCCATAATCATATACCCAATCACCTGGGTAATTCCACTGATAAGATGCACCCTGTACATCCGCCACCCGGTAATTTACAATCTGACCACAGGAAACTGTAGTTGGGCCTGAGATCGTCATATCAGGCCAGCTACTTCCTGCCATAATGAGCCTTGATACAATTGCCTGTTGCCCACCGCAATTAATAAATGTTGCTGTTAATGTACCATTGCCCGGGTTAGACATTGAAACAGTAGCTTCATTATTATTACCAGAAACATTCAGCACTCCTCCTGGAGAGACAGACCATGTAACCGGAAAATTTGAAGGTATATTATCTACTTTGTAAATATTTAAATTACCAGAACATAAAGGTTCATTACCTGAAATTTTTACTATTGAATAGGTACTGTTATCATTGGTAGTGGCCGATTGAGGAAATCCCTTAATTTCTTTCGACACCCAATCAACATTAGCAAAAGAAAGTGAAACATGATTTTCATTATTTAGTGGTGTAAAGTAAGTATCGAAAGGTGTTTCACCAGTGCAAACTAAGTTCCTGTTATAAATGTTTTCTCCTAAATTTTGATTTGACCCAGAGAAGGCCAATGCACTTTTGGTAGGAATGAAATCATGATTTGGGATAACGGAATAAAACTTTACCTGGCTGAGGGCAAAAAACTTTTTATTGGTCCCCATTTCAACAAGTTCTTTTTGTGTTGTGAAGTAACCTCCCGGTGCGTTATCCAACCCTGCACCACTGTTTGCGGCAGATGCGTACCACTTCCGTCCGGCATTGATTGGGAAAGTACCTTCGAAATTCAAACAGTTGTTATTAGCATCCGGAGTAAAATATGCTTTAGAAGTCGACAGTGTGACAGGCGCAGCAAGTATACCGAGGTAAGGGAAATATAATAAAACACCCGAAAGAAAAAAGAATGTCCTTATTCCCTTACTTAATTTAATTTCTGAAGTAAACATTTTTTCGCAGGGAACAATATATCTGTTTAATCCCAATGCTATTTGATTGTTACCATTTCCACTGCCGTTAACCATTGAGATACGCCTTATTCTTGAAGCAGGATTATTAGTTCCTCCGGGAAAACCGGCGTTGTTCATGACCTGCTCAAATATGTTTCTAAAGCCCGGAGCACCGGAAGGCGTTTCTGAATTAGATAGGTAATGATGAATCAGCATTTGCTTTGCAGCAGGGGAGTTTATCTGTTGCTTCAATGCTTTTTGGGCAGAACTGCCTCCTATTTTTGTTGAATAGTATTCTAAAAAGCGCTGGTCGCCAATAGGGATATTTGCGCCGTTGTGAGGTGAATCGAAAGATACCCATAAACGGGTATTATGAGGCATGTTATGTTGCTCCATGTAAGTTAAAGCATACCGCGATATTAAACCACCCATGCTCGGGCCAATGATCACAATTTTTTCGCTGCTGCCATTTTGTTGTAGCTGTGTATTTACATCTTGTATAAGTTTTACAAGCACATAAGCATTACGTTCAATAAAGTCTGCCCCGCCATCTCTGTAGATAGGTATATTAGCGTATGGGGGAAAAGGTAACGTATAATTGCCAATTGAATACACAGGAAAGTTCAAAATAATTATATCGGATCCCTGAGCGTTAAAATCCGTAACTAAATTTTTTTGATTATTAGCGTTGTCGAAGTATGATAAATATCGTTTATATATGAGTTGAGTATTCCTGCTATCCCCCGGATCGAACCCATCTAAAATAATAATTGGTTTCCGTAAGGTCTTATCGTTGCAATTGGCGTAATATATGTTTACTTCTCCCTTGCCTTGGCTGGCGGTTGTTTCATCATATCCCTGAAAAGCAATATCGGCTTCTATGGTGGTTGTAGTGCAAGGCAGAGAAGGATCGCCGCTTGTGGTCCTTGCTGCTATGTTTCCGCCATTTAAAGCTGGTGTTATAGTTATGTATGAATAAGTAACCTGCTGTGTGCCATTAGTAAAGTTTACATTATAGCTAATTATCTTATCACCAGGAGTTGGATAATTTACTGTAACAGCGCCACCTGGTGTCATTGTAGCAATAGGATTTCCATCGCCAAAATCAATTACCACGTTACTCATGCTTTCTAAAGTATTTTTTAACTGCAGGCTGGCTGGCAGGGTGAACACAATATTTCCTGCCGGCATGCTATCTGAAAGTGCTGCTGCTACAGTAATGGTACTGTATTTATAAGGACTATAGGGCCTTCCTGGCACATCATATAGAAACCCATTCTGTATCTGCAACAGGTTATTATCCAGTGCAAGCGTATCTATCCAGTTAATTTGATAATGAATAATGCCAATGGCTATGTTTCCCGCCAAACGCTGTTCTGTAACTAATGCTTCGAGTGCATCGGGAGGTAGTACGTTTGTCATACTATAACTGGAATGATACAACTCTGATACCGACTGTATAAAATGATCAGAAGAAGAAGTATCTGAAGTTCCCTGGTTGAATGCATCCAGCCGGGCCAGCGGAAATACCCTGTCATATAATATCTGAGTGGAAATCTGGCTCTTATCCAGGTTTTGCAAACTATAGTCAGCTTTACCTTGGAATGTAGTAGTATCAAAATTACTTTGAGCAATAGAAAATTGCACAACAACTATCAAAGAGATTAAAGTGCAAATCTTTTTCATATTATAAGATTTTAATTAAAAAAAGTGCATTAATGATCAGTGGGGCTTTACATCAAACCTTCCATCCGTGATTTTTACCGTTTTACCAGTATTTTTATTAACAGCAGTAAAATAAAAAGTGCCGGAAATTATTTTATTTATTGTATCAGCCCTGATGATGTTAACTATGCCTGCATATTCTGAAGTGGTAAGGTATTCATCCCCATCTTCCGATTGATAATACCCATAATTAAAAGGATTCCGCTGATTAGTTAGGTCGAGCGTGTTAAATTCCAAAAGATATAAACCGGGTTGTACTACACTTCTTAGATATATATTTATACTAGATTTTCCCTCATATGCTTCAATAAATACATTATTACTTGTGGTACTAAAACTATAAGTTGCCTGATAACCACCATAAACTGGGTCAATACCACTAAATCCGCCACCACCGTGCGGCACCCAATTTTTACCATTAATTTTACAGCCAAAAGTATTGTTGCCTTCCTGTGTTACTCCTGGCAATTGGTCTTTACTGCAGGATAAACTTATGGTGGTTGCCATTATAGTAAGAAGCATAATTTTTAATGTTTTGTTTTTCATTGTATATGATTTAATGTGTAAATAAATTAAGAAATTAATTCAGCAAATTGATGTCCTTCAATATTATAACTTCATCAAACAATAGATTAAACTATCGTATGAATACCTGCGGCTCAGTTATATGGATATATTTTGTCCTGTTTAAAATTGATATAGCTGCATACTAATATTATTTTAAATCGAAGTAAGTAAAATCAATAGTTCAATAATCATCATCGTTATTTTTACAAAAATTTATTACAATTACATAACCCTTAATATTATCAAAATCAGTGATTAAGAATTCTTATTCCTGC
>Ga0209724_1004306_pt1 | contig 11261 bp, 13 predicted proteins | sample grotaG_FD_184143 | JGI IMG/M metagenome (GOLD analysis project Ga0209724, IMG submission 184143) | Glacier valley bacterial and archeal communities from Borup Fiord, Nunavut, Canada, to study Microbial Dark Matter (Phase II) -... | ecosystem: Environmental > Aquatic > Freshwater > Ice > Glacier ... | reverse complement strand
GCAAGTGCTCGGGGAAGCGGTGGCCGTGCGCGACGGCAAGCCGGTCCGCGACTTCGGCTACCAACTGCGCCAACTTGACCAGATGCTGCGCGCCAACGGCCTGACAACGCGCATGGTGGTGGTCGACGACGCCATGCCCGAGGCCGACATCCGCACCGCGCTGGCCGAGAACCTGAAGCGTGCCGGCGACTACGCCGTCGTCAACTACCGGCGCGAGCAAGTGGGCCAGGCGGGTGGTGGCCACATCTCGCCGCTGGGCGCCTACGACGCCGAGTCCGACTCGTTCCTGGTGCTCGACGTGAACCCGACCAGCGCCGGGTGGGTCTGGATGCCGACCGCCACGCTCGTCAAGGGCATGCGCACGTTCGACACGGTCGAGAACAGGGGGTATGTGCTGGTGGAGTTGCGCTGAGGCGCTTGCCCCCGCGCAGGTACGCGCGGCAAAGGCGCGCCCGGGCAGGCGTCAGCGCTTCGGTTCGGCGGTCGATGGGTACATCGACTCCCCTGCGGTGCTCAGGCTCCTGGCGCGCCGTCTAACTCCCTGCGTGTCCTGCGGACACTCCGGTCAAACAGTAGACGGCGAGTCAGTTGTTGATGCGCGCTGCGCGCGCCGCCAGAAGCCTTGCGCTCCTCGGCACCTCACCGGCGCGCTGCCACCTGCCCGGGCGCTCCTTTGCTCAACCGTGGGTGGCCTTTCGTCGAACCGCAACCACCGTTGGTTGCTCGCGGCGGGCGGTGCCCAGGCAGCAGCGCCGCACCGAAGCTCGAGCAGCAGGGGGCGACCATACCTTTTCGATTGAAAGCGAACCCGCCTCAGGCCACTTCGATCTCGACCAACACCGGCCCGGTCGACTGCAGCGCAGCAGCCAGCACGTCGCGCAGTTCGCCGGCCTCGTTCACACGCACACCTTTCATGCCGTGGCCGGCGGCGAGCGCCACGAAGTCGAGGTCGGGCAGCTCGGTGCCCGCCACCGTGTCCCCAGGCCCATAGCCGAACACCGCGCCGAACTCTTGCAGTGCGGCGTAGCGGCGGTTCTTCAGCACGATCACGGTGATCGGAAGCTGCAGTTGCGCCGCGCTCCACAGCGCCTGGATGGAGTACATGGCCGAGCCGTCGCCCAGCAGCGCGATCACGCGTGCGCCGGGTTTGGCAAGGGCCACGCCCACAGCGGCCGGCAGGCTGTGGCCCAGGCCGCCGCTGCACATCGTGAAGAACGTTTCGCTGTGCAGCATCGGCAGGTGCTGCTGCATGGCCGAGCGCGAACTCGGCGCTTCTTCGACGACGATGCTGTGCGCATCGCGCACGCCGGCCAGCGTCTGCAACGCGAACGCGACCGACATGCGCTCGCCCGCAGCCGGTAGCTTGGCTCGTGCCAGCGGCTCGCGCGGCAGCGCGGCTCGCGCTCGGCGGGGGCTTCGCGCGCCAGCAGGTCGAGCAGCCCGAGGCGGATGCTGCCGATGGCCGACGTGACCACCGGCGCCCACGCGGCAACTGCCGGGTCATCGATAAACTGCACCAGCTCGGGCCCCGGCGGCACGTGCGTACTGCCGGGTCATCGATAAACTGCACCAGCTCGGAGCCCGGCGGCACGCGCGGCCCATGTCCCTCGACGTGGTAGGTGAACGCCGGGGCGCCGAGCGCGAAGATCACGTCGTGGTCGGCCAGCTTTTCAACGATGCGCTCGCGCATCGCGTGCAGGAAGCCGGCGAACAGGCGGTGATCTTCCGGGAAGCCGCAGCGGCCCGACATCGGCGCCACATACACGCGGGCGTTGTGGCGCTCGGCCAGTAGCACCGCCTCGGCCCAGGCGCCATCACGGTCGACCGCTGCGCCGATCACGATGGCCGGCGCTGGGCGCGGTCGAGTGCCCGCCCCACCTGCTCGATCAACTCGGGCTTGAGCCGCAGCCGCGTGCTCACGCGGCGTGGCAGCACCGGCTCGGTCAGCACCGTCCAATCGTCGGCCGGGATCGACACCAGCACCGGCCCGCACGGCGGCGTCATGGCCACGTAGTAGGCGCGGGCGATGGCCAGCGGCACGTCTTCGGCGCGCGCCGGCTCGATGCGCCACTTCACGTAGGGCTTGGGCAGTTCGGTCGCCTGGGCCGAGAACAGGAACGGGTCGAACGGCATGATCGAGCGCGCCTGCTGCCCGGCCGTGATGACCAGCGGCGTGCGGTTCTTGTGCGCGGTGAAGATGTTGCCCATCGCATGGCCCACGCCGGCCGCCGAGTGCAGGTTGACGAATGCCGCGTTGCGCGTGGCCTGCGCGTAGCCATCGGCCATGCCCACGACCACCGCCTCCTGCAGCCCCAGCACGTAGCGGAAGTCGTTGGGGAAGTCGAGGAACAGCGGCAGCTCGGTCGAACCCGGGTTGCCGAAGACCGATGTCATGCCGAAGGCGCGCAGCAGGTCGAGCACCGCTTCGCGCACGGTGATGCAGGCAGGTGCGGCTGAAGGTGATGCGGTGGGTGGAGGCACGCGGGTTCCTGGGGATCGAGGAGTCATGCGCCGGTGTGGAGGTAGGTGCCGTCGCCGTGCGGCGCGGCGTTGAACTCGGCGAGCTGCTCGGCTTGCGCTGCGAACGCAGCCACTGCGGGGAACGCTGCAGCCGAGGCCAGTTCGGGCTGGGCGTGGCATGCGAACTCCCACACCGCGGCCGTGGTGACGCCGGCTTGCGTCATCGTTGCGCTCGTGGCCGCGAGTGGGCGCGCCACCAGTTCAGCGTCGAGCGTGCCGAGTGCGGCCAGCATCTGGCCGGTCAGGCGTTCGACCCACGGCGCATGCAACTTCTCGGCCGGGCGGATGTTGTGCTCGTAGACGATCTGCACGCTCTTCTCGCACGCGGCCAGCGCCAGGCCGATGAGCCGCAACTCGCGCTGCAGGCCCGGCATGTCGACTGGCATCAGGCTGCGCGGGCGCGCCAGGGCTTCGGCGTATTCGAGGATCAGGGTCGAGTCCATCAGCACGGTGCCGTCGTCGCAGACGAAGCTCGGCGCCTTCACGACCGGGTTGATTCTCTGGAACTGCGCGAAGCCGCGAAACACCGAGATCGATTCATGCTCGAAGCGCAGGCCGAGCAGTTGCATCGAGACCGCGACGCGGCGCACGTAGGGGGAGTCGAGCATGCCGATGAGCTTCATGGTGTTGGGGCTGCGGTGGTGGTGGGAAAGAGCCTATCGCAACTGCCAACCCACACCATGCGCCGCTACGGCGCGAACTCGACCGGCACCTCGCGCGTGTCGGCGGTGCCCGCCGCATCCACCGCGCTCAGCGTGTGGCGCCCCGCCGTCGGGGGCGACCACGGCAAGTCCTTGCCGGCGGGCGCGCTGCCGACGCAGGCCGTGTCGGCGAACCAGTACACGGTGCCTGCTCGGTTCGCATTGCCCCGCCGGTTGAGCGACTTGCTCTCCTTCAAACGCAGCACGTAGTTCGCACCGCGCAGCGGCGAGACGCCGGCGCCCCTTCAACCCCGCTTAGCCACCAGCGTCAGGATGTCGTAACTCGCGACAACCTCCTCGTTCTGATTGGTGACCTCCACGTCCCACGCGACCACGCCCTGCCCCACGCCCTTTGCGTCGCGCTTGTTGCGGTCGGTCTTGCGCTTGCAGGTCAGGCGCGCGCGGATCGTGTCGCCGATGGCGACCGGCTTGACGAAGCGCAAGGTGTCGAGCCCGTAGTTCGCGAGCACCGGCCCGGGTGCGGGTGAGACGAACAAACCGGCTGCCGCGCTGAGCACGAAGTAGCCGTGGGCGATGCGCTGGCCGAACACGCTTTCCTTGGCGGCGATCTCGTCGAAGTGCATGTAGAAGTAGTCACCGCTGATGCCGCCGAAAGCGACGATGTCGGCCTCACCGACGGTGCGGCGGTGGGTGAGCAGCGAGTCGCTGATCTGCAGATCCTCGAAGTGGCGGCGAAACGGGTGAACCTCGCTCTCGCGCACAGCGGCACCGCGAATGTGCTCGCCGGTGATGGCGGCCAACATCGTCGGCGAGCCCTGCACGGCAGCGCGTTGCAGGCCGTGCTTCACGGCCCGCAGGCCGCCCAGTTCTTCGCCACCACCGGCACGGCCCGGGCCGCCGTGCTTGAGCAGCGGCAATGGCGAGCCGTGGCCGGTGGACTCGACGGCGGCCTCGCGGTCGAGCACCAGCACCCGGCCGTGCAATGCGGCCACGATGGGCACCACGCGCGCCGCGATGGCCGCGCTCTTCGTCACCAGCGTGCCGACGAGGCTGCCCTTGCCGCGCGCAGCCAGCGCCAGCGCTTCATCGAGGCCGTCGTACGGCATCAGCGTGCTGACCGGGCCGAAGGCTTCGACGTCGTGCGCCGCGTCCTGCGTGAGCGGGCTGCGTGACAGCAGCAGCGTCGGCGCGAAGAACGCGCCCTCGGCCACACCCTCGCCGACCGGCTTGAAGCCGTCGCGCGCACCGAACACTGCTTCAGCGCCTTGCATCAGCGTGGCGACGCGCTCGGTCACGTCGGCGAGTTGCGCATGCGAGGCGAGAGCGCCCATGCGAACCGACTCGATCGAAGGGTCGCCGACAACGATCTTGGCCAGCCGCGCGCGAAGCTTCTCGACTACTGCGTCGAGGTGCTTGCGCGGCACGATGGCGCGGCGGATGGCGGTGCACTTCTGTCCGGCCTTGACCGTCATCTCGCGCGCCACCTCTTTCACGAACAGGTCGAACTCCTCGTCGTCGGGCGTCACGTCGTCGGCCAGGATGGCGCAGTTCAGCGAGTCGGCCTCGGCGTTGAACGGGACCGACTGGCGCACGATGTTCGGGTGCACGCGCAGCAGTGCGGCGGTGTCGGCCGAGCCGGTGAAGGTGACGATGTCGGCACCGATGAGCCGGTCGAGCAGGTCGCCGGTACCACCGATCACGAGTTGCAACGCGCCCTCGGGCACGATGCCCGATTGCACGATGAGCCGCACCAGCGCCTCGGTCAGGTAGCTGGTGGCCGAGGCCGGTTTGCCGATGCACGGCATGCCAGCGAGGAAGCTCGGCGCGAACTTCTCGAGCAAGCCCCACACCGGGAAGTTGAACGCGTTGATGTGCACCGCCACGCCGCCGCGTGGCACCAGGATGTGCGTGCCCTTGAAGCCGCCTTGTCTGCCGAGATCGACCACCGGCCCTTCGTGCACCAGGTTGCCCGACGGCAGCTCGTTCGCGCCGACACCGGCGTAGGCGAACAGCGTGCCGCTGCCACCTTCGATGTCGACCCAGCCGTCGGTGCGCGTGGCACCGGTGTGGGCCGAGACTTTGTACAGCACCTCCTTGTGTTCGCCGAGGTACTTGGCCAGCGCCTTCAGGCGCGCTGCACGCTCCTGGAAGTCCATCGCCAGCAATGCGGGCAGGCCCCTGGTTCGTGCATGGTGCAGCGCCTCGCCGAAGTCGAGCGGCTCGGCATGCGTGGCCGCCACGGGCTTGCCATTGACGGCGCTGTGCAGCACCTGCCTGGCTTGCGCGCCGACCCAGCGGCCAGCGATGTAGCTTTGGAGGGTGGGGGTCATGTAATGTCCTTTGATTGCGGGGCTTGGCCGAGCGCCGGGCCGCCCCAAGCCGGCCAAGCACCCGCCCGGCGGGTGGGCTCGCGTACTCGCGAGACCGGGTGCTCAATTTCTAGCGCTCGTCGAACGACAGCACGACGTTCGGTGTCAGCGGGTGGGCCTGGCAGGTGAGGATGAAGCCGTTGGCCAGATCCTGCTTGTCGAGCGCGAAGTTGCGGTCCATGCGCACCTCGCCCTCGACGAGCTTGGCGCGGCAGGTGCCGCACACGCCCGAGGTGCACGAGAACGGCACTTCGAGGCCCGCAGCGGAAGCGGCATCGAGGATGCTCGGCTGGCCCTTGAAGAATGAGATGTCGCGCTTCAGGCCGTCGCGGATGATGGTGATGCGCGCCGTTTCGGCGTCACCGGGCTTGGCCTCGTGGACCACCGCGCCCACCTGCTGCGCCTGTGGCGAAGGCGATTGAATCGCGCCTGGTGGCGCGATGCCGAAGCGCTCGATGTGGATGCGGCCTTCGGGCACGCCCGCCGCCAGCAGCGCGGCCTCGGCCTCGTCGTTCATCTGGAACGGGCCGCAGACGAAGGCGTGGTCGATGCTCGATGCAGGCACCACGCTGTGCAGGAACTCACCGATCTTCTCGCGGTTCATCACGCCCATGTTCAAAGGCGCATCGGTGTGTTCGTCGGAGAAGACGTGGTGCAGAACCAGGCGCGTGAGAAAGCGGTTCTTCAGGTCCTCGATCTCTTCCTTGAACATCGTCGAGCGGACCTGCCGGTTGCCGTAGAGCAGCGTGAAGCGGCTCAAGGGCTCGCGCGCCAACACCGTCTTCATCGTCGACAGGATGGGCGTGATGCCGCTGCCGCCCGCAATGCCCAGGTGGTGCCGCCGCGCCGTCGGCTCGATGGGCACGAAGAAGCGCCCCTGCGGCGCCATCACGTTGATCTCGTCGCCAGCGCGCAGGTGCGCGTTGATCCAGTTCGAGAACACGCCTCCCTTGACCTTGCGCACACCCACGCGCAGTTCGCCGTCGTCGACACCCGCGCAAATGGAGTACGAGCGGCGCAGGTCTTCGCCGTCGATGGCCTTGCGCAGCGTGAGGTACTGGCCCTGCGTGAAGCTGAAGACCTCGCGCAACTCGGGCGGCACGTCGAACGCCACGACCACGGCCTCGGCCGTGTCGGGCAGCACTTCGCGCACGCGCAGGGGGTGGAACATCACGCTCATCAGATTGCCTTGAAGTGCTCGAAAGGCTCTTTGCAAGCCAGGCAACGCCACGTCGACTTGCACGCCGTGGAGCCGAAGGCCGATAACTGCTCGGTATGGGTGCTGCCGCAGCGCGGGCACGCGAGGCGCTTGGCTGCGCGGCCGAAGAAGCGGATCGGATGCGTGCCCTCGGCCAGCGCCGGGCCGGGCGGCACGATGCCGTAGGCCAGCATGTTGCGGCGGCCCTCGGCGCTGATCCAGTCGGTCGTCCAGGCCGGCGCACGGCGCAATGTCACGCGCGCCGGGCCCAGGCCTGCGGTGTCGATGGCGGCCAGCACGTCCTGCTCGATCACCTCGGTGGCGGGGCAGCCCGAGTAGGTGGGCGTCAGCACGATCTCGAGCACGTCGTCGTGGTCGATCACGTCGCGCACGATGCCGAGGTCGCGCACCGAGACGGCGGGCACTTCGGGGTCGGGCACAGTGCCGAGCACGCGCCAGGCGGCCGCGACGCGTTCGCTGACGGGCAAGCCGATGGCGGGGCTCGCGAGGTTCACCACACGCCTCCGGGAAAGCTGCGTTGCAGATGCTGCATCTCGGCCAGCACGAAGCCCATGTGCTCGCTGTGCACGCCGCGCATGCCGGTGCTGCGGAAGGCAGCGTCTTTCGGCAGCAGGAGGCCGGCCTCGGTGAACACGGCGGCCACGTCGGCGCGCCACGCTTCGCGCAGCGCGCTGCGGCGCGGGCCGAGACCGCTCATCTGTGCCGCAGCATCGACCGCGTCGTCGTCGAACAGCTCGGGTGTGTAGCGCCACAACGCATCGAGCGCAGCCTCGGTGCGCGCGCGTGACTCCTCGGTGCCATCGGCCAACCGGACCACCCAGTCGGCGGCGTGCTGCTGGTGGTAGCGCGCCTCCTTCACGGCCTTGCCGGCGGTGGCCGCGAGATCGGCATCGGTCGACTCGCACAAGCGTTCCCAGAGCAGCTTGAACCACGTGGCCGCGAACAGGTTGCGCAGGGTGGTGAAGGCGAAGTCGCCGCGCGGCAGTTCGGCCAGCGTGGCGTTCAGGTAGTCGCGCTCGTCGCGCAGGAAGGCGAGCTGGTCTTCGTCGAGCGCTTGACCACCACACAAGCCTTCGAGCTGCCCGGCGCGCGTAAGCAGCGCACGTGCCTGGCCGACGAGGTCGAGCGCCATGTTGGCCAACGCGATGTCTTCTTCGAGCACCGGCGCATGGCCGCACCACTCGGCCAGGCGCTGCGCGAGGACGAGCGCGGTGTCACCGATGCGAAGCACGTACTGCACATCGGCGGTTCTTTGGAGTGCGATGGAGCCCTGCATCACATGTGGTCCAGCGACTTCGGCAGTTCGTAGAACGTGGGGTGGCGGTACACCTTGTCTTCAGCCGGGTCGAAGTACGCGGCCTTGTCGGCGGGGTCGCTGGCAACGATCTGGTCGGACCGCACCACCCACACGCTCACGCCTTCCTGGCGCCGCGTGTAGACATCGCGGCTCATCTGGATCGCCATCTTCGCGTCGGCCGCATGCAGGCTGCCGCAATGCTTGTGGTCCAGCCCCGCCTTGCTGCGGACGAACACTTCCCACAGCGGCCATTCGGTTTGCTCGGCGCTCATCACGCAGCCTCCTTCATTGCATGTTTGCGCGCATGCGCCATCGCCGCGTCGCGCACCCACGCGCCGTCGTCCCAGGCTTTCACGCGCGCGGCCAAACGCTCTTTGTTGCACGGCCCGTCGCCGCCGATCACGGCCCAGAACTCGGCCCAGTCGATAGCGCCGAAGTCGTTCGACTGGCGCGCTTCGTTCCACTTCAGGTCGGGGTCGGGCAAGGTCACGCCGAGCACCTTGGCCTGCTCCACCGCGGCATCGACGAACTTCTGGCGCAGCTCGTCGTTGCTGAACTTCTTGATGCCCCAGCGCATCGACTGCGCGCTGTTGGGCGATTGGTCGTCGGGTGGGCCGAACATCATGATCGACGGCCACCACCAGCGGTTCACCGCGTCTTGCACCATCGCCTTCTGCGCTGGCGTGCCCTTCGTCATCATCGTCAGCAGCGCTTCGAAACCTTGCCGCTGGTGGAAGCTCTCTTCGCGGCAGATGCGGATCATCGCGCGCGCATACGGCGCGTAGGAACACCGACAGATCGGCACCTGGTTCATGATCGCAGCACCATCGACCAACCAGCCGATCGTGCCCATGTCGGCCCAGCTCAGCGTGGGGTAGTTGAAAATCGAGCTGTACTTGGCGCGGCCCGAATGCAGCGCGTCGAACATCTGGTCGCGGCTGGTGCCCAGCGTCTCGGCTGCGGCGTACAGGTACAGGCCGTGGCCGCCTTCGTCCTGCACCTTGGCGAGCAGGATGGCCTTGCGCTTGAGCGTGGGGGCGCGCGAGATCCAGTTGCCTTCGGGCAGCATGCCCACGATCTCGGAGTGCGCGTGCTGGCTGATCTGGCGCACCAGCGTCTTGCGGTAGTGCTCGGGCATCCAGTCCTTCGCCTCGATGAACTCGCCGGCGTCGATGCGCTCGTCGAAGCGTTGTTCGAGTTGCAGTTCATCGGCGCTTCGAACGGCGGGCTTGCGGGCCTCGTCCTTGCCCATCGTGTCCATGGCTTGGGTGTACATCTGCGGACCTTTCTACCTTCTATTTGGAGCGGTTGTCGATCACGCGGCGGGCCTTGCCGACGAGTGTGCGTTCGATGCTGTCCGGGTCGAGCACGGCCACGCTCGTGCTGATGCCCACGAGCGTCTTGATCCGCCCCTGCACCCAGGCTGCGATCTCGGCGCGCTCGCTCTCGCTGGCGCCGCTGCTGGGCTGCAGTTCGCAGCGCACCGCCACCTCGTCGAGCAGCGCGTGGCGGCTCACCTGCACCTGGTACTGGCCGGACAGGCGCGCATGCGCGAGCACGATCTCCTCGATCTGCGTCGGGAACACGTTGACGCCGCGGATGATGAGCATGTCGTCGCTGCGGCCCACGATCTTGCCCATGCGCCGGAACGCGCGCGAGGTGGCTGGCAGCAGGCGCGTGAGGTCGCGCGTGCGGTAACGAATGATCGGCAGCGCCTCTTTCGTGAGCGAAGTGAACACCAGTTCGCCTTCGCTGCCGTCGGGCAGGACTGCGCCGGTTCCGGGGTCGATGATCTCGGGGTAGAAGTGGTCTTCCCACACGACAGGGCCGTCCTTGCTCTCGATGCATTCGCTCGCGACACCCGGGCCCATCACCTCGCTCAGGCCGTAGATGTCCACCGCATCGAGGCCGGCCTTGGTTTCGATCTCGCGGCGCATCGCCTCGGTCCACGGCTCGGCGCCGAAGATGCCGACCTTGAGCGAGGTCTCGCGTGCATCGATGCCTTGGCGTGTCAACTCCTCGACGATCACCTGCATGTAGCTCGGCGTGACCATGATGATGCTGGGCTTGAAGTCTTGAATGAGCTGCACCTGCTTTTCGGTCTGCCCGCCCGACATCGGGATCACGGTGCAACCCAGGCGCTCGGCGCCGTAGTGCGCGCCCAGGCCGCCGGTGAACAGGCCGTAGCCGTAGGCCACGTGGATCATGTCGCCGCGCCTGCCGCCGGCAGCGCGGATCGAGCGCGCCACCAGGTCGGCCCAGGTATCGATGTCGGCTTGCGTGTAGCCCACGACCGTCGGCTTGCCGGTGGTACCCGACGAGGCGTGCAGCCGCACCACCTGCTCGCGCGGCACCGCGAACAGGCCGAACGGGTAGTTCGCGCGCAGGTCGCTCTTCACCGTGAAAGGGAACTTGGCGAGGTCGGACAGCTGCCGCAGGTCAGCCGGGTGCACGCCCTTCGCATCGAACGCCTGCCGGTAGTGCGCGACGTTGTCGTACGCATGGTTCAGCGTGTGCCGCAAGCGCTGCAGCTGCAGCGCGGTGATCTCGTCGCGGCTCGCGGTCTCGATGGGTTCGAGGTCGCCGGGGGCCGGGTGCTTCACGGGCATCTTCGCGTCTCCTTCAGTCGGCGCCGGGTGCCAGCGCGGGCACCGCAGGCTTGCCCTTCATCGTGTGCGAGCGGCCGCGAAACACCGCGATGCGCTCGCCGCGCTGGTTGCTCACGTCCACGTCGTACACGCCGGTTCGGCCGGCCTTCGAGACCTCGACGCAGCGCGCCGTGAGCACGTCGCCGAGCCGGCCGGACGCGAGCAGGTCGATCGCGAAGCCCGACGCCACAGTGAGCTCGCCATGCGAGTTGCAGGCGAACGCGAAGGCCGAGTCGGCCAGCGTGGCGATGAAGCCACCGTGGCAGATGTCGTGGCCGTTGAGCATGTCGTCGCGCACCGCCATCGTCAGCACGGCCGTGCCGGGCTCCACACGCACGATCTGCATGCCGAGCGCCCTGGATGCGCGGTCGTTGCGGAGCATGCCGGCGCGCACGCGATCCGCCGTCTGCTGCGGTGTGGGCGGTGTGGGCGGCGTGGGCAGCGTGTCGGTGCGCTCGGGCATGTCAGCCATCGGCAGGGTCTCGCGAGTGGGTGGCGCAGCGGCAAAACATTCTTTACCGACCGTTCGGTCAATAATACGTGCCC
>Ga0209724_1004300_pt1 | contig 11266 bp, 11 predicted proteins | sample grotaG_FD_184143 | JGI IMG/M metagenome (GOLD analysis project Ga0209724, IMG submission 184143) | Glacier valley bacterial and archeal communities from Borup Fiord, Nunavut, Canada, to study Microbial Dark Matter (Phase II) -... | ecosystem: Environmental > Aquatic > Freshwater > Ice > Glacier ... | reverse complement strand
CGATCTGGTGTTTCGCCAAAATTGGCGCGAAGCGCTTGATACTTTGCACTCGACCAATAATTTTCCGGAGTTCACCGGCCGCGTCTGTCCTGCACCATGCGAAGCGGCCTGCACACTCACCATTAATAGTGATGCGGTTGGGATCAAGTCTATTGAACACGCCATTATCGATAAGGGTTGGGAGATGGGCTGGGTTACGCCGCAGCCACCCAAACACAAGACCGGTAAACGTGTCGCGGTGGTGGGTTCTGGCCCGGCCGGGCTGGCCGCCGCACAGCAGCTCGCGCGCGCCGGACACGATGTGATTGTGTTTGAAAAAAGTGATCGGGTGGGTGGCTTGCTCCGCTATGGCATTCCTGACTTCAAGATGGAAAAAACTCATATCGACCGGCGCGTGGCGCAGATGGAAGCTGAGGGGGTGAAGTTTCGCGTTAGCCAGCATATTGGTGCGGTGGGTGAAAACGGCATTCCGGCATCGGCCTTGATGGCTGACTTTGATGCGGTGGTTTTATCCGGCGGCGCTGAATGGCCGCGCGATTTGCCGGTGCCAGGTCGCGAGCTTGAGGGGATTCATTTCGCGATGGATTTTTTGCCTGCGCAAAACAAAGTGGTGGCGGGTGACAAAGTCGCTGATCAAATTATGGCGACTGGCAAGCATGTTGTTGTCATCGGCGGTGGTGACACCGGCAGCGATTGTGTGGGCACGTCCAACCGACACGGCGCGGCCAGTATCGCCCAATTCGAATTGATGCCGCAGCCGCCGACGCAGGAAAATAAACCGTTGGTGTGGCCCTACTGGCCAGTAAAATTACGCACCTCGTCTTCGCATGAAGAAGGCTGTGAACGTGACTGGTCAGTCGCCACTAAAAAGTTTGTGGGCAGCAACGGCAAAGTTGAAAAACTCATCGCGGCCAAAGTCGAATGGAAAGACGGAAAAATGCAGGAAGTGGCGGGCTCCGAATTTGAAATGAAGGCAGACCTTGTGTTGCTGGCGATGGGTTTTATGGCACCGATTCAGCAAGGCTTGCTCGAACAATTTGCCGCTTTAGGCGTTGAGAAAGACGCGCGCGGAAATGTCAAAGCGGGAACTGAAGAAACCTATTCAGATCAAGCTAACGGTAGCGCAGAAGATTTTGCCGCATATCAAACGGCGAACCCCAAAATTTTTGCGGCGGGCGATATGCGCCGTGGCCAATCACTGGTGGTATGGGCGATCCGTGAAGGCCGCCAGTGCGCGCGTTCCGTTGATTTGTATTTAATGGGCGCCTCGCAGCTGCCCCGCTAAATGCAAAAATGAAACACCAGGACTGGTGCGGCGTTCGGGGCAAAAAGCCTTCGTGAAGCCCGCCCATGCTGGGGTTTAGTTTTAAAACTGACAGCATGAAACGGTTATAGACAGCAGCCTATTGCCAATCAAAATAAAATTAAAGTTGTGTGGTGAACGCTCATTGATGGGGAGCGCGCTTCCCATAAACTGGTTTTTCCGGGCCTGAGTGGTCCGCATCACAACGGTAGGCATTGCGTCCGAATTCCTTGACGGCATACAGGGCTTTATCGGCCATTCGCATCAGTTGTGCCGGGTTAATTGAGTTTGCGGCATAGATCGCAATATCGACACTGGCCCCAGTCTGGCAAAGGTAGTCACCCGCCACGATCGGTTCGCACCCGCAGATAAAAACTTATGCGATAAGTTTAACCATCGCTAACCATGGCGACCGAGTTTCATTCCGGCCCTGGGTTATGTTTATTCTAAACATACATGAATTGCTTCCGCATAGATGGACGTGACTGCAGGCGCAAATTGTCTGGTGTTGACCATAAATTTTGAAACGTTGAATCCAGTTTTGGCCAGACAGCGTAGTAAATTAGCATTTTCAAAACAGGCGTTTGCCGATCTGTAAATTTATTGGGAAAAAACATGAAATCACCATATAGAGCATTTGAATCCATAAAAGTGGGTGCAGCCGCCAGCCTGGTCGGCATTAGCCTGTTATCTGGCCTGGCCTGGGCAGAAGAAGGCGACGTCACTTTTTCGAGCAAGCTGCTGCTTACCGGCGGCGTCACCAATATTGAGGGATCTGCCGGCGGTGGGCTAACGCCTTGGGCCGTCATCGGCGGCAATGGCACCAAAGAACAAGTGGGTGCCAGCGCTTTTTACACGAATGTGCGCGCTAACGATTACACCCTCAATACCGGCGGCGTGCTGCTGGGCATCTATGACCGTGTTGAGCTTTCAGTCGCACAGCAAAAATTCAATACGCGCGAGGTGGGTGGCTTGCTGGGCTTGGGTAATGGCTACACGTTTACGCAAAAAATTTATGGTGCAAAACTAAGGCTGGTAGGCGATGCCGTCTTGGAACAGGATTCGTGGCTGCCGCAAATTTCGGTCGGATTTCAACATAAAGAGAATGATCGCGGCGATTTGTTGCGTGCCTTGGGTATCAAGCACGACAAGGGCACTGATTACTATGTTGCTGCGACCAAATTGTTTTTGAACACGAGCATTCTTGTTAATGGCACGGTGCGTATGACTAAAGCAAATCAAACCGGCATCCTGGGTTTTGGTACCAATACCAAAGACAAATATGAAGCCATGTTTGAAGGTTCAATCGCGTATTTAGCCCGCAAAGATTTAGCCTTCGGCGTCGAATTTCGTCAGAAGCCGGACAATTTGGGGTTCAAGGAAGATAACTGGTACGACCTTTTCGTTGCTTACGCGCCAACCAAAAATGTGTCGGTGACGCTTGCTTATGCCAACCTGGGCAATATCGTGATCAAAGATAAGCAGCGTGCAACTTACCTTTCGCTACAGGTCGGATTTTAATAAATAATGAATTTATAGGGGAGCATTCAACATGTTACGCATACTTGGTTTCGTTCCGATTTTTGTCCCGATTTTTGTCCTTACGGCAGCGGGCATCATCTTATCGGGTGCAGCAGTAACGCAGGTGGCAGCGCAGGAAGGTGCAAAAGTATCAGATGCATCTGCATTCAAAGAGTTCGGCGAGAAAGCCGGGCTGATTAAAATAATGGATGATTTCATGTTGGGTCTGCTAAAAGATACCCGCACCAAATCATATTTTGAAGGCGTTGATCAAAAGCACGTAAAAGAAATGCTGGTGGATCAATTTTGTGAAGCGCTGCAGGGGCCCTGTGTTTATAAAGGTGCGCAAATGGGCGCCATTCATAAAGAGATGGGCGTGAATCGGGAAGCCTTTAATGCGCTGGTGGAGCAACTGCAATTTGCGATGGATAAAAACAGTGTGCCATTCGCCACACAAAATAAATTATTGGCCGTCTTGGCGCCCATGCATCGGGTAATCATCACGAAATAATATTTCGTGGTGGACTAATTCATTTCAATAAATTTTTATCAATAGCCCATAACAAACAGCCCGTAACAAATAGGCATGCAATGTAATAACGATTCCTGACGAGCCGGGTTCATTTAACACCAGCCCGGCTAATAGCCCACTACGCAGAAATGTGCAGTGGGCTTTTTTTATTTTCTTTTGGGTTTGCTGCTGGCGGATTTGCTTTTTTTGGCGGCAGCAGTTTTACCGGCTACTTTTTCAGCCGGTGGAACATAATCGCCGATCACGCTTTTGACCGGACAAACCTTAAAAATCGGGCATTTGGCACAACCTACAGCAATCGCAACGGGGCAAATTGTCATTGAATAACTTTCATGGATTGAACTCGTTTCAGATAATACGCCAGGGTACGGTTCGCTAGCAGGTTAATCGGCAATCAGCCTTCAGTCGTAGGCATGTCATGTTTTGTCAAAACATCAAAGTATTAGGCGTCGCAGTTGCCCCCGCCGTTGGCTCCATGCAACTGCCATTCGCGACGTTTTTCTCCGGTTCGTCGCAAGTCTTGCCCGGCGCAGTGGCAGGGTAGGCATGATTGAATCTCCTGAACCGCCACCCCTCCCGGAGATACTCATGAAAATGTTTAAGCCATTCGCCCCCGCCCTTATGACGACCATGACGATCATTACGCTGACTGCCGCTCTGCTGTCCTCAGCTTCAGCCTCATCCGCTGAACTGACGGTTGAAGTTAAAGGCATTAACAACAATATGGGCAAGATTTATATTGCCGTTTATGACAAAGCCGAGGACTGGATGAAAAAGCCAGTCCATTCAGCAAGCGTTGCTGCCAACGTTGCCGGGGTAGCAATTTCCTTAAAAGACGTGGCCGTAGGCGAATACGCCATTTCGCTTTATCACGATGAAAACGATAACGGCAAGATGGATACGAACATCGTTGGCATGCCGATCGAGCCTTATGCATTTTCCAATGACGCAGCAGGACAATTTGGTCCCGCCTCATTTGAGCAGGCCAAATTTAAAGTTGATGCAGACAAAAAATCGATCGTAATCAATATCAAATAGCGTTGCCGCTATCCCAACACCTCGCCACCTTGCCGTTCCGCTATGACTTAACGCAAAGGAATCATCATGGACCGTCGTTCATTTCTTAAATCTGCTGGTGCTGGCGCCTTGGCTGCGAGTGCAACTCTGCCATTAAGTTTGAACGCATTTAGCGCTGAGGCAGCGATCCGGTCAGCAGACACAACCAAGCTGTTTAAAAACACGCCGCAACTTACCCAGATGCGTGGTTTTGGCGGTCAGGATATTGGCTGCGATAACGCGCTGATCGAAGGCAAAATTCCTGCTGAATTGCGCGGCGTGTTCTATCGCAACGGGCCAGGCTTATTTGAGCGTGGCGGGCAGCGTTATCAGCACTGGTTTGATGGTGACGGGTTGGTGAATGCGTGGCGTTTTACCGATAAAGGTGTTGCGCATCGGGCACGCTTTGTGCGCACCGAAAAATTTGTGGCGGAATCGGCAGCCAATGAATTTTTGTTGCCCGTATTTGGCTCGCGAATCAAAGCGAAGCGGCAAATCAAAAACAGTGATTCATTGAATACGGCCAACACCAATGTGGTGCTGCTTGGCGATAAATTGCTCGCCATGTGGGAGGGTGGCTCGGCTTACGAGCTTGACCCTAACACCTTGGAAACACGTGGCCCGGTTGCTTGGAAGCCTGAGTTGAAAGCGATGCCTTTTTCGGCGCACCCGAAAGTCGAGGCGGATGGCACCTTCTGGAATTTTGGAACCGTCATGATGGGGAAAACCATTCTTTACCATTTGTCCGCTAAAGGTGATTTGTTGCGCTATCACTTGGTGGATGCGCCACCGAGCGCGATGGTGCATGACTTTGCGGTTTCGCAAAAGCATATTATTTTTCTGCTGGCACCGATCACGCTGGATCGGGCTTTGCTGAAGGCAGGCGGCGGATTTGGTGAGGCGATGCGCTGGAACGCGAAAGACAGTGTGAAAGTGCTGATCATTGATAAAGCTGATTTCACCAAACAGCGTCTGCTTGAATTGCCTGCTTTTATGGTGTTTCACTTTGGTAATGCCTGGGAAGAAAACAATGTCATTCGCGTCGATTTTGTGAAAAGTGACAACCTCGACACCATGAGTGATTACATGCCAAAAATCATGCGTGGCGAGCTGGCGAGGAGCGACGATTCCTATGCCGCGTTTTTAAAAATTGATCTCAATACTGGACGGCTGACAATGGAATCGCGCAAAGAACAAGTAGAGTTTCCACGGATTGATCCGCGCTTTGTTGCCGTTCGTAACCGCCAGGTTTTTTATCCCACCTATGTCGGTGCGGCAGAAAAAAGTTGGGGTTTTAATAGCATGATGCGGCTCGATAAAGATTCCGGCAAGACCGACACCTATTCATTTGGCGAGGATTTTCGTCTGGAAGAACATGTATTGGTAGCCAAGCCTGGATCGAGCCGGGAAGCTGAGGGCTGGCTAGTCGGCGTTGGTTTTGATGTAGCGCGTCAGCAGAGTTTTGCCACGGTATTTGATGCCATGAATCTGCAGGCAGGGCCGATTGCATTAGCGCACCTGCCTTACTGGGTACCGCCATGTTTCCATGGCAATTTTCATTCAGTGTAGAGCGCGTTGCGTAAACATTTAACCGCTCACGCCCGAACTAAACAATTCAAAGCATTTTTATAACGCTTCATCGCTTTCCATAATGATGTTCGCCTGATTAATCCTAAACTGGCTTCAGTTTTTCAACCATCAACAGCAGACGCCATCAGCAGACAACAATATTCGTTACCTATAAGGAAAAAATCATGAACCCACTGACCACCGTTAGCGACATCACCAAAGCCATCACCTACCCATTGCGCATGATGTTTGTAGTAGGGCTATGCGCATTCATTAATTTTTTTACCAGCCCTGGCCAATGGTGGTTTCAATGGGTCGCTTTCGGGATGGGCATCGGTCTGCTGGTCGTTTGGGCGCGGGCGATTCGTGCGGTCGCGGGGGCGGCAATCGTGGCGGCAGTGGGCTATGCGGCGTATCGCTGGTTTTTGCGCCGTCATGAAAATCAAGAAAACAAATCAGCAGCGCCATCGGTCAATGACTGAATGTTCTATTGATCAGCGTCTGCGTAATTGAGTCGGCTACATTGATATTATTGATGAGCACTCCTGCTATGCTCTTTCCGGGTTGAATAAAATGAATCACGCTGCCCGCATCGCCAATACAACGATTAATACAGTGGACAACATCGTGGTCAATACAGACAATTCGGATTGGGAAAAAGAAGCCGATAAAAATGCCGACGGATGTGATGACAGAAATGGCCATCCGCTCGAGCTGATTGCTTTTTTTCGTCGCTGGCCCAAAACCGATAATCGCGCGGTGCGGATTGTCGTTTTAGGGTTGATTTTTAATACCTTAATCGCGGTCTTTTTTGTACTCATGGCCATCATCATGGGCCGCATCCCATCATGGAAGGCGCTCGGCAGCGGGCTCGCCGAATCCCTGCTCATCTCCAATATCATCGGCTTCACCTGGGCGCTGTTGATGCTGGCATTAGGGCCGTTGTTCAAGCGCATGAACCAGCTGCCGTTCGCGGCGCAGACTGTCAGCTATACCGCGATGGGATTTATCGTCACGCTAGTCGCGTTCACCGGGATTTCTTTTATTCCCGGTTATGGCGGCGTGGCTAATTTTTATCTGGAATCAAAGTTTTATATTTCAGTGCTGGCGCTGTCATTTGTTATTGCGCTGGTGCTGGGCGTGGCTTATAGGTCACGCTTTGCGGGCCTCGAGCGCGATGCGACACTGGCGCGGGAAAGTGCACGATTGCAGGTAGTGGAGCGCCAGGCCATGCAGGCTAATTTGCGCGCGTTACAAGCACAGATTGAGCCGCATTTTTTATTCAACACACTCGCCAATGTGGTTGGCCTGATTCATCCGCAGCCCGATAAAGCCAAGCTGATGCTGGAGCAATTTATTGTGTACCTGCGTGCGACGTTATCGGCCACACGAGAAGAGCACAGCACGCTCGGCAGTGAATTTGACATGATGAAAAATTTTCTGGCGATTCTGCAGATCCGGATGGGGGATCGTTTGCAGGTGCGATTCGATCTGCCGCAGGATCTGTCCGATCTGCCGGTGCCGCCGATGCTGATGCAGCCACTGGTGGAAAACGCCATCAGACACGGGCTGGAACCTAAAATTGAAGGTGGTGAGGTTGCGCTTTTGGTTAAACGCTGCGGCGAGAAAATCGCCATTACCGTCGCGGATACCGGCCTCGGCTTTCAAGACTCTACCTCGAACGGGATTGGTCTCAAAAATGTTCGCGAACGTGTGCAGCAGCTTTATGGCGATGCTGGTTCGCTGACCATTGAGGACAATATGCCCTGCGGAACCCGGATCACTATTTCAATTCCGGATAAGAAACACTAGTATTGGCGAGGTCTTTGGAGCAAAAAGGACTGAAAACGTCCGCCAATAAAGGAGCTTGTTAAATAATTGCCGAAAACATTTAATACGCTGAGTGCAAACCCATTCCTTAAGCCTTAAACCTTACGTCGTTATTTATTTAAAACACATGACAATTGCCACGACCGCCATCATCGCTGATGATGAACAACACCTTTCCAACTTCCTGAGAGATCGCCTCGCCGCACTTTGGCCGGAGCTTATAGTGATAGCGCTCGCGGCCAATGGCCCTGAAGCGCTGCGCTTGATCGACGATCATGTCCCGGATATTGTGTTTCTGGATATTCGCATGCCAGGGTTAACCGGGCTTGAGGTAGCGGGCCGGATTGATGCTAAAACCCGCGTGGTTTTCGTGACCGCATTTGATCAATACGCAGTCGATGCCTTTGACCGTGAAGCGGTCGATTATTTATTAAAGCCGGTCACGGATGATCGGCTTAAACGTGCCATCGAGCGGCTAAAGGCCCAGCTTGCCGCAAAAGAAACGCCGCAGGATATTAATGCTCTGTTGAAATCTTTGACGCATTTTTTGCCACCCGCCAAAAACAGTTATCTGCGTTTTATTCGCGCCTCTGTTGGCGATCTGACCAAGCAGATTCCGGTGGACGAGGTATTTTATTTTCAGGCGCAGGATAAATACATCAGTGTCTACACCAAGGAGGGCGAATCGCTGATTCGTACCCCGCTTGCTGAATTACAGGCGCAGCTTAATCCCGATGAGTTCTGGCAGATACATCGCTCTACCATCGTTAACGTGAACCGCATTGCCGGCACCAAACGTGACATCATGGGCCACACCCTGGTCAAGTTAAAAGAGGTCAAGGCTGAGCTGCAGGTGAGCCGCGGTTATGCACATTTGTTTAAGGGCATGTAGTGTCAACAAAATGAGTTACATGATTTTCATCGCTTTAATTGAAGTGTTATCGTGAATGTCACTATCCGCGAATCTCAAGACGCTGATGTAGAGGCCATTGCGCCTATCTATGCGAACAGCGTGGCTACTGAAACTGCCTCATGGGAATATGAAGCACCAAGTATTGAGGAGTTTGCTCAGCGCCGTCGGGAAATTATTGCCAAAGGGTTTCCTTATTTAGTCGCGTCATTTGAAGGGCGAGTGATCGGCTATGCCTATGCCAGTGGCTACCGAGCTCGCATCGGCTATCGTTTCGTAGTGGAGGATTCAGTATATGTGCATCGGGATTTTCAAGGCAAAGGCATTGGCACACTATTACTTAATGCACTCATCAGGGAATGCGAAGCGCGCGGCTATCGGCAGATGATTGCAGTTATAGGCGATAGCCAAAATGCCGGTTCAATCAAACTTCATGAACGATGCGGATTTCAATCTATCGGAACTTTCCGGTCTATCGGCTTTAAGTTTGGGCGCTGGCTTGATAGCGTGCAGATGGCACGAACTTTGGGAGCGGGTAGTACGACATTGCCGGACGGTGGGTAGGCTAATCTGCCTTACCCAGAGCTGTCAGAGCTGCCAGAGCTGCATCATGGAGCCGCCCAAAATGAAAACGGTATATTTATACTGCCGACGATTAACTACTTTCGCATCACGGCCAAAAATAACGACGACTTTAACAAGGCGTCAAGCCAGCGCTTCAAGGGATCGTGTGGCGACTGATTAAACCAATCACTGTCAACCTCGGCAAACTGGCGGATGAACGGCAATATCGCCATATCTGCATCGCTAATCCGGCTGCCCAATAAATAGGCATGTGCCGCCAGTCGGGTATTGAGCTTGTGCAGGAATACCTCACCTTGTGCGCGATAAAAATCTGCTGGGTGTTCAGGAAAACGCCCCGCATATTTATAATGATCCAGCGCGCTTTTGAATTCACCATCGTTTTCTTGAATAAGCGCAAGCGCTTCGGCGGAGCATGCCGTGCCCTCGTCCAGCCACGATGCCGGATCGTTTATACCCAACGCCCAACCCATGATGTCGATGCTTTCATCAATGACAGTGCCATTCGGCAGGTGTAATACAGGTACTGTGCCCTTGGGTGAGCAGTCAAGCATTGCCCGAGGCTTATGGCGCAAATCCACTTCACACATCTGCACAGCAACGCCGCTCACGGCAATTGCTAGCCGCGCCCTGATGGCGTAGGGGCAGCGGCGAAAGGTGTAAAGAATTGGAATCGGCGTTTTTGTATCCTGCATGAGGTGTTTAATTCTTCCCGCTATCAAGCGGTGCGGGCCGCTCAATTTTTAACGGTACAAAAATCCACATCAGAATATAGAGCAGCGCACCGATGCCGTGCAGCAGGGTCAGGAGTACAAATAGCATGCGCCACGACCAGGTGGGTATTTGGGTTGCTTCAGCGAGGCCACCACAAACACCTGCGATCCACCGATCCTGTTGCGAGCGATGCAATTGATGCAGTAGTGACGGCTGTTGCTCAGGGGACGCGCCTGGATTCGAGCTTGTGTTGGAAGTTGTGTTCGAGGTTGTGGCGTCATCCAGCCCCGCACCCTCAATCAGTTTTTTCTTGGCGAGGCTAAACTCATCATCGGTCAGCCCGCCTTGCTGGTGAAGGGTTGTCAATTTTTGCAGCTCATCGACCAGACTCATAAAAAATCTCCTGTAAGTGTTGTGTTACGTGCTGCGCGGGGTGTTGCGTGGTGCATCGCTTCGCTTCGCGCAATATCTGATATTAATGTCACACAGCTCAATGTCGCATAGCTTTCCAAGGGCTGAGATAGCAAGCCGACGGAATACAGAAATCATGCGCTCAAATGCCGAATGAATGATAGCGTTCCGTTGCTTAGCTTTGCACCCAGGGAAAGCCCGCATGACGCCAGCCATTGAGATGGCCACGTTGCTGATCGGCATCGGGGTCACCTTCAAAACCGTCGAGAATGTTGTAAGCGCGGTCATAGCCGAGTTCGCAGGCTCTACGTGCCGCGCCGATTGAACGCACGCCGGAGCGGCATAATAAAATCAGCGGTGTGTCGCACGGCACTTGGGCAAGCAGGGTCGAATCGAAATCAGGATTGAGTGCCATGCCGGGATAGTGTTTCCAGGGTATGCATGCGGTGCCGGGCACATAGCCTACCCAATCACGCTCAGCGTGAGTACGAACATCTACCAGCACTGCCTGACCGCTTAGCCACCACTGATGAGCCAACACAAGTGGAATGTTGCCCGCATAGCCTTCTGCGGGTTCTATAGCGGAAATAGGGCTGGCGGTTGGAGGGGGATTGAGCTTGTCCATGATGGGTAAATCCGTGTTAAAAAGGGGTTATAAAAGCCGACCGGCGGTTCGGCAATCACGGCACAAAACTCATCGACCTACCGCCGTGATCAAGCCATTTGGCCCTTCAATTAACTGCACCTTGAGACCGTAAAGCGCCGCCAGCGATGCATTATTCAAGATTTCTTTGGTCAAGCCACAATCAATGGTGCCCTCGCGGGAAATCGTCATCGT
>Ga0209724_1004297_pt1 | contig 11271 bp, 7 predicted proteins | sample grotaG_FD_184143 | JGI IMG/M metagenome (GOLD analysis project Ga0209724, IMG submission 184143) | Glacier valley bacterial and archeal communities from Borup Fiord, Nunavut, Canada, to study Microbial Dark Matter (Phase II) -... | ecosystem: Environmental > Aquatic > Freshwater > Ice > Glacier ... | reverse complement strand
CAGCCGGAAACAGCGGCCAGTGCGGCGGCTGCAACCGCGCGACGCGCCCGCCCTCCTGATCGATCAGGATCGGCAGGTCGCGGTCGGCAAGCTCGCGCAGGCTGTCGGTCAGCGCGAGCAGCTGGTCGGGATCGACGCAGTTGCGCTTGAACAGGATATAGCCCGCCGGATCGGCTTGGCGGAACAGCGCGCGCTCGTCGTCGGTGAGCATCGGACCGGACAGGCCGAGGAACAACGGGGTCATCGGCAAGCCCTTCCTATTTCGCCACGAGGCATGCATCGCCCGCCGCAGTAAGCGCCGCGCACACCGCCGACGGACTGCCGCTGCCGCTGGCGCGCAGCCGGAACAGCGTCGCGCCGTCGCGGTCGAGCGGCGTAACCCGGTGCTGGAACCCGGCCAGTTCGGCATGGCGGCCGCTGACCCGCATCCACGCCGCCTCGGCCTTGGCCTCGGTGGAAAATGCGCCGAGCTGGACCGCTGCGGTACCGGTGGCGGGTTTTGCCGCGGCGGCCGCGACGGGCTTCGCCTCGGCCAGCACGGGCTTCGGAGTCGGTGCGGGCTTCGGAGCAGCCTTCGGCGCTTCGACTTCGGCGACCGGCTTGGGAGCGGGCTTGGTCGGCGGCGCGCTATGCTTGACGGCCGCCGGCGCAGCCACCGGCGCGGCGGGCGCGATCGCTGCAGGCAATAGTTCCTTCGGCGCGCCGACAGCAGGCGCGGCGGTCGGGCGCGCGAGCGGTTCCTCGGGCGCTTTGCTCGGATCGATCGTGCCATTGGGATCGCCGCCCGTGCCGGCCGAATAAATCGTCTGGTCGGTGCCTTCGACGGCGAGGCCGCCGGGGTTCGCCGGCTGCGTCTTGTACGGCCCCGGATCGGCGGTGATCAGCGGTGCATCTTCGGCGCGAACGACGCCGATGTTGCTGCCGCTGCTCTTCTTGCCCGATACGATGACGTACAGCCCGACCGCGACCAGCGCCGCCAGCAGGGCGAATATCGCGACGCCGCCGAACAGCCGCCCGCGCGGCACCAGCGTCACGCTGCGCGGTTCGGAGACGCCCTCCGCCAGCCACGGTGCATCGTCATCGGTATCGCGCGCCATCAGCGCATTTCCTCGACCGGCTCGACGCCCATTACGGCGAGTCCATTGCGGATAACTTGGCCCACCGCGCGCGCCAACGCCAGCCGTGCCGCGGTCAGCGACGCATCATTTTCGATGACGAAGCGCCGCGACGGATCATCGTTGCCGCGGTTCCACAAGGCATGGAACGCGGCGGCAAGGTCGTTCAGGTAAAAGGCGATGCGGTGCGGCTCGTTCGCTGCCGCCGCCGCCTCGACGGTGCGCGGCCATTGCGCGGCAAATTTGACCAGCGCCAGCTCCTCATCGTCGAGCCGCGCCAGGTCCGCATCGGGCAGCGTCAGCCCCGCATCGGCGGCGCGGCGCTGGACCGAATGGATCCGCGCATGCGCATATTGCACATAGAAGACCGGGTTTTCGCGCGACTGCTCGACGACCTTGGCGAAATCGAAATCGAGCTGCGTGTCGGACCGCTTGGTCAGCATCATGAACCGCACGACATCCTTGCCGACTTCGCGCACCACGTCGGCCAGCGTCACGAACGACCCCGACCGCTTCGACATCTTGACTGGTTCGCCGGCGCGGAACAGCCGGACCATCTGGACGATCTTGACGTCGAGCGCGACATGGCTGTCCGACAGCGCCTTGACCGCCGCCTGCATGCGCTTGACATAGCCGCCGTGGTCGGCCCCGAACATGTCGACGAGCGCGGTGAACCCGCGCGTCAGCTTGTCATAATGATAGGCGACGTCGCCGGCGAAATAGGTCCAGCTGCCATCCGATTTCTTGAGTGCCCGGTCGCTGTCGTCGCCGAACTGCGTCGCGCGGAACAGTGTCTGCGGGCGCGGTTCCCAATCGTCCGCCGCCTCGCCCTTCGGCGCTTCGAGGACACCTTCGTAGATCAGCCCCTTGGCATCGAGCGTCGCCAGCGCGCGCGCGACCGCATCGCCGAGCCCGGCTTCGGAAAAGAACACGTCATGGTGGATGCCGAGCAACGCAAGATCAGCGCGGATCAGGTCCATCATCAGGGCAACCGTCCGCGACCGGAACAGTGTCAGCCACTCAGCCTCGGGCGCGGCGACGTACCGGTCACCGAACTCTCGCGCCAGCGCCTGGCCCACCGGCACCAGATAGTCGCCGGGATAAAACCCCTCGGGGATCACCAGCGTTTCGCCCAACGCCTCGCGGTAGCGGAGGTGCGCCGAGCGCGCGAGCGTGTCGACCTGCCCGCCCGCATCGTTGATGTAATATTCGCGCGTCACGTCGAAGCCCGAATATGCCAGCAGGCTCGCCAGCGCATCGCCGACCACCGCACCCCGGCAATGGCCCATGTGCATCGGCCCGGTCGGGTTCGCCGAGACATATTCGACGTTGATCCGCTGGCCCTGCCCCATCGTCGACCGGCCATAGTCGGGCCCGGCGGCAAGAATAGTGCGCAGCTCATCCCGCCATACATCGGGCTTCAGCCGGATGTTGAGAAACCCCGGCCCGGCGACTTCGGCCTCCGCCACCTCGGGCAGGCGCGCCAGATATTGCGCGATGCCGGTGGCGATCGTGCGCGGATTGACGCCGGCAGGCTTGGCCAGCACCATCGCGGCGTTGGTCGACAGGTCGCCGTGGCTCGCATCGCGCGGCGGCTCGACGGTCACCGCGGCCGTGCTTAGCCCGGCCGGCAGGTCACCCGCGGCAACCAGCCCGGCCAGCGCCTCGGCAACATGCGCGGCGTAACGATGGTATAATGTGGTCAAGTTCGATCCTGGCTGAAATAGCGAAGGCAGGGCTTAGCGCGGATCGGTCAGTGCGTCACGCGCGCGGTCAGACCTGTACCAGCTCCAAGCGTCGCTCGATGCGCGTCAACCGGACGTCCACATCGCCGAGCCGTCCCGACATTGCCGCGACATTGTGCGCCAGCGCCGCCGTTGTCTCTTCGAGCACGCGGGTACGGTGCGTCAGCTGTTCGAGCCGTGTATCAACGCGCTCCAGCCGCTCGTCGATGCGGCGAAGGTAGCGCAGGATGATGCTGTCGGGTCCGTCGTCCATAGCTGGCATATACGGTACCGCCTGCGCCGCCGCAACGCTGCGGCGGCGATCAGAAACTCACGCCCGGCGGCAGCGGCGACGGGCCGACCACGCGCTCGAACTCGCGCAACGCGAAGCGGTCGGTCATCCCGGCGATGAAATCGGCGATGTGCCGCGCGCGGGCGGGTTCGGTGGACGGCAGCGTCGCGGCCCAGCGTTCGGGGAGCCGCGCGGCGTCTGCGTGATAGGCCGCGAACAACCCCGCCACCACCAGCTGCGACGGATCGCGCAGTCGTGCCACGGCGGGCGCGCTATACATGCGGGCGCGCAGGAAGGCCTTGAGCGCCGCCGCTGCCGTCGCCATCGCGGGTGAAAAGCCGACCAGCGTGCGCCCGGCGGCGCGAACGTCATCCACCGATGCGACCGCGCTGGCCTGCAACCGCGCGCGGGTCTCGGTGAGCAGGTCATCGACCATCCGCCCGATCTGCTCGCGCACCAGCTCGGGAACCAGCCGCCGCCGTGCGGTAACGCCGGGAAAGCGCGCGGTGACCGCCGCCCAGCATTCGGCGGTGAACGGTACCGCGCACAGGTCGTCGATGCTGAACAACCCGGCGCGGATGCCGTCGTCGAGGTCGTGATTGTCATAGGCGATGTCGTCTGCGGCGGCGGCGACCTGCGCCTCGAGGCTCGCCCAGCTGTCGAGATCGAGCCGCAGCGCCGCGTCCGCTTCGGCCAATGCCCAGCCCGGCGCGTGGACCGGGCCATTGTGCTTGGCCAACCCCTCGAGCGTTTCCCAACTCAGGTTCAACCCATCGAAATCGGGATAGCGCTGCTCGAGCTGCGTCACCACGCGCAGCGTCTGCGCATTATGGTCGAACCCACCATAGCCCGCCATTGCGATCTCGAGCGCGTCTTCGCCCGAATGGCCGAACGGCGGATGGCCCAGGTCGTGCGCCAGCGCGATCGCCTCGGTCAGATCCTCGTTGAGCGCCAGCGCGCGCGCCAGCGTCCGCGCGATCTGCGCCACTTCGAGGCTGTGCGTCAGGCGGACGCGGAAATGGTCGCCGTCGGGGGCGACGAACACCTGCGTCTTATAGCGCAGGCGGCGGAACGCGCTGCAATGCACGATGCGGTCGCGGTCGCGCTGGAACGCGTCGCGGGTCAGGCTCGCGGCCTGCGGATAACGCCGTCCGCGCGAGCGTGCCGGGTCGGCGGCAAAGGGGGCGGGGTCACCCACTTGGTGTGCTCACCGGACCGCACCGCCCGCCTTCAACGCCGCGATCCGCGCCGCGTCATAGCCTAGGCCGCCGAGCACCGCGTCGCTCGATGCCGCCACGGTCATCACCGGCGCGTCGGTCGCGCTGACCGAATAGCGCGGTGCGGGTGCGGGCTGCATGACGCCGCCGGCTACGATGAAGGTGCCGCGCGCGGCATTGTGCGGATGCGACGGCGCTTCGGCCATGCTGAGCACCGGCGCGAAGCAGACGTCGGTCATCTCCATGTCGGCGCACCACGCAGCGCGCGTCCGCGTCTTGAACAGCGCGGTCAGCCTGGCCTTCAACGGCCCCCAGCGTGCCGGGTCCATCTGCGCATCGAAATCGGTGTCTTCGGCAAGGCCCGCACGTGCGCGCAGCTCGGCATAGAATTGCGGCTCGATCGACCCGATCGCGATGAACTTGCCGTCGCTGGTTTCATAGGTGTCATAGAAATGCGTGCCGGTATCGAGCAGGTTGACGCCGCGCTCGTCGGCCCAGATGCCATTGGCGCGAAAGCCCCAGATCATGCTCATCAGCACTGCGGCGCCATCGGTCATCGCGGCGTCGATGACCTGCCCCTCGCCGGTCTTCGCCGCATGCAGCAGCGCCGCCACCATGCCGAACGCCAGCATCATGCCGCCGCCGCCGAAATCGCCGACCATGTTGATCGGCGGCGTCGGTTTCTCGCCCGCGCGGCCATAAGCGTGGAGCGCGCCGGCCAGCGCGATATAGTTGATGTCGTGCCCCGCCGACGCCGCATACGGGCCGAACTGCCCCCAGCCGGTCATGCGCCCGTACACCAGTCGCGGATTGTCGGCGCAGAGCACGTCGGGACCAAGGCCCAGCCGCTCCATCACGCCGGGGCGAAACCCCTCGATCAGCCCGTCCGCCCCGCGCACCAGATCGCGGACCACCGCAATGCCGTCGGGGTTCTTGAGATCGACCCCGATCAGCTGGCGCGACCGCAGGAGCGGATCCTTTGCATCGATCCGCGCGCCGGGGCGGTCGACGCGGATCACGGTAGCGCCATGGTCGGCGAGCATCATGCCGGCAAACGGCCCCGGTCCGATCCCGGCCATCTCGACGATGCGCAAGCCTGCAAGCGGACCGGCCATGTTCTTCTCCCCAAATGTGCGCGCATGACTAGCCCAGTGCGCTGTTCGTGCGCTAGAGCGTGCGGCAACCGGATATGAGGAATACGCCATGACCGCCATCGGACACGATACGCTCAACACCCGCCGCACGTTGAGCGTCGATGGCAAGGATTATGCCTATTACAGCCTTGCCGCCGCTGCCGAGGCGTTGGGCGACATCGGCCGCCTGCCATTTTCGATGAAGGTGCTGTTCGAAAACCTGCTGCGCTTCGAAGACGGCGCGACGGTCGGCGTCGACGACCTGAAGGCGATGGTGCAATGGGCGCACGATCGCCGTTCCGACCGCGAGATCGCGTACCGCCCGGCGCGCGTGCTGATGCAGGATTTCACCGGCGTGCCGTGCGTCGTCGATCTCGCCGCGATGCGCGACGCGATGACCAAGCTTGGCGGTGATCCGGCGAAGATCAACCCGCAGGTGCCCGTCGACCTCGTCATCGATCACAGCGTGATGGTCGATGAATTCGGCACGCCGCAGTCGCTCGACGACAATATGGACCTTGAATACAAGCGCAACATCGAACGCTATGAGTTCCTGCGCTGGGGCAGCTCGGCGCTCAAGGGCTTCCGCGTCGTGCCGCCGGGCACCGGCATCTGCCATCAGGTCAATCTCGAATATCTGGCGCAGACCGTCTGGGTCAGCGAAGCCGCCGACGGCAGCATGGTCGCCTATCCCGACACGCTGGTCGGCACCGACAGCCACACCACCATGGTCAACGGGCTGGGCGTGCTCGGCTGGGGCGTCGGCGGAATCGAGGCCGAAGCCGCGATGCTCGGCCAGCCGGTCAGCATGCTGATCCCCGAAGTCGTCGGCATGAAACTGGACGGCGTGCTGCCCGAAGGCGTGACGGCGACCGACCTCGTGCTGACAGTCACGCAGATGCTGCGTGCGCACGGCGTCGTCGGGCGCTTCGTCGAATTCTATGGTGCCGGGCTCGATGCGCTGACGCTCGCCGACCGCGCGACGATCGCCAACATGGCACCCGAATATGGCGCGACCTGCGGCTTTTTCCCGGTCGATCAGGCGACGCTCAATTATCTCAAGCTGACGGGCCGCGAGCCGCACCAGATCGAACTCGTCGAGGCCTATGCCAAGGCGCAGGGCATGTGGCGCGACGCGAGCCTGCCCGATCCGGTGTTCACCGAAGTGCTCCACCTCGACCTGTCGAGCGTGCAGCCGTCGCTCGCCGGGCCGCGCCGCCCGCAGGACCGCGTGCTGCTCGGCAATGCCGACGAGGCGTTCGAGACCGAGCTCGCCGGCGGCTATAAAAAGGGTGCCGAAGCCGACAAGCGCGTCCCCGTCGCGGGTGCCACCCACGACCTCGGCCACGGCGACGTCGTCATTGCGGCGATCACCAGCTGCACCAACACCTCGAACCCCAATGTGCTGGTCGCCGCCGGGCTGGTGGCGCGCAAGGCGCGCGCGCTCGGGCTGCATTCGAAGCCTTGGGTCAAGACCAGCCTTGCGCCGGGATCGAAGGTGGTCACCGACTATTTCGCCAGCTCGAAGCTGCAGGACGACCTCGACTATCTCGGCTTCAACCTCGTCGGCTATGGCTGCACGACCTGCATCGGCAACTCGGGCCCGCTGCCCGGCCCGATCTCCGACGCGATCAGCAGCGGCGATCTCGTGGCGGTCAGCGTGCTGTCGGGCAACCGCAATTTCGAAGGCCGCGTCTCGCCCGATGTTCGCGCCAACTACCTCGCCAGCCCGCCGCTGGTGGTCGCCTATGCGATCGCGGGCACGATGCGCGGTGACATGGTCACCGACCCGCTCGGCCAGACGCCCGAGGGCAAGAACGTGTATCTGAAGGACATCTGGCCGACCAACCAGGAAGTCAGCGACATGGTGATGTCGAACGTCACCGCCGAGATGTTCCGCACGCGCTATGCCAATGTCTTCCTCGGCGACGACCGCTGGCAGGCGATCAAGGTCGAGGGCGGCGCGACGTACACGTGGAACCCGGCGTCGACCTATGTGGCGAACCCGCCCTATTTCGACGGCATGACGATGACCCCGTCGCCGGTCAGCGACATCACCGGCGCGCGCCCGCTGGCGATTTTCGCCGACTCGATCACCACCGATCACATTTCGCCCGCCGGGTCGATCAAGGTCGCCTCGCCCGCCGGGCGCTACCTCAACGAGCGCCAGGTCAATCAGGCCGAGTTCAACAGCTATGGCGCGCGTCGCGGCAACCACGAGATCATGATGCGCGGCACCTTTGCCAACATCCGCATCCGGAACGAGATGGTGCCGGGCGTCGAGGGCGGCGTCACCCGCATGATGCCGTCGGGCGCGCAGCACGACATCTATGACGCCGCGATGGCGTACAAGGCCGAAGGCACGCCGCTCGTCATCATCGCGGGCAAGGAATATGGCACCGGCTCGTCGCGCGACTGGGCCGCAAAGGGCACCACCCTGCTCGGCGTGCGCGCGGTGATCGCCGAATCGTTCGAACGCATCCACCGCTCGAACCTCGTCGGCATGGGCGTCGTGCCGCTGCAGTTCGCCGAAGGCGTCGACCGCAAGACGCTCGGCCTCGACGGCACCGAGACGTTCGACATCACCGGCATGGCGACGCTGCGCCCGCGCCAGACGCTGACGGTGGCGTTCACGCGCGCCGACGGCTCCACCGGCAGCTTCGAAACGCGCTGCCGGATCGACACCGAACAGGAGCTCGAATATTTCTACGCAGGCGGCATCCTGCAGTATGTGCTGCGCAAGCTGGCGGCATAATAGCGCAGTCTTCGGAGTGACTTGAAGGCGTCACGCAAAGATGTTCCCTTGTTAACCATGCACCCCCGGCAGGGGCGGTCGCGGGTCACAACGGGGACATTTATGGCGAACAGGCTTTTTGCGTTGCTGGCGACCGCTGCGGTGCTGTCATCGGCGGTTCCGGCGACGGCGCTGACGATCGTGCTGAATGACACCGGTGGGTTCACCACGAACCAGGCCGCGCTCGACGACTTCCGCGCCGCCGCCGCCTATTGGCAGAGCGTCATCACCACCAATGTCACGGTCTATATCGACATCAGCCTCGCCTCGCTGCCGACGAACGTGCTCGGGTCGACCAGCACGACGCAGACCAACCATGCCGTGCAGTTCGTCGAAAGCCGGTTGATGGCGGGCGCGAGCGCATCGGGCGTCGATCAGACGGTCGTGGCGAACCTGCCGACGCTGGTCACCTCGGGTTCGGGCGCGGGCGCGATCAACGTCATCACGCCGGGATACACCGATGCCACCGCAGGCACGGGCATCGACACCAGCAAGGGCGTCTATGATACCGTCGGCTCGTTCACCATTCCGGGCGACGCGTCGAACGACAACAACAACACCTATATCGGCATGTCGACCGCCAACGCCAAGGCGCTCGGCTATACCTTCGTCGCCGGCGCGTCGGATGCGTCGATCCAGTTCAGTTCGGACTTTGCGTTCGACTATAACCCGCGCGACGGCATCGACCCTAACAAGCTCGATTTCGTCGGCGTGGCCACGCACGAGATCGGCCATGCGCTCGGCTTCCTCAGCGGCGTCGATACCTATGACGAGCTCGGCACCGGCAGCCCGAATGCGTCGGCGAACTGCGGTTCGGCGGCCGCGCCGCTGCTGTGCCAGAACCTGCCGGCGCAGCAATATGCGATCGGCGACGTGCTCGACCTGTTCCGGTTCAGCAACGACCCGAACAAGCTCAACGGCGGCAAGCCGACGCTCGACTGGACGACGGCGACCGATTCGTTCTTTTCGCTCGACGGCGGCAAGACGTCGCTCGCGCTCTATTCGACCGGTGCCTACACCGGCGACGGCAGCCAGGCATCGCACTGGAAGGACAATCAGTATTTCCGTGGCACTCCCGGCTGCCCGATCGCCGGAGTGTCGATTGGGATCATGGATCCGACGTTCGCGCCGTGCCAGGGCGGCATCATCAGCGCGATCGACCTTGCCGCGTTCGACGCGATCGGCTGGACGCTCAACGTCGATGCGCTGAAGACCCCCGCCTATGCATTCACCACCGCGCAAGTCGCCGACCTTGTCCCCGAACCGTCGACCTGGGCGATGATGATCGTCGGTTTCGGCATGACGGGTGCCATGTGGCGTCGCGCCGCGCGGAGCCGAAACGAATTCGCCTGAGTGTTGCATATCGGCAACATAAAATATTTGTTAATAAAACAAGATAGTCGTGCCTTGCCAAAGGGTCGCGTTCGGCATTCCATCCGACTCGTCGCGCTGTGGATCTCGTCACAGCCGCAGTTAAGGGGACTATCATGCGAACGAAGATTGTTTTTGGCGGGCTGACGATTGCGTTGCTTGTATCCACGTCGGCGTTCGCGCAGGTCAAGGACCCCGGCTACCTCGAATATGACGGCGGCTCGACACTGCTGACGGGCACGGCGTTCGACGGCGGCGTGTCGGCTGCGGGTCCGCGCGCCACGCTCACCGGGACCGGCGGATCGGTGCTGCAGGTGTTTCAGGGCATCACGCAATATGATGCTGCCGCGCTGTCGCGCAATTTCATCCCGCCAGACACCATGGGTGCAGTCGGGACGACGCAGTTCGTCGAAATCCTGAACGGCGCGGTTGCCGTTTACAACAAGTCGAACGGGTCGGTTGCAAGCCTGCAGTCGGACGTCGCCTTCTGGGCCGCCGCCGGGCAAACCGGCACGCAGGGCGATCCGCGCATCCTGTTCAACGCCTCGCTGAACCGCTGGGTGGCGACGGCATTCGGCAATAGCGTATCCGACATCCAGATCGCCGTTTCCAACACCGCCGACGCCACGGGCGGCTGGACCTCGACGAAATTCACCGGCTATGCCGGGTCGGGCTTCGGCGGCGGCATCGCCGACTATGCGACGCTCGCGATGGACAAGAACGCGATCTATATCGGCACCAACGACTTCGGCAACGCTTCGGCAACGGCGACGTCGGCGAGCTTTCAGGGCACGACGCTCAACGTCATCCCGCTGAGCGATGTTTTCCACGCCGGGGGGCCGATCGCGACCAATAACGTGCAGTTCTTCACCGCCTATACCGGCGGCGCGACCGACGATTTTACACGTGGCTTCGCCATTCAGGGCGTCAACAACAGCGACCGCGCCGGCACCACCGGCCGGACACTGTCGGTGTCGTTCCAGGCCAACGCGCTGACCAGCTATGACATTACCAATGCCGGAACGGCGACCACGGCGCGTGGCACCGCAACCGATTTCATTGCGGTCTCGGACTATAAGGTCAACAGCGCGGCGCGGCAGCCGAGCGGCTTCAACGGCCTGTCGTCGCAGATCGTCGATGCCGGCGACGACCGCGTCGGGTCGAGCGTCACCGAAGTCAACGGTCGCATCTATGCCGTCCACACCGTCACGCCGATCGGCGGCAACTATACGGTCGTGCGCTACAGCGTCGTCGATGCCGTAACCAAGACCATCCTGTCCGAAGGCGATATCGGCACGGCGGGACACGACTATTATTACGGCTCGATCGCGGTCAACGCCTTTGGCCAGGTCGTCATTTCGTATGACCGTTCGGGCGCTGGAGCGGACGGGGCGATCACCGTTATGGCACGCACGTTCGACACCACGGCAACGGGCGGCCTGACCCCGACCAGCGCCGAACTGACGATCAAGGTCAGCGACGTCAACGACTATCACAACGGCAGCGCCGAACTGGTGGCCCCTGCCGGCCGTCAGCGCTTTGGCGATTACAGCGCGATCACCGTCGATCCGACCGATCCCAACAAATTCTGGCTGGTCGGTGAATATGCGACCTTCTGGAACAAC
>Ga0209724_1004296_pt1 | contig 11272 bp, 10 predicted proteins | sample grotaG_FD_184143 | JGI IMG/M metagenome (GOLD analysis project Ga0209724, IMG submission 184143) | Glacier valley bacterial and archeal communities from Borup Fiord, Nunavut, Canada, to study Microbial Dark Matter (Phase II) -... | ecosystem: Environmental > Aquatic > Freshwater > Ice > Glacier ... | reverse complement strand
GATTCACCTTGATGCGCTTTTGAAGCTTGGTGAGATCGCCAAACTTCACACCGAACATCGGCTCGGCAGCGCCTTGGCGGCCCCAGGTTTTGCGCGTTTGCTCGCTGCCGAGTGCTTCGAGTTCTTGCATTACATCATTCAGATTCATCATGTCACCCTCGTGGGATTTGGAAAAACATTCATCCGCCAGTCATGCCCACGCTTGCGCCCGTAATGCGCCGCTTTCGACTCAGTATGCCTGCCGATATAAGGGTGAACAGGATACCAACGGGCAAGGGCTCAAGCAGCGTAAACGCGATATTCACCAGAGGGTTTTTGTACATCTCTTTAAATTCCATCATCTCTTTGGTCTGTAACGCAATCTGCGCGTCGGTAGCACCAGACCTTTTTGTTTTTTCAATCGCATAGGCCGCGTATTTATCGCCAAAATCAGGAGCAACTTTATAGTAGATTGTTTCCCAGGTGACCACGTAACAAATGGCGGCGACTGCTGTGATCAGCAGGCCCACCAGAAGGGCGCGACCAAACTTGATGCTGCCACCTGCGACATTATCGCGATACGACCTGATGCCGAAATACACCATCAGGAACGCGAGCACCATCGTGGTGTAGCCGACAATCTCGCCCTTGTCGAAGCCGATCTTGTCCATGAATGGCAGTGTTATCAACATCATCGTCGAAAGGATGGCGCCGGCGATGAGTCCGAAGGTCAGTACGATTTTGTTCATAGCGATTCCCTGGTGATTAAAGAAGACCCATTCTGCCAGTCGACTGCGGCGACGCTCGTCACCCAAAAGGATGATTTTGCATAATTTTGCGCAAAATCATCCTAAAGTAGGAGCCCAACGCAGGTTTGCTGTCGGGTGTTGCCTCCTATCTCCCCTTCCCCATTGCGTTCTCCTGCGTGGCCCGCATACCAACGCTTGCGATCACACACAAGCGCGCCCACCAGCTCACTTTGGAATGAGACGAAGCTCCTTAGCGATCTGCACGGCTTGCGTCCGCCGTCGCGCGCCAAGTTTGTCGAACACCCGGCTCAAATGGGTTTTGATCGTGTTCTCGCTGACAAAAACGCGTACCGCAATTTCTTTATTGGAAAGTCCGTCGGCGATCAGTTGCAGCACTTCCAATTCACGCGGGGTAATGCCAAACAACTCAAGTTTTTCCTGATCACGCACAAATTCGACGGGCGTTGCGACCATGATCTCGCGCACCTCCACTTCCTTGTTACGCTGCGTAAGTCTCAGGCCCAGCCAGATACCGAAAATGGCAAACACGGTTGCCACCAGTGCGCCATAAATCTCCACCGAATGCTCGACCACAAGCCAACGATACTCGATTAATTTAAGTCCCGCGATGAGAGCGCCACCGACGAGACCATAAAGAAATATGTGTTTACGCATCAGCGAATTCTACAAATTTGCACATGGCTTTTGTTAGCCTCAGTTGGCTTCAATTGGCTTCATTCGGTCTCCATTACCGTCACGCAGCTAGACAACCACCTATCGGCTATTGGCCATCATGACTCCGCCGCCGCCTCGATAAATTGTGCACTCATCAGCATTGCCTCTGATCTACCGTGCGGTTCCTTATGTTTCATCAGTGCCTGCACCATTTCAAGCGCAGATTTTTCGCACGGTGGTAGCTCAACATCGCTAGTGGCAATCGGAGTGACCCGGTCACCCCAGCGAATCAGGTGGGTGCTCAGGGTCAGCCCAGCACCGAACGCGGGGATCAGCACCAGGCCGTTAGGCTTGACGCGGCCCGCTTCAATCGCCTCGACCAGCGCGACGGGCGCGGTGGCAGCGCTCATATTGCCGTATTTGTGTACGGTTAAAAACACTTTATCCATCGGCGCGCCAGCACGTTTGGCGACGGCTTCGATAATGCGCAGATTGGCCTGATGGGGCACGACAACATCAATATCATCCATCGTGACGCCGGCTTTGGCCATCACTTCGATGCTCGCCTCACTCATGCCGGTGACCGCTTTTTTAAAAATTTCCTGGCCATCAAAATCCCATATCGTGTCGCCGTATTGCATGCCTTTGTTCACATAGGCCGCACCCTTGCCGCGCACACGCAGCGTTTGGCGGGCGTCTGCATAGCATTGCAATTTCTCGGCAATCACGCCCTCAATATTATCGGTGGCCTTCAACACAAACGCGGCTGCGCCGTCGCCAAACAGCACCGACACATTGCGATTATGCCAATCCATAAATTGCGAAATAACTTCCACGCCGATGACGAGCACCTTTTTGGCAGCACCCGATTTGATCATCGCGTTCGCGGTCGATAAACCGTAGAGAAAACTGGTGCAGGCCGTGTTGATATCCATCGCTGCGGCATTTTTGGCACCGAGTTTTACCTGAATACCGGATGCACAATTGGGCACATGCTCATCGAATGAACAGCTGCCGTAAAGAATCATGTCGAGCTCGCTCGCCTCCATGCCAGCACACGCCAATGCACGCGCCGCGGCGACGTGCGCCAGCGTGAGTCCTGACACATGCGAAATGCGTCGCTCTTTCATGCCGGTGCGCGATGTAATCCAGTCGTCATCCGTCGGCAAAAATGTGGCGAGATCGGCGTTCGTCAAAACAGCAGGAGGCAGGCATTTGCCCCATCCAACCAGAGCGGCATGTGTCATGATAATTTTTATGGGTTCAAAGTGATAAATCAAGAATTCATTATGGCGTATAAATTGCTATGAAGTTGCCAACTTGAATGCCACTTTGAATGCGGGCTTGAACCCTGATCGCGAGTCCGCTATTCTTCTCGCATGGTTAAAGCTAATGTATTCACTAATTCAGGATATTTGATGAAACTAATTTGCACCCGTAATATTTTGGCCACCGCAGCCATGACACTCACACTTTTACAAGGAGGCGCTGTGATGGCAAGAACTGAAGAGCCTGCGTTTGAATCGATCAAAAAAGAAGGTGATTTTGAGGTGCGCCAGTACCGCGGATTTATCGTTGCTGAAACGTTCGTTAAGGGCGACATGGATGAAGCGGGCAGTGACGCATTCCGCGCGATTGCAGGCTATATTTTTGGCGGCAATATTTCGGTGGCCAGCAAAGCGAGTGAAAAAATTGCCATGACTGCGCCGGTGGTGATGGAAAAATCCGTGGACAAAGCAGCGGAGAAAACCAGCGAAAAAATCGCCATGACTGCGCCAGTAGTCATGGAAAAATCAATGGAAAAAAATGCGGGTGAAACCTATCGCGTGCATTTTGTGATGCCTTCGCAATACACCATGGCCACGCTGCCTAAACCGCTCAATCCGAAAGTGACCTTGCGCGAAGTCACTGCACAAAAAATGGCGGTTATTCGATTTTCAGGATTTAGTACGGATGAGAAAGTGCGTATCAAAACCGAAGCGCTGAGAAACTGGATTCAGCAACAGGGATTGAAAAGCATCGGCAATCCGCAATTCGCCCGCTATGATCCGCCCATGATGCCTGCCTTTCTCAGGCGCAGTGAGGTAATGATTGCGGTGGAGTAGCGCGAGTAGGCAAATAAATGGGCCCTAGCATTAGCGCGCCTCAACAAGCATTTATGCCTTGAAAAACCCGCCTGTACTGGTGTTTTTATTTTTTAATCGTTTATGAGCGGCGAAGATCCGCGCGATCAGCCGTGCTTCGAAGAGTATTTGAACGATGCGCGCAACACTGCACCTGCAGATTTGAAGACTGCGATTTGTATTCCGTTAAAAGGGTAGCCGCATCAGCGGGCAAAGACTATTTCTTTACCTGATGGGCACTTATAGCCCTAGCCAAATCTTCGTACTCTTCACACTTTTTGCCGCAAATTGTTTCCAGCTTGGCCAGGTGCTCTTTGGCCTTTTCGGGCTAGTTCACTTTGAGCTAGGCCACACCAATATATTAATGTGCGCCATTGTGGTCAGGATCAACCTTCAGCGCGGTATGGTAGTGCTTGAATGAGGCGTCCATCTTGCCCGTTCAGCGGTAGGCATAGCCCAGGTAGTTGTGCGCATCCGCACTGAGCGACTCGCGCTCGACAACCTTCGTGAAAGAGGTGATTGCGCTATTCCAGCCCTTGGTTTCGATGGCTTTTTTACCGGCGACGAAATCAGCATCGGCCACGTTCACCGTTGGCATTACTTCGATACCGGAGGCCTGCGCATTGATCGTCATGAGCATCATCATGCTTAACACGGCGCTGCTGAAGAAGACGGCTAACCAGGGTTTTGATTTGAAGGATTCATGATGCTTCGTTAAATAACGCGCTCCTTAAAAATAAAACTTTGTGCGGCTTTGCGGTCGAGCTCCAGCTGATTGGATTGAATCGAATCGGATTGAATCGAATTTTAGCCGCGTCTGCAGCACGCCAAACAAATCAATGCCGCGATAAAACTCAAACGCCTGGCGATTGCTGACTTTCAATTTCACCAATTTCCAACATTCTCAGCTTGGACAAATAATGACGATCAATACGCCAGTCTTTCAACATGCCGATGGCGAGATCGAATACATCACGATCCAGATCGTATAGCTGCGACAGCGCGTAAGGCGTATTGGTCTCTATGGCCACCGCTAAATCGGTCAGCACTTTTGCGCCTGGGTTTTGCGGGTTTTTATAAACAAATTTAGCGGCTTTTTTAATAGCGTTCACGAGTGCTCCTGAAGATTTTTTAAATTACATCTATTTGGCGATGATGGTCGTGAAGCATGGCAGGTGAACGCTAAATTCGCAATGGTCATATTTCTGCAATACGCCCTTTATGGGGCATTAAAAACTAGGAAATACGAATAACCACGGTGTCGGCAATATCATCGTGAATACATTTTTTGGATGCGCGGAAAATGAACAGGGCATCAACCACGGACAGCAGCGGGCCCACCATGGGAATCAAATTTAGTGCGTGCACGGGCAATAAACGTCGGGTAACAATGCGTGTGAAATCTGCCTTGCTGCCGTCTGTACGCACGATTTTAGTACCGAGAAGTTTTTTACCAATCGATTGACCATCTCTGGCCAGGAAATAACCATTGACCAGCAAATAAACGACAAAACCGAACACGGTGCTGCCGAGCGTCAACATGTACGAGCCTGCCGCTGCCTTCGCCTGATAATCAGACCATCCCCCAACAAACGCGATGACAGGCGCTACCGCCAATAAAATCATGATGACGCCGTCAATAAACGCTGAAGCGAGCCTTCTGCCGCGACCCGCCAGCTCTGCCTCATCGGGTGCCCGCTGCTCGGACAAGTCGCCTTGGGGTGCTGCGTAGGGGTTGGAGGTTGAAGACGGTGTTGAAGTGGTGTTCATAGTTGCTCCCTTTAGAAAAATTGAGGCTTGGTTGATTTAGTTTTTATTTCTGCATCTTTGTATTACGTATTACTTATGCATTGCTTGCAGATTGCTTACGACCCCCTGTAAAAAGCCAAAGGCAAAAAACGACAAACCAAAGGCTACAAATAAAGTCGGTAAAAAATGCACTGACTTGTTATCAATAATTTTTAGTTTGGTTTCTCGCGCACCGCAATCGGCATATTGCACAATTCAATATGTCCTGAAGGCACTTTATACCATTCACCACCGCGATTGCGGAGCGCTTCCACCATCGCCTTAAAACGCGGTGTATCGGTACGAATCATTTCCAGATTACTGCGTTCGGCGGCAGGCACATCGGCGGCCACACGCATTGATTTAATCGGTACATTTTGCTCGGGTTTTTCATAAAATCCCATCTCTTTAGTGCCGCGTGGCAACACCGTCAATAGCGACATGCCCTGCACCACCCGCCCTACCAGCGCAATATTGCGATCCAGATGGCGCGGCGCGTGGCCGGTCACCACATATAGCTCGGTGCCGCCACCGGAATTCACGTCGTTATCACGGCCCACTCCCAAGGTTGCGGTGCAATGCGCGAGCCAAGTTTGACGGGATTTGGGATCACGTCCGACATGAAAGCCATTGGAGAATCCGACCTGTTTGGCATAGCCATCGATATCCGGCAAACGGGTAAACGAGATGTCTTTTTTAATCGGCACACTGAATTCGGGCGGTAAGGTTTTTAGCCCTTTTTTCGGCATTTTTGTTTCAGTCGGGTCACCCCACTGCACCACATAATTTTCCTGCACCCGCATGATGACGAGCCCATCAAAATAACCCTCACGCACCAGCGTCTTGATGTTCGCCGCGTGCAAAGGCGCAAATTGTGGCGCCAGCTCCATCACCACCCGCCCGGTAGCAAGCTCCAGATAAAGGGTGTTGTCGTTATCCAGCGGTCGCCAATCGGCTGGCGCTGAAGACTTTAGAAGCTCAGCATAAGTAGGCTTGGCGGAAGCCGACTGCGCGGACAGCACAGAAGTGGATGCAGTGGCCAGGATCAACAAGGCCAAGGCAGATGAGGAAACAAATGCGTATGCCCTAAACGGGCGATCAATCTTGAAAACGAACATGTGCGAGCTCCTGATAAATTTAAAATCCAGCATTACACACTCTATCCTCGTCTACCGTGAGAGAACCCGACATAAATTGCGCGGCCAATGCCGCAAATGTGTTGCTAATTTACAACGAAGCAACTCACAACGTGACACTTTCATCACAACGTCCTAATATGCTGCAACTGCACAAAATTCAGCAAAATCAACTCTGCGACTCCGCTTTTATCACTATCCTGCTTCACTATTATCTCGTTGTTTTTTTTAATATCTTGAATCCAAATTTATCCATCGGGGAGTTTTATATGCGCCACCCATCACCAGCCGGTGTACCGGCCCGCCAGCAATTGCAGCGCTCGTTTGTACTGGGCTTACTTATCGCGGCGGGATTGCCGATGAGCAGTGTTTTTGCGCAAACTGCAGAGACTCCGGCGAAAGAGGCCAAGTCTTCCAACGGCAAGCTTGAAACAATTACCGTGACGGCAGAGCGTCGTTCGGAAAATATTAAAGACGTACCCAATTCAGTGACGGCGCTGCGCGGCGAAACATTGGACATTATTAATTCCAGCGGTCAGGATATTCGCATGCTGGCGGGGCGTGTGCCAAGCTTGAATATCGAATCATCATTTGGCCGCGCCTTTCCGCGTTTTTATATTCGCGGCCTGGGCAATACCGATTTTGATTTGAATGCATCGCAGCCCGTATCTTTGGTGTATGACGATGTGGTGCAGGAGAACCCGATCCTGAAAGGCTTTCCGGTTTTTGATATTGAGCAGATCGAGGTATTGCGCGGGCCACAGGGCACTTTGTTTGGTCGCAATTCACCCGCCGGTGTGGTGAAGTTTGATTCAGTCAAGCCGCGCCGCGTTGATGAAGGCTATTTCAACATCGCTTATGGCACTTACTCATCGATCAACTTGGAAGGTGCTGCCAACTTTGTGATCAATAACGATTGGGCGGTGCGCGCATCTGTACAGACGCAGCGGCGCAATGATTGGGTAGCCAATACTTATAGCGCCGGGCCGACGAAAAAGCTGGAGGGCTTCAATGACTCCGCCGCTCGGGTGCAGTTCATGTATCAGCCGAACAGTGATTTCAGCGCGTTGTTCAATGTGCATCACCGCGATCTGGATGGAAGCGCACGTTTATTCCGCGCCAACATTATCAAGCCCGGCACTAACGATATCGTATCCGGATTTAATCCTGAAAAAATCTCCCTCGATGGTCGCAATTCTCAGGCCGTTCGCAACACCGGCGGCAGTGTGCGGCTGAAGTGGAATTTTAATGACTTGACGCTTAACTCGATCACCGGTTACGAGACCGTTACCTCATTTAGTCGTGGCGATATTGACGGCGGCTATGGTGCGAGCTTCCTCGGCGCGGGCAATAGCGGCCCGGGATTTATTCCGTTCACCGCTGAATCAGCCGATGGCTTGCCGAATCACAAGCAGATTTCGCAGGAACTGCGCCTTGAATCGCAGGCAAAAGGCCCGTTTAAATGGTTAGCAGGTCTGTATTATTTTAACGAGAAAATTTCAATCGACAGCTTCAACTATGATTCACTGGCGAATGGTGTCGTCAACGGTATTGCCAAACAGCATCAGGAAAACAAAGCTTATGCGGCCTTTGGCTCGGTGAATTATGCGTTGACGGATGCGTTCAGCATTCGCGGCGGCCTGCGTTATACCACCGATAAAAAAGACTTTTATGCAGATCGTTTGCTAGCCCCGCCGTTTAGCCCTACCTTTATCGGTCGTCTCCGCAACAACACGAATGTGTCGGACGTGAGCTGGGATTTCAGCGGTACTTACGCCATCAGCAAAGACACTAATTTCTATGCGCGAGTGGCGAAAGGTTTCCGTGCGCCATCGATTCAGGGACGCCTGCTGTTTGGCGATTCCGTATCGGTTGCGAATGCGGAAAAAGTCATCTCGACTGAAGTCGGCATTAAATCTGACCTCTGGGAAAAACGAGCACGTTTAAGCGCGAACCTGTTCCACTATGATGTAAAAGATTTGCAGTTGACGGCGGTAGGCGGCTCAGCAAACTTTAACCGTCTGCTTAACGCATCCAAAGCAACCGGGCAAGGTGCCGAACTTGATTTCCAGGCTTACATCACCGATAACCTGCTGTTCTCGATTGGCGGCAGTATTAACGACACGCAGATTAAAGATGGCAATCTGCGTACCCAGGTTTGCGGATCGGGCTGTACCTTCACCGACCCTGTCACCACACCGGCAGCCGGTTTTAGCGCGGCCATCGTCTCGATCAACGGCAACCCTCTGCCGCAGGCGCCCAAGTATGTGGCGAACACATCACTGAAATACAGCATGCCGATGGCAGGCGGTGAATTCTTTGTGGTGACCGACTGGGCTTATCGCAGCAAGATCAATTTCTTCCTGTATGAAGCCAAAGAGTACACCGGCAAAGCATTGGTTGAAGGTGGTTTGCGCGTGGGCTACAAGTGGGCTGATGGCAAGTACGAAGCCGCTGTTTATAGCCGTAATATTACCAATCAGATTCGCGTGGTCGGCGGTATTGATTTCAACAATCTGACGGGCTTTATCAACGAGCCACGGTTCATCGGCGCGCAGTTCAAAGCTAACTTCTAGGCTAACTTCTAGGCTAACTTCCAGGCTAACTTCCAGGCTAATTCCCAGGAAAAAATTTCATAATCTGCGGCAAATTAAAGCGGCCCTTCCAGAACTGGAAGGGCCGTTTTTTATGCGTTTTAATATATCTTTGTAGGCCCGAAAATTAATCACCCTGCGGATTAAGCCGCTGATGTTTTGCGGCCATTTTATTGAGTGCGTTCAAGTACGCCTTGGCAGAGGCAATCACGATATCGGTATCAGCGCCGACGCCGTTCACGATGCGCCCTTCTTTTGCCAGACGCACGGTGACTTCACCTTGCGAGTCGGTGCCCTCGGTAACATTATTGACGGAGTAGAGTTGCAACTCTGCGTGGGAATGCAGGATCGATTCCAGCGCTTTGAAAGTTGCATCAACCGGGCCAGCACCCGTCGCTTCACATTTTCTTTCCTGGCCGTGGTCTGCAATGGTCAGCTTTGCATACGGCTCTTCCCCGGTCTCTACATGCGCCATCATCGACACCAGCCGATACTGCTCAATCTCCGGCGTGACGGCTTCATCAGACACCAGCGCATGTAAATCTTCATCAAAAATTTCATGCTTTTTATCGGCTAATTCCTTGAATTTTTTAAACGCGGTGTTCAGCGATGATTCACTCTCCAACACAATCCCCAGCTCGCCCAGACGCGCCTTGAATGCGCTGCGACCAGAGAGCTTACCCAGCGTGAGCCGATTGGCGTTCCAGCCCACATCTTGCGCGCGCATGATTTCATAGGTCTCACGATGCTTCAAAACACCGTCCTGGTGAATGCCGGACTCATGAGCGAACGCGTTAGCACCCACCACGGCTTTATTGGGCTGAACCGGATAGCCGGTAATCGTCGATACCATGCGCGAGGCAGCCAAAATCTGGGTAGCATCAATGCGGGTTTCAACATTAAATAAGTCTTTACGCACCCGCACCGCCATGACAATTTCTTCCAGCGAAGCGTTGCCCGCACGCTCGCCTAAACCGTTGATAGTGCATTCAACTTGCCGTGCCCCCGCCTGTATCGCGGCCAGTGAATTCGCTACGGCCATGCCCAGATCATCGTGGCAGTGAGTTGACCAGATCGCCTTGTCGGCGTTCGGTACGCGCTGCAACAAACTGCGAAAACGCTCGCCCAATGCCTCTGGAATGGAATAGCCCACCGTGTCGGGGACGTTGACCGTTTTTGCGCCCGCTTTGATCACGGCTTCAAATATTCGACACAGAAAATCCATGTCCGAGCGCACCGCGTCTTCGGCCGAAAACTCTACATCGTCAGTCAAAGTACGGGCGAATTTAACCGCATCAACAGCGGCGACTAACACCTGCTCTGGAGTCATGCGCAGCTTGTGCTGCATGTGAATGGGCGAGGTGGCGATGAAGGTATGGATGCGGCCTTGCGCAGCAGGCTTGATGGCATCGCCGGCCTTTTGAATATCGCCTGCCTGGGCGCGCGCCAGCGAGCATACGGTGGATTCGCGAACCGCCGTGGCAACCGCATGAATCGCCTCAAAATCGCCTTGGCTCGCTGCCGCAAAGCCGGCCTCAATCACATCGACACGCATTTTTTCCAGGTGCTTGCCAATCCGTACTTTTTCTTCCTTCGTCATGGACGCGCCGGGGCTCTGCTCGCCATCGCGCATGGTGGTATCAAAAATGATTAACTTATCCATCGATATTTTTCCAATCTGTGCAAATAATTTAAATCCGAAAATTCAAGCGAAACGACCAAATTCGGCGTTCACTTGATCAGGAACGCGCGTAACAACAATAGAGTGGGGGGGGGATTTATGTGCGCGGCGCGCGCAGCAGTGGCAGGCCTAGAAAAAGGCTTACCAAAAGAGTCGTAATAATGGTGGGCATGATTAACGAAAGCATAGACAAAATATAGCGTGACGCCGGTTAACTTGCAAGCGGTTGTGTTTGCGGTGGCAGTTGTTTTTGGAGGGTATTTACAGCTCGGCAGGCGGTATGGGCGGCTTTGAATCTGCTGCCGGAATCGTTGCCTGCGCCGATACTTTACGATCACGCATCAACGCCACACCGGCCATCACATAGCCCGACAGGGCGTAGCAGACAAATAAAACCCAGAGCACATGCGAGGGCTCAATAGTCACGACAAGGTACGCAACCAGAATCGCCGGCACGACCCAGAAAGGCACACTTTTGCGCAGGTTAAATTCTTTGCCGCTGTAGTATTTGATGTTGGTCACCATCGTGACCCCGGCAAATACTGTC
>Ga0209724_1004295_pt1 | contig 11273 bp, 11 predicted proteins | sample grotaG_FD_184143 | JGI IMG/M metagenome (GOLD analysis project Ga0209724, IMG submission 184143) | Glacier valley bacterial and archeal communities from Borup Fiord, Nunavut, Canada, to study Microbial Dark Matter (Phase II) -... | ecosystem: Environmental > Aquatic > Freshwater > Ice > Glacier ... | reverse complement strand
CTCGCGCGGGCTGCCGACCTGTGCGAGCCGGCCGTGGTCGAGCACGCCGATCCGCGTCGCGAGCGTCAACGCCTCGGTCTGGTCGTGCGTGACGTAGAGCATGGTCGCGCCGAGGTCGTGCTGGATGCGCTTGAGCTCGAGGCGAAGGTCGTTGCGCAGCTTGGCATCGAGCGAGGAGAGCGGCTCGTCCATCAGCGTCACCGCCGGCTCGCGTACGAGCGCGCGGCCGATCGCGACGCGCTGCATCTGCCCGCCGGAGAGCTTCGTCGCGGCGTTGGCGAGCTTGTCGTCGATGCGCAGCAGCTTGGCGATCTCGTTGACCTTCTCGCGCACCTTCGCTTCGGGCGTGCGGCGCAGCGGCGAGCGAAGCGGAAAGGCCAGGTTGTCGTAGACGCTCAGGTGCGGGTAGAGCGAGTACTGCTGGAACACGAAGGTGACGTCGCGCAGCGCAGGCGCGGTCGCGGTCATGTCCTCGCCGCCGATGAAGACGCGGCCGCGGTCGGGCGTTTCCAGGCCGGCGACCAGACGCAGCGTCGTCGTCTTGCCGGCGCCGCTCGGCCCGAGCAGGACGATGAACTCGCCGCTCGCGATCTCGAGCGAGAGATCGTCGACGGCCGTGACCGTGCCGAAGCGCTTGCCGATCCGGTCGAGGCGCAGCTCAGCCATGGATCGCCTCGCGTCGCACGGGCAGGGCGCGGCCGGTCGGCTGGTCGAAGAGCGACACGGTGCGCGCGTCGAAGGCGAGGCCGACACGGTCGCCGCGCGCCGCCCGGACGTCGGGGCCGACCTTGGCGCGCAGGGTCGATCCGACGGCGGTCGTGACGGTCACGATCTGGCTGTGGCCGAGGTACTCGCTGCCGACGACCTCGCCGCGCAAGGCCGAAGCGTCTTCAAAGCGCACATGCTCGGGCCGCACGCCGCATAGCAGCGGGCCGTCGCCGACCGCTTCCGCGAAAGCCGGCACGCCGACCCGCGCGACGCCGATCGCGACCTCGCTCGCGCCCGCCGCGTACGCGCCGGCGAACGGGATGAAGTTCATCGACGGTGCCCCGATGAAGTCGGCGACGAACACCGAGGCCGGCCGGTCGTAGACGTCCTGCGGCGCGCCGAGCTGCTCGATCACGCCGTTGTTCATGATCGCGATGGTGTCGGCCATCGCCATCGCCTCCATCTGGTCGTGGGTGACGTAGACCATGGTCGCCTTGAGGCGATCGTGCAGGGCGCGCAGCTCGCCGCACATCAGTTCGCGGAACTCGGAATCGAGCGCGCCGAGCGGCTCGTCCATCATGAAGGCGAGCGGGTTGCGCACGATCGCGCGGCCGAGCGCCACGCGCTGCCGATCGCCGCTCGACAGCCCCGATACGGGCTGTTCGAGAAGGCGCGTGATCTGCAGGATGCGCGCAGCCTCCTCGACCTTCTGCGCGATGTCGCGCTTCGCCATGCCCTGCGAGACGAGCGGGAAGGCGATGTTCCTGCGCACGTTGAGGTGCGGGTAGAGAGCGAACAGCTGGAACACGAAGGCGATGTCGCGCTGCGACGCGCGCTTCCAAGTCACGTCCTCGCCGCCGAGGAAGATCTTCCCCGAGGTCGGCAGCTCGAGGCCGGCGATCATGCGCAGCGTCGTCGTCTTGCCGCAGCCCGACGGCCCGAGAAGGCAGAAGAACTCTCCGTCCTTGACGGTGAAGGTCGAGTTCTTCACCGCGACGAAGTCGGCGAAGGTCTTGTGCAGTTGCTCGACGCGGATCTCGGCCATCGCGCGGACGCCTACGCGGGGAACTTGGAGACGATCGTGAACATCGCGACGCCGGCGAGCGTGGTGACGAACGACCAGGTGAAGAGGACGAGCGCGAACGGCTGCAGCATCATCGCGATGCCGAGTGCGATCACGCCGCACGCGGCCATCTCGAGCGGCCCGCGCCGCAGCCACTTCGGCCAGCGCGGATGGGCGTCGGCCACGGCCGGGCTCGCGTCGTCGTCGATTGTCATTTGCGCACCGCGCCGAACGTGATGCCGCGCAGCAGGTGCTTCCTGAGCAGCACGGTGAAGACGAGGATCGGCACGAGGAAGAGCGTCGTGCCGGCGGCGACGGCCGGCCAGTCCTGGCCGCCCTCGCCGATGATGATCGGGATGAAGGGCGGCGCCGTCTGCGCCTCGCCGCTCGTCAGCAGCACGGCGAAGGCGTACTCGTTCCAGGCGAAGATCAGGCAGAAGATCGCGGTCGCGACGATGCCGGTTGCGGCCTGCGGCAGCACGACCTTGCGAAAGGCCTGCAGCCGCGTGTAGCCGTCGACCATTGCCGCGTCCTCGTATTCGCGCGGGATCTCGTCGATGAAGCCTTTCAGCAGCCAGACCGCGAGCGAGACGTTGACGGCGCTGTAGAGCAGGATCATGCCGAGCTTGGTGTCCGACAGGCCCAGCTCGCGGTACATCAGGTAGATGGGAATCGCGACGGCGATGGGCGGCATCATCCGCGTCGACAGGATGAAGAACATCAGGTCGTCCTTGCCCGGCACCTTGAAGCGCGAGAAGGCGTAGGCGGCCATCACGCCGAGGCCGACCGAGAGCAGCGTCGAGCCGCCGGCGATGAGGAGCGAGTTGAGAAAGCGCGGCAGGTAGTTCGACTTGCTGACGACGACCATGCTGTTCCTGCGCGCCAGGCGGTCGCACGGGTCGGTCGCGGGCGGCAGGCTCCTGATGTACTCCTCGGTCTGGCGCGAGCGCGTCGTGAAGAGATTGCAGTAGCCCTCCATCGACGGCTCGAAGACGACCTTGGGCGGATAGCTGATCGAGTCGGGCGGGCTCTTGATGCTGGTGAGCAGGATCCAGCCGAGCGGCACCAGGGTGATGAAGGCGTAGAGCACGACGACCAGCATCGCCACGGACTTGGCGACCGACGTCGGCTCGACGACGGAGTGGGCGGTGCTGAGGCCGGTGCGCATCGGGTGGATCGCGTCAGCGGTTCTTCACGGCGTTGAGCGCCTTGACGTAGATGTTGGCGAGGCCGAAGACGGCGACGAACAGGATGATCGCCAGCGCCGACGAATAGCCGGTGCGCCACTTCTCGAACGCCTCGCGCTTGAGCGTGATCGAGACGACCTCGGTGGTCGAGCCCGGCCCGCCGTTGGTGAGCAGGTTGACGAGGTCGAACATCTTGAAGTTCTCGATGCCGCGAAACAGCACCGCAAGCATGATGAAGGGAAGCACCATCGGCAGCGTGATGCTCCAGAACTGGCGCCACGGCGACGCGCGATCGACTTCCGCCGCTTCGTAGATGTAGTCGGGAATGCTGCGCAGGCCGGCGAGGCAGATGAGCATCACGTACGGCGTCCACATCCAGGTGTCGACGATGACGATCGCCCAGGGCGCGAGCTTGACGGAGCCGAGCATCTCGAAGCTCGACGGCGCGATGCCGGTGAAGAACGACACCGCGTAATTGAAGAGGCCGATCTGCGGCTGATAGATGAAGGCCCAGAAGTTGCCGACCACCGCGGGCGACAGCATCATCGGGATCAGGATCAGCGTCGTCCAGAAGCCGTGGCCGCGGAACTTGCGGTCGATCAGCCAGGCGAGCGAGAAGCCGATCAGCGTCTGCAGCGTGATCGTCCAGAACAGGAAATGCGCCGTCGCCTGCATCGGTTGCCAGATGTCCGGGTCGGTGAGGATCGAGACGTAGTTGTCGATGCCGACGCCGAGCACTTCGGCGTTCGGGCGGTTGGCGCGAAAGTTGGTGAACGAGAGCTTGACCGTCCAGATCAGCGGAAAGACGTTGATCGCGAGCAGCAGCAGCATCGTCGGCGCGATGAAGAGCCAGGCGATCGCCCGGTCCGAGAGGCCGCGCATGCGACGTCGGATCGGCGCCGGCGTCGCTTCCGCGGCGCGCACGGCGAGATGTTCTGCGGCGCCCATCGCGCTAGTTGCGGTCGTTCATGTCGTGCGACGAGTGCGAGGGCGGCCGGCGCAAACGCTGCGCCGGCCGTTCCCTCAACGGCTCATTTCAGCTTGCCGTCTTCCTTGAACACCTTCTTCCAGTCGGCCAGGAGCCCGTCGAGCGCTTCCTTGGCCGTGCCCTTGTCGGCGACGACGAAGTCGTGCACGCGCTTCTGCTCGGCGAGCAGCAGCTGGGCATAGCTCGGCTCGGCCCAGAAGTCGACGACCTGGTCCATCGCCGTCAGGAACTCCGACGCGAACGGCGCGCTTTTCTTGAAGCCCGGATCCTGGAGCACGGCCTTGCTGCACGAGTAGCCGCCGAGCGCCCACCACTTCTTCTGCACGTCGTTCGAGGCGAACCACTTGACGTAGGCCAGCGCCTCGGCACGGTTGGGCGAGTACGAGACCACCGAGATGCCCTGGCCGCCGAGCTGCGAGCCCTTGCCCTTCGGCCCGTCGGGATTGACGAAGAAGCCGATCTTCTCGCCGCCGACGTTCGGGTCCTTGTAGAGGCCCGGGAAGAAGGCAAACCAGTTCATCATCATCGCGACCTGGCCCGACTTGAACGCGTCGAGGCCCTCGCCCATGTACGAGTTCGTCAGGCCCGGTGGCGTGCAGCACTTGTAGAGCTCCTTGTAGAACTCCAGGCCCTTGACCGCGTCCGGCCCGTTGACGAAGCCGTCCATCGCGTAGTGCTTCTTCGGGTCCTCGTACTTGAAGCCGTACGGGTAGAGGACGTTGCTCACGCCCATCGTGATGCCTTCGGAACCGCGCTCGGTGAAGAGGTAGGTGCCGTAGACCTTCTTGCCGTCGATCGTGCGGGTGAAGAACTCGGCCACCTGCTTGAACTCGGCCCAGGTCTTCGGCGGCGCGAGGTCGCGGTTGTATTTCTTCTTGAACTCGGCCTGCAGCTCGGGCCGGGCGAACCAGTCTTTGCGGTAGGTCCAGCCGAGCGCGTCGCCCATCGCCGGCAGCGCCCAGTAGTTCGGCGTGCCCTTGGGCCACTCCGAATAGCCGGTCACCGTCGCCGGCATGAAGTCGCTCATCTTGATTCCTTCCTTGGCGAAGAAATCGTTGAGCTTCACGTAGTGGCCGCTCTCGGCCGCGCCGCCGATCCACTGGCTGTCACCGATGATGAGGTCGCAGAGCTTGCCCTTCGAGTTGAGCTCGTTGAGCATCCGGTCGGCGAAGTTCGGCCAGGGCACGAACTCGAACTTCATGTTGATCTTGGTCTTGGCCGTGAAGTCCTTGCTCAGCTCGACCAGCGCATTGGCCGGATCCCACGCCGCCCAGCACAGGGTGATGGTCTTGCCCTGGGCCTGCGCAGCGCCGCTGCCCAGTCCCAGAAGGCCGGCCGTCGCGATTGCCGCGAGGCCGGGCAGTTTCCTGAAGATCGCTTTCATGTCGTTGTCTCCCATCGTTTCAGTCAGGCACACACATCCGCCGGCTGCTCGCTGCATCACTGCAGGTTCTCGGCCGTCAGGATCTCGACGCGAGGCTGCACCACGTTGAGTGCCCCGCGAACGTTCTCGCACAACGCGCGCAGCACACGTGCCGCGGCGCCGACGCAGTAGTGGATGTCCTGCGTCAAAAGGTAGGCGAAGCCGCCGCTGCTGAGGAGCGCGCGGTGCTGGTCCGTGAGGTCATGCGCGACCATCGCGACGGCCCCGGCGAGGCCGGCATCGTCGAGCGCGCGGGCGAGGCCGGCGCTTCCCGAGCCGACGTTGTAGAGCCCGGCGACGCGCGCCGGATCGACGCCCTTCTGCAGGAAGCGGGCGAGCGCGCGCCGCGCTGCGATGTCGCTCGCCGGCAGATCGGGAACGCGCAGCATGTGCAGCTTGGGAAAGCGCTCCTCGATCACCTGGGCGAAGCCGATGCGCCGCTCGATCTCGGCCGACAGTCGCGTCGCCTGCGAGGCGAGCAGCAACGTGTCGCGCGGCGTGGCGCTCGCCATGCGGCCGAGAAGCAGGCCGGCGGTGCGGCCGGCGGCGCGGCTGTCGGCGCCAAGGTGGGTCTCGCGCATCGAGCCGGCGACGTCGGAGAAGATCGTGACGACGTGCACGCCCGAGCGCACCAGCTCGTTGATCGCGAGCTTGACGGGCGGCAGGTCGGGCGCCATCAGCGCGACGCCTTCGCAGTCGGCGACCTGCGCCAGGCTGGCGGCGAACTGCTCGCCGTCGGCCGCGTCGAGCCGATAGGTGACTTCGGTGATGTGCTGATGGCGGAAGTCGCCGGCCGACTGCGCGATCTGCCGGTCGACGAGCTCGAGGAAGGGCGTTTCCTCGGCGGGAAGCACGAAGGCGAATCGGAAGTTGGCGTCGCGCCGGGGCCGGCCGCGCTGCGGCGGATTGCCGATCTTGGCGACGACCTGGAGCACGCGCTGCACCGTGTCGGCATTGACGCCGGGGCGCTTGTTGAGGACGCGGTCGACCGTCGCCGTGCCGACGCCGGCACGCGCTGCGATCTCGGCGATGGTGGCCGTGGAGGACATCGGAAGAAGACTGGAAGTGGCGTCAGTCTCATCACATCGTTTAATAAATCAATCAGGGTTTCAATGGAGGCGACCGGCGCTCATGCGGGCAGCTTCAGCCAGCGTCCGCCGCGTGCCGACGACGCTACCGCCGCCTCGATGAACTCGACGCCGCGGACGCCGTCGACGAGACCCGGGAACTGCATCGCCGCATCCGCCTTCGCGCCGCCGGGCCGTGCGGCGCGGATCGCCTGCGCGATCTCGCCGTAGAGCGTCGCGAAGGCTTCGAGGTATCCCTCGGGGTGACCGGCCGGGATGCGCGTCACGCGTGCCGCGTCGGTGTTCGCGGCGCCGGTGGCGCGCGAGATCGTCTGCGTCGGCTGGCCGAACGGCGACCACTGCAGCTGGTTCGGCTGCTCCTGATGCCACGCGAGGCCGCCCTTGCTGCCGTAGACGCGCAAGCGCAGGTTGTTCTCGTTGCCCGGCGCGACCTGGCTGGCCCAGAGCGCACCGCGCGCACCGCCCGTGAAGCGCAGCATCACCTGCACGTTGTCGTCGAGGCGTCTGCCCTCGACGAAGGTGCTCAGCTCGGCACAGAGCTCGCTCGCAGCGAGGCCGCTCACGTAGCCCGCGAGCTGGTATGCGTGCGTGCCGATGTCGCCGACGCAGCCGCCCGCACCCGATCGCGCCGGGTCGGTGCGCCAGTCGGCCTGCTTCTGCCCCGTCGCTTCGAGCTTGTCGGTGAGCCAGTCCTGCGCGTACTCGACCTGGACGACGCGGATGTCGCCGAGCAGGCCCTCGCGCACCATCTGCCGCGCTTGACGGACCATCGGGTAGCCGGTGTAGTTGTAGGTGACCGCGAAGACCAGGCCGCGCTTCGCGGCGAGCGATTGCAGCCGGCGCGCATCCTTCGCGATCGTCGCCAGCGGCTTGTCGCAGATGACGTGGATGCCTGCGTTCAGGAAGGCTTCCGCGACCGGCACGTGGAGATGGTTCGGCGTGACGATGGCGACGACCTCGATGCCGTCGGCACGCGCCGCCTCCGCGGTCGCCATCGTCGCGAAGTCGCCATAGCTGCGGTCGTCGGCGAGGCCGAGCGCGCGCCCCGATCTCTTCGCCTTCGGCGCGGTCGACGCGAGCGCGCCGGCGACGAGCTGGTAGTGGTCGTCGAGCCGCGCGGCGATGCGGTGCACGCCGCCGATGAACGCGCCTTCGCCGCCCCCGACCATGCCGAGCCGGATGCGTCGCGGCGCGACGGTGCTTCCGCTCACAGTCCCAGCATCCGCTTGACTTGCTTCGGGTCGCTCTTGCCGCCGGCGAAGTCGTCGAACGCCTTCTCGGTGACGCGGATGATGTGTTTCTTGATGAACTCGGCACCTTCGGCCGCGCCCGCTTCGGGATGCTTCAGTGCGCACTCCCACTCGAGCACCGCCCAGCTGTCGTAGTCGTACTGCGCCATCTTCGAGAAGATCGCGCCGAAGTCGATCTGCCCGTCGCCGAGCGAGCGAAAGCGACCGGCGCGCTGCACCCACGGCTGGTAGCCGGAATAGACGCCTTGCTTGCCGGTCGGCCGGAACTCGGCGTCCTTGATGTGCAGCGAGGTGATGCGCTCGTGGTAGATGTCGATGAACTCCAGGTAGTCGAGCTGCTGCAGCAGGAAATGCGACGGGTCGTAGTTGATGCAGCAGCGCGGATGGTTGTCGACACGCTCGAGGAACATCTCGAAGGTCGTGCCGTCGAACAGGTCTTCGCCCGGATGCAGCTCAAAGGCGACGCTGCAGCCGGCGTCGTCGAAGGCGTCGAAGATCGGTCGCCAGCGCTTGGCGAGCTCGTCGAACGCAGCCTCGATCAGTCCCGGCGGCCGCTGCGGCCAGGGATAGAGATAGGGCCACGCGAGCGCGCCGGGAAAGCTCACGTTCGACGTGAGGCCGAGGTGCCTCGAGGCCTTCGCCGACCAGAGCATCTGCTGCACCGCCCACTTCTGCCGCGCCTTCGGATGACCCCGCACCGACTCGGGCGCGAACGCATCGAAGGCTTCGTCGTAGGCCGGATGCACCGCGACGAGCTGGCCCTGCAGATGGGTGCCGAGTTCGGTGATCTCGACGCCGTTGGCGCGTGCGACGCCGGCGATCTCATCGCAATACGTCTTCGACGACGCGGCCTTTTTCAGGTCGATCAGCCGCGTGTCCCACGACGGCAGCTGCACGCCCTTGAAGCCGTGCCCCGCAGCCCAGCGCGTGATCGCGTCCCACGAGTCGAAGGGCGCCACATCGGCGCCGAACTGCGCGAGATAGATGCCCGGACCCTTGATGTTGGTGGCCATGTCGTTGTCCCTTTCTTGTTCGCAATCACGTCAGAGATAGCTGTTGACGAGGTCCCCGAGCGGCTCCTGGCCGCCCGCCTTCACGCTCGCGGTGCCGATGTCGATGTCGAGGCTCAGCATGCGTGGCGTTCACGGCAGGTTGTCCTTCAGGAAGACGTCGATGCGGATCCGCTCCTGCGCCGCGACGACGCGCTCGCCGCCGAGCTGCGCCAGCGCGACGCGCACCGCGGAGCGGATCTCGTGGCCGGCGTCCTGGTTGATCACAGCGTCGGCGACGCCGTCGAGCAGCGACCTTCGCGTGTGCGCGGTGAGCTCGTGGCAGACCCATACGATCTCGCCGGCGCGGCCGCTCGCCTGCAGCGCGGCGTTGATGCCGCGATTGCCGGCGCCGATGCTGTAGAGCCCCGTGAGCTCGCGCTCGCGCTTCAGCAACCGGGCGACGTGGCGGCCGGTCTCGGCCGGATCGTCGTGGCCTTCCACGGGAGCGAGCAGCTTCAAGAACGGATGCTCGGCCGCGATCAGCTGCTGGAAGCCGAACAGGCGCTCGGCGTGGTCGCGCAAGGCATGGTCGCCGAGGACGATGCCGACGCGGCCGCCGCGCGCGCCGACGAAGCGGCCGAGCAGGCTGGCGGCGGTGCGGCCGGCGGCGACGTTGTCGATGCCGACGTAGTGCGAGCGGCGCGACGTCGGCACGTCCGAGACCAGCGTCACGACGACGCTGCCGGCGTCGGCGAGATCGTCGATCGCGGCGCGCACCTGCGGATGATCGAGCGCCATCACGACGACGGCGTCGTGGCGGCCGTGCAGCCCGGCGAGGCAGCGCGCCACGGCGTCGGGCGCGAAGACGTCGACCGTGACGATCGTCGCCAACGCGCGCTGCTCGGCGAGCCAGAGCTCGAGCTGGCGCACCTGTGCGGCGAGCAAGGCGACGAAGCTGTTGTCGACCGCCGGCAGGACGAAGCAGAGCGAGCGGTGGCGTGGCCGCGCGAGCCGGGCCGCGGCCGGATCGGGCCGGTAGTCGAGGCGCCGCGCGACCGCGCTGACGCGCTCGACGGTGCGCGCTTTCACGCCGGCCCGGCCGTGCATGACACGATCGACCGTCGCCGTGCTGACGCCGGCCTCGCGCGCGACATCGGCGAGGCGCGCCTGCGGAACGATCGACCGAGTGGATGCCACCCTGCGATCGTATTGATGTGAAATGAGGTACGCACATCGATTGTTGTCGAAAAGGTTCGGACTTACCCTGAGGACCGGGTTGAAACGCAGGAAGGTGTTCGACACCTCATTCAAGGGGCTCGATGCCCGTGGACGGCCCGTCACTTGCTTGAAACGGACAAGCGGTCCGCCATACTGCCGGCAGCAACTAGATTCCTGAAGGTGAAGCCCGATGAACGAAGCCATCGCCACTCGACTCGCTTCGATGGTTTCCAAGATTTCTCCGCGCATTCGCACGAATGTGGAGATCGTCCGGCACGCTCGGGAATACACGATCCCCGATCCGCCCGAGCAGCCCGACGAGAAGCTCAACATGCCGGCGACGAAGCTCGATACGCCGGGCATCGACTACCGGGAACCGGAGCAGCTCGAGCTGCTTCGTTCATGGCGCTCGCCAAAGCACCAGGCACTGTTCAAGCAGTTGCGCGAGGACCGGACGATCAACCGCTGGGCCTTCGGCTCCGACGTGGTGTCGAACACGTTCTGCAACACGCCGGATGCCGAGATCTATGCATCGATGATTCTCGACCGCCGGCCGAAGCGCGTGGTCGAGGTCGGCTCCGGGTTCAGCACGCTCGTCGCCAGACGCGCGGTCGAGTACGGGAATCTCGACACGCGCATCGTCGTCATCGATCCGTATCCACGCACCGACGTCCGCTCGGTCGTCGACGAGCTGAAGCTGTCGCGCGTCGAGCAGACCGGCCTGATCGAATTCGACTGGACGGCCGACGACCTGCTCTTCATCGATTCCAGCCATATCTGCAAGACGCGCGGCGACCTGCCGTACCTGTTCTGCCAGCTGTTGCCGTCGCTGCCGTCCGGCGTGCTCGTGCACGTGCACGACATCTTCCTTCCGTACGACTATCCGAATCTGTACGACGGCTGGTGGCATAGCGAGGAATACATGCTCGCTTGCACGCTCGCACATTCGACCCGCTACCGCGTCGTCATGTCGACGCACTGGTTGTCGCGAACGCACGGTGGCGACATGGAGAAGACGTTCGGCCCGTTCGCCGGGACTGCAGCGTCGTCGCCAGACCACTTCGGCTGTTCGTTCTGGATCGAGGTTCTGTAGGGCCGACTAAGGCTCCGCCGTCCCGCTCCACCCGGCCCGCGCCTGCCGCTCCGCCGCCTGCTCACGCTCGATCGCGAACAGCTCCTCGAGCTGCCGGCGGCCCTGCTTGGCAGCGGCGATGAGGCGCGCCTCATCCTGGCGGTGTGGCGCGATCTCGGCGAGCTGGGCGACGTTGTGACGCCGGAAGCGCAGCGCGAGGTTCCTCGCCTGGTGTGGCTGCCAGCCCATCTGCTCGAGGACGCTGCGTGCACTCATCAACGCCG
>Ga0209724_1004292_pt1 | contig 11275 bp, 8 predicted proteins | sample grotaG_FD_184143 | JGI IMG/M metagenome (GOLD analysis project Ga0209724, IMG submission 184143) | Glacier valley bacterial and archeal communities from Borup Fiord, Nunavut, Canada, to study Microbial Dark Matter (Phase II) -... | ecosystem: Environmental > Aquatic > Freshwater > Ice > Glacier ... | reverse complement strand
GCTGTAAATCGCAGCAAATAGCTGTCTGTTAAAGCAATTACTTCGAATGATTGTTGAAAAATCAAGAAAGACCTCCCATATTCCAACTGAAAATGGCTAACTCAGCCAATTCAGTATAAACCACAAACCCGTTGATAAGTACATAGCGATATTGCGCCGGGGCCAGGATGTAGTGCAACTGAGACTTCATGCTGGGTCGTGCCGACCACATGAAGTCCTGTTTATTATGTGTAGCCTTTCTTGTCATTTCGCTATAATCTTAAATGTCCCACCAAGTAAAAGTTCGTAGTTGTTTTCTGTTTTACAAAACGCTTTCCATTCTGTCGTTGAGCTGTCGTCAAGAAAAACAGATATTACTATGTCGTTTTCTGTTAATGGTGTTATTTCAAAGTCAACTGAGGTTTCAAGCTCTTTTAATTTACGGTCTATAATTTCAAATGCTGTTTCATTGTCGAGTTCAGAAACTGCTAAAACGTGATTTTTTCTCAATGGTTTAAAGTCAGGAAAGTCGCCAAACATTTTATGCGGTGTGTCCGACTTGTAAAGTGCCAATAATTCAGATTTTGTAATTCTGTTTATTGATTTTTGTTTGTCTAATTCCGGAACTAGTTTTTTAAATTTTTCAAAGTCAGTCTTAGTCAACCAAAATGAGCCTTTTTGTCTTAGCCAATATGGTGGAGCATATTCCGTTTGGTTTTGTTCTCCGTTAAGTTCTTCAAATGCTGGAATAAAGAAAACTAAATCGTCTGATTGTCTCAATGCAACCCAGTTTCCAGGCTCACAATGATAAATACCACAAGAACCACATAAAATTGTCTGAAAGATTTGGTCTTCATCAATTTCTCCGTCAAGTCCTTCAATGATATTAATAAAGTCCGTGTCGTCAACTTTCAATGCAGTATAAGTCGGCTTACCTTGTTCAGAAGAGGTAAAGTCAAACTGCTTTTTATATGTCTTGAAATTTGTCGATGTCCACATTTTATTTTCTCGGTTGTCAAGTCTTAAGGTTACACATAACGATTGTGAATACGCCACTGTGGCGTATATTTCTGACTTGGACGAAGGAGGCAATCGTTGTCAATTTCCGAAATAACAGTTTCAAAACAGATTGTCGTCTTCTTCATCCAGTGGTTGTTGTATTGCTGATTACATTTTTTTTCTTCAACAAATGTAATAATAATAAATTCAGTTAATCAACTTTGCTGTTATAACCAAGAATGCCAACGAAGCGCCAAACATTTGGCTAATTAATCCGCCGATTCAGTATAAACCACAAACCGTTGATAAGTACACCGATAGTATGAATGTGCCTTGGATGTAGTGTAACATGGCTTCATGTTGGGTCTCGTGCCTCGACCACACGAAGCCTTATTTATTGTGTGGCGTGTTTTCTTATTCAAAATCAATTTCTTTGTCATCATGATAAAAATACCAGTTTTTATCGAGAATTTTCCCTTCATCTTTCTTTTTAATCCAATAATCCATTTCATTTTTGTCGAGGGGGAAGTTGTCGGGATAGAAGATTAAGTAATCATTATGAGTGAAATATATTTCGATTAGACCTCCAATTCTAAGCTTTTGAACACTCAATATTCCATATTTTTCTTTTTTCTGTTCTAAATCTTTAAAATAGTCAATCGGTTTTTTTCTAACTTGTAAATCGGGAATAGTAAATTCTGCCTCAGTCTTAATAGTTACAATTATCTGTTGAGTATCAACTGGAATTTCGGAGTGGAAGTATTCTGAGCCTTTCAAAAAATATTTATTATCATTAATGCTCAGAATCCCCCTTTGGATGTTTATTAATGAGTCATTTATTATTGGGAATACTTTATTAAACTCTTTAAGTTCAATTATTAATAAATTACTTTCTTGCTCTTCGTGCCGATAAATTACTCTAAATAGGAAAGTGTCGTTTTTTGAATATTCATAGCCCATTCTATGACTATAAGAATATTTGTGTAGTTCGCTGTTTAAGTATTCGTGAGAGTATTCATTAACAAATTTAGTTGCTTTATTAATTCCCAAATTTTTGTCTGGTTTACTACATGAGGATAAAAATACTATTATCAAAAACACAAGGTATTTCATAGATTTCGGTTTTTTTTAACATGCCACACAACGATTGTGAATACGCCACTGTGGCGTATATTTCATCTTTGGATGCAATTCTCCAAAGATAAAAAATCTTCCAAAAAAAGATGAGCAACTTATTCACACTCCATTCTTTTACCTGAATCTATTTCCCCAATTGCGTCAATTATTCCTTGCTTTTGTTCTTCAGTTAAGATTTTCCAATCCTTCATATCCTTTAAATCGGAGACTGTCATAATTTGTGTTTTCCCAAAGTTACAAAAATAATTAATTGATACATAAAGCCCCGACAGATTCTGAAAACCTGTCAGGGCTAATATGAATTCGATTGGGTGAACTTATTTTTTCGTTACACTGCTAAATTTATCATCTTTCATCTTCGCCACATAGGCGATGACGCCAATTACCGCAAAGAGAATCAGTACTGCAAACGGGAACTTTAGTCCTTCGCCGCTTCCGTAAGAATGTAAGCCCGACAGGTAATAATTCACGCCGAGGTAGGTCATCAATACCGATAACAATCCGACAACCGATGCCAGGTTATAGGCAAACCAGCCGCGGAAACCTGGGATCATCCGCATATGGGAAATAAAACCATACACGAGGATGGTAACCAGCGACCAGGTCTCTTTTGCATCCCATCCCCAATAGCGTCCCCACGATTCGTTGGCCCATATCCCACCAAGGAAAGTACCAATTGTAAGAAAGTAGAGTCCAAGAATCATGGCTGCCTCACTGATCATCGTCATTTGTAAAACGGTTGCCTTGATTCTAATTTGGTTTGACGCATTTCTGAAAGACGACATTAAAAGGTTGATGATCCCAATAATCGCACTTACTCCCACAAATCCGTAACTTGCTGTGATGATTGCCACATGGATTGTCAGCCAGTACGATTTAAGTACCGGAACAAGATTGGTGATTTCGGGGTTGAGCCAGCTCATCTGGGCAACAAAAAGGGTGAGTCCCGACAAGATAGAGGCAGCGGCGAGCACCATAGGATTGCGACGTGCAAAAATCAAACCGGCCAGCATGACTGCCCACGCGATGTAAATCATCGACTCATATCCGTTGCTCCAAGGCATATGGCCCGATACGTATCCACGGACAATCAAACCGGCAGAGTGTGCGAGAAACCCTAAAAACAATCCAAGAACTGTATAATTGACCGCTTTTTTGCGTAAAGCCTTGCCAGTAAACAATGCGTGAAAGAAGAATCCAAGTAATACAAATCCAAGCAGGATATACCAGCCTGACAGATCCTTAAAGATATTGACGTGATTGTAAAGAATTTCGAGCTGTTGTTTTGTCTTCCCTGGAATCAGCGCCGATCCATACTGTTGCTGGTAAGATATTACTTTGGATATTGTTTGAAGACTCAAATCCTTATTTCCATTGCGCACCGCATCCAGAAAAAAGGTAAAAGCACCTGCCACAAGTACCGAATCGGGTCCAAAACTAGCCGGAACTTTACTTTCCGGAGCGTACCATGTGAGGTCTGCAGGATTCGGAGAGGGAAAAATCCTGAGCATATCGCCATGATAAACTTGGTAAACGACGTTGAGACGGTCATCCACTTTAATCACATCGTTATCGTAACCTTGACGCTCTGCCGGTTTCTTGCCGTAGGCGATTTGAACATCATTCGCCAATTTATAATTTCCCTGCTGATCGAAGAAATCGGCAAAAGAGGCTTTCCCGCTGGTACGGCCGAGCTTCTCCAGAATCTGGTCATCAGACACCGCAATCATCTGAACCTGCTGCCATTCCTGTGGATTTGCTGCCATTCCAAGTACAACCTGCTCGGGCACCTGTCCCTCCAGTGATTCGGAGCGTGATACTTTCATCACCACTTCGTAAGCCAGCGTGCTGAACGGTTTTATTCGCCCATCGTGACCCTGTATCCATACTTTTGCAAACTCGCTGGCAACAACAGGTGAAACGGGTTGAGGCGCCGCTGCACCTGCCGTAAAGGCGCTTAACAGAAAAATCACGACCAATGTCGTTCCCGCAGAGGCGCGTTTCATCAAATCGTAGAAGTGACTTTTCGGGTTAAATATCGATAAAAGAATTCCCAGGAACAATAAGAAATAACCGAGATAGGTAATTGTGGTACCGGCAAGATCCTTATTGACTGAAAGAATTGTCCCTTTTTCATCCTGATCGTAGGAGGATTGATAAAAACGATATCCCCTGTGTTTTAATACATTATTCATAAATATTTTATGGTCTTCGTTTAATCCCAGTTCCTTATCCGTTAGGGTAATATGACTTTCGTAAGACGAAGGACTATTCGAACCCGGGTACCTTTCAAGCACAAAATCGTTCAATTTCAGTGAGAAAGGCAAAACAGTTTCTTCGGGACCGATCCACATTTTGTAATTCACCCCTTCGATATTGCCCGAATATTTAGGTGTTTCATTTTGTGAAGAAGTCCAAAGTGTTACCAATTGTTGTTTTCCGCCTTCACTTAGCTGAACAATCAGTGCATTTTCGCCGGTTGGAGTTCCATTACCTGCAACAGCTGCAGCCTTTGCAGCCGGCAGGAATCGTTTTACGACGAGTGTCAGATTTGCTGTCCGGTAAATTACCTTTTCGGTACAAGCCATTAAAACGCCGGGAGGAATTACAAGCGCGTCTTTTCCCTGCATATCCATCACACTGATGGTATCCATGGAAACCATTTTCAATGAATCACCCGTGTTTACAAATCGGACAACTGCTTCTGCATTAAAACCCACGGTCGTTCCGTTAGGGGTGATCACCTGACCCGATCGCAGTAATTCGGTCTGCATAACACCATTCTGAGCAGAAACCAGTTCAAGCATTGGTTCGCCATTGGGATCAGCCTCGACGCTGCGTTGCGCATCAACAAAATAATTTACTGACTTTACCTCAATCTCTTTACTCCCGATTTTGATTTTACCTGACAACTGATCTCCCGGACCTGCCGTGAACTTTGCAGGTTTTGACAATTGTTGTTGGGCTCCCTGAAATTCAGCAGCCAGGTTGAATTTAGTTTCGGCAGAGACAATCACATTCGTGCTCTCGCCTTCGCGAATATGAACATTCCCTTCGCTTCCAAGATAGCGGGTTACGCCAGCTCCGATAATGACAAGAATAAAAGCAAGATGGAAAATACCCATCGTAAGCTTCTGGAACTTATACATTTTATAGATGATGAAGTTGGCAATCATATTTACCGTGAGTAGCAGCATGATCAGTTCGAGCCACCACGAGTTGTAAACCATCGCACGTGCCGCTTCTACGCCATAGGAATTTTCGACAAAAGTGGCGAAGCCCAGGGCAAAAGCAAAAAGAAGCAGCAGAAATCCGGCGGTTGATACTGAGAAAAGGAACTTGAAAAAATTCTTCATGTCGGATATATAATTAGAGTGCTAAAATAGGATAAAAAACGAAGGCAGGTGTTTGTTCACCAGCCTTTGCAAAAGTATTTTAATTTAAATAACGAAATGGGTGAATTAATATGTCATTGCTTCTAAATTTTAAGGAGCAAATTTTCATAATATCACCAATCTAATTTGCAGCTTTTCGATCTACTCCAACTTCCTTTTCAGTCCAGTTTTCTTCAATATACTTGATTGTCCTTTCCAATTCTATAAGAGCAAAATCAGTCCAAAGAATTCTCTAGCCATTTTTCATATAATTTTCTTGCAGTTGAATGTGGATTTAGTTTTCCCGATTCTGCATCTTCTAAACCTCGCTCAATGGATTGTTTTTCATCTTCAGAAATTGAATTCCACCAATCTTTGTTTTCACTTTTGCGCAATTCTATGATTTTTTCGATAATGGACGAGTCTTCCAGCGTTGAAAGCCATTGTATTAATTCCAATTTTTTATTTTGCATGTTCAATTCAAGATTCATAACTTAAAAGAATTAGTAGATCAAAAATACAAATATTACCATGAATATTCGCTGGCCTTCGATAACTATTTAATATCTATACAACGATATAGATGGATAATATGTTTTTGAATCAATGTTTCAATTCACAAACAAGTATTGCTTTTCTGAACAGCAAAATGCCCTTCCGAAGCGCATTTTAACTTCGAAAGGGCATTTTATCTATTTGATGCTCAATTCAGCTTCGCTAATGAACCGTTAGATTAAATTTCTTGCATTAGTTAACAGAAGCGGAATGCCCGAAGGTTCTTTTCCTCCGGCAGTCGCATAAAACGCCTGACCGCCGCCGCCGCCATTAACCGCTTTGGCAAGATCCCGAATAATTGCACCTGCATTCAAACCACGTTCCTTGACGAGATTTTCAGAAATCATCACATGAACATTGGCTTTGCCATCGATCTCGGCAGCAAGTACCAAAAACAGATTTTCGACTTCACCTTTGAGCTGGAAAGCAATATCCTTGATCATTGCGGCATTATCAACCGTTAACTGTTGTGCCAGGAAATTGATACCATTGACCGGTTCAACCTGGAGCAGCAATTCTTTCTTCATTTTGCCGGCGCTCTCCCTTTCGAAGGCTTCAACCTGCTTGGCAAGTGTATTATATTTGATAAATAATTCTTCCACTGCACCTTTCAGATCAGCCGGATTGTTGAAAATAGCGGCAACTTCCTTCAATGATTTTAAATGATTGCTGATATATTCGTCAGCTTTATCGGCGGTGATCGCCTCAATACGTCGAACTCCGGCTGATATGGATCCTTCGGAAAGGATTACAAACTGGCCGATTGTTCCCGTCGATTCTACATGGCATCCGCCACACAATTCCACCGATTCTCCAAATTTGATCACGCGAACCCGATCGCCGTATTTTTCTCCGAATAAAGCAATGGCGCCCATCTTTTCTGCTTCGGCAATTGGTACTTCGCGACGTTCATCGCGTTTATCGTTGGCACGGATCAACTCATTCACACGTATCTGAATCCGGGTAAGCTCCTCATCGGTAACTTTTTGAAAATGGTTGAAGTCAAAACGAAGTGAATCGGGCGATACCAGCGAACCTTTCTGTTCAATATGTGTTCCGAGTATTTCGCGCAAAGCGTGATCGAGCAAATGCGTTGCCGTGTGGTTATTCTCGGTAAGTCTGCGGTTCTTCAAATTAACAACTGCTGTGAAAACCGCTTCGGGACTTGCCGGAAGTTCCTTTGAAAGGTGAACAGTGAGGTTGTTTTCCTTGACGGTATCGAAGATTTCTGTCTTCTTACCATTTGCTTCAATTGTGCCTGAATCGCCAACCTGACCACCGGATTCGGCATAAAATGGGGTCGTATTGAAGACCAACTGGAAAAATTCCCCTTTCTTACCTTTCACTTTCCGGTAACGGTTAATCTTCACGTTCGTTTCAAGCGTATCATATCCGACAAATCCGTTACCTTCGGCTTGTTGCAATTCGATCCAGTCTCCTGTTTCGAGTTGGGTAGCGCTTCGTGAACGGTTTTTCTGGGCTTCCATGGCCAATTCAAACCCGGCACGATTTACCGTAAGTCCTTGTTCGCGCAAAATCAGTTCGGTAAGATCGAGTGGAAATCCGAATGTATCGTAAAGTTCGAAAGCTACATTGCCATCGACTTCCGTCCCTTTTTTCTTCTTTGTATCCTCTATAATGGTATCAAGCAACTTGATTCCTGTTTCAAGCGTGCGCAGGAAAGAGTCCTCCTCCTCGCGAATCACATTCACGACCAACTCCTGTTGTTTGATCAGTTCAGGGAATGCTCCACCCATATTATCAGTCAATACTTTAACCAACTGATGAATAAATGGCTTCCGGAATCCAAGGAAGGTGTAACCGTAACGTACGGCACGCCGCAAAATTCGACGAATGACGTAACCGGCTTTGTTATTCGATGGTAACTGACCATCTGTAATCGCAAATGAGATAGCACGCAAATGATCGGCAATCACACGCATGGCGATGTCCGATTTTTCATCGGTTCCATATCTTTTACCTGCAAGGTGGGCAATCTCTGTAATCACATTCTGAAACACGTCGGTGTCGTAATTCGATTGTTTTTCCTGAATCACCATGCACAAACGCTCAAAGCCCATTCCCGTATCAACATGTTTGGCGGGGAGTTCTTCGAGCTGGCCATTGGCTTTACGGTTGAATTGAATGAATACAAGGTTCCAGATTTCGATGACCTGCGGATGACCTTCGTTGACGAGGTCACGTCCGGCAATGATTGCCTTCTCGTCCTCATTCCGAATGTCGACATGAATTTCTGAACAAGGACCACATGGACCCGATTCTCCCATTTCCCAAAAATTGTCTTTTTTATTCCCTTTCAGGATGCGGTCTTCGGGAAGGTATTTGAACCATAAATCGTGCGCCTCGGTATCCATCGGTACACCATCTTTTTCATCACCTTCAAATATAGTTACATACAACTTATCTACAGGAATTTTATACACATCAACCAGCAATTCCCACGCCCAGTCGATCGCTTCTTTCTTAAAATAGTCGCCAAACGACCAGTTGCCCAACATCTCAAACATCGTGTGATGATAGGTGTCGTGACCCACTTCCTCAAGGTCGTTATGTTTTCCGGAAACACGCAGACATTTCTGTGAATCAGCAACACGGGGATGATTTGCAGGCGAATTGCCAAGAAAAATGTCTTTAAACTGGTTCATCCCGGCATTCGTAAACATCAGGGTCGGGTCATTTTTTACAACCATTGGTGCTGAAGTTACAATTGTATGCTCTTTGGAAGCAAAAAAATCAAGAAATGTTTGACGTATCTGTTTTGAATTCATATTAAATGATGTGTTAAAAAACCTTTAAAATCAATATTCCGTAAGAATTTTTGGAATCAAAAAAGAATTATTTTCATAGATTTGTATTCCTTCAAACGAAACTGATTTTTGTAAAACGTTGCAAAATTAGATTATTTCGCTAATTTTGGCCATAGAGAATCAAAATAAAAGAGATAAATAGATGGGTAAAACCAATTACAGATTCAATCCCGACACCCTCAGCTTTGACAAAATTGAACGAAACATCAAAACGCTTGTGCGTAAAATGCTCGGATATGTGTCAACTGGTCTGGCTTCTGGAGTGATCTTTTTCTTTATTTTCCTTCAGTTCTTTGATCCACCTCAAACAAAAAGACTGAAACGGCAAAATGAACAGTTGCTTTCACAATATAACCTGATGAATAAGGACTTCGAGAAAGTTACGAAGGTCCTCGAAGATATTCAGAATCGTGATGATAATATTTACAGGGTTATTTTTGAAGCAGAACCGATCCCCTCATCGGTGAGGATGGCCGGCTTTGGCGGCTCAAACAGGTATTCGAAACTTGAGGAAATGGATAATTCGGAGTTGATCATCAGCACTACCCGTAAACTTGACATCCTTTCCAAGCAGGTCTTTGTTCAGGCCAAATCGTACGACGAAGTGGCCAAGATGGCTTTAAACAAGGAGAAAATGATTGCGAGTATGCCATCAATAATGCCCGTATCGAACAATGACCTCAAGCAGACAGCATCAGGTTGGGGAATGCGGATTCATCCGATCTACAAAATTCCCCGTTTCCATTATGGAATGGATTTTACAGCTGCCACAGGAACCGACGTTTTTGCCACTGGAATTGGTGTGGTCAAGGAAGCATCGCGCGAAACAGGATATGGTAATAGAGTTGTCATCGACCACGGTTTTGGATACGAAACCTTTTATGCTCATTTAAGCAAAATTAGTGTTAAGGTTGGACAAAAGGTAAATAGGGGAGACGTTATCGGCTTCGTTGGAAGTACAGGGACATCAACAGCACCGCATCTTCATTACGAAGTAAGCAAAAATGGAGCAAAAGTAAATCCGCAAAATTATTATTTCCAGGATCTTACACCGCTTGAGTACGAGAAGATGATCGCTATTTCGTCAAATATGGGACAAAGTTTCGACTAAAAACCAAATACTGTGGCATTCAAGGAACCGAAATCAGAAAAGCATTACTATTCCATCGGCGAGGTCGCCGGGAAGTTTGGACTCGCCCCGTCGACATTACGTTTCTGGGAGAAAGAGTTTGATACGATCAAACCTTTTAAAAATAAAAAGGGAGACCGGTTTTATACCCAGGAAGATATTGACCATCTTTCGCTTATCAATCATCTGGTCAAGGAACGTGGGATGACTCTAAAAGGGGCTAAAACTAAAATTAAAGAGAACAAGACGGAGACCGAAAATACCTTCGAGATTGTTCAAAAGTTGCAGATGATCAAAAGTTACCTGCTCGAAATAAAAGACGAGTTGTGATCCGATCAGCTTCTCTGAATTCTACCGCATCATCCTTTCTAATTATATTACAATAACTTAATTCACCATGACCATCAGGGAGATCATCAGTTATCTTGAGTCTGTTGCCCCTCCTGCTTACCAGGAATCGTATGACAACGCAGGGCTCATCATCGGCGATCCGGAAACAACTATCACTTCAGCACTTATCACGCTTGACGTTACTGAGGCAGTTATAGACGAGGCTATAGAGTTTGGGTGCGAACTCATAATTTCGCATCACCCAATTGTTTTTAAAGGGATCAAACGGCTCAACGGAAATACCTTTGTAGAGAGGTGCGTGATCAAGGCAATCAAAAGCGACATCGCAATTTATGCAGCACACACCAACCTCGACAGTGTCATGGGTGGTGTAAATTCAAAGATCTGCGAGAAAATTGGATTAACAAACACGAGTATCCTTGTACCGGCAAAAGATCAGCTACTTAAACTGGTCACTTTTATTCCGGAAGACCACCTCGACAAAGTGCGAGAGGCTGTTTTTGCGGCAGGCGCTGGTGAGATTGGAAAATACGATAAATGTAGTTTCAGCACCGAAGGATCGGGAACCTTCAGAGGTGGTGACGAGGCCAATCCTTACGTTGGTGAAAAAGGAGAATTTCATTTTGAAAACGAAGCACGCTTCGAAACCATACTTCTAAAACATTCCAAAGGCGGGGTAATCAAGGCTTTATTAAAGGCGCATCCCTACGAAGAGGTCGCCTATGATCTTTATCCCCTCGAAAATACGTTACCTGAAGTTGGTGCAGGAATGATTGGCGAACTCCCCGGAGCTGAAAACGAAGTTGATTTTCTGTCGCGATTGCTCGATATTTTCGGTTGTAAAGCAATCAGACATACCTATTTATTGGGGAAACCGGTGAAGAAAGTAGCCGTTTGCGGTGGATCAGGTAGTTTCCTTTTAC
>Ga0209724_1004288_pt1 | contig 11278 bp, 12 predicted proteins | sample grotaG_FD_184143 | JGI IMG/M metagenome (GOLD analysis project Ga0209724, IMG submission 184143) | Glacier valley bacterial and archeal communities from Borup Fiord, Nunavut, Canada, to study Microbial Dark Matter (Phase II) -... | ecosystem: Environmental > Aquatic > Freshwater > Ice > Glacier ... | reverse complement strand
CATTTAACAGTGAAAGGTTCATTATAAATGTCTCAGCCTCTAAAGAATTTGCTGGGTAGATTTAAAAACGAAGAAGAGAGCGGTGAAGAAGTTTGCCTGATAAATATCGGGCCAAAGGAACGCCGTCATCGTATGATTTTCGGGATTGTTGGCTATGTTTTTAGTGGGATAATAGCCGCCGTATTGGTGGCAACTAGAGTTAATCGCTTATGGCGGATTACACTCTTTTTACCGTTCTTAATGGGTGGCTTCGGGGTTTTTCAAGCTACTGGGAAAACCTGAATTAACCTGGCTAGGCGCAGTTCGCGCAATCTAGATAATGGGGTCGAAAAGGTTGAGGATGTGGATTTTAATCGCCAGATCCAAAAACAGGCTCGCCGGGTAATAAATAAATCTGGCCTGACCGCCGGGGCCTTGACACTGGTTAGCCTGTTAATACCCTGAACGAAGTAGCAAAAAAGTAACAGCGAAAGTCTTTTTCCCCTTTCATTCACAGGGAAGGGGGTTAGAGGGTTAGGTCAACAAATTAAGAAAGGAAATAGGGATGGAGTTACAGAACAAAGGGGTTTTGGTGACGGGTGGGGCTTCGGGGCTGGGGGCGGCCTGTGTGCGTTTGTTTCACAGTGCTGGGGCGAAGGTGGTATTTGCCGACCTTAACACCGAAACTGGCACAGCCCTTGCAGCCGAACTTGGCGAGGGTGTGCAGTTTGTAAGGGCTAACGTGGTGGAGGAAGCCGAGGTAGATGCTGCCGTAAAAGCCGCCGTTGATAGTTTTGGCGGGTTACACGCTACTATAAACTGCGCCGGAATTGGCTCGGTAGATAAAGTTCTGGGTAAAGATGGGCCAAGCAGTCTGGTGGCTTTTAACCGGGTTATTCAGGTAAATCTAATCGGCACTTTTAATGTTATTCGGTTAGCGGCGGCGGCAATGGCGAAAAACGAACCTGGGGAAAGTGGCGAGCGGGGTGTAATTATCAATACCGCTTCGGTAGCGGCCTTTGACGGACAAATCGGGCAGGCCGCTTATTCAGCCTCTAAAGGTGGGATTGTCGGTATGACTCTGCCGATAGCCCGTGAGTTGGCCCGTCACGGCATTCGGGTAATGACGATTGCCCCCGGTATTTTTGATACACCTCTGCTGGCGGGTCTGCCCGAACCAGCCCGGATTTCGCTTGGACAGCAGGTGCCATTTCCCGCCCGCCTGGGTCGCCCCGCCGAATACGCCGCCCTAGCCAAACATATTATCGAGAACCAGATGCTCAACGGCGAAGTTATCCGGCTGGACGGTGGTATTCGGATGGCTCCAAGGTAATAAGGTATTGGCAGAAAACCTAACCCCCCAGCCCCCTTTCTATGAAGGAAGGGGGAATAACGCCTCTAACGTATAGCCCTTGATTATTCGCCAACTCAGGGTTTTCCAGTAATCGGGCGCGTCCCAACTGGCTTCTTCGCCAATCTTGAACTCGATTAACTGCACCAGATTGCCCGTTAAATTGGTTTTGGGGAAATTTTGGTAAAGTTTCTGACAATAAGCCTCAACCTGCGCCAAAACTCCCGGTTCGGTGGGCAGGTCGCGGAAGGCCAGGGTAATATGGGGGTGAAAGCCTGTTTCGGAGCGTTTATTTTGCCCGTATTCGCTTAATAAAGGCCATAATTCACGGCGAAAGGCGGTTTGTAGCTTCATCAAACCCGCCTTTTTTTCTAGCTGCAAGCGGATAAATCGGTCGGTTTCTAAACTGAACTCTAGGGAAAAAGCTTTGTGTTGGGGAATTATTTGGTCAAGGACGGAAATAAGTTCTTGCTCACCAACACCTTCACGAGGGTGAATAAAAGCCAGAAGGGTACAGTGTGGCATAAACTTACCCCCAGCCTCTACCCCAAAACTACTTTTGAGTAATAAATGGGCTAACCCCACCTGATGGGCCAATTCTGGCGGTGGAATAAAGTAAACCCCATAAGCCGCTTCCTCGGTCATAAATCCTCCAAATTCAAGAATTAAAGCAGGTTTGACTTGACATAATTCTTATCTGAAAATTTCTCACTAATAGCCGATACTTACTATTGCCAGGGATTATATATTATCCTAGCCAGGAGTAAATAATTATTATTTTTAAAAAACAGGTAGAACTTTGTCCGAACTACTACGTCAATATCTTAACAAAGAACAGCCCCAACAATCCTCCCGCAATCCCCTTCTGGTTGGTGCGCCCCAGCGAATAGAGCCTCCCTTGATAGATACGCAAAACCCCGATTGAGGTTATAATATTAAAATCAACCGATAAGAATCACCTATAACAGCCTGAATAAACAATAAAAGCGGGGAAAATTCGATGAAAAAAATATTGAGAAGTCAGCAGATTCGCCTGATTAACCGTCAGGGGGATGCCTTGCGTCTGGGGATGGGTTGGAGCGTGGACGACTTAGGGAAGCCTCAAATTCTGGTGGAAAGTACGATGGGGGATGCCCATCCGAGCGGGACGCACTTGGGCGGGTTAGTAGAGCAGGTTAAAATCGGGATTTACCAGAAGGGTGGCAAGCCCGCCGTTTTTACCGCCACCGATGTTTGTGATGGACAGGCGCAAGCCCACGAAGGTATGAGTTATAGTCTAGTCAGTCGGGATGTCATCGCGGCGATGGTGGAAATCCACGCCCTGGCGCATCCCCATGATGGGGTAGTAGCAATTTCGAGTTGTGACAAGGGGATTCCAGCCCACCTGATAGGTCTGGCGCGAGTGAATTTACCCAGCATCCACGTGCCGGGCGGGACACAACTAAACGCCCCCGATGGTCTTAGCAGCGAGCATATGTATCATATGGGCGACGAGATGGACAAGGGCCTGATTACCGAGGAGGAGTTGCTGGTAGCCCAGAAGAACGCCAGCCCGACCTGTGGGGCTTGCCAGTTTATGGGGACAGCCAGCACTAATCAGGTTATCAGCGAGGCGTTAGGGATGGCCTTGCCCGGTAGTGCCTTAATTCCGGCGGTGCTGACGGCCCAACAACGCATGGCTCACCAGAGCGGTCAACAACTAATGCGATTGGTGGAGCAGGGACTTACCCCCGACAAAATTCTAACCCGCAAAGCCTTTGAGAACGCCATGATGTTGCACGCGGCGGTGCGCGGCAGTACCAACTTGCTATTGCACTTGCCCGCGATTGCCCGCGAGGTGGGGGTGGAGGTGCGCCCCGAAGATTTTGACGAGATTGGCAAGCGCGTCCCGGTGCTGACCAACATCAAGACGGCTGGGCCTTATCCCGCCGAATATTTATGGTATGCGGGCGGCGTTCCGGCCTTGATGCTGGAGTTGCAGGAGTTTCTACATCTGGACGTTATGACCGTCACCGGGCAAACGTTAGGCGAAAACCTGGAAGAAATCAAAAAAAGCAGCTTCTTTATGGAGACCCGTGCCTTCCTCAAAAATCATGGGCTAAAGTGGCGCGATTTGATAAAAACCGTCGCCGAGCCAGTGGTGGCGGGTGGAAGTGTGGCGATATTACGGGGGAATCTGGCTCCTGGTGGAGCGGTCATCAAACATGCCGCCGCCGACCCCCGAATGCACCAACATACCGGGATTGCGATAGTGTTCGAGCGTGAGGAAGAAGCTATCAAGGGCCTATTGGGTAATCAGGTCAAGCCTGGTCATATTATGGTCATTCGCAACGAGGGGCCGCGCTCATCGGGTATGCCTGAAATGTATTTCTGCACCAGTATCGTCGCCAGTCGTCCCGAACTTGCCAACACTGTGGCGATTGTGACTGACGGACGTTTTAGCGGCGCGACTAAAGGCCCCTGCATTGGACATGTTACCCCCGAAGCCTTTGCGGGTGGCCCTATCGCCCTGGTTCAGACGGGGGATTTAATCAGGATTGATGTGCCTGCTCGTACCCTTAACGTGGTCGGCTTTGCGGGGCGCGAGGAAACCGCCGAGGAAGTTGAGCGAGTTTTAGCTGAACGCAGAGCCGCCTGGATACCCCCCGTCAATCCCCACAAAAAAGGGATTCTGGCAGCCTATAGCCGGATGGCAGTCGGGCCGATGGAGGGGGCCTATTTCGCCTGATAAAGTAAAAGTTGAAAGGTGAGTGACTTACTCGGTGTGGAAAACTTCTTTCATGATGGCCCACTCGCCGGGGGCACGACCCTCAAACGGTTGTTGCATTGGGGAGGTGACGGTCCACCACTCCTGGGTTTTGGGGTGAGCGGCCATTTTTGCCATATCCGCCGCGAAATCCTGACCCGAATATTCAAAATAAGCGAATAGCAGGTTCTCGTGGCGGAAGATTGAAAAGTTGTAGATATTACATTCGCTAATCATTGCCAATACTTCAGGCCAGACCTCGGCGTGAACGCGCTCATACGCTTCGATTTGGTCTGGTTTCACGCCGATAATCTGCCCGAAACGCTGCATTTGTTACCTTCGCTTTTTTGATAGATTAGCCACTATTTTCAGGACTTTCGCTTTGAAGCGGATGCTAAAGGGCGTTACCCGCTTCGGTTGCGGTTGGAACCTCAACCAGCTTGCCACTTTTCACATCATACAAAAAACCGTAAATCGGAATTTCGCCTGGGACGAGTGGGTGTTTGCGGATACGCTCCACGTCGCTGGTAACACTTTGGGCCTGGTCTTTTATGGTCAGCCAATCAATATAATCGCCCTGAGTTGAGCCCGGCCCTTCCCCACTATCGTGCCAGCCTTTTTCATCCACACTGGCAGTCTTGAGGCTGCTGGCTAGAAGATTTCGCATGATTTCGTCGCTAAAATATTCCATCCCGCAATCGGTGTGGTGGATAACAAACCACTCCTTAGTGCCAAGCAGCTTGTAAGAAATAATCAGCGAGCGTAAAGCATCGTCACTGGCCCGCCCCCCGGCATTACGAATGATATGAGCATCCCCTTCGCTTAGTCCGGCAAGTTTGGCGGGGTCTATTCTGGCATCCATACAGGTCAGGATGGCAAAGTGGCGGGCGGGTGGTAAAGCTAGTTGGCCTTTTTCGCCAAAGCCCTCGGCGTAGGCCGAATTTGCCGACAGCACTTCCTCTAAAATCTGACTCATATATTACTCCTCATTAATTAAATTTGCCAATTAGCGTCCAGACTCCTAATAACCCATGTCAAAACCGCGTGTAGGATCAGGCTCTGTCCTGCGATTATTATCGGATGACAAAGCAGCCTCCTACAGGCGTAGCTTACTATTTAATAGATGGGTAAGGGTTAAATCTGGCGAAGGTAATATAATTTAGTTTATCAAGATTGTCAAGAGTTAATTGGCGATTTAATTTGGAGATAAAAAAGCTATTTGCCCTAGCCCCTTCCCTAAATTTAGGGAAAGGGCCAGGATTCTAACTGTTAATCTGTACTACGGAACAGGAATACCCACGAAAGCTTCGTCTAGCTGGGCGGCAACCCGGAAGCCCGGTGTAGCCGTCAGCAAGCCTTCGGCAATAGCACTGTAGACCGCCCCACCCTTGAGGTTCAGGGTTGGGATAGTATAGGCAACGGTGCTAGTGCCCGCTACCCGCACTTCCAGGTTGTAACTACCTGCCGGAAGTTCAAGATAGCCACTGGCATCCTTAAAGCTAAGGTTAGGCACTAAAACCGGGCCACCATTTGCCACCGCAATGTCTACCGCCGGAGCATCTGGTGAGGCGTGAATTACCCGCAGACGAGCCTTGCCAGCAGCGGGGCGGGTATTGTCGTCCAGATAGACCCCCGCCGTGATATTAGCCAGCTTGCCCAGCGCAGCAATGGTGTAATCTTTGCCAGTGGCAACTGTAACATTGGCTTCAATCGCTGGTGTACCCTGACCGTTGGCAACGCTGGCGAAAATCTTGATGTTGTAAGTGCCAGTCGCCAGGTTCAGATAGTTGCTGATAGCGGTGAAAGGCACATTCGCTAACACTTTGCCACCATTGATGAAGACATCTACTGGCGGCGTGTCGGGCGACAGGTGGGCTACCCGCACCCGCGCATAAGTAGCATCGGTCAGCAAACGAGTTGCAAAAGCAGGAGTTCCCCCTACCAAACCTTGCGCCACGCCAGTGTAAACTGTGCCAGCCGCCAGGGTAACAGTTGGCAAAGTTACCAGCACCGTGTTAGTGCCCGCCCGCCGAATTTCCAGATTATAACTACCAACTGGCACTTCACGAGCGATTGTTACTTGCCCCAAAGTCAGGTTGCTGAACAGTACCGCCCCACCCTGGTTGGCAATATCTATCGCGCCCGCATCTGGAGAGGCATGCAGCAACTTGATTTTGGCACGGGTAACTTTAGGGGCACTGCGGTCATCTTCAAAGAAGCGGCCTTTGGGCGCGCCATTGACCGTTAATACGGCGAAAGTATAAGCTTTGCCGGAGGCCAGGGAAATGTTTTCGTTAACCGCCGGGGCCGAGGTAGCCGGGTTTGCCCCCGCGCCATAAACCTTAACGTTGTAACCACCGGGCGCAACCGTCAGGAAGTCGGTTACGGCCCCATAAGGCACGCTGGAAAGGGTCAGGCTGTTGTTAAGATAAACATCTACATTCCCAACAGTCGGGGCTAAATGAGCCACCCGCAGTTGAGAAGTAGTGGCGGCTTCGGCCTGGTTAGGGGCAAAAGCCATCGAAAACACACTAACTAGCAGCAGCATAGCGGCAAGCAGCATTAATCTGGCCTTGCCTACAACATGTGTTGCCAAGGTGTCTAACTCCTTCTTTACTTGTTATCTTCTGAACGGTTGTCGGTTAACAGTCGTCAGTTTCAGAAAAAGTTCAAGGCAAAAGTTACAAGTCGAATGTCGCAGGTCTAGAATCAAAAATTTATGCCTGATAACCAGCAACAAATAACTAATAACCAAAAACTTTTAACTTTTAACTTTCGACTTGTAACTTTTTGGACGTACCTCGGTTCACCCCATAGTAAACATTGATACAAACTTGAGCAGAGGGTAATCCGTTTCCGATATTTGCCACTCGGTTTGAGGGGCGCATCTAGTTAACGGATGAGGTTTGGTGTAGGCCAACCGAGAAGAATTAACAAAGCGTTGCGGCAAGGTGAATATTCTTAATTATTCAAAGCGGTCTGATAAAGCTCGAAATGGCGGTGGGCGACCTGCGCCTGGGTATAGTTAGCCTTTACTCGCGTAAGGCCACGCTGGGCTAAATTGGCCCGAAGGGTAGGGTTATCCAGAAGGTTTTGGAGATGAGCGGCAAGACTATGGCTGTCACCTTCGGGGAAAATCAGGCCAGCCTCGCCAATCACATAGGGGATTTCGCCACTGCTGCTACCAACAACAGGAGTTTCACAGGCCATCGCTTCAATCAGCACCCGCCCAAATTGCTCTTTCCAGTTGGGTTTGGTCAACGACGGCAGCACAAAAACATCCATCCCGCTCATATAGGCCGCGACCTGCTGGCTGGATACCGCCGGGATGAATTCAACTTTTGGGGTGATTCCAAGTCGTTTCGCCAGATTATCCAACTCAGCTTTAGCCTCGCCAGAGCCGATAAGCACTACCCTAAAATCCCCCTTGAGTGTGGCGGCGGCTTCCAGCAAAGTATTTAGCCCCTTTTCTGGTACAAGTCGTCCGGCATAGCCAATCGTAAACAGCTCGGGACGGGCAAAACCGGGCGGTGGATTAGTACGGCGGGTAACGTCCAGGTCAACCCCGAATTGCGGGCAAACCACCACTGGCCCACCAAAACCCCGGCGGCGCAAAATAGCCCGCGCCTCATCGTTTCCGGCGGTTGCGCCACTGGCATGCTTAAAATTATATTTTTCAAAATAGCTAAAGGGCGGAGGGAAATCACGGTAGAGATTGGCCCAATTGGAAAAAACTGCCTTAGCCCCATAGTGACGGGCCAGCCAGGTACCATGAGCAGTTGCAAAATTAAAAGATTCTTCGTCCAGGTGAACAATATCGGGGCGCAGTTGTTTAAGCCATTTGGCAAGGCTGGGAAAAAAATGCAGGTGAAAATTGCCATTTAGAGCCATCGGCTCGACAATCAAGCGATAGCCTTTGGTATAGAGTTTTTCAAGCTGGGTGCGCCCCACTCTCGGCTCTTTCCAGTAGGGCGGGACAATCAAGCTAAGTTCGGTCACTCCCGGTAGGGCTGCCAGTTCCTCTAACTTGCGTTGCCCCACCCCCAGCGCGGCTTTGGAAACCATCAAAACTTTCATTAAATGGCGGCTTGCAACACAGGGAGTTTTTGGGCTCTCCGTCGCCCAATTTCGCGCTGGACGGCTTGAGCATAAACTTCCACCACCTGTCGGGCTTTGGGCCGTAACATAAACCAGCCCAGTTTACCTAGCAGCCCGCCTAGTCCAACATGCACCTCAATCGTGACACGGGTGCGGTCTCGACCTAGCGGTAGAGTGTGAGTATAAGCCTGAGCAGTGAAATGACCCCCCAGCACATTATCTATAGCCCCTCCCGCAATATTAACCTCACAAGTCTTGGGGTTTATCAGGGTAACGTTGATATTACCCCGAAATATAAAGGTACAAGGCCCAATATGGACTTTTACCGCCCCGCTATAGTGATGTGGCTTGGTTTCCTTGACCTCCACCACTCCCGGCATAACTTTAATCGGGCTGGGAAAGTCGGACAGAAAGTTCCAGGCTTCCGAATGAGGACAATTCAAAATAAATTCTTCGCGTACTATCATAGAGATGGATTTTTACTCTCCATTTTTTTAAGCTGTCTGGCGGAAATCTTCGCCAGCGTTAAGGTGGAAGCTGTTCCCAGCGTTCGTACCAAACGTGGTACTTTTTTTGAACTTTGTCGCTGGAAAATAACTTCGGCCACCTCATCTGAATTTATCGCCACTATGGCATCTTTGACGATAGTGTTACGTTCCACAGTAACTTCTTGCAGGAAGTCGTGGAGCTCGGTACAAACTGGTTTGTGATAACCAATAACCAACCCGTGAGTAGCCCGCTTGATAATTTTGAGACGGGCATTTGGGATAGTTTGGGCTAAATAATAACTAAACTTTATCGGCGAAATTATATCGCGAGTGCCCCACATTACCAGCGTTGGTTTAGGGCCTAATTCCTTGACCTTTTCGCTCAGGTTATATTTCACGTGAGTCCGGGCATGGGCCAGCGACTCCAGTAACCCGGCCCTTAAGTAACTGCAAATTGCGTGCCAGATTAAATAGGGCCTTTCGAGTGAAGAATCACCGAAAACTCCCACAATCTCGCGAAACCAGCCTGTAACAGGATTACCACCCGCTGCCGCCAATAATGATAACGTATCAACCAGCTCCGGGTAGCGCAACTCAAGCTCTACCGCTATCTGCGCCCCAGCACTATGGCCTACCACATGGATGGGCTGGTTAATACCCATATAGTCCACCCACCACTTGAAAACCTCGGTCATTTGCTCAATGGTCATTACATAGGGTAGACGGGGGCTATAACCTGTGCCGGGCAGTTCTGGGGCATAGACCCGATAGCCCTTTTTCGCCAACTCCCGCATTAACGGCTCAAAATAATGGCACATGATAACCAGACCATGTATCAGTAATATTTTGGGGCCATCTTTGGGGCCAGCCGCTAGATAACGGATGGTGTAGTGTTCATTTACAACCCAATGTGTTTCTATTCGATTCGTACTATATAATTTTATTACACTTCTCCCAAAAAGTTGATTACAAGCTTGTTAAATTCCTGAGCCTGGTCGAACATCAAGTTATGCGTACCCTTATCCAGATAAACCAGGCGAACAGGGGCATTTTTTATATGTTCGAGAGTGCGGGGGCCTAGCATTGGCGGCAAAACCCCGTCCGACGAACCCCATAGCAGTAAGGTTGGGGTGGTCAGGCGTTTATAACTTTCTTCGGCGGTTTTATCGGAAATAATTGCCAACAGACTTTGACTGAAGGCCAGGGAATCGGTACGCATTGTACCCATTGCAATAGTGAGGGATTGGGATAGCGGTACATTAACTTTGGGCATATTTTTTAGCCAACCAAGCCGCTCTTTCAGGCTGACCCACAGACCGCTTGGAGCTGCCAGCACCAGTTTCTCGACCAGTTCGGGGTGCTGAGAAGCCAACCGCGCCGCAATCTGCCCGCCCATACTATGTCCCACTAGGTATACTTGTTTCAAATGTAGCAGTTCAAGCCAAGAGCGCACGAAATGGGTGGCTTTTTCAATGGTATATTTTCCAGAGAGCCGTTTGCTGCGCCCAAAGCCGGGTAAGTCCAGGGTATATGTGCGGTAGTGCTGACTAAAGCTTGGCACATTTTCCCGCCACCAATTGATACAGCCACCGATACCGTGAATTAATACCAGGGGCGGGGCTTGGAGTGGGCCACTGACTTGATAATGAATTTTTAAGCCGTCCACCTGACAGTAAATATCTTCAACCGGGTAAATTAGGCTGGTTTTGACGGGTTGGTTTACAGGTTTGTAATCTGTTGAGGTTTGTTCTTCGATTTTACGGCTCAACCTTACAACCCCTCCATTTCCCACCTGAGTTATAGACATTCAGAATATATCTCATATTACAATGCTATAGTTCTTGAGTCAAAAGCCTGACTCTCCAACTTTTCCCGAAAAGCTTCTGTGCTATAATAGCTGTGAAATTAGGAACAAAGCTATCAACTGCTCCAAATTATAGCGCAAAACTCAGGCTGCTCAGGTGAAAATTTGCGGCAGAAATCGTTGCATCGTTTAAATCAAGGGGCGGGTGCAGTTTCAGGCCCAACCGCGTAGGCTGTTAAATTCAGCGAGGAGTGAAACAGGAGGCGAAGCTTGTCGTTCTCAAGAGTTATAGGCTTGTTGTTGCTGTTGAGCCTGTTGTTAGTGGTACTAATCAGTATTGGGCTGTTGCTGGTGCAATGGGTGCGCTCGGAAAATGAAACCCCCACCCCTAAAAAGGCTAATATTATTCAATATGAGGCTTATCGCCCAGAATCCGGCCTGATACTAGCCACCGAGGCCGCTCTTGAAGCCGTTCGGCTGGGTAGTTCTGCTTACACCCAGTTTGAAGCCACTGGTTATAGCGCGGCGTTTGTAGCAACTCAGAGCGTTTTAGAGTTAGGATAGATGCGGATAGGGATTAATGGGCTGTTCTGGCCCCAGGAATTTACCGGGAGCGGTCAATACACCCGTCATCTCTGGCAAGCCCTTCACCAAATTGACGAGGGTGAGGATACCCCCGAATATTATTTATTGGGGTCGGGCCAGCCTTTTGCGGGTCTGTCGGAAGAACAGCAAATGCACCTGTCTCCGTCCCCTTTGGTGCAGCAACGCGGCGAGAAGTTACAAAAACTCTGGTGGGAACAAATGGGTGT
>Ga0209724_1004287_pt1 | contig 11281 bp, 6 predicted proteins | sample grotaG_FD_184143 | JGI IMG/M metagenome (GOLD analysis project Ga0209724, IMG submission 184143) | Glacier valley bacterial and archeal communities from Borup Fiord, Nunavut, Canada, to study Microbial Dark Matter (Phase II) -... | ecosystem: Environmental > Aquatic > Freshwater > Ice > Glacier ... | reverse complement strand
AGGGGGCAACTCGACGAATCGCACGTTAATAAATCCTTATTTCTAAGGGAATCGAGGTTCAAGAGAGTCTTAACCAACCGGGCTTCGACTTCACTCAGATCTCATTAGCTATCTAGTGGTTGAGTATCTAGTGGGTTGAGCGAAGTCGAAATCCACGAACAGCGCAGCGAAGGACTTTAGCCTTGATTTGTGAGCTGCTTTTCTAATCTGTGGTCTAATGAGGTCTGATTTGACCACGCCATGGGTGTGAGGAATGCTTGCTGGGTTGCTCAAAACAAAGACGTTAACCATTCGGCTGAGAGTTGGCATACGAATTCTGGTCGCAGTCGTGTGTCTAGTGAGTCTGATTTGGGTCGCTCACCCAGCCTTTTCTCAAGAAAGCGGTTCTCTCGACGAGTTAAAGCAACAGCAGCAGCAGATTGACCAACAGCGATCAGCGGTGCAAAAAGAGCGTGATCGGGTACAAAGATTAGAGAAATCGGCTCAGGGCAATCTCACAGGCATTCGCAAAACGATTCAGGTGACAGCCGCGCAGCTTCAGGCAAATGAGGCGAAACTGCAAAAAGCCACTCAGCGTCTTAAGAAGCTGCAAATCGCGCTAGACTCTGCTGATCGGACTTATCGCCAAAAACAATCAGCCACGGGTTCTCGACTGCGCTTTTTGCAGCGTCAGCAAAAAAGTCACGGCTGGGCAGTGCTGCTGCAAAGTCAGAGTCTGAATGATTTTCTCGATCGTCGCTATCAGCTTAGGCGGGTCTATAAAACCGATCGTAAAATTCTCATTGATCTAAAGTCAGAGGCTGATCGGCTCGATCGTCAACAAAATCAAGTTGAGCAGCAAAAAAATCAAATTGCGTTGATTACCCAAGAGCTTTTAGCGCAAAAATCAGAGTCTGAAGCTCAGGCAACCTATCAAAATCAGGTCGTCGATCGCTTAAAGACCGATCGCCGCGCTCTCGAAGCCGCCGAAGCTCAACTCGAAAAAGACTCTCAAGGCATCGGTTTGCTGATTCAAAAACGAGTTGCCCAAGAACGCGCCAAAAATGGCATCGTCGTCTTGGGCACGGGGCAAATGAGCTATCCCAGTGATGGCGAGATCACGAGTGGGTTTGGCTGGCGAATGCACCCGATTTTGGGCTATCAGCGCTTTCACTCTGGCGTAGATTTTGGTGCCGATTATGGCAGCACGATTCGAGCCGCCGATCGAGGGGTCGTGATCTTTGCCGGATGGTATGGCGGCTATGGCAATGCAGTCATCATCGATCATGGCAACAATATCACCACCCTCTATGGTCACACCAGCGGACTGTATGTTTCTGAAGGGCAAGCGATCGAGCGAGGGCAGCCGATCGCCGCAGTTGGCTCTACCGGACTCTCGACGGGACCTCATCTGCACTTTGAAGTCAGACAAAACGGCGAACCTGTCGATCCGATGGCATATTTCTAAAGTAGGGCAGAAAGCATAGGCAGATGACGGATTTAACCGATTCTGTAGAGACGTTCCGGTGGAACGTCTCACCGATGTTGCCATAGCGCACGATCGAGGGGCATCAATTTGATATTGCAGCAAGGGCACGCGAAATTCCTCTTTTAACTACACCTGTGAGGTTTGCAGCGCTTGAATGGTTGCTTGGAGCTGTTGAATCTTGGCGAGTGCCTCATTGAGCTGAGACTCGGCTGCTTTTGCCACGCGATGAAGTCGTTTGTTGCGCTCTAATCGGTTGACAATGCGCGTCACCAACTCAGGACCCACGATCGGTTTGCTAACAAAATCATCTGCACCGACCGTAAACACTTGGTTCACCACCTCGGCATCTTTATGAACCGTCAGAAACACGATCGGTAACTCGCTCCAGTGCGGATCATTGCGAATCACTTTACAGAGTTCGATGCCGTTGAGATAAGGCATCTCAACATCGAGCACCAATAGATCAGGAGACACGGCTTCTAGAGTTTGCCAAAATTGGCGAGGGTCCGCGATCGTGCTCACCTGCAACCCCCACGGCTGAAGCAAGGTTTGCAGCAGTGCCAGAATTTTGGGGTCATCGTCTACGAGCAAGATTTTGTCTGTTTGACTCGATCGCTGAATCTGAGTCGTAGGCAACGCTGACGCAAGTTCGGCATTCTCTAAAGGAGTCAGCGATTGAGAAACTTCTTGCCGCAGCCGTCTCACCCACTGTTGCAGATCTGGCTTTGCATCGATCGCATTTTTTCTCAGAGCCGTCTCAATATAAGCTGCTAACCGCGACCCTTCTGGAAGTCCAAACGTTCCCAATGAGCCAGCGAGGGAGTGAGCTTCTTGCTGCGCGGCTGCTAGCAACTCTGTATCGACACTGCCTTGAGACAATGCCTCGATCGCGGCTTCGATTACCGAAACCTGCTGGCTTACCTGTCCTTGAAAGTGCTGCCACACGGCTGCAATTTTGACTAACATCGTCGTCTGATCTGATTGAATAGGAGTCGATCGCTCCCTCGCTTCTTCTAAGGGCTTGAGTCGATATCCAATTCCATAAACCGTCTCAATAAAATCTGCTGCTCCTGCCGCTCTGAGCTTCTGCCGTAGTCCTTTAATATGAGTCCGAACGGCTTCTTCTCCGGGCATATCTTGATACGTCCACAGATGCTCTAAGATCATGCCGCAGCTAAACACCCGCCGACTGTTTCGCAAAAATAGCTCCAGCAGCCCATATTCTTTGGGGGTCAGCGCTAACAGTTTATTGGCATAGGTGACTTCGCAACTGCTGGGGTCAAGCCTTAAGTCATCCCACTCCAATATCGGCTGAGAGGCTTTGCTGCCCCGTCTTAACAGCGCTCGAATCCGGGCGACCAGTTCTTCTTCTTCAAAGGGTTTGACCACATAATCATCGGCACCTGCATCTAGCCCGATCGCTTTATCGTGACTGCTATCTCGCCGCGTCAAGAGCAAAATCGGCATTGAGTAGCCGTGCGATCGAATCTGCTGACACAGGCTAATCCCATCCAGTTTGGGCAAAATCACATCGAGCAGCACTAGATCATACTCAAAGGCTTCGATCAGATCCCACGCCGCCTGACCATCGGTGACGACTTCAACGGCATAGTTTTGGTTTGTGAGAACGCTCGTCAACGCATGGATCATCAACGCATCGTCTTCAACGATCAAAATTCGCATCGGCAGACAATCCTTCAAAACGGGGCATGACTAAAGCAACTATGCTGATCTTATGAGGCTAGTAAAAATAAGTTGAACATTTTGCACGTAAAAATCGTGTTAAATAAGGAGCTTAAGGCGTGTTTTAAACCTCTCTCGCGTCGATTCTGCCTCGCCCTGAACTGAAGTTCGGGCTAACTTAGGAAAGTCTGTTGAAACGGACTGAAGATCAGGCAATGACTCGCGTTTAGTCCGTTTTAACAGACTTTCCACTACTAGCCCGAACTTCAGTTCAGGGCGGGATAGCAACGAAGACCAGAGTTTTTAAACACTGCCTAGAATTTGGTGCGTTTTGAGATCGCTCAACATACCCAACCAATACCGCTGTTCTTCAATCCACAATCCTAAGAAAGCGCGTTGCTTTTGCAAGGCTGTCTTGATAAGTAAGCTTAAAGCGTCGCTACAAGAGCTTAAGCAAAGCTTATCCAACCTTGAACCGGAGCTACAGGCAATCGAGTCTGAGTTACCACGAACCAGACCTGAGCAGCAAAGATTTATACCTGAGTTGCTAAACCTTAAACGTTCCTTACAGATGAAACAACCTGAGTGACTCACGTTACGACCTGAAGCGCGATCGTTGATATCCGAGTAGCTCACGCGTTTAGGTGACTTGCAAAGAAAACAAGATTTGCTGCAACGGTTTTAAGCCAACCCTGGAAGATTTAGCCTTGACGATCGGCGGCTTGTTGCTCAGGAAGCTGTTCGGGTTTGACCGCGATCGTTTCTGTACGATTTCCACGATCGACAGTGACTTGCAGGGGCTTGCCGACGGTCGCTGCTTCGACCTGCTCTTGCACCTGTCGAGAAGTTTGAATCGCTACATTGTTAATGGATTGAATTACATCGCCTGGGCGTAACCCCGCACGCGCCGCTGGAGAATTCTCCGCAACCGACAGAACGATCACACCAGAGTCTCGATCGACTTTAAACCCAACACTGCTTTGATTGATCTGCGATCGTAGCTCTGGGCTTAACTCTCCCATCTGCACGCCGAGATAGGGATGATCGACTCGACCTTTGGTGGCAATCTGTTGCGAGATGCGTTTAACCGTGTTGATGGGGATAGCAAATCCTAATCCCTGCGCTCCTTGAATGATGGCGGTGTTGACTCCAATCACTTCGCCTGCCGAGTTGAGCAACGGTCCGCCAGAGTTGCCCGGATTGATCGCTGCGTCGGTTTGAATGAAGTTAATTCGCTCAGTCGGAACGCCGATGTCTGCGCTCGATCGTCCAGTAGCGCTGATGATGCCCTGAGTCACGGTGTTGTCGAGTCCGAGGGGGTTGCCGATGGCGATCGCGGCTTGACCGGGCAGCAGGGTATCGGAGTTTCCTAATCTTGCGGTGGGTAAGCCTGTAGCGTTAATTTTGACCACGGCGAGATCGGTGACGCGATCGGCTCCAACCACTTCGCCCCGAAGCCGCCGCCCATCCGTCAGCACAACGGTCACGCTGTCGGCTCCTTCGACGACGTGGGCATTGGTCACAATCTGTCCATCTGCGCTCATGATGAAGCCTGACCCAGTGCCGCGCTGCACTTGACGAGGAGCTTGGCGACCAAAAAGTCGCCCGATCGTCGGGTCTTGAATTTCTTGCTGCACCGTGCGAGTGGAGTCAATTCGCACAACGGCAGGTCCGGTTTGCTGGACGACTTGAGCGACATAATCAGGATTATCACCCGCTTTAATCGGAGCCGATTGAGTTGATGAGACCGGAGCCGCTTTGCTCACTAGGGTGTCTTGAGCCTGGTTGGTGTCTCTGAACGCAGAACATCCCACATTGCTCATCGTCAATAAGGTTAGATAAAACGCAGCAGGTCTAAGAATTCTTTTCACTGTCATTAACGGGTTTAGACTACGTGAGGGACTACTTTTCACAACGTTATATCTATGCGATCGAGCTAGTGTCTCTACTATAGACCTCCTGCACGAATCCTTTGCCCTCACCCTAGCCCTCTCCCTAAGGAGAGGGAGCAAGAGGTTCTAACTCCCTTCTCCCTAGGGAGAAGGGTTGGCGAGGGCTTCGTCCCACTTCGTGAGGAGGGCTGTCCAGATTCATGCAGGAGGTCTTATCAAAGATCTAACTCAAACAAACCTCCCTCTCGCGATCGAAGCTTCAGTGAGAGAATACGGTAGTCAAAACCCATGTATGGCTAAATCAGGAACTCCTTCAAATTTTGTCTAAAGTGTGCCAAATCCTCCTCCTCCGGGCGTTTCAATCACAAAGATATCTCCTGGTTGCATCGTGACTTCGGCTTTGCTGCCTAGAGGCTCGATCGCGCCATGTCGTTCTACCCAATTTTTGCCGACGAGTCCCGGTTCGCCGCCTTGCAGTCCAAAGGGGGGCACTCTGCGATGACCTGACAAAATTGCTGCCGTCATTGGTTCTCGAAATTGCAGCCGACGAATCACGCCACTGCCGCCAGAATGCAGCCCTTTGCCGCCACTGTTGGAACGGATTGCAAAGCTGTCTAGCAGCACTGGAAAGCGCCATTCTAAAACTTCGGGGTCGGTGAGACGAGAATTGGTCATGTGGGTTTGCACTGCATCGGTGCCGTTAAACGTGGCGCTGGCTCCTGACCCGCCGCAAATCGTTTCATAATACTGGTAGCGATCGTTTCCGAAGGTGAAATTATTCATCGTGCCTTGAGACGCTGCCATCACGCTCAAAGCTCCATACAGCGCATCGGTGACGGCTTGCGAAGTCTCGACGTTTCCGGCAACAACTGCCGCCGGATAGTGTGGGTTGAGCAGACATCCTTCAGGGACAATGATATCCAGGGGTTTGAGACAGCCTGCATTGAGGGGAATGTCATCGTCTACAAGAGTGCGAAACACGTAGAGAACGGCGGCTTTGCAAACGGCTAGAGGCGCGTTGAAATTGGTGGGCTGTTGCGGTGAAGTGCCTGTGAAGTCGATCGTGGCACGACGTGAAGCGCGATCGAGACGAACGCTGACACAAATCTCGCAGCCATCGTCCATCGGATAACTAAAGCTGCCATCGTGCAACGTCTCAATGACGCGCTGCACAGAGGTTTCTGCATTATCTTGCACATGCTGCATATACGCCTGAACGGTTTCTAAGCTGAAGTGAGCAGTCATTCTGCGAAGTTCTTTTACGCCTCGCTCGTTAGCGGCAATCTGCGCTTTTAAGTCTGCCAAATTTTGAGCGGGATTTCTAGCTGGATAAGCGTGATGAGTGAGTAATTCCAGGATCTCTTGCGATCGAAACTGTCCTTGAGCAACCAGTTTGAAGTGATTGATTAAGATGCCTTCTTGCTCGATCGACGTGCTGTTGGGCGGCATTGATCCGGGTGTCATGCCACCAATGTCGGCGTGGTGTCCGCGAGAGGCAACAAAGAATAGCGGTTTAGAATCATTGTCTTTCAGATTCTCTTCTGCGAATACTGGCGTAATCACAGTGATGTCTGGTAAATGAGTTCCTCCGTTATAGGGATTGTTTAATGCGTAGACATCGCCTGATTCCAGACGTGTGTCTTTTGCATTCATTAAACTAATCACGCTCTCACTCATCGATCCTAAATGCACTGGAATGTGAGGAGCATTGGCAACGAGTTGACCCTGTTGATCAAAGACCGCGCAAGAGAAGTCTAACCGTTCTTTGATGTTGACTGACGAACTTGTGTTTTGCAGCGTGAATCCCATTTGTTCGGCGATCGACATGAACAGATGATTGAAAATTTCTAACCAAACAGGATCGGGAGAAGCGAATTTTAGAGTTTGAAGTCTGGATTCTGGGTTGACGATTTCTGAACGGGTTAAGACTAAGTGATTGCGATCGCTGAGTTCTGCTTGCCAACTCGGTTCGATCACGGTTGTACTGGTTGGATCGATGATCAAAGCAGCACCCAAAATCCGATCGCCTGGAGTCAAGTCACTGCGCTGAAAAACGGGCGACTCGTGCCAACATCCCTGCGTGTAGATGGGGACAGTGGTGATCGCAGCAAGCGGAGTGAGGCGACGATCGGGCATGACGATTTCTGGCGGCGCGATCGTGGTGCCAATCACTTCGACCGAAACGACTTCAACCATCAGCGCTTTGGTGTCGTCGATAAAGCCATACCGTTGGCGATGCACCTGCTCAAACTGGGTCAGCATTGCATCTAGAGTGCCAAAATCTACAGTCAGGGCTGAGTCAGTTCCCCGATAGCGCAATCGGACTTGAGACACTGCTTGAATCTGAGAATCTGCAACATCCTGACGCTGCAATTCTGCAATGCCTTCAGCAGCAAGCTCGGTCAGAATTTGAGTCAGCTCTGGCAACGCCTCGTCGGTGAGAACGGCTTCGATCGCCCGATCGTGCAACACTCGCAAGTCCGCCAAGCCCATGCCATACGCCGATAAAACACCCGCATAGGGATGCAGAAAAATCTGTTTCATTCCCAGCGCGTCTGCGATTAAACAGGCGTGCTGTCCTCCTGCGCCCCCAAAACAGCAGAGCGTATAGTCTGTGACGTCATAGCCGCGCTGGACGGAGATCTTTTTAATCGCGCTTGCCATTTTCTCAACAGCGATCGCTAAAAATCCTTGAGCAACGGCTTCGGGCGATCGCTGATCTCCACTGACAACCTGAATATCCACCGCCAGGGCTGCAAATTTCTGCTGCACAATCTCAGCATCAAGCGGTAAATCGCCGTTCACCCCAAACACTTTTGGAAAGAAATCAGGCTGAAGCTTGCCGACCCGGACATTGCAATCGGTGACGGTCAACTCGCCCCCGTTGCGATAGCACGCCGGACCCGGACTTGCCCCTGCCGATCGAGGTCCGACTCGATAGCGTGAGCCGTCAAAGCTAATCAGAGAGCCGCCGCCCGCCGCAACCGTGTGAATCGCCATCATCGGCGCACGCATCCGCACCCCTGCAACTTCGGTCTCAAACGTGCGCTCATAGCTGCCGTCGTAGTGGGCAACATCAGTCGAGGTGCCCCCCATATCAAAGCTGATAATTTTGTCAAATCCTGCTTGTTTGCTGGTCTGTACGGCTCCAACAATGCCCCCAGCCGGACCCGATAAAATGCTGTCTTTGCCCTGAAAGAGATGAGCATCGGTCAATCCGCCGTTGGATTGCATGAATAGGAGTCGCGGAGAATTTTGAGTATGCGCGCTTAATTCTGCTGTGATTCGTTCAACATATCGCCGCAAAGTTGGAGACAAATAAGCATCAACAACGGTGGTGTCGCCTCGACTCACCAACTTCATTAAAGGGCTGACTTGATGAGACACAGAGATCTGAGTAAAGCCAATATTGCGCGCGATCGTCGCAATCGTCTGCTCATGATCGGGATATCGATAGCCGTGCATCAACACGATCGCACAGGCTCGAATTCCGCTCTCATAAGCCGACTTGAGAGACGTTATCCAGGGCGTTTCTTCGCTGATTGAAAGAGCAGTGAGAACTTCACCCTGAGCGCTATATCGCTCCTCAACTTCGATGACTTGCTCATAGAGCAGTTCGGGCAGCACAATTTGACGGGCAAAAATGTTGGGGCGATTTTGATAACCAATTCTCAGAGCGTCGCGAAACCCTTGCGTAATCAGCAGCACGCAGCGATCGCCTTTGCGTTCTAGCAGAGCATTCGTCGCCACTGTCGTCCCCATCTTGACGGCTGCAATCTGCTCAGACGGAATAGACTCTTCTGAATCGACTCCCAAAATCTCACGAATGCCCTGCAGCGCAGCATCTGAATAGCGATCGGGGTTTTCTGACAACAGCTTGTGAATCACCAACTCGCCGTCTGGAGTTTGTGCCACGATATCGGTAAACGTGCCGCCCCGATCGATCCAAAACTGCCAGCGCTGATCAGATGATTGGATTGGATTGGTCGTCATTTCTTGCGCTCACCTCCGATCGTCTACTGGAAGTTGACAATTCGCGCAAAGCTTTTTGCTTCAAGACTTGCGCCTCCGACCAACGCGCCATCAATCTCAGGTTGAGCCATAACCTCATCAACGTTGTCAGGCTTGACCGAGCCGCCATATTGAATCGGGACGTTTGGATTGCTCAACTTGCTGCGAATCAACCCGATAACTCGATTGGCTTCGGCTGGGGCGCAGGTGTCTCCGGTTCCGATCGCCCAAATCGGTTCATAGGCAATCACTAAATTCGTTTGATCAACATCCACCAAACCCTTTGCAAGTTGGCTGAAGATGTGAGACTCAATGTCTCCAGCATCTCGCTGCTGTTTGGTTTCACCGACGCACAAGATCGGAATCAGCCCCGCTTTTTGAGCCGCTTTCAGGCGCAGATTCACCGTCTCATCTGTTTCGCCAAAGTATTGTCTGCGCTCACTGTGACCGACGACCACATAGCGCACCCCCACTTCTGTCAGCATCGGGGCAGCAATCTCACCCGTGTATGCCCCTTCCGTTTCCCAGTGGACATTTTGAGCGCCAATTTGAATGCGGCTCCCGTGCAAGGTTTTAGACAAACTATCTAAATCAGTAAACGGGACACACAGAACAATCTCTCGATCGTCGGGTGTGTTGTCTAACTCAGACTTAAAACCCTGCAAAAACTTCAGGGCTTCTGCCTGAGTTTTATACATTTTCCAGTTGCCAGCAATAACAATTTTTCGCACGGGTACTCAGCTAAAACGTAGATGAATTGCATCCTTCAGTCTACGGCTTTGGGGGATCAATTTTGCAATCGGAAAGATATAGACCTCCTGCAAAAGTCCCTGCCCTCACCCTAAATTCCTCTCCCCAGGGAGATGGACTTTGAATCTAGCTCCCTTCTCCTCAAGGAGAAGGGTTGGGGATAAGGGCAGGGACTCTTGCAAGAAGTTTAATGAATTAGAGTTAACATCATTTATGCCTAGTCAGTCGTCATCGCAATCTGTACCGCTTGCTGTCTCACCTCTTCATAAATCGGCTTGAGATACTCAATGGCAGCGTTGGCGTTCGCTTGATTAGCCGGATCAGGTTTTAAAGGAATCGCCCCCAACAGGTCTAAAACCGTCTCACTGCTGGGCGGCGGGACGATCACAATTAAAGTCGGCTCAAGCTGTTCGGCATAGTGCCAGAAACGATCGAGCTTAAGTGAGGTCGCCGCCCGGACAGTTTCAACGGGTTCCGCATGAATCGCACCCCCGGCACTTCGCATCTGTCGCAGCGCTTCGATAATCTGCTCTTTGGTGCGACCGCGCAGTTGAAATAAGACAAACGGATCTTCGCTGAAGCGATCGCCCAGCAGATAATAAACCGCTCCAATATGCTTACAAGGATTTGCCGGATCGGGGCAAGAACACTGGCTATGAATGTCAAACTTGTTAAACGGAAACAGGCTCAATCCGCTTGCTGTAAAGACTTCCTCAATGTTTTGCGGCATTTCTCCAGCCAGCAGTTTAGCCGAGAAAATCGCCCGTTCTGCCATTGACTCAACCACATAGCTCCATTGCTCATCGCTAAACGGGTCGAGCGACAGCGACACTTGATAAGGCTCAGGAGCGGTTCCCTGAACGTCGGCAGAGACTCTAGCGCCTTGAAAATCAATCGCCAAAACGTTCCCTTCTCTGGCATAGGTGCGGGCACGCGCCAAGCGTCGAGTCCAGCCAAATGACTCTAAGACATCAATCCAGCGTTGCGCCCACCATTCACGACTGGGTTGAGAATAGGCATCTGTCATGGGCAATCTAGGGGAGTGGATGCCTCAAATTATAGAAGATAAGGCGCGATCGAGATTCTGTATGAAAATGGACCTCCTGCACAAGTACTTCGCCCTCACCCTAGCCCTCTCCCCAAGGAGAGGGAACAAGAGGTTCTAGCTCCCTTCTCCCCAGGGAGAAGGGTTGGCGAGGGCTTGCCCCACTTCGTGAGGAGGGCTGTCCAGATTCATGCAGGATGTCTAATGGACTTTAATCTACTAAGACAATTGAGAATAGAATACCTCTGCACTTAGGCAGATGTTGAGTCTGACTGGAGCTAGAGGTCAACGATATAAAAATGTGAACTGTGCTCAGAAGACTTCCTATAGACTTCTCTCTAGACAGATAGGACCTCTTAAATAAATCCCGTAAAATCCTTTAGATATAGGGAAACAGGAAATCGACTCCTTCCGTCAAGGGCAGCCATTAGG
>Ga0209724_1004283_pt1 | contig 11289 bp, 9 predicted proteins | sample grotaG_FD_184143 | JGI IMG/M metagenome (GOLD analysis project Ga0209724, IMG submission 184143) | Glacier valley bacterial and archeal communities from Borup Fiord, Nunavut, Canada, to study Microbial Dark Matter (Phase II) -... | ecosystem: Environmental > Aquatic > Freshwater > Ice > Glacier ... | reverse complement strand
CCACTTTACGTTTTTTGTTGATTTTTTCTTTTGGAATGACCGCTTCGCATTGTGGGTATTCCTCCGGGGTAAAGAGCAGATCGCCCTCGTTGTCTAACACTTTACCTCGAATGTTGTCACCAACTTGCGGACCTCTTGTAGCCAATTGTTGACGGCTAGATTTTGGCGGCTTGTATTCAGCCTGTTGTGCTTGAGGATGCGCAGTCCCAAGCTTGGAGTCGCTTGGATTAGCGCTTTTGAATACTTCGGATGGGTATGGCAATACCAGTCGTTCTTTGTATTGATTTGGCTCTATCGTCATGTACTTGAATGTATCACCTCGCGGCTCGTGCAGTTCGAGCATTGTAAACACCTCGCGAATGCGCGGTTGGTCGCGAAATGTGCCGCTTTGCGGTAAGGCATCGCTTATATAAGCTTCAAAAGCTTCAATAAAAGGCTCTACCGAAGCCTGATTCTCGGCTTCATACCATTGTTGAGGCTCAAGCAGTGTAAGATACCGCTCCAATCGATTACTGAGCAACAATGTCACAGGGTGACAGTGTATTACACCCATTCCATAGGGCTTACCCATACCCATCTGATGGCGATGACGCTCATTACCAGGAAGCATGAGTGCCCAAGCTAGGGCGCCTAGTTCTTCCGCCGACAAATTCTCAAAGTGGACTTGAAATGTAAATGCAATGCCGGGTTTCACCGGGCAAATACGGGTATGTTGTGTATCTGTGCCATTGATTATATTTCGCAGCGTTGTTTGTTGATCGGATTCGGCAATGTCTTCTAGCCTGATATTATTTTGTCGCCAGTAAAGTTTATGACCACGAATTTGAACATTTTCACTGCCAAAATGGTTCAAGTCACGCTTTTCAGTGTGTTTACCAAATGGCTGTCTAATATAGTGCTGAAATGTGGTAGGCTTCGGCGTGCCAAGTATTTTAGGCGCGATCTCTTCCATGAAAAAATCTGATTGATCATTTGATACAACGGCGTCTGTAACAAAAACACGGCCAGCAACAGGTTTTCGGCCAGTTTTAGCCGCATCGCGTGAAACCCATCCAAAAAGGTTTTCGGCTATATCGAGAGATAATTGGCTCACCGGAATGAAACTCGTAATTCGTTTGCTGTGTGGCAAACGAAACATCATACTTGGACCAAAAAATACAAGCTTTTCATCACTATCAACCAAATAGAAAAGGGCACTACCACTTTGTAAACGGCGAGCGTTAATACCCCGTTTCAGATCACGATCTTCCGCATAAATGTCCCAAATCACTTTATCAATTTCAATTAAGTTAGCATGTGGATCCGGTTCAAAAATGGCTTGATGCCATTTGCGATTATTCATTTGCCCGGAGACGACAAGAGTTGCAGCCTCATAGCCCGGCCCAGGTGCTAATTTTATTCCTGTGGAAATTGGCAAATCGATGTATACATCTTTGTTAAGGTTTGATGTTTTATGATGAGTGCGTGATTTAACTGGCCGTACCCACACCTTTTGCGTAGTTTGATTTTGAAGGCGAATATGTTGACCTTGAATATCTTGTATCGACACAAAAACAAAGTACTCATTGTCAATTTGTTTAGCAGGTTGAATCGAGTATCCGAAGTTGGTTTTTCTGAGGTAACCCGCTCGCAACTGTGGCGCTGGATAGTCGAATTGCGATAATCGTCCAGCGCCTTTATCTGTCCCGAGCATTTGCTCTCGGTAGCTTCGCCCATAGGACGTAGTATCGCCTACAGCCCGATAAAGCAGTTGTTTATCACTAACTGGCTGTATCTTGCTAAAGGTGATCATTTCTATCAAGCTACGCAGCATTCCCCGTAAACTGCTGCCGGGGATAATTGGCCTGCACTCCGAAAGTTGGAAAAAGTCCGGTTTAGTTTCTAATGGATGTCTCTTTTTATTTTCTGACGTCTGTCGGTTGCTCATGGAAACCGATTTTTCATGCTCAATTAGAATTTCCACTTCATCAGGTGTCAACATGCCGCGCACAAACAGCGGTGTTTCAGTCGTTAGCGTGACCTCGAAACGACCCGTAAAGCGTGACGTGTCGTATCGATCATGGCTTGGTAGTGGCGTTTGAGCTGCTACAACGGTTTCTGGCAAGGGAATAAAGTTGTAGGGCGCATGTGCGTCACGGCGTGGCTCAGCTTCTGCCATTGTTCAGTTCCTTTTCAAATAGATTTACTAAACGACTATATGCAATGCGCGTTAGCCCGTTGGCGTCGGAGTGCAGATAATGCCGAACGGTCAAACGCAAAGGTCTTTCACCATTTTTCCGCTGTTTGACGGGAATGGGTACGATGTGCTGCAAGCCTTCAGCGCCGTCCGCCATACGCGTAAACGTTTGGTCAAGCGCGTCAGGATGAGTACCCCACAAAATCTGGTCTTCATCGAAATAATCGATGGGTTGCTTATCAGGTTGATCATCGGTAATGGATCGCAATCGGAATTCACCGTTTCCAATCCGCCATAGGTACAGCTCGCAGTTAGTGTTGAAAAGACGCATCGTTTGTAACGTTTCGCGCCGAAACTGTACGGTACTCTGCGATGGCCACAAATATTGTCCGTTTTGAACCAAACCCCATAGGATACCGTCATCAGCATGAACTAATGCACCTCCACTGAAAGTCTGCGGTGCTTGCTCGAAAAGTGCGTGTATGTTTTCCGTGATCATCTCACACAAGCTCTCGGTAGTTTGAATACGGCGTGTATTCTGCTTCATTGCGACTCATCCCTGGGTTGTTGAATAAGTGCGCTGACGAAATCGTTCAGGCTGCCGTCCGTTTCTGTAATTTGTAGCTGATCTTCCTGTTGGCGGAGTTCCCAACTTCGTTTACCATGAGTGAGCGTCGCCAAAATACCACGCAGCCGTCCACGACCGACGCTGCTTTCACCGCCTAACGGCAAATCGCCGGTCCATAAATCTTTCAGTACCAGCAGCAGCAAGCCAATTTCATGATCTTGTGGGTTACGCAAGGTCAACCGTAACGTGATTTCACCACCGAAATGTGGTTGCTCATCGAACAACGCTGTATCGAGTGCACCCCCGGTAAAGCGGTCGATACTCACCCGGTTTTGCACCCATCGTGCGATTTCACCACCCGCGATAGCGTGTTCTTCAATCGTAACACGACTGGCTGTGTAAGCGGTCGGCTTGTTCTCTGAAACTGCATAGTCTGGATCGCCGCCAAATGCCCCGAACATTGAGTCGATCAATTTTGTTTGCGCACCTACAATGTTCAGCGTATGGGCGATTTTCAACGCGCGGGCGCGAATTGCTCCGGCTAAACTGGTGCCGCTGACAACAGGTTGATTATTCGACCGCAAATGTTCCGTATCTGCGCTGTCACTTACTGAACGGATCAGAATTGAGGATGTGAGCGCAAACCGTCCGGTCAGAGTAAACACGTCCCGTGCGTCACACATTTCTTGCTGAGTATGAAGTGCGGCAACGATATTGTCGAATGGGGGATGTTGCGAGCGGTCGCCGGTGTACATAAGCCATTCACGCAAGCCATTCCGCGCCGTTAAATCAAATTCCTGAACGCGCCAATTACCGGCTTGTACACGACCATAGCCGCGCCGTTTACGTGCACCCAGCGTAATGGGCACCTTCGAGTCGTTGAAGCCGTCCAGAGCTTCCGCAAGCAGCGCACGCATGGCAATGGAATCGTCATCTTTGCAAATAATCAACTCGAAGCGCAGCCGAAACACCGCACCTGCCGACCAAACTGCAAAGGCGTATAGCCCGCCTTGATCGCCGCTCGCTGCTGTGCGCGATACTGCGTTGATCTTGACGCCATCACGCAGTTCAACGGCTGCGTTCTCACTGTACGCATCATCAACGATGAGCGCACTTTGCAAGCCGTTATCATCTTGCCGAACGCCGCCAAATAATTTTGCGACCACCAGATCGGGTGTCTGTAAATCTTGTGCAGTGCCGTAATTGTGACGTCTCGTCCATACATAGCTGCGCAGTGCGCCTGCTATCGATGCACCGCTCAGCATCGGCTGTGGTTTGTGGTTAGCGCTCATACTTTGATCGATGATAAGCGGTACAACTGACCCGGCCTCGTCGCCACTGCCGAAATGGGCAGGCGTCAGCAATTGTAAATCGCCTTCGATCACAATACGCCGCGTAATTTGTCGTGAATTTTCGTCGTGCCACAGTGCATGACTCATGGTGCCCTTTCATTGAAATGTGGGTCGGTACGCGCAAGTTTCGCAGCCTGGGCCAGAGTCGCATCGATCAGTCGCAAATCGGTGTACGCATCGCCTGAATTTTGGTTTTGCAGCCAGGTTGTCAAAGACAGCCAAACCGTAGAAGATCGATCTCTAACCCGTGCATCGTCGTAATGCTTCTTTGCTTTGCGTTCGCCGATTTCAGCAAAAAAATCGGCGATGCATTTGGTACTTGGCTCGACTCGCAGCAATTCCCTGACGACTCGTTGACGAAGCCGATTCAATTGACTCGTTGGTGGCAGCTTGGCAAATATCAAATTGTTCGCTGCCGCAAGTTGCTGCCGATCAATTGAAGCACGGTCGATACGTTGTTGCATAAACGACCATACACGAGCCACTTGTGGGTCGGACGTCGCATTAGCCAGCAATTGCTGTGCTCCGTTTGTACTTGACTTGCTTTGCCCACTTGACCGCGCATCTGGTTTGATCAATTTCAACGTCAAATGACGCTGCCAATTAATGGCAAGCCGTCCAAACCCTTCAGCTCGCCGTTCTCCTAAACCGTTTTGTGCCAAATCGTGAAACTGCGTGTTTGTCATAGTGATGGGTAGCACAAGTTCAAACACGCTGCCCATTTTAAGCATTAGCATTTGCGGCAAGGGCAATCCCCAGGTTCGGTTAAAACCGCCAACGAGTCCATCGCTTTTGAACACACGGCCAGGGGTAATGCCACTTACATCGAGTGCAGCTTCAAGCGCAGCAATAAACGTGCCGGTACTAGTTGACGCCTGTCCGTGTTCGTTGTACACAATGGTGTCGCTGACCAAGGTTACTGTGATGTTACGCGCAGTGAACGGTGCAGTGGCTGCTTCAATCCACTGATTGTGTAACTGTACATTCGTAAATTGCGCCCGCCCGTACCCCGCACTGCGCGCCCCCCCTAGAATAACGAACGGCTGCATAACGAGCAGCTCTTGGAGTAACTTGACGTCATCATCAGCACAGATAATCGCGGCACTAAATGTTTGCCGTGCCGCAAGTGCATCGTAGCGGTACACTGTTCCGCTATCTGCGCCAAGCGCTCGGCCTGCTTTGCGATCACGCTGTGTATGCACATTGAGCGTGTGCTGCGGTTTGTTGATAGTCACATTGCCATTATTTTCAATAACACAGAAACGATCGCTTTGAGGTTTTGTTTTGGGTTCAGGCTTTGCGCTTTTATCCTCAGTATCTTCAGTATCGCGGGGTTGCGCCTCAAGTGCCCTATCATTGACCACGCTTTCTGTGTTTTTTGATGGATATTTTTCGGATTGCCAAGAGCGCGGGGTTGGCAGTGACCGACTATTTTGTATGACTAAATAACCATTCAAAAAGCGAGTTTTGCCGTCGAAGAACAGGCGCCGACCCTCGGAAGTACCTGCTAGATCGTTATGTGCCTCGCTACCGTCCGGCTTGCTTTGTAGATACAACCCGATGATTGCACCGCGCAGCACACTTCCAGGCAGATAATCGTGCGCCACGGCACTGTTTGGGTCTCCGTTTAACGAAGTGACAAGGGTTGGTTCCTGAAGCTCAACGTAGTAAGTTAACGTTTTCACAATATTGGTTCCACCTTAGTCGCAAAAAATTCCAGCCACTCGTCCATATTGAATACAGCCGCATCTGGAGGGGATGCAGTGATAGCCACTTTAAGCCGTCCGCGTCCCCGGTTACGTCCAGAGCCACCACGCCGTACTGCCGCCGCACATGCACACAACAAAGCAATGTGCTCATTGGTTGGCAATCTCGTAAACCTTAACGGAGCGCTGAATACTAAGCCACGCAGAGCAACCCGGGCTGACCGCAATGAGCCGCTGGCGGGTACACCGGTAGCTTCGTCTACAGCCGTTTGCCGCCGAATGGTCGTCAATGACTCTAAAATTTGCGCCGATGTGTACCTGCCCGCCGCAACTGCCGCTTGCAACTCCTCGTGCAATTCGGCCTGTCCTACCCGCAAATGGCCTTGAACTTCTGCACTGCTGCCGGGTGTACCAAACAGCCATTGTGCGACCGCGTGCCATGTTTGATCATTTGGTGCGAGACTGAAGAGGATATTCGCACATTCTTCGACCAGTAGTCCCTTAAGTGTGCGGCCTCGAATAATCGGCAGTCCAGTCATGGTATCGTGTTCGATTTCATCATCGACCAAGCCTGCAACGCCGTCACCACGTCCAAACGTCGTATCGCTCAGTAATTCAACGGTCAGTTTGCGTTCGGGTATCACGATGTTTGCTCCAACACGATATGGATATCAGCGAGTTCAAGCGCATCGAAATAGCCGCAACGCTTATCGTGCCATCCTGTTTCATTGAATCCAGGCAAAGGCGGCAAATCGCTTGTTTGTTCGTAAACCAGCCTGAACTGTTTGACGGCTTCTGGTCCAGCTCGAAGTGCATCACGCAACATTTTGGCTTTGTTGCGCATTCCGCTCCACTTCGTTTGAAATTCGCGTGTCACCGAGTTGATGTCTTCCCAATTTCTGCCTGATCCACCCGACTCGTGTTTATGCAAGCTGATTGGCCGAAGGCTCAAGTTGCCCTCGGAAACGTAATATTCACGTTTGCGCATATTTTCAAGTTCATCGTATAGACCACCTGTTGTGAAATACCAGTCAAGCGCACTACCGCTGATCGCTTGTTTGTGACGATATTCTTTCGCTTCACCACATAGTTCTTCGGCCAAATCGTATGCGCGCGCGAATGGATAGTGCGATTTGACAATCGCGACTCCTGCACATGCAGTCAGTTTACGGTTTGCTTTGCGCGCCTCGGTCTCAAAGGCGTTAAGATAGGCGACAGCTAGCGATAGCCCAATACGTCCATCACACACAAATGTCGTATCATCACCGCCAAACACCAGCGGACGGATCGGTAAGATGAGTTGGCGTGCATTGGTATCCCAGTCAAATTCAAGATCGGCGATGTTGCCGACACCAGGAATACACTTGTTTTCAACACTTTTTGTAATGATCAAGTCAAGTGCAGCGCGCATCGCTTCAGTTGCGATGTGCTTCACATCCTGCGAAAATGCGCGCATTTGGTTGATGTAATCGCGGTTCGCAGGATTGTTGATGCCAATCTGTCGGATCAATTCACCCATGCCGTTGCCGTCGATGTGGACAACCGCGATATAACTTTGTTCCCCTTTCGTGCGCCCCAGTTGATCGAGATCGAGCGGAAAGCTGTATGATTTATTCTTCAACAAAGCAGCATTAAGCCATTTGACCGTTTCATCTGCTGCATCCCATTTGGCGGCCACTTCCGCCGACACATAACGCAAAATGTCAAAATCTTTGCCCTGTTCATGCCGAGTAGTTACGGCGGGTAACGCAGTCGATTGACACATGACCGTCACACCAAGCCCACCCAATGGAGCACTGGTAGGTCTAACGCCACGCGCTTTTTTCATATTACTGAGAAGCGTTTTGATCGCTTCATTCAATCCTCTTTTATGCGTGCTCCAGATGAAATCTTCGGCGTATATATCAAGCTGCAATCCTGGCGCTTCACATAACGCTTGACGCGAAAGTGCATGGGTAAATTCTACTGCGTAGTCTTTTGTCTTGAACAAAATCACGACGTTGCCGCCGCCTGCATAAATCACTTCAGCGTTCAAAGCACCGTTTTCGATTTGCTGATCGTTAAATGGCTGCGCCGCATTAACATCGTGCCAGTTGTGCGGCTTGGCTGTTAGATTCAGCGTTTCAAGCACCCATTCTTCGGTTGCGAGTTTAATTAAATACGATGCACCAATATTTTCTCGTAAGCGATTACTGTTGAAAATGTAGCTTTGAATTCCGGCAGTATCGACCGCAAGCAGCCGAAACGTTTGATCTTGTTCTACCATCATAAAACCTTTTTATATACCCAACATGTTAGTCATCAAATCATTGATTGCAGATATGGTAGCCTGCATCTGCTTTTGTAAATTTTAGGCGATTGCACAGCCGCTTTAATGGGTAGCGGTTTTCGTCCAATGCTGTATTTAGATGCCTAAAGAACTAACCGTAACAACCATCATACGGATTTCCCTTAAAACTTCACGCCTAAAGTAAATTAATACCAAATCTTAACGTTATTAGAACCAAATGTGTCGAGCTTGTCAACCTTTTGACGAGCTTGCTTGAGCAGACTGCACAAGACCAATCAACATCAAAAGTTTACACGTACTTTCTCGTTTTGCGTACCCGACTCATTTCGGGTAAACCCCCGAATCGCTTCGGCTTGAATAATTCGTGATCTTATCGTTTCATAGGTTCTATACCGTTCGCCAAGCAGAAAGCTGAGGGTTAACCCCATGCATTTTCCGCCTCGCTATCGCCGTGCGCTCATCCGTGCCTTCTGGATCATTGGATTGTGTGTCGTCATTGGGATACCGCCACTCACAGCCGCGCACCCCAAACCTCCTTTTACCGTCATTCGTGCCGTGGTGCAAAGTCTGTCGGTTGCCGAATACAGTTTGGTTGGCCTGACGTCCGCACTGCTGCTCGGCATTATCACGGTAAGTCGGTCAATTCAACATAAACGGCACATTCGCTGGGCAGCCGTCAAAGCGCCCATTATCGAAATTGGACGCGCGCAAGCGCTTGAAAGGATGAAACAACTCATGAAATTAGCCCAACAAATTAGCCTGGCATCGATTTATGATGCCGTCAAACTACCAGGTGGAAATGGCCTGGCATCACCGTTGTTCGAGCTGCCGAGCGAATTTTTCGGCCTATTTTCCTGGCAGTACGTTGAAGAGGGGGCGGAAGCGTTGATTGTTGACGGTAAGGTTATACGTCGCTCTGACCCAATGTTCAGCTTGGCAGGATTGCTACGCCGCCGTATGGTTGGGCGACGTGTTCTGCTGCGCCCTGCGCCTTTGCTTGACTTGTGCGCCAGAGCACTGACCAAAGATCAACTCGAATTGTCATTGACGGTATCGCTCAGTTATGCCGTGCGCGATCCTTTGGCGGTAGCCTCGTTGGAAAAACCTATTGAAACTATCCGCCAGCGGGTGATAGGCGCGGTTGCGGAATACATCCGCAGCCAGACGTTGCTCGACTTGCTGCATGATGACGGCACGTTACGCTCGAGGTTAGCGGATCAATTGAACGTCGCGCCCAGCATTCGCGAAGGATTTTCAATTGTTGAGGTACTCAAAGCATTGCCGAGCGGCGACGAGCGGCTGATAGAGATTGGGCGCAAGCAGCGCGAAGCTGAACTCATGCAGCCGCTTATCGCATTGCAAGGAAAAAATCAGGTTGCGGCTTATGCTGCCGAACATCAAATTGAAATTCTCAAAAGCGAGTTGGAAAATCAGCGCCGAACCGCTGAGATGCAACGCGAAATGCAGCAGCGGCAGGCTGAGTTGAACGCGCAAAATTTACAGAGCATCGCGGCTTCGCTGTCACTGGCGGCAAGTACGGGCGCTGACCCGGCAAAGCTGGCTGATGTACTCCTTAAATTGGCGCAAGGCACTGTGTCCGGTGATGCGCTCACGCCTTCTGCTACATCCGAACTCCCTGCGTCAACCACACCTGATTTGAACGCGCCTGTGGACGCCTAATCAATGGAAACACAGGGGATATTCCTGCAAAATTGGCCGTGGCTTGTCTGCTTATTGGCCGTGGCATTGGCAGTATGGAGCGCTACGGGTACGCCGTCGCGTGGAATACGATCGCTGTTGTTCGTGTTCATTGCGTTCACGGTTGCCAGCCAGCACCAGCCATTCGTGATAATGGTGCTGCGCCAAATTGCTCCCGAAACTAATTGGCTGGCGCTGCAAAACGCGGCAAACGCAAGCATAACCTGTCTGATGTTCATACTGCTGACCGGATTACATCACATGCTGTGGCGGCCAGCATCGCGCCCGACGTACACCATCATGCAACGGACTGTAAGCGGGCTGTGCGGGACAGGTGCGGGTTGGCTGCTCGGCGTCCTGATTTTGCTCGGGGCCGCAGATGCAGCACACATCCCCTTGACTTTGGAGTCTGCTTCTCATGCACAGCCCATGACATTGATGTTGCAAAGTGCAGTTTGGTTGAGTCAAGCGGTTGCGTCGTTTGTGCCTTGATTTGAAATAAAACGCTGTAATAAAAACAGAGTCGCTGCAAGGAGTTTTGCGGCGACTCTGTTTTTTGGTGCTTGTTCAATCCCCATGACGGGGTAGGCATCCTCACGCCGAAAGCCGCTTAGAAAGTGGGGAGCGCCCGCCGAGGTTTCAATCCCCATGACGGGGTAGGCATCCTCACGCCCATAGTGCCAGACCACCTGACCGTCCGCGTCAGCGGGTTTCAATCCCCATGACGGGGTAGGCATCCTCACGCCTTGAACGTGACATTCAAGCTGATGGCACTACTTGGGGTTTCAATCCCCATGACGGGGTAGGCATCCTCACGCCGGTGTATTACTACTCGTTCGTCCCGGCGGCACCTTTGGTTTCAATCCCCATGACGGGGTAGGCATCCTCACGCCTTCGTGTAGGCGAGTTGCGTCTCAACAGTACTGAAGGTTTCAATCCCCATGACGGGGTAGGCATCCTCACGCCAGACAGCAACCCCTACCGCTGCACCAATCGTTAATCGTTTCAATCCCCATGACGGGGTAGGCATCCTCACGCCTTGATGCACCAGGCATCACTGTTTGCTGGATCACATAGTTTCAATCCCCATGACGGGGTAGGCATCCTCACGCCAAAAATCGAAAGCTATCCAGAAAACTTCAGCAAAGAGTTTCAATCCCCATGACGGGGTAGGCATCCTCACGCCGTATGATACGGTGGTCTACCATGGCGAGCACTGTTACGTTTCAATCCCCATGACGGGGTAGGCATCCTCACGCCCCCATACCAAAACGAGGATTAGATAATGAGTACAAGTTTCAATCCCCATGACGGGGTAGGCATCCTCACGCCTGTGAGACTAAATAGGATAGTGGTTTCCGTTCCCAGTTTCAATCCCCATGACGGGGTAGGCATCCTCACGCCTTATGCTTACTATTGCCTATGCAACAGTAGTGCGAGGTTTCAATCCCCATGACGGGGTAGGCATCCTCACGCCCAAGCGCAATACCTCTCATGTT
>Ga0209724_1004282_pt1 | contig 11293 bp, 7 predicted proteins | sample grotaG_FD_184143 | JGI IMG/M metagenome (GOLD analysis project Ga0209724, IMG submission 184143) | Glacier valley bacterial and archeal communities from Borup Fiord, Nunavut, Canada, to study Microbial Dark Matter (Phase II) -... | ecosystem: Environmental > Aquatic > Freshwater > Ice > Glacier ... | reverse complement strand
AAGTTTCTCAATCAGAAGCAGAACATACTGTTTAAATGGTTCACGATTTGCTGATGTATACAAAGTCTTAGAATTAATATCCGGTATTTCTTCAGCTAAGACTGATTTGTGCCTGCAAAATTCGGGAAGAATGTTGCTTTCACTTGTATAAATACTTAAACTTTCAGCGAGCAATACCAATCGTTGCCGAACGAGTTGTAACGACGCGGTACGGAGTTTATTTAGTGCATAATATGTTATTTCGGAGGTCACAAACGGATGACCATCACGGTCGCCGCCAACCCAGGTGCCCAAGCTTATCTTAGGCAGATGAAGATAGTTTTGCAATGCTTCGGGCTGAAACCCGGCATCGCTCCAGGCCTGTTGTAACTGTCTGTCGTGAAGATCGAAAACATCAGGAAAAACATTGGTGAGGTAATGCAACACGTTTTCGAGTTCTGTTTCAATTTTAGGCTTTTCGAGGTAAATATCGTCGATGAACCAAAGCTTTGTCAGGACTTCTTTTATCTCTGTACGAATGCGTTGGCGCTCAATAACTGTATAGATCGGGTTTTCGAGTTGAACCAACGATTGGTAAAGCTCGCGGTAATATTTTAGTACGACTGTGCGTTTGGCCTCGGTGGGATGAGCAGTTAGTACCGGCTCAACCTCTAACTGCGACAACGCTGCAACTATTTCATCCTCCGAAACACCGGAGTTTTTTAACTCCTGAAAGGTATCTGCCCAGCTTCCGTTCACACTTTGAGGCCCTTCCAATTGCTGCTTCTTACGTCTGCTTTGCACAGCCCAGTTTACTTCGCATAAATTGAGCAACTGAAAGCAAATTGAATAGAGGTGAATTGTTTTTTGTTCAAGCTCCGGTGCCGGCAGCGCAACTTCATCGTTGATCCAGGGCATGTAAGCAATCAGTGCTTTTTCGTTGTTTGATTCAAGCAATTCGGCAAAACATTCGAGTAAAAAATGCAGATCGGAATATGGTTTGCCAACAATATGTATGTTTTCGCGAAGGACAGGGTGCATCATTGTTTTTATTTAATAACGCATACCGTAGTCAGATTGTTGAAGATACTTCTTTCATGATTTGGATGAAATAAATTTATCTTTGCGGCGACCATGTTAAAGGATAAATGCAAACTATTCCAAACGATCAGGATAATCAGATTATTGAGCAAATAAGGATTGGTTCCAAAGAGGCCTTCCGTTCACTGTTCGATGCCTTTGGTCCTAAAATTCATGCCTTTGCTTTGTCCTATTTGAAAAATAATGCAGATGCCGAAGAATTGCTTCAGGATGTATTCTTAAAACTTTGGGAAATACGCGCCAGTCTTGATATTTCGAAGAATATTAAATCGCTCCTTTTCAAAATCTGCATTAACTTAATCTATGATTTTATCAGGCGGAAAAACATTGAGAAAGCCTACCTGGATTATTCCGGTAACAATCAGTCATACAGCGATAATACATGGGACGAGGTTATTTATAATGATATGCTTAGCAACTTGGACCATCTTGTCACTGGTATGCCCGAACAGCGTCAGTGCATCTTTCGTTTAAGCAAAGAAGAAGGATTGTCGAACGATGAAATTGCTGAGCGACTTCATCTTTCGCGACGCACAATTGAAAATCAACTTTACCGGGCTGTTTCCTTTTTAAAAGATAAGCTTTTGACTGGTTCCCTGCCAGTATTTTTGTTCTTTTTCCTCCATTGTAAATAGCAATACCAAATAAAATATTTATTGCGTGAGTATATCGGTAGGGTTATTCGTATTACTACCAAAGCTTATAAAAAATGGACAACCGCATACCAAATATAATTGGTGAAGGAAAAACTGAAAATGCTACGGAAAGTCAGAAGCAGAAATTTTTTTCATTGTTTCATCAGTCCGATATAGAATTTAAATTAAAAAATCAGCTGCTTGAAGATTTAAATCAGACGGAAGCAAACACCACCAACAAGCAATATTTTGATGCACTATTTGAAAAAATCTGGCAAAAGCGAAGGATTGAATTAAAGGACACCAAATCTAAAACTCATATATTCCTTCGTTTTGCTCAATTGGCAGCAATCCTGGCGGTTGGCCTATTTATAGGTTATTTTCTGAATTCGGAGAAAAAAGCTGCTGCACCGGTTTATTACACCTCCCTTGCTCCTAAAGGTTCAATCTCAGAAATGTACCTCCCGGATGGAACGCACATCTATTTGAATTCGGGATCTGAAATAAAATATACCATCGATGGATTAGAAGGTAAACGTGAGATTTTTTTAACGGGTGAAGCGTGGTTTCAGGTTGCTAAGATGAAAGAAAAGCCATTCCTGGTTCACACTCCTTTTTACGATGTCCAGGTGACTGGCACCACTTTCAATGTTAAGGCTTACACCACCGATAAAGAGGTAATAACAACACTCGAAGAAGGAAGTGTACATGTGCAATCATCAAAAAATATGGAACTTGCGGAAGAAACTGTCTTAAAGCCGGGTGAACAATTGGTTTACAACAAAGAATTGAAAAACGTTCAGATACAGGCAGTAAACACCAAATGGTTTACTTCGTGGAAGGATAATAAACTGGTGTTTATTAACATGAGCTTTAAAGATCTACGCACTTTGTTAGAGCGGAAATATGGTGTTGAGATTGAAATTGCCGATCAAAGTATTATTGACTATCACTACGATGGAACCATTAAAAATGAAACGATTATTGAAGTTCTTGAAATCCTGAAGCAAACTTTGCCAATACAATATCATATTGATGGTCAGAAAATTATAATTCAAAAGAAGGAAGGAGGACGCAGGAATTCATAATATGGGTCTATGAAAAACAAATAAGCCGGAGATGCTGTCACATCAAACCGGCTCAATGCAATTAATAAAACGGTGCTGTCACACCAAAAAAATGTTATTAATCAAACACGTACAAATTTATGAAAAAAAAACCAATTGCTTCTGCTCTGCATAAGAGAGCAGGGCATAAGCTAATTTTAAAAATGAAGCTAACATTTATTGTTTTGATGAGTTGTCTGATGCAGGTTTCGGCCACAGTATATTCGCAGACAACCAAATTCTCGTTTAACGTTCATTCTAAACAGGTAGTCGATCTGTTAAAAGAAATTGAGGGTAAAAGTGATTTCCGGTTTTTTTATCAACGCGAACAGGTTGATGTTACACGTAAGATCGATTTGAAGGTGACCGACGGAAGTGTGGAAGCTATTCTTGATGAAGTATTCAAAAATCAGGATGTTTCTTATAAGGTGATGCCTGATAATTTAATCATTATCACGCCTGTTAAGGAAGAAACTGTTGCACCGGGCAGTCAGCAGCAGAAATCAGTTAAAGGTAAAGTCATCGATCAGACCGGGGCGTCAGTTCCCGGAGCTTCTGTTATCGTAAAAGGAACTACAACAGGGGTAATTACCGACTCTTTTGGTGGTTACACACTGTCGAATATACCTGAAAATGCAACGCTACAGTTTTCGTTTGTAGGTATGAAATCGCAGGAAATTGTCGTTGGCGGAAAAACAAGTATTAATGTCACGCTTGAAGACGAAACCATCGGCATTGAGGAAGTAGTTGCTGTTGGTTATGGTGTACAAAAAAAGCGTGATATCTCGACTGCGATTTCTTCGGTTTCAGCCGAAGCTTTGAAAGATAAACCTGTTTCGAACTTTGCCCAGGCAATTGCCGGAAAAATGGCAGGTGTCCGTATCTCGAATTCCAATGCAGCTCCAGGTGGAGGTACAAATATTGTAATCCGTGGTGTAAGTTCAATCAATGCAAGCAATAGTCCGCTTATTGTAATTGATGGTTTCCCGATGAAAGACGGATTTAATAAAAATGAAAATCCTTTAAACTCAATCAATCCAGCCGATATTGAATCGATTGAAGTTTTGAAAGATGCTTCTTCGAGCGCTATTTACGGGACACAGGCAGCCAACGGTGTTATTTTGATAACAACAAAAAAAGGAAAAACCGGAAAGCCATCTATCAACGTAAATGTGAGTACCGGGATGCAGCAGATGATTAATAAAATTGATGTATTGAACCGGGAAGATTTCCTGAAATATATGGATGACTCCCGCGCCAATGCCTATATTATTGAGGATCCTAATTTTGGCACCAATAACCCCAACGCATCCTTATGGCAGTGGAGCGATCCTGATGCATTGAGAATTTCGAATTGGGCCAAATACTCACAACATGCCTCTGCAATGGCGCAGCCAGGTTCAAAACATTCCCGTTGGATCACTGTCTCTGATGCATCAAAGGCAATGCCCTACGATACCAATTGGCAGGATGAAATAACCAGGATAGGGAGGGTAAACGATGTTCAGTTATCGGCATCCGGTGGAACCGAGAATGTTTCGTATATGATTTCAGGTGGATACTTCGACCAGGAAGGTATTGTTCCAACTTCAGGGTACAATCGTTTTTCGTTCCGTGCGAATGTCGACCTCAAAATCAACGACCATGTGAAAATCGGATTGTTGCTGGCACCGTCAATCGAAAACTTAAGTGTTTTATCAAATACTGAAGGTGGAAGCACATCCAATCCGTTTTTTAATGCGGTTGCCATGCCTCCGATCTTTAATGCCCGCGATGATAACGGTACTCCGGTTTATTGGGGAACTGTTCTCGACGGACCATGGGACTGGAACTTTAATGCTTTTGTAAATCCGCTCCATCAGTTTATGAAACAGGATGAACGTAGAACTGCAAAAACCCTTTCAACACTGTATACAGAAATCAATATTCTGAAAGACCTCAAATTCAGGTCAGAACTACATACCGAATTCAGGTATTGGGAACAGAATTTCTTCTTACCTAATGCCGTTCCTACTACGTCACAGACATTTTCACGGTCGCAGGGCGTTAATCAGACCAGCACACGTCTGTATTGGAATTCACAGAACTTCCTGACTTACCAGAAAATATTCGGTAAACATTCGGTAACCGCAATGGCTGGATATTCAGTTGAAGAGTCAACTTACAGAAGTAATTATATCAGCAAATACGATTATCCGACTGATCTTATACCAACATTGAATCAGGCTACAACAATACTAAATGCCCAGAATGATGCCCGCACCAACCGTTCCGGAGAAACCATGATCGGAAGTTTTGGTCGTGTCATGTATAATTATGCCGGCAAATATTACTTTACGGGTAGTGTACGCCGCGATGGTTCATCGAGGTTTGGCCAGGATAACAAATGGGGAACTTTCCCTTCTGTATCATTGGCATGGCGTGCTTCTGATGAAGCATTCTTCACGCCACTAAAAAAATATATAAGCGATTTGAAAATACGCGGCGGATGGGGTGTTATTGGAAATGCAGGAATTGCCAATTATATGGCATTGAGTACCTTGAATTCTACTTCGTATGTTTTGGGACAAGGGTCAACCGTTTCGGCAGGATATGTTGACGGAAAAGTAGCCAATTCGAAACTTGGTTGGGAAACAACTACCGATTATAGTGTAGGTGCTGATCTTCAATTACTGGATAGCAGGGTTACGTTTACGATGGATTATTTTTACCGGAAAACAACTGATATGTTATTCAATATGCCGCTGCCAACCATCACGGGATTTGGTTCGTATATGGCTAACATTGGTTCCATGCGCAACCGCGGATTTGAGTACTCTATCAACTCCCGAAACCTGACGGGCCCTTTTAAATGGACTACAGACTTAAACCTTTCGTACTATCGTAACCGCGTACTGGATATTGGAAAAGATAAGCGTCCTTTGATTATTGACAACTGTTACACGACTGAAGGAAAGCCATTGGCAGGTTTATATGGAATGGTAAACTTAGGTGCTTATAATAATTGGGAAGATGTGAAGACTTCACCTATTTTCAATGCAAGTAACCCATTATGGAAAAACCGTTCGAATCCGGGGATGCCTAAAGTTGCCGACGTAAATGGTGATGGTATTCTGGATGCAAGTGATAACACTATCATTGGTTCTTCAATTCCCGATTTTGTATGGGGAATGACCAACTCATTCGAATACAAAGGTTTCGACTTGTCGGTACAGGTAAACGGTGTTCAGGGCGGCGACATTAATATGTTGGAATACACCAGTGTTTTTGGACGTGGTGCCGGACTGATGAATACAACTGCCGAATATTACCAAAATTACTGGCGTCCTGACCGTACCGATGCCAAATATCCGGCTCCTACGCGTAAAAGCTATGAAGGAACAGACCTCTCTGGAACACTTATTTACAAAGGAACTTACGTGAATATCCAGAATATATCATTTGGTTATACTTTGCCTAAACAGTGGGCGAAAAAAGCCAGTTTCTCCAATGTCAGGATTTACTCAACCATCCAGAATGCATTGTTTATCACCAAATTTCCCGGATTTAATCCTGAAACAAACTATAAAGGTGACCAGACGACTTCGCAAGGGATTGATCGTGGAGCATATCCATTGGCAAGAACGATTTCCTTTGGCGTAAACATTTCAATGTAACCTGAAAAACAAATGACAAATATGAAAAATTTATTTTCACTCATTATACTGATAGTGCTCATGTTCGGATGCTCGGCAGATTTTCTGAACAAACAACCCGAAGATGCCTTATCCACAGGTGCTTATTATAACAGCCCGGCAGAAATTAAAACCGGATTAGTTGCCTGCTACAAAAATCTGCAAAGTATTTATAACCAGAGCGACATGCCTCTGATCATCGAATTGATGTCGGATGATGGTAAAGACTTTACCTGGAGCAGTGTTTGGCACATTTTCCAAAAGACGAATGCCAACTCACAAGGCAATATCTGGAACAACTGCTATAAAATGATTGTCACCAGCAATAATATCATTGCAATTATTGATGCTTACAAAGCAAAAGATGCCACTGAAGAAGCGCTTTTAAAAGTTTACCGAGGTGAAGCAACTTTTCTTCGGGCTTTGGGCTATTTCAACCTGGTAAGGATTTATGGAGATGTACCTAAAGTTGTTGCGCCTTTTGCTGATCCGAATACGGCATTCGGAATTGGCCGGGCATCAGTTAGTGACATTTACACTTCAGTAATTATTCCTGATTTTGAATTTGCTTTTGCTAACTGCCTTAAAAAAGGTGATGCAGCACTTAAAAATGAAGAAGCCAGGGCAACAAGTGGAGCTGCGTTGACCATGCTTGGGAAAGCTTATCTGACGATTAACAATCCTGCAAAGGCAGCTGAAACTTTAAAAAAGCTGATTGTAGATAAAGCCGCAGGAACGTATTCATTGCTTGCAGATTATAAAAGCATTTTCCAACCCAACAACAAGTTTAATGCAGAATCAATTTTTGAAGTAAACTTCAATGTTTCTGCCGGACAACCAAGTTACTGGTTTAAATGGATGGGTGTTGATATCGGCAAACGATTGTCTGCACCATCGAGCAACCAGTTGCTGGTAGAACACAACCTGATGCGCGATTTTGTAAACAGCAACGAATAAACTCGTTATACTGCAAGTGTCGATTCTGGAAAATGTCCGGGCGACACGCCTCCGATTCAGGCATGGGCTTCCAAGTTATGCCCGTCAGCCGCCACCGTTAAGAACTATGTGAATACGGGAACCGATAATAATTATATGGTAACGCGTTATGCCGATGCACTTTTAATGTATTCGGAAGCTTTGCTTGCTAACGGACAAAAAACCGAAGCGTTGATTTATTTCAATCAGGTCAGAGCGCGTGTTCGGCCAACGGCATTGATTACTGCTGATGAACTAACCCTTGATCAAATATTACACGAACGACGCATGGAACTTTCATTCGAAGGTCACCGGTATTTTGATCTTGTCAGAACAGGGAAAGCTGTTTCAGTGATCACAAAAGCGTTAATGACCAAAGTCGATTATGATGATAAGATTTACATTGCAGGACCGATTGCAGAGTATCAATTCATATTGCCTATTCCTGTTGGTGAAATCGAAAAAGACCCGACTTTAATTCAAAATACCGGGTATTAATCCTGTTAAAACACAAAAGATGAAGAAGATAATATATTTCATAGCGTTGGGAATGTTTGCTTCCCTATCACTTGTTTCCTGTTTGAAAGAAGATAGTATTGACACGCCAACAGTAAACGAAGTGAAAATGTATATGACCGATAAAAGCGGTAAAGACTCGCTGATTACACAGCCAACAAAAGGGAAGCCCATGCGGTTTGTTGTGATCACAAGAGCTGATATTTGTTCTGTCTGGCCTGGAGGCGACCGGCAAATCATTAAAAAGAAGGTAAGCCTTGATGGCGGAGTAACCTTTGCTGATTCAATTGATATGTTCAGTCATCCGGTTTTGAAGGTGAGTGACTTGTATCTTGACTATGGATTGGTTGGCGCCAAAGGATTAAAAACCGCGCAAAATGCAGAAGGATGGTATTGCACCTACACCTACAAAACGGCAGGTACCTTCGATCTTTCGATCGTGGTGACCAACCATGGTTACAACGGCCCAGATTACAGTCAGGTAGTAGTTCCCGGTGGAAAGATTACTGTAAAATAGACAGTCCGATAAGCTGTTATTCATTTAAAACTGGTTCCTTGAAAGAGGAACCGGTTTTTTATAAATATATTCACAGTCTGAAGAGAGATCGTAAATTATAATACAGCTAAATCATGAAAAGAAAATCGTTTTCCGTATTCAAATCGAATTTTATTGCTTTTACTTTTCTCTGTATCTTCGTCGCCCAGGTTGCTTTTGCACAAAAGTTTACCATTCCAATCCTTCCTGACACCCAATGTGAAATCAATTATAATCCGGCGATGTTTACAAGCCAGATGAATTGGATTGCTGACAAAAAAGATTCTTTGAATATCCCGATCGTATTACATGTTGGCGATTTAGTTGATTTTAACAGCATCGACCAGTATGAAAGGGCAAGCGGGGGGTTTAAAATCTTGGATAACGCCCGTATTCCTTATGCTATTACACTGGGAAATCACGACACTGGTGCGGTAGGTGAACATAGCGGAAGTGCAGCACCCGGAAATGTGAATGCCAATTTAAGAACTACCGATCGGTTCAATACCTTATTCCCGGTAAAACGATTTACTACGCAAAAAGGGAGGTTTGAAAAGAATAAAAGTGATAATGCCTACTATACCTTTAAAGCCGGAGGCCTGAATTGGCTGGTATTAACGCTTGAGTTTTGTTCCCGGCAAGAACCTGTTGACTGGGCTGGTCAGGTCATTTCGAAACATCCTAAATATAACGTAATTATCCTAACCCATTTCCATCTAAACGCGAAAGGAATTATTGGTCAGGACAATGGCGGATATGGTGACTTAAGTCCTCAGAAGGTTTACGATCAGTTAATAAGCATTCATCCAAATGTGCGTTTGGTATTAAGCGGACATACGGGATCCTCTGTGCATCGCGATGATATTGGTTTGAAAGGCAATCATATCTATCAAATATTACAGGATTACCAGGGAGAAGAGAATGGGGGCGGATTCGTCAGGTTACTCGAAATTAATCCCGATATGAAAACAATGTCTGCGAAAATGTACTCGCCTTTTTATAATCGTACAAAAACCGATTCATCTCAATTCTCGTTTACAGGAGTGGATTTTATAGGTCAGAAAATTAATAATTAAAAGTTGAAAAATGAAAAATAGCATCGTTTTATTGATGATCATTCTGGTTGGTTCTTCTCTGATGGCTCAGGATGCAAAACCGTACTGGAATTCAAACATTCCGCTAAACTCTTACCGATTGCCGCCGGCTCCAGCCGGTTCAAAAGTGAAGTTCACCGATCTTGACAAAGATGGTGATCCGGATGTCCTCGAAACAATAACCATCAACAACACGCCTGTCAGATGGGTTGACGATGATGATGACATGAAATATACGGATACCGAAGGCGATACCGACAGCGATTGCCTGATGATTGACCGTGATAAAGACGGCAAATTCGGAAGTTACAACGATCTGGTCATCGATTGGAACGACACTAACAATGATGGGAAAGCCGATATGCAGGTAGTGGTCGATTACGTGGCCATGGAAGTTAAGAACGCCTGGGGCCCGGGTCACTATATGTGGGTTTTGGATACCGACATGGATAATATTTTCAATTACATCGACTGGAATACATTTCAACTTCGCTGCTGGGTACACAATGGTCAGTCCGATTTCTTCGAGGATTATCATGGGAAGAGCCTTTTCCTTAAAATGCACACAACTACCGAAAAGATGAACGATGTCAGGCTTAACTGGGAAAATCCATTCCTTTTTTATGATACAGATAAGGATGGTTTGACGGAGATGGCCATTCGGTTGTGCGATTCACCGGCTTTACTAAATGACAAAACCCTTGCCAATGTCCCTGAAAACACGAAGCTTACCGGCAACATCGACTGGGCTTCTTTATCGTTCGATATGGACAATGACAACCAGGTTCAAAATGAGTTCGATCTCGATATGACAATTCATTTCCGCGGTGGTGGGTTTAATTACATGGATCAGGTTCATAAATTCAATAACATGCGTGGTCTGCCGGCAACCGACACAATGTTTATGGATCCACGCTGGAGGCAGTTAAGTGAATTGATTTATCCCGACCATGAGTCCGCCTGGGACCTGGTTTTCAACCGTGGCAAATTTAAATCGGTATATTTTACTTTCGACGAGGACGATGACTGCGCCCGGTGGGAACGTGTTGAATTGTATGAGCCGAACAACCTTTTCAAAATTGGCGCCCGCAAAGGGGGAATTGACAACAACCCACAGGCCGATGCTGCCGGTGACCGTGGCGAATGGGACATGGATAATTCGGGGAAAGGAAACCTGTATGTGAGTAAATTCGACGGTCGTATTCACCTGTTTGGAGCAGAATGGGGTGCCTGGCGCGTCGATCAGAATGCAATGTCTTTCCAAGGAATGGGCGGAATATATGATGGTTATGGGCCGGGGCGATCTCAGGTTGAACCTAAAGTATTCTCAACACTGAAATATGCAGATACCGATAAAAACGGGTTTTTAGATGAAATTTCGTATGATCTCGATGGTGATACCATCTTCGAACATACAGTGTCGCTAAAGAAATTAGGAATTGATGATAAGGCGGAAGTGATCACTACCGCTGGTATGAAATACGAAGATTTGGTTGCACTTAACACAGCTGTTTCCGAAAAAATGTGGAAGAATGCAGAAGAAGCATCGGTAGTGGCGGAGGCTGCAGGCATCAATCTGAGTTGGTATAGCCTGATGCGCAGTCCGAAATCGATTCAGCAGAAATACAACTACGGCTATTGGTTACAGTTTTATCTTTACCGCGATTTAATGGAACTT
>Ga0209724_1004281_pt1 | contig 11294 bp, 10 predicted proteins | sample grotaG_FD_184143 | JGI IMG/M metagenome (GOLD analysis project Ga0209724, IMG submission 184143) | Glacier valley bacterial and archeal communities from Borup Fiord, Nunavut, Canada, to study Microbial Dark Matter (Phase II) -... | ecosystem: Environmental > Aquatic > Freshwater > Ice > Glacier ... | reverse complement strand
ATGGCGCAGGTCAAGGGCGGCCGACTCGTCGCGCTCGCAGCTGGTGGTGCACGCCGTGCCGCGCTCGCGCCCGACGTGCCCACGCTCGTCGAGCTCGGCTTCAAGGGCACCGAGGCCGATCTCTGGTACGGCATGCTCGCGCCCGCCGGCACGCCGGCCGAAATCGTGGCCCGCGTCAACGCCGACATGCGGCGCGCACTGGCGCTGCCCGAGGTGAAGGGCGCGCTCGTGCTGCAGGGCATGGAGGTCGCGCCGAGCTCGCCGGAGGAGATGGGCGCGCTGATGAAACGCGACGCCGCGCGCTGGGCCGGCGTCGTGAAGCAGGCCGGGATCCGCGCCGAATGAGCCTTGCCCCGCGGGCGGCACGGCCCCATGTGCAGCCGATGTACTCGAAGCCACCGATGACCGACTTCCCCCACGACCCCGACACGCTCGTCGCGCCGCTCGCCAACGGCGTGCGCGTCGTCGTCGTGCCCATGCCGCAGCTCGAGACCGTGAGCGTGAGCGTGTTCGTGCGCACCGGCAGCGGCCATGAGAGCCGGCGGCTGAACGGCATCAGCCACTTCGTAGAACACATGGCGTTCAAGGGCACGCAGGAGCGCAGTTGCCAGCAGATCAACCTCGACGCGGAGCGGCTCGGTGCCGAGGTCAATGCGCACACCGACAAGGACCACACCGCGTATCACATGCGCGGCATGGCGGGCGATGCGTTGCGTTTCATCACGATGCTGGGCGACATCGTTCGCAACAGCACGTTTCCGACCGAGGAGATCGAGCGCGAGCGCCAGGTGATCCTGCACGAGGTGATGGAAGACGAGGAAGACTCGCTCGCCACCGCCGACAAGATGTTCGACAAGACGTGGTTCGGCGAGCACCCGCTGGCCCAGCCGATCATCGGCAGCCGGCTCGCCATCGGCCGCATCGCGCGCGCCGATCTGCTGGGCTACGTCGAGCAGCAATACAGCGGCGCCAACGTGATCGTGGGCGTGGCCGGCCACGTCGATGCCGAGGCCGTCGTGCGCGCCGCCGAGGCGGCCTTCGGCAGCATGCCGGCGGGCGTGGGCAACGCGATGGCGCCGGTGACCTACGGCGGCGGCGTGGCCATCAAGGCGCAGGGCGGCACGAGCCAGAGCCACGTCGTCTTCGGCTACCCGGTGCCCGGCCTGCACGAGCCCGGCCAGCACGCGGCCGTGGTGGCGGCCTCGCTGTTCGGCGAGGGCATGAGCTCGCCGCTGCTCGACGAGATCCGCGAGCGACGCGGGCTGGTCTATCACGCCGACTGCAGTGCCGAGATCGGCGAGCTCGGCGGCCAGTTCGTGATCGAGGCGTCGACCGGCCCCGAGCAGCTCGACGAGTTCTTCGCCGAAGTGACGCGCCTGCTCGCCGAGCACGCCGGCAGCGTCGACGCGGTCGCGCTCGAGCGCGCCAAGAACCAGATCGCCGTGCGCCGCGCACGCGCCCACGAGCGGCCGGTGCGCCGGCTCGAAGACGCCGCCCTCGACGTGTTCGCTTTCGGCCACGTGCGCTCACGCGCGGCCCGCGTGGAGCCGGTGCGCGCGCTCTCGGCGGCCGACGTGCGCGACGCCTTCGCCACGCTGCTCGCGCGGCCGGCCTCGGTGGCCGTCGCCGGGCGGCTGAAGAAGGGCGCTGCAGAGCGCATCCGCGCGCTGTTCTCGCAGAGCCTCCGTTAGTCGCCAGACCGCGGCGCGCGTGAAGCGCTGCCGCATCGCTTCAGCGCGCGGTGTGACCCACGTCACGTGGCGGGCGCCGCCCGGCCGCGTTGCGCCCGTTCACATCTGAAGCATCTGCTCGCAGACGAGCGCAATTCACGACCGGGGCCGTCCCTAGAGTGCGTGACATCGTTCCCGGCGACTTACACAAAGCGCGCTTTCGCGAGGCTTCGGCGGTCACCGACCGGCGGCACGTGATCTGCGTGATGAAGCTGGCCGGACGACCTTGTATCCATTCGTCGCCGTCGTCGCCGTCGTCACCGAGAGCACCGCTTGATCGCCACCGCCCCACTTCATTCGCCCTACGGCAGCCTCGCCGCGCGTCTCAAGCCGCGCGCTACCGCCGCCGGCTGGCTGGCGCGCGACGAAGCCATCATGGGCACCGCCATCCGCGTCGAGCTGTGGTGCGAAGACCGGGCCGAAGGCACGCGTGCCATCGAGGCGGTGATGGCCGAGATGCATCGCATCGACCGCACGATGAGCCCGCACAAGGCCGACTCCGAGCTCTCGCGCATCAACCGCGAGGCGGGCACCTTCGTCGTGCCGCTCTCCGACGAGATGTTCCGCCTGCTGCTCGAGGCCGACGGCTACTCGCGACTCTCGGGCGGCGCGTTCGACATCACTTATGCCGCCGTCGGCCAGCTCTACGACTACCGCGCCGGCACCGGGCCTTCCAAGGCCGAGCTGCAGGCCGCGAGTGCGGCCGTCGGCTGGCAGCACCTGCAGCTCGACGCCAAGGCGCGCAGCGTGCGCTTCCTCAGGCCGGGCATGCGAATCGACCTCGGCGGCTTCGCCAAGGGCCACGCGGTCGACAACGCGGCAGCGATCCTGAAGCGCCGCGGCATCCGCCATGCGATGGTGAGCGCAGGTGGCGACAGCCGCGTCATCGGCGACAAGCGCGGCCGCCCCTGGATGATCGGCGTGCGCGACCCGCGGCGTGCCAACAAGGTGGTGGCGATGCTGCCGCTCGAAGACACGTCGATCTCGACCTCGGGCGACTACGAGCGCTACTTCGAAGCCGAGGGCACGCGCTTCCATCACGTCATCGACCCCTCCACCGGCCGCTCGCCGCACGCGGTGCAGAGCGTCACCGTGCTGGCCGAAGACGGCCTCACGACCGAGGCGGTCTCGAAGATGGTGTTCGTGCTCGGCGTCGAGCAGGGCATGCGCCTGATCCGTTCGATGCGCGGCGTCGACGCGATCGTCGTCGACGCTGCCGGCACGCTGCATTTCTCGGCCGGCCTGCAGCCCGCCGAGCCCGAGGCGCGGCCTTGATGCCGGCCCGAACGAAACAACGCAGGAGGTCGACATGAACCGGACCCGAGTCATGGCCTGGTGCGCGGGCGCATCGGCAGTCGCGGCACTGGCAGCCGGCTGCGGCAGCGGCAGCAGCAGCGGCGACAGCACCGTCACCGTCAACGGCGACGTGCCCATCGCCTACGCCAAGCGCGTCAACACGATCACGCAGAACCCCACCAACGGCGGCCCGAGCGCGCCCGGCGGCGACCTGATGATCCGCGAGAAGTCGTCGGCCAGTGCCATCGAGCACAACATCACGGCGCGCTTCACGCAGGGCAACGGCGACGCCGCTTCGCCCGAGGTCTCGTACGACGGCAAGAAGATCGTGTTCTCGATGCGATGCCCGGCCGCGAACACCGCCACCGTCGCCACGCCCGCCGTGCCGGCCTGCACCGGCCACTGGAACATCTGGGAATACGACATGACCACCGGTGGCCTCACCGGCGGCACGTTCCGGCGCGTCACGAGTTCGACCGACAGCGACGACGTCGATCCCACCTACCTGCCCGCGGGCCGCGGCTTCATCTTCACTTCGAACCGGCAGGCCAAGTCGCACCTCAACCAGGCGCTCGGCCACAGCTACTACGCGCTCGATGAGTACGAGCGCGAGCGCGTGTTCAACCTGCACTCCGCCGATGCCGACGGCAACAACGTCACGCAGATCAGCTTCAACCAGAGCCACGACCGCAGCCCGACGATCCGCCAGAACGGCGACGTCATGTTCTCGCGCTGGGACCACGTCGGTGGCCGCAACCACTTCAAGGTGTTCCGCGCCAAGCCCGACGGCACCGACCTGTTCGTGCTCTACGGCGCGCACAGCGACGGCAACAGCTTCCTGCACCCGCGCGACATGGATCCGGCGGGCAAGTACAAGGGCTTCATCGCCTCCGACCTGATGCCGCTTTCTCGCACCCACGAAGGCGGTGCGCTGATGTTCATCGACGCGGCCAACTTCTCGGAACAGAACACGCCGGCCGCGGCCAGTGCGCCGGCCGCGGCCGGCCAGAACCAGGCCACCCTGCAGGCGCTCAACTTCGGTGGCGGGATCTCGCAATACGGCCGCGTGACCACGCCGTACCCGCTCTGGGACGGCACCGACCGTGTGCTCGTCTCGTACACGCCGTGCCAAGTGAACAAGGCGGGCGTCACGGTCTCGTGCGCCACGCTCACGCCGGCCGAGATGGCGCGCGTGGGAGACAGCAACCGCCTCGTGGCCGACGAGGTCGCCGACACGCTGCAGAACAACGTGCCGCCTTCGTACGCGATCTACATGTTCGATCCGAAGCTGCAGACCTTCCTCATCGTCGCGGCACCGCCCACCGGCTTCATGTACACGCACCCGGTGGCGCTGCAGGCGCGCACCGAGCCGAACGCGACCGAGCCGACCAACGTCGACCCGGCGCTCGCGGCGCAGAACCTCGGTCTGCTCGAGGTGCGCAGCGTCTACGACACCGACGGCCTCGGCCGCATGGGCGACGCGGTGCTGACCGCCGCCGACCTGCCGGCCGGCTGCACCACGGCGATTCCGAAGAAGGCGCCCACCGACCCGACCGACACGCGCGCGCAGGTGGCCGACATCGTGAAGATGAAGGACCCGGCCGACCCGGCCTACAACTGCGCGCCGGCGCGCTTCGTGCGTGCCGTGCGTGCCGTGGCGCCGCCTTCGGGCATGACCGGCATGCGCAGTGCCATCGGCGAGACCGAGTTCGAGATGCAGCAGATCCTCGGTTATGCGCCGATCGAGCCCGACGGCTCGTTCAAGCTGCAGGTGCCGGCCGATACGCCGATCGCGCTCGCGGTCGTCGACGACAAGGGCCGCGCTTTTCAGACGCACACCAACTGGATCCAGGTGCGCCCGGGCGAGCGCCGCACGTGCGACGGCTGCCACAGCCCGCGCCGCGGCGGCGCGCTCAACTCGGGCAACGTCGTCAACGCGGTGCCGGGCGCGTTCAAGCCCGCGCTGGCGTCGGCCCACCTCTCGGGCGAGACGCTGGCTTCGACGCGCAGCCGCCTCGACCCGACGGCGCTGCGCCTGGTCGACGACATGATGTATGCCGACTTCTGGGCCGACACCACCAAGCCCGGCGTCGTGGCGCGCTCCAGCATCGCGGTGAAGTACACCGGCAACGCCAACCCGGCCGACGACCTGCGCACCGCCGTGCCCACGCGCGGCATCGTCAACTACCCCGACCACATCGCGCCGATCTGGACGCGGGCTCGCGGCAGCAACGGCGCGCTCACCTGCACCGGTTGCCACAGCGACCCCGACAAGCTCGATCTCTCGGCGAGCGTCGGCGGTAGCGGCCGCACCACTTCGTACGACGAACTCATGCTGGGCGATCCGGTGCTCGACCCGGCGACCGGCGTGCCGCGCACGCGCATCGAGGAAGGCGTTCTCGTGATCATGCGCGGCCCGGCATTGGTCGACACCGGCGCGAGCGAAGGCGAGGCGCTGGGCCTGGCGAGGAAGAGCCGGCTGGTCGAGATCATGTTCGGCGAGACATTGATGTCGGGTGGCGACGCGCGCACCGCGCATCCGAATCCGCCAACCACGGCACCGAACCACGCGACGATGCTCAATGCGGCCGAGAAACGCCTGGTCGCGGAGTGGATCGATCTCGGCGGCAAGTACTACAACGACCCGTTCGATCCGGGCGCGAACGTGCGCACCATCGGCGGCCTGAGCCAGGCGACCTTCGAGTCGCAGGTGATGCCCATCCTCAAGAGCACGTGTGCCGCGGCCTGCCACCAGGCCATCGGCAGCAGCGCGTCGGCCACGCCCATCGGCACCTCGTTCCGCAACAACCGCTTCGTGCTCACCGGCGATGCGGAAGGCGACTACGGCGTGACGCTGACGATGATCTCCAACGCCTGCATGCCAGCCACGAACTACCTGCTGAAGAAGCCCTCGACCGTTCCGCATCCGCCCGGCCGCGTGTTCGCGCCCGGCGTCGTGCCCACCGCCGTGCTGCCGGTCGGCAGCGCCGGCTACAACACGATTGCCGCCTGGATCCAGACCGGCTGCGTTCCATGAGGGAAGGGGCCCCCACGCTTTCTCCGGTCGCTGCTCCCCAGCCGGGCGCGGGCCGGCTCGGGACGGCCCGGCGCCGGGTCTGGGCGCTTGTGAGCGGCACGCTGCCCGGCGCGCGCGCGCACGGCGTCGGCGCGGCCGGCGGCGTGTTCGCGCTGGCGCTCGCCGGCGCGCTGGCGAGTTGCGGCGGCGGTTCGAGCAACCCGTTCGACAACCCGGGCGCGGTGCAGAACCCGGCGGGCGCCACCGGCCAGCACCTGGCCTTCGCCTACTTCCAGAAGTGCATCAACCCGATCTTCCTGGCGCAGCTGCAGATCACGCAGGGCGGCACGGTTTCCACCAACACCTGCGCCGGCTCGGGCTGCCACGACACCACCACCGGTACCGGCGGTGCCTTTCGCGTGGTGCAGAACGCGCAGCCGATCGATCTCGCCAACACCGCCAACACGCCCGACGTGATCCGCACCAGCGACATCTACAAGAACTTCTACTCCGCGCAAGGCGAAGTCGTGCTCGGGTCGACAGCGCAAAGTCGCCTGCTTGCCAAGCCGCTGCTGCTCGGCGTGCTGCACGGCGGCGGGCTGATCTTTCCGAACGAGAACGATGCCAACGCCAAGCTCATCAAATATTGGATCAGCCACCCGGCACCGCTCGGCCAAGACGAGTTCAGCACCGCCAGCTACACGATGTTCACGCCGAACGATCCGGTCACCGGCACGTGCAACACGCAATGAGCAGCGCAGTCCGCCAGCGCCATGAATTCAGCGCCCTCAACGAAGCCGCCAAGCGCATCGCCCGGCGCGCGCTCGAGGCGTGCTTCGGCGCCGTCGGATGGCTGGCGGCGATCGGCCTCGTCGCCGCGCTGTTCGGCGCGTCGGCAGTGCAGGCGGCGGAGCTGCCGCCCGAGAAGCTGCAGATCACCGACCCCTACATCGAGCTGCGCACCGGCCCCGGCCGCGGCTTTCCGATCTTCTTCGTGGCGCCGCGCAACGACCAGATCGAGATCGAGCTGCGCCACACCGACTGGTTCAAGGTGCGCACCGAGGGCGGCAAGGTCGGCTGGGTCGAGCGCTCGCAGCTCGAGTCGACGCTCATGGCGAGCGGCGCGAAGAAGAGCTTTCGTGACGTGCTGCTCGACGACTACCTGAGCAGGAAGGTGCAACTCGGTTTCGGCTACGGCCGGTTCAAGTCGGAGCCGATGCTCAAGCTGTGGACCAGCTACCGCTTCTCCGAAACCCTGAGCCTCGAAGGCACGCTGGGCCAGGTGCAGGGCGTGTTCTCGGGCACCGACCTGTGGCACCTCAACCTGCTCGCCGAACCTTGGGCCGACCGGCGCTTCTCGCCCTACTTCAGCGTGGGCGTGGGCAAGTTCAGCAACTTCCCGAACCAGAGCTTGATCGGCGCCACGACCACCAGCGCCAAGCTCGCCAACGCCTCGCTCGGCGCGCGCTTCTACCTCACCGAGCGATTCGTGCTGCGCGCCGACTACACGCTCTACACCGCTTTCGTGAGCGACCAGCGCAGCACGGAGTACCACGCCTTCACCGGGGGCATTTCCTTCTTCTTCTGAGCCTGCCCCTCCGAGCGTCCATCAAGAACACGCCATGACCACAAGAACACACATCAGAACGCCGCATTTGCTGCTCCTCGCCCTCGGCGCCGCCTTCGCCGTGCCGGCCCTTGCCGCCGATCCCCCCAAGCCCAACACCGACAACCAGGTGGTGGTGCCCGAGGTCGATCGACGCGACCTGAAGGTTCCGAAGTTTCCATCGAACGATTTCGAACTCGGCCTTTTCGCCGGAACCTACGCCACGCAAAACTTTGGTTCGAGCTTCGTGTACGGCGTGCGCGGCGGCTACCACATCACCGAAGACTTCTTCGTCGAAGCCGCGTATGCAGCCACCAAGGTGAGCGACGAGTCGTTTCGGCAGATCCTGCCGGGCGGCGTGTTCCCGCAGCAGAAGATCAACCTCACCTACTACAACCTCTCGGCCGGCTGGAATGTCCTGCCGGGCGAAGTCTTTCTCGGCTCGAAGCGGGCCAAGCCTGCGGCGCTCTACCTGATCGGCGGCGTGGGCAGCACCAAGTTCGACCAGCAGCGCCGGCCGACCTTCAACGTGGGCTTCGGCTACCGCGTGTTCTTCGCCGACTGGGCCGCGCTGCAGCTCGACATGCGCGACCACATCTATTCGCTCGACCTGCTCGGCAAGCGCCAGAGCACGCAGAACCTCGAGCTGACCGGCGGCCTCGCCTTCTTCTTCTGAGCCGGCCCGCACCATGATCAAGACTCTCGCCTCACGCTACGGGCGAATCGCGCTGTGCGCCGCAGCGCTGGCCGCCAGCGCTTCGGTGCCCGCCGTGGCGCCCACGTCGAGCGCGCCCGACTTCACGCTGCACTCGATGGGCGGTCCCAACCTGCGGCTGCAGGAGCAGCGCGGCCGCGTGGTGATGATCAACTTCTGGGCCACCTGGTGCGGCCCGTGCCGGCAGGAAATGCCGCACCTGAACCGCCTCTACGACAAATACAAGGCCTCGGGCTTCGTGCTGCTCGGCGTGAACGTCGACGACGACGCGGGCAACGCGCAGGCCGTGGCAACCAAGCTCGGCGTGAAGTTTCCCGTGCTGCTCGACAGCGACAAGCTGGTGAGCAAGCTCTACGACCTGAGCACCATGCCCTCCACGGTGCTGATCGACCGCGACGGCAAGGTGCGCTTCGTACACCGCGGTTATCTGAGCGGATACGAAGACGTCTACGAGAAGCAGATTCGGGAGCTGCTGAAGTGATCTGCGGCCGGTTGCCCGCCGTCTCGGCGGCTCTGGCTGCGCTGGCCCTGCTCACCGGCTGCGCCCTGCCCAGGATGCCGACGGTCGAGCCGTGGGTCAAGCCTTACGAGCGCGAGCGCCTGGCCGACGCGACGATGAAGTTCGCCCGCGACGCGCAGCCCGAGAAGCACATCGAGCACGTGCGCATCGTGCGCGAAGGCGCGCGCGGCGCGACCGGCGTGCAAGGAGGCGGCTGTGGCTGCAACTGAACAGCGCGACAGCCGTCGCGCTGTACATCCTGAGCGCAGCGAAGGATCTCGCCTCAGGCGTCGTCGTGTCGTCGGCAGCGCGCGTGTCTCTGCCCTGCTCGCCGGCCTCGTCGGCAGCCTGCTCGCCGGTACCGGCGCTCGCGCGGCCGACCTGCCCGAAGATCGGGCCGAGGTGCTGTTCCACTCGTACACCGGCGGCGGCGTCAACGCCTTCGGCCCGGCGCTGCTCGTGAGAAAAAACGTCGCCGACCGCTTCTCGCTCGCCGGCACCTACTACGTCGACGCCGTCAGCAACGCCTCGATCGACGTGGTGACGCAGGCGAGCAAGTACCACGAGGTGCGCAGCGAATACGGCCTCTCCGGCGACTACGTCTACCGCGATTCGCAGATCACGCTCGGTGCCACCACCAGCCGCGAGCCCGACTACACCGCGAGCGCGCTCAGCATCGACCTCGTCCAGGAAGTGTTCGGCGGCATGACGACGGTGAGCCTCGGTTTCACGCGCGGCTCCGACACCGTGGGCAAGAAGAATTCGCCCGAGTTCCACGATGTGGCCAAGCACTGGCAATACCGCTTCGGCCTGACGCAGATCCTCACGCCGCGCGTGATCGCGAGCATGAATGTCGAAGCGCTTGCCGACGACGGCTTCCTCGGCAGCCCGTATCGCGCGGCGCGCGCCTTCGGCACCTTCGTGCCCGAGCGCAACCCGCGCACGCGCTCGGCCCGCGCCGTCAAGTTCCGCGTCATCGGCGACCTGGGCTCGCGCGATTCGCTGCACGCCGACTACCGCTACTACCGCGACACCTGGGAGATCCAGGCGCACACCGCCGAGATCGGCTACAGCCGCCACTTCGGCGACAACTATCTAGCCGACACCTTCCTGCGCTACTACACCCAGCGCCACGCGCTGTTCTACAGCGACAACGCCACCACCGAGACGCTCTACCTCTCGCGCAATCGCCAGCTCAGCTCGTTCGACGACGTGAGCCTTGGCGCCAAGCTGGCGTATTCGCTGAAGAAGGTCCCCGGCAAGTACGAAGTGAAGCTCAACGGCGCCTACGAGTTCGTGCGCTACAGCTTCAAGGACTTCACCGACGTGCGCACCGGCGGCAAGTACGCCTCGAACGCGAGCGTGCTGCAGCTGTTCGTGACCGCGACATATTGAGGATGGGCCTTCCCATGCTGCTTCCGACTTTTCTTCGCGGCGCCTTGTTCGCGCTCGCCGTGTGTTCAGCATCGCGGGTCTCGGCCGCCGAACTCGCCGCGCCGGCACCGGCTGCGGCGGCCAGTGCGCCCGTGGCCGCCATGGCGACCTCGGCGCCGGTTGTTGCGGTGGCTGCGGTGGCTGCGGCCGCTGCGCCAGCCTCGGCGCCCGCACCGGCCGGAGCCGCCAGCGGGCCCGAAGCCGCCACGCTCGACGGCCGCATCCAGGACGTGAAGAACGACGTCATCAAGATCAACCGCGACCTGCTGGTGCTCGAGGAGGAACTGCTGTTCCCCGCCAGCACGCAGGTGGCGCTGTTCGTCTCGATGGACGTGGGCAAGATGTTCGAGCTCGACTCGGTGCAGGTCAAGCTCGACGACAAGGTCGTGGCCAGCTACCTCTACACACCGCTCGAGGTGCAGGCGCTGCACCGCGGCGGCGTGCAACGCGTCTACCTCGGCAATCTCAAGGTGGGCAACCACGAGCTGGTGGCGTTCTTCACCGGCAAGGGACCGCACGAGCGCGACTACAAGCGCGGCACGACGGTCAAGTTCGACAAGAGCACCGACCCGAAATACATCGAGCTGCGCATTACCGACTCTTCGGCGAAATTGCAGCCGGAGTTCGACGTCAAGGTCTGGCAGTAGTGGCAGTAATGGCAGTAGTGGCAGTAGTGGCAGTGAAGGCGACCCTGCGCCGACCGTCGCGCGCACGACCCGCGTGCAAGCGCCTGGTCGCGGCGTTCTGCTGCGCCCTTCTTGCGAGCTGGGTCGGCGGCACCGCGCTCGCCGCCGACGTCGACCCCGAAGCGAAGCACCCGATCCGGGCGCCGCACTACGGCGACACCCTGTTCCAGTTCTTCCAGGACCATTACTTCACGTCGATCACCACGCTGATGGTCTCGCAGCAGCAGCAGCGCGTGGAGCCGCACGGCGACGAAGCCGAGGTGCTGCGCGGCGGCATGCTGCTCTCGTACGGCATGCCGCGCCAGGCGGGCG
>Ga0209724_1004279_pt1 | contig 11295 bp, 9 predicted proteins | sample grotaG_FD_184143 | JGI IMG/M metagenome (GOLD analysis project Ga0209724, IMG submission 184143) | Glacier valley bacterial and archeal communities from Borup Fiord, Nunavut, Canada, to study Microbial Dark Matter (Phase II) -... | ecosystem: Environmental > Aquatic > Freshwater > Ice > Glacier ... | reverse complement strand
CAATCAGTTTGTGCAGCTTGCTTGGGTGGTCTCGGCGAGGGTCAGGCAGGCTGCTGAAATGCTCGAGGATGTTGGGTATCACCCCGTCACGTTACCTCTTGGTGCGTTTGCCCTGGATGAAATCCACCATTAGCTTGACAAGCGTCAGAAATTGGACCCACAAGGGAATGAGTTTCCTCAAGCTCCGTTGAAATCTTTTCCAGCGTTTGCTACATTGTGCCTTGTTCAGGGGCAAGTAGAATCACCTCCTTTGGAACGCCTGCTGATACAGGCGTTCTTTTATTTGGCTTTCGACCCCGCCCCTTCCCTGATTTTCATGAACCACGCCAAACCGAGGCTCCTATAGCAAAGCGCATTTCAGCAGTCCTGTCAACGTGGTAAATTCGCTCGAGCTGAATTTCCCGTCCAATTTACAAGAGTGGGATATTCAAGTTGGACACGGCTCTGACGTGAATATCCCACTCTCCAGATTTTTACACGCTCGAGGACGCGTTCCCCAAAACCTCTTCGACCTTATCCACCAACGCCTCGAGCGTGGCGTCTTCTGCCACCCAAGTGCGGGCAAACCCCACTGCTCGAGCGGCTTCTTCGGTCTGCGGCCCCATCGTCACCACCTCAAAATCGGTTCCTACCAGTTCGGCCAGCGCTCGAGCCGCGCTTCCCGAGGCCAGCGTGACCAGTTCGGCCTTTCTAAGCTGCTCGAGGGTGTCTGTGTCCAGTTCTGCACTCAGGGTCTGGTACGCCTCCACTCGAGTGTAGGTGAGACTACGTGCGTGCAGCTCACGCTCGAGGGCGTCTTCGGCCTGCTGACTTGTGAGGTGCAAAATGCGGTGCTCGGCTCTGGCCGGAAGTTCACGTCCCAGATGCACCGCGCCCGGTTTGGAAGCCACGAAGTCGGGCCGAATACCGTGCGCCTCGAGCGCGGCACTCGTGGCCGGTCCCACGCTGGCCACCCGCGTCCTGAACACTCGAGCGTCCTGTCCCATCTCCTCGAGTTGAGCAAAGGTCTCCTCCACGGCCTGCTGGCTGGTGAACAGGGTCCAGGTGTACCCTCCGCTCGAGAGTTCGGACAGCGTGCGGTGCAGGGTTTGCGGGTCGCTCGAGGGGGCAAAGCGAATGAGTGGAACCTCGAGCACGTCGGCTCCCCTGGCCTCGAGCAGTTCTTTGAGTCTCGAGTTGCCTTCACGGGTGCGCGTCACCGCGACCCTGCGCCCGAACAGCGGCAGGGTGTCGAACCAGCGCAACGTTTGGCGGTAGCGGGCCACCTCGCCCACCACCGTAATCGCCGGGGCCTCGATGCCCGCTTGCTCTACTGCCTCCACAATCGTCTCGAGCGTGGCCAAAACGGCTTTTTGCCGGGTTGTGGTTCCCCACTGAACCGTGGCCGCCGGGGTTTGAGGGTCGCGCCCTGCCTCGAGCAGCTTGGCCACAATTTTAGGCAGGGTTCGCACGCCCATCAGAAAGACCAGGGTGTCTATTCCGGCGTAGGAGCGGTAGTCCAGTTTTTCATCATCCCGGAGCATCTCGTTTCCGGTCAGCACCGAAAAGCTCGAGCCAGCTCCCCGGTGCGTAATAGGAATTCCGGCGTAGGCAAGCGCGGCGATGGCCGAGGTGACGCCGGGAACCACCTCGAAGGGAATACTGCGCTCCAGGCAGGCTTCGGCTTCCTCGCCACCGCGCCCGAACACGTAGGGGTCGCCGCCCTTGAGCCGCACCACCCGCTTGCCACCGCCCTCGAGCGCTTTGGTCACAACGAGCGCGTTGATGTCCTCCTGCGAGATGTACTCGGAAAAGCCTTTCTTGCCCACAAAAATCTTCTCGGCCCTGGGCGCGTATTTGAGCAACTCGAGGCTGGAGAGATAATCGTAGAGCACGACCTCGGCCTGCTCGAGCCGCAGCTTGCCTTTGAGGGTCAGTAGTCCGGGGTCGCCTGGACCCGCGCCGATAAGCGAAACGAAAGCACGCATGGGAAACAGGGTACGGGAAATCTCGAGCGGAGATATAGGGGCGGATGACTCGAGCGGCTGAAATCCTCGCCGCACTCTTCTTGACACACTCCCTATCACCCCTTAGAATACAGTGCGCTGCTCGAGCTGACACCAGGATTTCGGTCTAAAGCGAGGGTTTGGGGGCGTACGCAGGGCCAGAAATGGTGGGATTAGCTCACTCGGTTAGAGCGCCGGTTTGTGGAACCGGAGGTAATGGGTTCAAATCCCATATTCCACCCCACTAGATGCAACAGACGGGCCGGGTTATGCTCGGCCCCAACTTGCGTATAGAAGACAAAGCTGTACTCGAGAGTAGTGTGCTCGAGCATGGACGCAGGGCGAGCAAGCATCAGGTGAGTTAGGCATCAGGAGTAGGTTGCCCTGAAACACGCGAGGATGGCGGAACTGGTAGACGCGCTAGACTTAGGATCTAGTACCGCAAGGTGTGTGGGTTCAAGTCCCATTTCTCGCACCAACAGGTCGCACCCAGCAGGCCCTGTACATTGGTTGACACTCCACAGGCTTTGCTGACTATTTTGGTTGTATCAACAGGCTCGAGCAGGTTAGAGCACCCTCTCACCCAGCTTTCCTCGAGCGGCCCTCCGTGGGGTCGCTCTTTTTTCAGGAAGACAGCGTTTCAGGAAGAATAGCGCCTTTGGACGCATCATCAGGAGTTTTTATGGCAGAAATCGTTCGTCAGGAAGGCAGCAGTCTGGAATTTCGGGTGGTCGTGCCGCAGCGTGAAGTCAAGGCGGCCTACGACGGTGTGGTCAACTCACTCATGCAGCAGATGCGAATTCCGGGATTTCGTCCCGGCAAAGCGCCGCGCAGCGTGGTGGTCAAGCGGGCCGGCGAGGAGTACGTCAAGGACGAGGTGCGCGAAAAGCTGCTGCAAACCAGCTACCCGGTGGCGGTGCGCGAACTCAAGCTGGCCCTGCTCGACGCCGAAATCCGTCCCGACGCGCTCTCCGAAGGCTCCGATTTCGTCTACATTGTGCAGGCCGAAACCTACCCCGATGTGACCCTGCCCAACTGGAAGGAACTCGTCCTCGAGGCTCAGTCGCCGGAAATCACCGCTGAGGTGGTCGAGAAAACCTTATCTGACCTGCTCGAGCGCAACGCCACCTTTGAAGTGGTCGAGCGCCCCGCCGAGGCCGGAGACCAGCTCACCCTGCTCGAACTCGACGAAGAAGGAGCCAGTCCCTACCCGGTCTATTTAGACAGCGCTCAGGACTATGTGCGCGCGGCGCTTCTGGGCGTGAGCGCGGGAGATGAGGTCAGCATCGTCACCCCGGAAATTGACCACGGCGACCACCAGCACGAGTCCGAGACCGTGCGGGTGCAGGTGGTGGACATCAAGAAAAAGAATCTGCCGGTCATGGACGATGAGTTCGCCAAGACCCTGAACTTCGACACCGTGCAGCTTTTGCGCGAAGCGGTGAGCCGTGAACTCAAAGCTCGAGCGGCCCAGGAAGGCAATACCCAGCGCCGCGACGAGTTCGTGGAGAAGCTGGTGCAGGGGCTTCAGGGCGACCTGCCGGCCAGCTTAATCAAGCGCCGCAGAGAGGCCATGTTCGAGGAAATTAAGGGCGACCTCGAGCGTCAGGGCGTGCCGTTTTCCGACTACGAAAGCTTCATGCGCGAACAAAACAAGTACGACGAGTTTCTGGCCGACCTCGAGAAGAACGCCTTGCAGCGGGTCAAGCGTGATTTGGCGCTCGAGAAGCTGGCCGAGGACATGAAGGTGACGCTCACGGGCAAGGAGTTCGACGACGCCCTCAACGCGCTGGCCCGTCAGAGTGGGGTCAGCGTGCAGGAAACCCGCCGTCAACTGGGAGCCAACGGACTCGAGGGCTATCAGGCCACCGTCATCCGCGACAAGGCGCTCAATCAGGCCGTGATGAGCCTGGGGTTCCAGTTCGCCGGCGACTCGAGTGAAGCTGAAGCCACTGCCGAAGCTGAGACTCAGGAGGCAGCGGTGGAAGCCCCAGAAACAGAGGCTCAAGCAGAAACTCAGTCCGAGTAAACCCTACTGAAGAAGAGAAAAGCCACCGCTCGAGCGGTGGCTTTTTTGTGACGCTCGAGCTTGTGTAACGCTCGAATGAGTTATGAAAAAGGGGAAGCCTTGTGCTTCCCCTTTGGTCAAATCGAGTTTTTAGGCCGTCTGGGTAAGGTTGCCAATGATGGAGAAAAGGGGCAAGAACATACCCGCCACAATGAGGCCCACGATAAGACCGAGAACCACAATCATGATGGGTTCGATAGCCGCAGTGAGGCTGTCTACGGCCTCATCCACTTCGCGGTCGTAGTAGTCAGCGACCTTGCGTAACATATCGTCGAGCGCTCCGGTTTCTTCACCGATGGCAATCATGGACGTGACCATCGGAGGAAACACTGGGGAGACGACCAGTGCGTTGGACATCGCGTCGCCGCCAATCACAGCATTTTTGGCGTTCTCGATGGAGTCCTCGACGATGGCGTTGTTGGCTGTACCCTTGGTGATGTCCAGAGACTCGATGACGTTGACCCCACTCTCGAGCAGGATACCGAAGGTGCGGGCGAAGCTGGCGATGGCTGAGCGTTGAATCAGGGTACCAAATACTGGAATACGCAGCTTGATGCGGTCGATGACACGCCTGCCTTTAGGCGTGCGGTAGTAGGCGTTATATGCAAAGACCACAGCCACAACCACAATAATGAGAATCCAGAGCTGATTTTGCAGAAAGTTGGAAACGTTGATGAGGAATTGGGTGAGGGGCGGTAATTTGCCACCTAGAGAGGTCAGAATGCTGGCAAACTGCGGCACAATGGTCGTCAAGAGAAAGTAGGTGATAAGAAGAGCAAACACCAAAACGATGACGGGGTAAGTCATGGCGCTACGAATCTTACCGCGCAAAGCGAGTTCTTTCTCGAGAAAGTCGCTCACTCGAGCCAGGATGCTGTCGAGCGTACCCGACACTTCGCCAGCCCGCACCAGGTTCAGAAACAACCTCGAGAAAACTTTGGGATACTTGGCGATGGCGTCCGAGAAAGGTTGACCCCCCTCCACCGTGACCCGCAGGTCCTTGACGATTTTCTTGAGCGGCGCTTTCTCAATCTGGCGCTGCATGATGGCCATGGACTGCACCAGCGGCACGCCTGCGTTGAGCATGGTGGCAGTTTGTCTGGCGAAGATAGCTACGTCCTTGAGGCTGGGTTTGCCCTCGAGACCGGGAATATTGATGTCGGCGTTGAGGCCCACTTTGGGCGGTGCGATGCTGACGATGAACAGCTCACGCTGTCTCAGGGCGTCGCGCACTTGAGTGATGTTGTCTGCTTCAATCGAGCTGGACACAATCTTTCCAGCGCGGTCACGCACCTTGTATGTAAAGACAGGCATGAAAGGAGTATAAAGCAGGCTCGAGGGTTTAGATGTATGGAATTCGAGATTCTTAAAGATACGGTGAGTGCGGTTAAACGTGGAGAAGTGTTGGCTTTGCCCACCGATACGGTGTGGGGACTTTTGGTTCACCCCCAAAACGAGCAGGCCCTCGAGCGCCTTTACCAACGTAAAAACCGTTCGCTCGAGAAACCCTTGCAGTGCCTCTGTGCCGATGTGGAGGTCGCCTGGTCTCTCGCAGACCTCACTCGAGCAAACTTAAAGTACGACTTCGAGCGGCTCACCTCGCTCTGGCCGGGAGCGCTGACCACGCTCGTCCCCGCTCGAGCGGAGGTTCCCAAACGCTTGCGGCCCGCAGGCGTGGTGGGTTTGAGGGTTCCTCGTTTCCCTGCCGTTCAGGAGTTACTCGAGCGACTGGGAGGTTACGCGGCCTGCACTAGCCTGAACCTCAGCGGAGAGACTGCGGTCACCACGCTCGAGGAAGCCAGAACGCATCCTGAACTTTACGACTCACTGTGGTATCCCGGTCCGTCTGGGGGTCAGGCCAGCACGGTATATCACCTGCTCGAGCGTAAAGTTGTGCGGCAGGGCGAAATTACTGAAGCCCAGATTCTCGAGGTTCTGAAATGACCCAAGCTCGAGCCATTTTAGGAGCGGCTTTGCTGGGTGCGGGGCGTCCCGTGACCCCCACCGAACTCGCGCCGCTTTTAGGAGTGCGCCCCGAAGCGGTGGAAACTCTGGTCAGTGAGTTCGAGCAGGCCCTCGAGCACGCTAATTTGGGGCTGGCCCTCGAGCGCATCGCCGGAGGCTACCGCCTGATTGTGCGGCCCGAACTGGTTCCCGCGCTGGCCCCGCTGCTGGCCCCGCCAGCACTACCCCCCCTCTCCGGCGCGGCGCTCGAGGTGCTGGCGGTGGTGGCTTACAAGCAGCCCATCACAAGGGCCGAAATTGAGTTGATGCGCGGCAGCTCGGCCAGTTCCCTGGTCACGCTTCAGGAGCGCGAACTGGTCAAGGTGGTGGGCCGCAAGGACGCGGTGGGCCGTCCGCTGCTGTACGGCAGCACCCACAAGTTTCTGCTCGAGTTCGGACTGACCTCGCTGGCCGAGTTACCCGCGCTCGAGGGCGGAGAGCTGGGCGAGTTCCTGCGCGGTTGACCTGACACCACACTCACACAAAGGTTTTGCCCTCGTTTGGGCAGAGCTTAACCCCTTGGCCTACAATCCATTCAAAAAATCATTTCCGCCCACTCGAGGCGGAAATTTTTGCTTGCCTGGAAACTCGAGCGGACCTCTCAACGTACACAAGCTCAAGCACATCTCGAGCGCTCACCAACTTGAGCCAGACTATTTGAGCTAGTGTGGGGAGCAGATTATGGACTTGAACTCGCTGTGGCAAAACCTATCCCATCCCACAGAGCTGATTAAAGCGCTCTCGTACCCCGGCATCTTCGCCATCATTTTCTCTGAAACGGCCTTTCTGGTGGGCTTTTTTCTGCCTGGAGACACCCTGCTGCTCAGCGCGGGCGCACTCACAGCGGGAAATACTCCGCTGCTCTCACTAGGCGCGGTCATCCCCACCATCATCGTAGCCGCGATTGCAGGCGATACCTCAGCGTACTTTATCGGCAGGCGCTACGGTCCAGCGCTGTTTCGCCGCCCGGAAAGCCGCTTCTTCAAGCCCGAGTACATGGAAAAGGCTGAGGTCTTCTTCGCCAAATACGGCGCGTTCACGCTCACCATGGCCAAGTTCGTGCCCGTCATCCGGGCCTTTGCGCCGACCCTGGCCGGAACTAGCGGGATGCCTTACTCGCGGTTCATCGCCTTCAGTGCGCTGGGCGCGGTGCTGTGGGCCTCGAGCCTCACCACCCTAGCGCACTTTCTGGCCGCACTCATCCCACCCGAACTGCTCGATAAGTACGTGCTGGCCTTCGTGGGCGTGGTGTTGCTGACGGCGATTGGGGTGTCGCTGTTTGCGGTGTTTAGTGGAAGGCGGGTTCACTGAGGGATTTTGAGTGGTGAGTGGTGAGTTTTGCGCCTCCGCCGGGTTCTTGGTTCCTGGTTCTTGGTCAGTCTGCTCTCGAGCGGTCTGGCCCGATAGGCGAGCAGGCCCCACGGGGTGCCGTTCTGCTCAAGACAGTGCTGCTTAGACCAAGCGGCCCAGCCCGGTAGGTGCTGAAGTTGGGCCAAGACAGACAGCGCCCAAAATCAAACCGACCAAGTACCAATGACTAACGACCCGCGACGAGGCCCGATAGGCGGATAGGCCCGCTAGGTGCCGTTCTATCCAAGACGTGCCGCTCTCGTCAAGACAGCCAGAGGCGTTCTTCATGTTCACTTACCCTCGAGTTCTCAACGTCCCCATTTTCCCCCATCGCCTATACTCACACCCATGTTAGCCAAAGCCAGCAGTATCGCGCTCATCGGCGTGGACGCGCTCGAGGTCACGGTGGAAGTGGATGTGGCCCCTGGCCTGCCCAACTTTCAGGTCGTCGGCCTACCCGACCAAGCGGTGAGCGAGGCGCGAGAACGGGTCCGCGCCGCCATCAAAAACTCGGGACTCCCGTTTCCAGCCGCCCGCATCACCGTCAATCTGGCCCCGGCGGATTTGCGAAAAGAGGGTCCCATGTTCGACCTGCCCATCGCGCTGTGCCTGCTGGCGGCTCAAGGCATCGTGCCTTTGGGGGCGCTCGAGCGAACCCTGATTGCCGGCGAACTGGCGCTCGAGGGCAGTTTGCGCCCGGTGTCGGGCATTCTCAATCTGGCGCTCAAGGCTTCTGCGCTCGAGTACCGCGCTCTGGTTCCCGCCGGTAACGCGGCGGAAGCGGCGATTCTCGAGGGTCTGGAGGTCTACGCTCCCGCCTCCTTGCTCGAGGCAGTGCGCCACCTCAATGGTCAAGCCAAGCTCGAGCGGGCTAATCCAACCGAGGCTCCCGAATCTGAGGAAACGTATCTGGACCTGCTCGACATCAAGGGGCAGGCGCAGGGCAAACGGGCGCTCGAGATTGCGGCAGCGGGTGGACACAATCTGTTGATGATTGGCTCTCCGGGTTCGGGCAAAACCATGCTGGCGCGGCGAATGCCCGGACTCTTGCCTTCCCTCACACGCGGTGAGGCGCTCGAGGTGACGAGAATTCACTCGGCGGCAGGCAAACTGGCGGCGAGGGGTGGGCTGATTCAGAACCCTGTGTTTAGAGCGCCCCATCACACCGTTTCGGATGCGGGACTCATCGGCGGGGGCAGTATTCCGCGCCCTGGCGAGGTCAGTCTGGCCCATCTGGGGCTGCTGTTCATGGACGAATTTCCCGAGTTCTCGCAAAAGGCGCTCGAAACTTTGAGGCAACCGCTCGAGGATGGAACCGTGACCATCAGCCGCGCAAGGGCTAGCGTGAGTTATCCGGCCCGTTTTCAGCTTTTAGCGGCCATGAACCCCTGTAAATGTGGCTACTGGGGCGACATGGTGCGCCCCTGCACCTGTTCACCGCACGAGAGAATTCGCTATCTGGCCCGTATCAGTGGCCCTTTATTGGACCGCCTAGATTTGGTGGTCGGTGTGCCCCGGCTCAGTGTCGAGGAACTCTCGAGGGCGCAGGAAGGCGAGAGCAGTGAGAGGGTGAAAGAGCGGGTAGCGCGGGCCAGAACCCAGATGCTCGAGCGGCAAGGGGGGCGCAACAGTGCTCTCCAGGGTGCAGCCCTGCGCGAGCATACCCAGCTCACCGCCAGTGCCAGGGGGTTTCTCGAGGCGGCAGCCAAGCAACTACAACTGACCGGGCGCGGCTTTGACCGGGTGCTGCGGGTGGCCCGCACGGTGGCGGATTTGGCCGGGAGTGTGGGAGTAAACGAAATGCACCTGGCCGAAGCGGTGGCTTACCGCCCTCGAGAGCTGATGGGGGTTTGAGCGAGGCTCAACCCAAAACTCCCGCTCGAGCGCGCAATCCCTCGAGCGCCACCTTGACGTTGAGTTGCCACTCCACTCGAGCCATAAAGGGTTTGAAGCCCAACGAATGGTTGATTCTCAGCATAGGAACGTTGCTGTCGGCGTTTCCGGTGCGAACGCGGTCTACCAAGGGACGCTCTTGCAGAATTCGCTCGAGCATAGCCGCTTTGAGCCAGCCGCCCAGGCCGTGTCCGCGAAAGTCCGGGTGGACTCCGGTGCCGTATTGATGCACGGTGGTGAGGCGGTTCTGGTGCCACCCGACCTCGGTAAAGCCCGCATATTGCCCTGTCTGACGGTCTCGAGCCAACAGGAGCCACCACCCTCTATCGTTCTGGTGCGAATTCTCGGCTTCCTGGCGCAGTTGGTCGGGGGTTACTTGGAAGTCGTTGAACACCAGGTCGCCTCTGGGCGCGGTGTTCATGATTTCAAACACCTGGCACAGCGCCTCGAGTTCGGATTCGGGATAGTCGCTGTCGAACCACACCAACTCGAAACGCTCGAGCGGGGCTTTCTCGAGCGCACGCTGCACGTACTCCACGTTGCGCTCCGAGAGCAGGAGCTGGTTGGTGTGTTCCTCCAGGCCGCGCTCCGCTCCCAGAAAATGGGCGAAGGGTTCCCCACTGGGAATGCTGGCGTGGGTTGCTAAAAACAGTTTGCTGCGTCCGAAGGGTAGCACATCCTCGAGCAAAGCTTGCGCCAGTACGCGCCCCAGGCCCCGCCTCCGCGCCTCTGGAGCGACCACCAGATTGCTCCAGGCGATGTCGCGGTTCTCAGGCCGGTCATCGCGCCACTCGGCTTCAGCCAATCCCAAAACCCTTTCCCCCTCGAGCAGGGCAAAATGCCTCGAGACCTCGTGTGCAGGGGGAGCGCGCCATGCCTTGAGCCTTTCCTCGAAAGGAATAGGCGGGTCTTCCGGCAAAATTTCGGCGCGGTGGGCGTTCAAAAAATCGTGAAAGCGCCTCGCCTCGAGTTCGGGCAGGGTCCTCAAGTCTACAGGTCGGGGCATCATGGCTCGAGCCTAATCCAGGTGAGTCTGCTGCACATCGGCTATTCAGGCGAAACCGTGTAGTTGAAATGGCGTACTCGAGCATCTATATGCGTTTAGTTCACGAAATCTGGCTCGAGCAAACGAAAAAACCCGCCAACGGGCGGGCTAATCTTTGGTGGACTCGAAGGGATTCGAACCCCTGGCCTCCTGATCCGTAGTCAGGCGCTCTATCCAGCTGAGCTACGAGTCCATGGGGGCTGCCCTAAAAAACACAAGCAGCGAACCGATGGGGTAAAACTGTGGCGGAGAGGGAGAGATTTGAACTCTCGGTACCCTTTTGAAGTACGTGGTCTTAGCAGGACCATGGTTTAAACCACTCACCCACCTCTCCAAACAAAACGACTGCGCTCACAACAGCAACCTTAAAAACAGGGCAAAACTGTGGCGGAGGGTGAGGGATTCGAACTCTCGGTACGTTGCCGCACGGCAGTTTTCAAGACTGCTGCCTTAAACCACTCGGCCAACCCTCCATCGGGACAAAACGCGACCAACTCTGCTCCTAATCCCCATTTCTGGTGGCTTTGCGGCCCCACCCTGAGGGGACGCCTCAGACGCGTATGCAAGTATAAGGACGACCCCCTTTCTTGTCAAGCGCCGCTCGAGCGGGGGTGCAACTCAGGAATGCGAGGTCATCTCGAGCGAGCGGGAAGGACCCCCCCTTGCGTAGTCACGCAAGACCCGTGCTGTCTTGGTCTAATCGGCACCTATCGGGCCAGACCGCTCCGCAATCCTTCGTGAACCTGTTTTACAGGTGGGTACTTGAAAACCTCGAGCTGGACAGTCTTGAGTTCCCCCCTGTAAAACAGGGGGGATATTCTTTTTAGCGTAGCGAAAAAGAGAAGCAACTGTATTGAAAGTCAAGCGGCGGGTCTCGAACACCGCTCGAGCGACCAGGGAGTTTTGTTGTGTACCAGGGTATTGAGCCAGATGAGCAGCTTACGAACCAC
>Ga0209724_1004277_pt1 | contig 11299 bp, 7 predicted proteins | sample grotaG_FD_184143 | JGI IMG/M metagenome (GOLD analysis project Ga0209724, IMG submission 184143) | Glacier valley bacterial and archeal communities from Borup Fiord, Nunavut, Canada, to study Microbial Dark Matter (Phase II) -... | ecosystem: Environmental > Aquatic > Freshwater > Ice > Glacier ... | reverse complement strand
CAGACGCCACCTATTTTTAGCGCCATCAAGATCAATGGCCAGCGCGCCTACAAACTGGCCCGTGAAGGTGGCACGACAGAAACAATCGAAATGCCAGTTCGCACCGTTAGTGTCTATAGTCTCGAACTACTCGACTACACATATCCAGATATTAAGATTCGTGTGCATGTCAGTAGTGGAACGTATATTCGTACCCTCGCGCAAGACATCGGACTGCGACTAGGCACTGGCGCATATTGTACCCAACTTCGCCGAACAAAAATCGCCGACTATTCCATCGACGATTCTGTTGAACTTGACCCTGATACGTATTAGTCCAGCCGACGAGTTGGGGTTATTTCCCAGTATTCGTTGGTGGGGTTGTTGGGGCTGGTGGCACGGGTTGGCCTTGTGTACCTGGATCAGGAGCTGGAGGTAGGATACCAGTTTGGGCTCGTAGCATACGCTCAATACTGTTGAGGGCGTTCTTGCGCTCGCCAACCTTACCTGAGTAGATTGGGTTGCTACGGATAGTATCGATTGCAGTAAGGATGGTAGCTTTTCTCTCATAGCCCATTGCACTCGCAGAGTCTTTGTTGCCGATTGCCTTTTCAAGTGCTTCCAGATAGTCACGGTCTTGAGTAACCAGTGTCTCGGCTGAACCGAACTTATCACTTTCAACAGTGGCGACAATGTATTTATTGATACGAGCATCACCGGGTGGGGGTGCAATACCTTGCTTGATATCTGCAATGATACCAGCGCCTGCAAACTTAGGCTTTGAGGAGTTAGTAAGCAGGGCATCGGCAAACGCTTGTCGGAAGTCCTGGTTTTCGTCTGTCTTATCGATATGGATATTTTTCATAAGATCGAGGATGGCACTCGCATTAGCGCCTCCTGCGATTTTAACAATTGCCGCTTCGCGGAGCGCATCAGAAACTTCACTAAAGTCTGTACCGTCTGCAATTCCCCGTGCAAGCTTCACGACTGTGTCATCGCCGTAGTTGTAGTGACCGAGTATACTATTGGCATTTGCGACGGCGTCACCGTGAGCGGCTGATTGCGCCTTGAAGGCCGCAGCTAATGCACCAGCTTGACCATTCTTGCCGGCAATTCCACCAGCACGTACTCGAAGTCCATCAGTGTCGTCTTCAATCTTTTTGGCGTAATTAGTAAGTTGAATATTCTTGGCTATAGTCGTTGCGGACTCGATAGCGCGTGAATTTTCATCAAGATCCATCGCGCGTTCCATAACAACTGATGCAAACTTGGCCTGACGAGCGCCTCGACGAGTTCCCTCGACGTTCGTAATACGGAGCTCCTCTAGTGTTGTCGTGCCGCCCGAGGCGCGCATACGGACACGCTCGACAGTCGTTGCCTCTTGAAGAAGGCGAAGGCGATTGAGTCCGGAACTATCGCCAGCACGCAATTCTTGGACGGCCTGTTCCATGTTTTTGTTTAGCTCCTCGGTTTGAAGCTTTGCGAGCGCTAATTCTACCTCAATTTTTTGTCCAGTTCGAGTACTCACGGCTTCGCGTGCGGCAATAGCTTCAAATCCAGCCTTGTATCGCTCTGTATTCCTCTCGACACGGTCATTCGACAGAGCCATACGTCGTGCAGCCCGACGGAAAACTTGATTTCGCTTGAGGTTAGGATCACCAATTCCACGACGACGGTGCATTTCAGCCCGAGAACCAGACCATGCTTTGGTGCGGTCCAAGAGGCCCTTCTTCGGATCGTTGACCATGCCAGCGATGCGGCCAAGTAGACCGCCACTGAGCTTGAGTAGTAGAGGGGTGATAACGAGAGGCGCCACTTGAACGGCCATTCCGAATATGATGCCGATAATAGATGTCGCGTTCTGGATGATAAGTCCACCAGCAAGTTGTGACCCGCCGAAAGCGAGCGAGAAAGCAGGGAAGAATACTAGCATTGTCATGAAAAGCTCACGCCACTTCTTGAACCACTGTTCAGTGTTCGGGAGTAGGTAGGCAACAAAGGCGAGTGGTGCGATCACGATAAGGATGATAATTATCGCTTGTCGAGCTGCAAGGATAAGGAGAACGAGCAAGATTGTCATAATAAGGCCTAGTAGTATTGGAATGAGAAGGAAAACGGCGCCAGCGGCAGTTCCACCTGTTGCGGCGAGAACACCGATTGTCGCTGCTCCACCAGATAATACAACTGCCGCGACTGCCGACCACCCCATGCCTTCTGAGTTGGCCCAGGTGTCATTACTGATGTTAAAGGTGCTTTGCCGAATGTTAACGAAGATGTCTTGTAGCGAGTAGCCAAGGATATTCGAGATGTCGAGCACAGTTGCACAGATAAGGTATGACAAGTTTACAAGGATCGCGGCAATGATCAGGCGAGGAAGTAACTTTTTTAGTCCATAGTTACTAATGCCGGCATTCGTCAGTTGTGAATAGATGATGATCATAAAGACAATGATGAACGCGACATTGGCAAATCCGCGCATAACGTTCCACGCAACATAGAGGTCATTATTCGCGTTTGTGGTGTTCACGGGTTGTACGACAAGGAAACTCTTTACGATATTGAAAATCGTATCCATGCCATCGGCAAGGAATGTGGTGACGGGACAAATGATCCAACCTATACCTTGAACAGTACAGGCGCTATAGCTGCTTTCGCTACCCTTAACGGTAAGGTCGACAGTCTTCTTGTCTGTGGGGTTGGAGAATTTTTTTGTACTTGCGACGTAATCATAGGTTGCAGAAGATACTGTCTTTTCGGTAGGGGGGTCAGTCCCTGGTGCAAAGTAAAGAACAAAGGCTTTTGATGGCGTGACGGTACCGGTTGCTTCGGGGATGTAGACGTAGTAGTGCGCTCCTTGGGGTAAGCCGAGGCTATTGCCTGGTTTGGTATCACCAGTGTTAAAGTACTGGTGTCCGTCGTAAAGAATGCTCTCGCCCTTCCACGAGGCAGAGGCTGCATCTATAGCGTGTGTAGGGGTGTGACTACCGAAGGCTACCCATAGCAAGGCCGTCATAAATACGGTCATGGCAAACATAAAGACGCTCTGTGCTGAGAACCCTCGGCGCAAAGTGGACCACACTCTTTCCATATCGGTACGATAATAGCATAGAACAGATCAAAAGTCAATGCTCATGCTTCGATAAAAAGCCGTATGTAGGTGGGTAAAATACGTCGCAAAATTGTTATATCGAGCGCACCCCTTGAAAGGTGCTTGAAAATCTGATACAATACACGTCAATGATTACAGCAGAAAACAAAGCAGCGGCTTTTAGCCTCACGCAGACACACAAGACAGACGTTGGAAGCCCACAAGCTCAAGCGTCAGTATTGACGACGCGTATTAAAGAAGTGACATTACACTTGCAGACAAACAAGCATGACCACATGGGCCGTCGCGGTTTGATCCAAATGGTGGCACGTCGTAAAAAGCTTCTCAAATACCTCGAAGCCAAAGACTTCGAAGCTTACAAAGCTACCGTCGCAAAACTTGGACTCCGTAAATAATACGGAGTTCTTTTTTTATGACCGTAGTTCGTTGTAGATAACAATGGCTCGGTCATTCTCTATATAGTCTTGAATATCGATCTCCTGCAAAAAGACGGGGAAGACGATATTCTTTTTTGGGTCCAAAAACTCGGACCGCGTCAGCTCAAGCGTGCCGTGACTCGTCACCGCGAGATCAATTGATTCGTAATCCTCGGTATTCTCGATATGAAAAAAGAATTCGAGGTATTCCTTTTCTTCGTCAGCAAATTGCTGCGTAAAGAGGAGCTTGCCGATCTTTGGGGCAATTCCTGTTTCTTCGATCATTTCACGATGTAGCCCAACATGGAGTGATTCGCCTATGTCGAGGCCACCACCAAAGGTGCCCCAGTGAGCACTTTCGCTATCATCTTCTTGTCGGAACTTGGTTACGAGTAATTCGCCGTTACGAAAAATAATACCTCGTACATTCACGCGTCGTTGTGTGTTCATAAAAACCTCCATTTAAATTGTATAAGTAGACGCGATTGGTTCGGCCGTCCGAACGTATGCGAGCAGAGGATCCGGCGGATCATAGTAGTGACATAATACCATAGTTGGGATGTTATAATAAAGGAGTAAACACGCATGGATGAGGTGCTGGATGCGGATGTTCTAAAACCTAGAACATGTACACCCGTTACTTTCGTTCGTGTATTAAAAAGAAGGAGCCTCACAAATGGCAACAATTAACCCTTACGGTAAGGACATTATTAAGTTAACAACTGAGTTTGAGGGTCGCCCCTTAACACTCGAAGTAAACCGTGTTGGATTCCGTAGTACTGGTTCAGTTATGGTGACTTACGGCGACACTGTCGTTCTTGGTACGGCACAGGTTGGTTCACGACCTGTCGTTATGGACTATTTCCCACTTTCAATCGACTACGAAGAAAAAATGTATGCAGCTGGCAAAATTAGTGGCAGCCGTTTCATCAAGCGTGAAGGTCGTCCATCTGACGAAGCTATCCTGATTGGCCGTATTATCGACCGCCCAATTCGTCCACTCTTTCCAAAAGGCTACCGCCAAGAGGTTCAGGTTGTGGCAACCGTCCTTTCGATGGACCCTAGCTTCCGCCCTGACATGATCGGTATGATCGCTGCTAGTGCTGCTTTGATGCTCACCGGTACACCTTTCGATGGACCTGTTGCAGGACTTCGCATTGGTCGTGTTAACGGTGAATTCAAAGCCTTCCTAAACGCTGAAGAGCGCGCAGCGAGCGATCTTGACCTCGTTGTTGCTGGTATCGAAAGTGGTATCACGATGGTTGAAGCTGGTGCAAACGAAGTGTCGGAAGAAGTCGTCGTTGAAGCGCTCGCCTGGGCTTTTGATCACTACCAACCTGCAATTAAACTCCAACAAGAACTGGCCGAGAAGCTCGCACCAGTTAAACAGGAATACACGCTCGTCCTTCCTGATGAAACGATTCAGGCTGCAGTCGATACATATGTTACCGGCAAGCTTGGTGAAGCAATTCGCAAGCCGTACTCAGAACGCAATGAAATGGTGAACCAACTTCGTTGGGGCTTCCACGCTGACATGACCGAAAAACTCGGTGATGAGTACGCTGCCGCTCATGACAAGTACGACGAAGCATTTACGATGGCGGTTCACAAAGACGTCCGTCGCGGTATCGCCGAAGATAACCTTCGTCCAGATGGTCGTCGGTTTGACGAAATCCGCCCACTTTCAAGTGAAGTTGGTCTCTTGCCTCGAACTCACGGCTCATCACTCTTTACTCGTGGTATGACACAAGGAATGAACATCGTCACCTTGGCGCCTCTCAGCTACGCACAAATGGTTGATACGATGGAAATCAGCGACGGCGAACGTCGTTACATGCACCACTACAATGCACCAGGCTACACCGTTGGTGAAGTGAAGCGCTTGAGTGGTCCTGGCCGACGTGAAATCGGACACGGTTATCTCGCTGAACGTGCTGTTCTTCCTGTGCTTCCATCTGAAGAAGATTTCCCATACTCTATTCGTAGTGTCACCGAGATCATGAGCCAGAACGGTTCAACTTCTATGGCCGCAACGTGTAGCTCAGTTTTGGCACTGATGGATGCCGGAGTGCCAATCAAGGCACCTGTTTCTGGTATTGCCATGGGGCTGATGATGGATGGTGATACACCGTATATCCTTTCCGACATTGCCGATGCCGAAGACTTCGCTGGTGACATGGACTTCAAGGCCACTGGTACAGCCGAAGGTATTACTGCACTCCAGATGGATATGAAGGTCCACGGACTTCCTGTTGAAATCCTCCGCGACGCACTCCTTGCTGCCAAGGTCGGACGTGACTTTATCTTGAAGAGCATGCTCGAAACACTCGCAGCACCTCGAAAAGAACTGAGCCCATTTGCACCACGTATCGAAAAGATCAAGATTAATCCTGAAAAAATTGGTGCAGTCATCGGTAAGGGTGGAGAAGTAATCAACAAGATCACCGCTGAAACTGGCGCTGAAATTGACATCAAGGACGACGGCCTCATCACTGTCGCTGCCGCTGACGGTGAAAAGATCGAAAAAGCACTCGCATGGATTCGTAGCCTCACCGAAGAACCAGAAATCGGAACTATCTACGAGGGTAAAGTTGTGAGCATCAAAGACTTCGGTGCGTTCATCAACATTATGCCAGGAACTGATGGTATGGTTCACATATCTGAACTCTCCAACGAACGTGTTGAACGTGTTGAAGACGTTCTCACCGAGGGACAGATCGTCAAGGCAAAGCTCATCGGTATCGATGATCGCGGACGTCTCAGCCTGAGCCTCAAGGGTCTCTAATTCACTGTAGCCAAAGATTGATTCACTCTGTACACTAGACACAAGCAATATAAGCTGAATATAAGCAAATGCGAACTTCTATAGGGGGTCATCATGAATCCAGATACAAATCCAAACCAACCAAACCAACCAACTCAACCACAAGGTCCAGTTGAATTTCCAACTACTCCTGTCGGCACAGGCGAGCCACTGGTGGCTGTGGAATCAGCTAACATACCAGCTCCTATCGAGACGCCGATAGCTGTCGAGGCAGTCGTTACTGACTCATTCAGCGCGGCACCCGTCAGCCCTGAAGTACTAGCTGTAGCTCCAGTCGACCAGCCTCCAGTCATGGGCTCGGCGCCCGTTGTTGCGCCACTCGCTGCCGTCGCGGTTACATCAAAAAAGAAGTCTATGACTTTGATCGCGATTATTGTTGGCGTCATCATCGTACTTGGTGTTATCGGATTCATCGCTTTCAGTCTCCTTACTGCCTAGAAGGCGGGGGCTCGTAAACGAGAACAAAAAAATAGAACAGCTTCTCTCGCAGGGGCTGTTCTTGTTATGTGGCCTCGCTATTTCGCGGAGACTGTGCTATAATAAGGGTAATCCGCTCGCTAAGAGCCTTCTCGTTCAAATATTCATAGACGCAACACACAACGCCTGTATATATTTGGCCAAGAACCACTTGAGCTAATTCTTAATAAAAAATAAATCAGAATTCTTTCTGGTTAACGGGGAATACCCCAAGGAAATACATGAGAAAAGAACATACACAAAAAGTATCTATGATCACCCGTCGAAAGACCGAGACGATCGAACAAACGCTAAAATCACACCGTCCGGTGGCAGTTCAATCTGTTGCTGCTGATCCAAAAAAAGTTCGCATCACGCCACTCGGCGGCCAAGACGGTATTGGTGAAAAAAATATGATCGTGATCGAATATGGCGATGATGCTATTATTCTCGATTGTGGCTTTGAACTAGGAATTGAACTTCCCGGTATCAACTACGCGATTCCTGTAACTGAATACTTGAACACCATTAAACATAAAATTAGAGGCTACGTTATTAGCCATGGCCACATGGATCACATCGGTGGCCTGGTTCATGTTGTTCCGCAATTTCCAGCACCAATTTATGGTTCGCAGTTTACGATCGGTATGGTTGATGCGCAGTTCGAGAAAAATCAAGACAATCGCTTTCAGCCGGACACAAGAGTTGTTCAGATGGATAAGCACGAACGGGTGACACTTGGGTCGTTCATCGTTGAACTCGTCAGAGTGACGCACGCGATTCCAGAATCATCAGCTATTGTTGTCGACACGCCAATCGGGCGCCTTATCAACACTGGTGATTTCCGTCTTGACCCAGAACCACTCGATGCAATGCCAAGCGACAGTGCGCGCTTAAAGGAACTCGGCGACGAAGGTGTCTTGCTTTTGATGAGCGAGAGCACTAACACGACAAAACTCGGCCGAACACCAACCGAGCACACCTTGCAGGATAGCTTTTACGAGCTAGTCGGCAAGACAAAGGGACGTCTCATTATTGCTGTCTTTTCGACGAATATGAACCGCGTACAGATGATCGTGAATGCCGCCGCCCACAATGGCCGCAAAGTTATCCTCGATGGTCGCAGTATGGTGACGGTCGCCGAACTCGCCGTAAAACTAGGCAACCTCAAGATCCCTAAGGGCGTGCTTGTTCCTATGCGCGAGGTGAACAACATTGCTGATGACCAAGTGATCATTATCTGTACCGGTGGACAGGGTGAGCCTGGCGCCGCCCTCAGCCGTATGGCAGCCGGAACCCACCGAGCTATCGCCTTAAAGATGGGCGACGCTGTGGTGATTAGCAGTACACCAATCCCGGGTAACGAAATACGATACTCTGCGATAGGTGACTACCTTGCCCGCATGAACGTCACGCAGTATCGACATCCAACGCACGAGATTGACGGTTCTGGACCACTCCATGTGTCAGGACACGGATCACGTGACGAGCACAGAGAAATGATTCAATTAACGCAACCAGACTTCCTTATGCCAATCTATGGTGGCTCATTGCCACGCAAGTACCACAAAGACATTGGCCTCGCGGCAGGTATCGCCGAACAGAACATCATCATGACCGACAACGGTGGCTACGTCGAATTAGACGGAACGCGCATTACGTCGTCTGGCCTCGTGACGGCCGGCTCGATACTTGTCGACCAGACCGGTGCAGTTGTCCCCGAGATCGTCACAAAGGATCGGATGCTTTTGATGGATGATGGCTTTATGGTCGTCGTCTTAACAGTCGAACACACCGGCCGTTTGCTCACTAGTCCTGACATATTAACGCGCGGACACATTGCCGTGAAAGAGAATAGCGAGATGCTTAATGGATTACGCGATGTCATTCGGAAGCTTGTCCAGAAAAGAAATAAACTTTCCAGTCGTGCGTCGATTGATCTCCTGAAGAACGATCTCCGTGCAGCAGTTTCTGATTATATCTATATGCGAACGTCGCTTGCGCCGATGGTTATTCCGGTCGTCAATGTGATCGGCCCACGAGGGCAGACAAACCAATTGCCTCGTCCCGTCGCTGACGTTCACTGATGCCTAGTTGTCGCATGGGGGCGAGACTGATAGGCTAAGGATATATGAACATCGTGAAGCAGGATCGACTTGATGAAATTGCGACAGACATTCGACAAAAGAATGTCTGTCCAGATTTGGCCAAGTCAGCAACTCAGCTCGTGATGGGTGACGGCAACCTCGACGCAGAGATTGTCTTTATCGGTGAAGCGCCGGGCAAGAAGGAGGACCTGGAAGGCCTTCCGTTTATCGGCGCCTCCGGGAAATTCTTAAACGGCATGCTCGCGAGCGCCGGCATGGAGCGGAAAGATGTCTATATTACCAATATTGTGAAATACCGTCCGCCGAATAACCGCGACCCGTCAGCGGCCGAAAAAGCAGCTTTTTGGCCATACTTACTCGAGCAACTAGAGATTATTCACCCCAAAGTGGTCATAACGCTCGGGCGTCACAGTATGGAATACTTCTTTCCAGGTCAGAAAATAGGGGAGATCCATGGGCAGCCCAAAGATGTCCTCATTGGTGAGCAGGAACTATACGTGATTCCATTGTTTCACCCAGCCGCCGCACTATACAACGGGAGTCTCCGACAGACGTTGGTTGATGACTTTTTGAAAGTTCCCACCCTTCTCAACGAATTGGATTGATTGTAAACCAGGGGGTGGTTTGTTATAATAAGAACACTTGATACGGGACAGGCACAGCAACCACACCGGATAAACGCCTCCCAGCTTGAATTTGTCACACGGTTTAATAAAAGAAATTATTTTCATAAAAGGAGAATAAACACATATGGGTCAACAAAGACTCGGTCAGCCTTCGAGCGACGACACATCGAAACAACCAGCCCGAAATAATTACAATAATAACGGCAATGGTAATACTCAACGTCCAAAGCAGAATAATACTATTCTTGCCGGGACACAGACTCGCCGCGGCGAAGTCTTCCGTGCGCAACGACGTACAAGCGAAGGTGTAAACCTCCGTGCGTCACAACACATCATTAACGTCCCAGTGAACAAATCGATCTACAACGGCTACGACGGTCGTCAATTTAGTCCAGCAGACCAGAAAAAAGTTCCTCGTACGAACGGTCCAAAGCTCCGCATCATTCCACTTGGTGGACTTGGTGAAATGGGTATCGGCAAAAACATGATGGCCATCGAATACGAGAATGACATCGTCGTGATCGACATGGGCTTCCTTTTCCCGGGCTCTGACTACCCAGGTATCAACTACATTATCCCTGACACGACGTACCTCGAAGAGAACAAGCACAAGATCCGTGGTATCGTCTTTACGCACGGTCACCTTGACCACATCGGTGCGTTCCGTCACATCGTGCACAAAATTCCTGCACCAGTCTACGGCAGCAAGTTTACGCTCGCCATGGTCCAAAAGACAATGGATGAAGCAACCAGTGGTTACGAGCCTGAATATCACGTCATGGACCCAGAAGCTCACGAACGTGTGCAACTTGGTGACAACTTTAGCATCGAATTAGTTCGAGTGAACCACTCAATCCCTGATGCAACTGCTGTCGTTGTCCGGACACCACTTGGTGTTGTGATCGACACAGGTGACTGGCGCTTTGAAGAAGCCCCAGTTGATGGCAAAAAGTTCGACCTCGATCGTTTGACCGAGATTGCAACCAAAGAAGGCATCTTGATGCTCCTTAACGAATCAACGAACTGTGAATCCGAAGGTGGACACACCCACGGTGAGTTCGATATTCAGGTCAGCATGGGCCAGGTCATGGACAAGTATCCCGAAAGTCGCCTTGTCCTGAGTTGTTTCTCTTCTCAGATTCACCGTATGCAAATCATCCTCGACGAAGCCAAGAAGCACGACCGTAAGGTTGCGTTCGCTGGTTACAGCATGATCCAAAACGTTGAAGTTGCACTTCGCACCGGTATGATCAAGGTCCCTAAGGACGTGATCGTAAAGATGGAAGACATCATCAAATTCCCTGACGGAAAAGTCACGATCGTTTGTACTGGTTCACAGGGTGAGTTTAGCGCCGTTCTTAACCGTATGGCCTCTGGTTCACACAAGTTTATCAAGATCAAAAGCACCGACATCATCGTCTTTAGCTCGAACGCCATCCCAGGTAACGAGAAGAACGTTGTTCGTACAGTCGATGGTCTGATGCGAGAGGGAAGTGGCGTCATTCAAAATGGCAAAACTCACCTTAGTGGCATCGGCCCACTCCACCTTTCAGGACACGGTTACTACGACGACCACGTCAAGCTGATCAACGCCTTGAACCCGAAGTACTACCTGCCAATTCACGGTGAGTTCCACATGTTGGTACACAATGCCGAGCTTGCTGAGCGCGAAGCTGGTATTCCACGACACAACATCTTTGTTTGTGACGCTGGTGACGTTGTTGAAATCACGACCGAGGGTGCCAAGAAGGCCGGACGTATCCCTGTCGGTGGTGTACTGT
>Ga0209724_1004272_pt1 | contig 11303 bp, 10 predicted proteins | sample grotaG_FD_184143 | JGI IMG/M metagenome (GOLD analysis project Ga0209724, IMG submission 184143) | Glacier valley bacterial and archeal communities from Borup Fiord, Nunavut, Canada, to study Microbial Dark Matter (Phase II) -... | ecosystem: Environmental > Aquatic > Freshwater > Ice > Glacier ... | reverse complement strand
TGGCCTCATAGCGATCTTGTTGCTGTGGCCCGCATGGCTGAATGGCCAGCCCATCCTGTTCCCCGACAGCATCGGTTACGAACGCGCGGGCGCGGTGTCGCTGCATGCGGCCGGAATTGCGGCGGACAAGCGCGCCGCAGCCGCCGATGCCGCTCCGGCCGCCGCGCCGGGCGTGGAGCATGGCCGCAATGGGATAACTACGGCGCGGTCGCCCTTCTACGGCGTACCGATCGCAATGCTGATCGCCCTGGGCGGGGCTTGGCTCGCGGTTGACGCGCAGGCACTGATCGTCGCCGTCGCATTGCTGCTCGCGCTCCGGCGGCTGGGCGTCCCGCTGCCGGCTGCGGTGGCAACGCTCGTAGCGCTGGCGGCGGCAAGCGGGATTGCGGTGTTCAGCGTGGCGTTGATGCCCGACGTGTTTCTTGGCCTGATGATCCTCGGCTTTGCGCTCGTGCTTGCGACGCCCACGCTGCCACGGCGCGAACTATGGCTGTGGCTGGTGCTGATAACCGGTGCGATGCTGTTCCACCGCGCCTTCCTCGCCGTCGGCATGTTGATGACGGTCGCGGCACTGCTGCTCGAAGGCCGCTTCGGATTCCGCCGCGTGACGCTGATCGTGCTCGCCGGTTGCTGCCTGGTCGGTGCGGCGGGACACTTTGTCGTCGAGGTGGCGGTGAAGCTCTATTCGGGCCGCGAGTCGGTCGGCGTGCCGTTCCTGCTGGCGCGGTACGGCGAAAGTCCCGTCTTGATCGACTACCTCGCCGAAAATTGCGATCCGCCGCGGTTCGCACTGTGCCGGTACCGTGAACGCCTGCCGCTGGCGCCCGACGAATTCCTGTGGGGCGCGCATAATATCTATTCCAGCGCGCCCGAGCTCGACCGTCGCGCGATTGCCGCTGAACAGAATGAGGTGTTGCACGGCGCATTTGCCGCGCGGCCGGTTGCAGCCGCGCTCGAGGCGATGCGCGGTTCGGCGCAACAGTTTTTCACAGTCGGCATGGACGATTTCGCGATCGGCATTCCGGCAAGCACGGCGATCGACACGCTGATGACACCGGCGATGCGCGACTATCCCGCCAGCCGCATCGCGCTGCACAGCTTTCCGTTCGGGCCGATGGCGCGGCTGGCGCTGGCGGCCTATCTCGCCGGATTTGCCGGGCTGATCGTTGCGCTTTGGCGCAGCGTGCCCGCGCGGTCGTCCAAAACCGCTCCAGACGTTGTCGCCGTCGCGGTGCTGGTCATCACCGGCGTGACCCTCAACGCGATTGTTTCCGGGACGCTGTCGGGCGTGTTCGATCGGTATCAGGGCCGGATCGCGTGGCTTGTCCCGTTCATCGCGGTGGCCGCGCTGGTGGCCCGACGCCAGCGCGCCACCGTCCCCGCCTAGCCGCGCAGGATGGCGCGGCCGGCATAGCGGGCCGTGTCGCCAAGCTCCTCCTCGATGCGGATCAGCTGGTTGTACTTCGCCAGCCGGTCCGACCGCGCGAGGCTGCCGGTCTTGATCTGTCCGCAGTTGGTTGCCACCGCAAGGTCGGCGATCGTCGTGTCCTCGGTCTCCCCCGACCGGTGCGACATCACACAGGTGTAACGCGCCCGGTGCGCCATCTCGACGGCCTGCAGGGTTTCGGTCAGCGTGCCGATCTGGTTGACCTTGACCAGCAGCGAATTGGCCAGCCCGCGCTTGATGCCGTCGCGCAGCCGCTCCGAATTGGTCACGAACAGGTCGTCGCCGACCAGCTGGTGCGTCGCGCCGAGCTTGTCGGTGATCGCCTTCCAGCCCTCGAAATCATCCTCGGCCATGCCGTCCTCGATCGACAGGATCGGATAGCGCGCGCACAGGTCTGCATAATAATCGACCATCTCGTGCGGGGTCAGCGACTTGCCTTCGCCGGTCAGTTCATAGCGGCCGTGCTTGAAAAACTCACTGGCCGCCGGGTCGAGCGCCAGCATCACATCGTCGCCGGGGTGGAAGCCCGCCTTCTCGACCGAGCGCATGATGAAATCCAGCGCCGCCGTCGTGCCCGCGAGGTTCGGCGCAAAGCCGCCCTCGTCCCCGACCGCGGTCGAATGCCCCGCCGCCGCCAGTTCGGCCTTGAGCGTGTGAAAAATCTCCGATCCCCAGCGCACCGCCTCCGCGAGCGTCTCGGCACCCACCGGCATCACCATGAATTCCTGGAAATCGATCGGATTGTCGGCATGCGCGCCGCCATTGATGATGTTCATCATCGGCACCGGGAGCACATGCGCCGAAACGCCGCCGATATAGCGGTGGAGCGGCAGCCCGCGGCTTTCGGCGGCGGCCTTGGCTGCCGCGAGGCTGACGCCAAGGATTGCATTGGCGCCGCAGCGCCCCTTGTTCGGGGTGCCGTCGAGCGCGATCATCGCCGCATCGATATCGCCCTGCTCCTCCGCGTCGATGCCCAGCAGCGCGTCGGCGATCTCGCCATTGACCGCCGCACATGCCTTGAGCACGCCTTTGCCGTGATAGCGGGCGGGATCGCCGTCGCGGAGTTCGACCGCCTCATGGGCTCCCGTCGAAGCGCCCGATGGCACCGCTGCTCGTCCGACGCTGCCATCGTCGAGCAGGACTTCGACTTCGACCGTCGGCCAGCCGCGGCTGTCGAGGATCTGGCGGGCGTGAATGTCGACGATGGCGGTCATGGGCGCGGCTCCATTTGAACGATGCGCGGCTTCTAGCTATCGATGGGCGAAACGACAACGCACCGATGTCTTTACGAGACCGTAACGGACCGCTTAGGGGTATCGTGGAACCTGCCAACGGCTGTCACGTTCAGCCCGCGACCGATAGCTGTGGAAGGAAACACGATGGACGACGGCATCCCCACCTCGACACTGACCTCAGCCGGCATGCCGCATCTGCATGGGCAGCACGACGCACTCGATTCGGAGCCGGTGACCGCGCCGCGGTCGCAACCACTGCGAAACCCGGTTCACAGCATTATTGACGAAGGCAAGGCGCAGCTGACGTCGGCAGTCGACGGTCTCGTCAGCGCCGCGCATGACATCGCCGAGCGACTGCACGACGGCGGAGCCGCGCCGGTTGCCGACTATGTCCGCAAGGCCGCCGAAACCGTCGCCATCTGGTCCCGATCAGTCGACGACAAATCGCTCGACGAGATCGCCGATGACACGCGCGCCTTCGTGCGGGGCAATCCGATGCTTTCGGTGGCAATTGCGGTGGCCGGTGGATTTGTGCTGTCGCGCTATCTGCGCGCCACCGCGCCCGCTTCGACGCGCCGTTGACCCCCAAGGATCTTCAACCATGGCCAGCCTGACACGCCCTCCCGCGCCTGCCGGGCCGTCGCTGGCGGATTCGCTCCGCAGTCTTGTGACGGACGTCGGGCACCTGTTCCGTACCGAGCTGCGCCTTGCCCGGAGCGAGGTGGTCAGCAGCCTGCACAGTGCGATGCGCGGCGCGATTGCCGTCGGCATCGGCATGATCCTGATGCTCGGCGCGATCTTCACGATGCTGGGCGCAATTGTCGGTTGGTTGACGCCGTTGCTTGGTGCAGGTTGGGCGGCGGCAGCGGTTGCGCTCGGGGCTGCGGTCGTGGCGATCGCCTTGATGGCACTGGGCGCGCGCCAGTTGTCACCGTCGCGCGCCGCCGATCGCGTGTCGGACGGCGTAGATACACTGCGAGGGGAATGACGCATGGTCGATGATGTCGCCCGGTTCGAAAAAGAAGCGCTGGAAACCCGCGAGCGCATTGCTGCGACGGTCGAAGACCTGCAGCAGCGCCTGTCGCCGCGCGCGCTGTTCGAGAGCGCAATCGCCGGGGTCGAATCCCAAGGGGCTGGTGCCTTCGCATCGATCGGCAAGGTTGTGCGCAACAACCCCGCGAGTATCGCTGGCATCGGCGTGGCGGTCGGCGCTGCACTGCTTGGGCGGTCGTACATCGGTCGCGCGAAAATCGACCTTGGCGACAGGTTCGCGGCATATCCGGATTATGACGACGGTTACGGCGCGAATTCGGTCGATGACCGCTGGCACGCCGATCATGCGCTGAGTGTGGCGCCCACAGGCGGCCGGGTCGAGCGGTATGCACGCACCAGCCCGTTGCTGACGATGATGGTTGCAGCGGCAGCCGGTGCGATCATCGGCTCGCTACTCCCGATCACCGAGTTCGAGCGTGAACTGGCCGAACCTCGTTCGGACTGATCGGCGGCGGCACATGTCGCGTTCATCCTTGCTGCGCTAGGTGCGGCACTTCCCCAGTCTGGAGATTTCGATGCGTTCGACTTCCGCTTTCCTGTTGCTGCTGCTTGCGTTGCCGACGTTTCCGGTGACTGCGCAGACGCTTGCGGCAGCTTCACCGGCAACCCCCGCCGATGCCAAGGCCGCCGGCGGGTTCATCGATGATCTCGCCGCACGTGCATTTGCGGTGCTGCGCGAAACCGGATCGCGGACGGCGGTCCGTGCCAAGTTCCGCACGATGCTGCGCGATAATTTCGCCGTCGAGGACGCAGGCAATCGGCTGATCCGCCGCTACCGCAGCCAGATCACGCCCGCGCAGCTCGCCGCATATCAGGATGTGCTGCCGGTCTATATCGTCAATCTCTATGCGGACCGCCTGTACGACTATGCCAATGCGACGGTAAAGATCGTCCGCACCGTGCCGCACGGATCGAACACTGTTGTCGACGTCTATTCGCGCATCGAGACGCCCGGACGCCAGCCCTTCGACGTGATCTGGGCAATTCAGAAGACCGGTCCGAAATTCCTGATCAGCAACGTCACGGTGTCGGGTGTCAATCTCGCACTGACCCAGGAAGCCGACTTCTCATCTTATATCGCAAAGAACGGCTTCGATGCGCTGGTGACGTTCATGAAAACCGCGAACGCCCGCCCGGCGGCCTGAATTTTTCGCGCTGATCGTACGCCATGCACTAGCCGTGCGCGCGGCGTCAGGCTAAGCCGCGCGCATGTCGACTTTGCTTCATTTGGTGTTTGGCGGGCGTGTCAGCGACCCGCGCGGTCTCGATTTCGAGGATGTCGCCGCGCTCGACATCGTCGGTATTTTTCCCAGCTATGCCGAAGCAGAAGCCGCGTGGCGTGCCAGCGCGCAGCGGACTGTCGATGATGCACAGATGAAATATGTCGTCGTGCACCTGCACCGGCTGCTCGAACCGCACGCCTAGATCAGGTCACGACCGCGCTGGTTGAACGGCTGTGCAAACAGCAGCCCGGTCACGAACCCGCCGATGTGTGCCCAGACCGCAATGCCCTGCCCGCCGGTGTTGAATGCCAACGCCGTCAACAGCTGCAAACCGATCCAGGTCGCGGCATACCAGCTTGCGGTCAGCACTTCGGACGACAGGCGGACGCCGAGCACCGTGCGCGCATCGACCCGGCTGCGTGCAAACAGCACCGCATAGGCACCGAACACGCCCGCGATTGCCCCGCTCGCGCCCACGACCGGAGCGAGCGACATCGGCGCGGCCAGATACTGCAGCACCCCGCCCGCAATCCCGGACAGCAGGTACAGCGCGGCGAACCGCCAGCGGCCGAGCACCCACTCGCAATATTTTCCGACCCACGCGAGAAACACGAGGTTGAGCGCAAGGTGCAGCCAGCTGGCGTGGAGGAAGATCGAGCTGAGCAGCGTCAGCGGCGCCGGCAGGCTGCCCGGGACGCCGATCACCGCCCCGCTCAACCGCGCCGGGATCAAGCCCGCCTGCATGATCACCTGCTCAGCAAAAGCCGAGCCGCCGATCATCGCGATCCCCTGCAACGCCACGCAAACAACCAGGACTGCACGCGTGACCGGCGCGCCGGGCGGGCGAAACGGCTTCACGCCAGCCCCCTCACCGCGCCGCTCGGCTCAAATGAACTCGACCTTGGTGATGGTGTAATATTTGTCGCCCGACGGCGTCGCGACCTCAACCTCCTCGCCAAGGCGGCGTCCGATCAGTGCGCGACCAAGCGGCGACGAATAGGAAATCCGGCCGCGCTTGGCATCCGCCTCGGTCTGCCCGACGATCTGATAGGTGACCGGCTTGTCATCCTCATCCATCAGCGCGACGGTCGCGCCAAACACGACCTTGTCGCCCGACAGCGTCGTCGGATCGATGACGATCGCGCGTGCCAGCTTATCCTCGAGATCGACGACCTGCGCCTCGATCTGGCCCTGGCGTTCCTTGGCGGCGTGATATTCGGCATTTTCCGAAAGATCGCCGTGCGCGCGCGCTTCCTCAATATCCTGGACGTTCTGTGGACGCTCTTTTTCCTTCAGGTCACGCAGCGTGACCATCAGCAGCGCGTGCCCCTCGGCCAGCATCGGAAACTTATCGACCGTCGCCATCGTCTAAAACCTTTCGTCCGCCCCTCGACGCCTCTCCGCCGGTGGTTGAACCCACCGTTTTCGGTTGCGTCCTTATCCGGGGAGCTCAGTCGAGCGCTGAATAGTAGGATTGCAGCGACCGCACTTCAAGCGGTCGCTGCTTCAACGCTGCAATCGCCTGCACGGCAGCAACGCTTGCCGCTGCGGTCGTGAAATACGGCACCTTGCCGTACAGCGCCGAGGCGCGGATCGACTGGCTGTCCTTCAACGACTGGACGCCCTCGGTGGTATTGACGATGAACGCGACGTCGCCGTCCTTGATCCGGTCGACGATATGCGGCCGCCCCTGCGCGACCTTGTTGACCGGCGTCACCGCGATCGCCTCGCCCTGCAGGAACCGCGCCGTGCCTTCGGTGGCAATCAGGCCGAACCCCATCGCCACCAGATCGCGCGCTGCCTCCAGGATGACCGACTTGTCGCTATCCTTGACCGAGAGGAACACCGTTCCGGCCATCGGCAGTACGGTGCCGACGCCAAGCTGTGCCTTCGCAAATGCCATCGCAAAATCGGTATCGATTCCCATGACTTCGCCGGTAGACTTCATTTCGGGTCCGAGCACCGGGTCGGTGCCGGGGAAGCGTGCGAACGGGAATGCTGCCTCCTTGACCGCAATATGCGTCCACGGCCGGTGCACGAGGTTGAAGCTCGCGAGGCTTTCGCCCGCCATGATGCGCGCCGCGATCTTCGCCACCGGAATGCCCGTCGCCTTGGCGACGAACGGCACCGTTCGCGAGGCGCGCGGGTTGACCTCGATCAGATACACCAGCCCGTCCTTGACCGCGAACTGGACATTCATCAGGCCACGCACGTCGAGCGCGCGCGCCAGCGCCTCGGTCTGACGCTCGATTTCGGCGATAATGCCTGCACTCAGCGAATAAGGCGGCAGCGAGCACGCGCTGTCGCCCGAATGGACGCCGGCCTCCTCGATATGCTGCAGCACGCCGGCGACGAAAACGGTCTCTCCGTCGGCCAGCGCATCGACGTCGACTTCGATCGCATCGCGCAGGTACCTGTCGATAAGAACCGGTGATCCGTCAGAGACTTGCACTGCCTCGCGAATGTAGACATCGAGCTGCGCGGTGGTCTCGACCACCTCCATCGCACGCCCACCCAGCACATAGGATGGGCGCATCAGCACCGGGTACCCGATGCGCTCGGCGACTGCGACCGCCTCGTCGCGCGTCCGGGCGATGCCATTTTCGGGCTGCAACAGCCCAAGCCGCTCGATCAGCGCCGCGAACCGCTCGCGATCCTCGGCAAGGTCGATATTGTCGGGCGAGGTGCCAAGGATCGGAATGCCCGCGTCCTTGAGCCGCTGCGCCAGTTTGAGCGGCGTCTGCCCGCCCAGCTGCACGACAACGCCCATCAGCGTACCCTTCGACTGCTCGACGGCTAAGACTTCGAGCACATCCTCGCCGGTAAGTGGTTCAAAGTACAATCGGTCCGAGGTGTCATAATCGGTCGACACCGTTTCTGGATTGCAGTTGATCATGATCGTCTCGAAACCAGCATCGCCGAGCGCGAAACAGGCGTGGCAGCAACAGTAGTCGAACTCGATCCCCTGCCCGATGCGGTTCGGGCCACCGCCGAGAATGACGATCTTCTGTCGCGCGGTCGGCTGGCTCTCGCATTCGGGCGTGCCGAAGCTCGGCGCTTCATAGGTCGAGTACATATACGGCGTCTTCGCCGCAAACTCGGCCGCGCAGGTGTCGATCCGCTTGAACACCGGCCGCACGCCGAGCGCGTGGCGGGCTGCAGTAACCGCAGCCTCGCTTTGGCCGGTCAGCGTGGCAAGGCGCGCATCGGAAAAACCCATCGCCTTCAATGCCCGCAGACCGGCGGCATCTTTAGGAAGACTTAAGGAACGTATCTGCGCTTCGGTTGCAATAATGTCGGCGATCTGCCTGAGAAACCAGAGTTCGTAGAAAGTCACGGCATGGATGCGCTCGACCGAGAGACCCTGCCGCAGTGCCTGTGCCGCCACCCGCAGCCGGTCGGGCGTCGGCAGCGACAGCGCCGCCTCGATCTCGTCGTCGCTTGCACCGATCAGCGCCTCGACTTCGTCGAACCCGGTCAGCCCGGTCTCGAGGCCACGCAGTGCCTTTTGCACGCTCTCCTGGAAGCTGCGGCCGATCGCCATGACTTCACCGACCGACTTCATCGCGGTCGACAACAGGTTGGAAGCGCCCTTGAATTTCTCGAACGCGAAGCGCGGGATTTTGGTGACGACATAGTCGATCGTCGGTTCGAACGATGCGGGTGTCGCGCCGGTGATGTCGTTCTGGATCTCGTCGAGCGTGTAGCCGACCGCGAGCAGCGCGGCGACCTTGGCGATCGGGAAGCCGGTCGCCTTCGAGGCGAGCGCCGACGAGCGGCTGACGCGCGGGTTCATCTCGATGACAACCAGCCGGCCGTCCTTCGGGTTGACTGCGAACTGGACGTTCGAACCGCCTGTTTCAACACCGATTTCGCGGAGACACGCTATACTAGCGTTCCGCATGATCTGATATTCCTTGTCGGTCAGCGTCAACGCGGGCGCGACGGTGATCGAGTCGCCGGTGTGGACGCCCATCGGGTCAATGTTCTCGATCGAACAGATGATGATGGCGTTATCGGCGCGGTCGCGCACGACTTCCATCTCATATTCCTTCCAGCCGAGCACCGACTCCTCGACCAGCACCTCGGTCGTCGGCGAGGCGTCGAGCCCGCCGGTGACGATGTCGATGAACTCCTGCCGGTTATACGCGATGCCGCCACCCGTCCCGCCCATCGTGAACGACGGTCGGATGATCGACGGCAGGCCAACATGATCAAGACCTTCGAGCGCTTCCTTGACGCTGTGCGCGATGCGGCTGCGCGGGGACTCGAGACCGATCTTGCTCATCGCGTCGCGGAATTTCAGCCGGTCCTCCGCCTTGTCGATCGCCACCGCATCCGCCCCGATCAGCTCGACGCCGTATTTCTCGAGCGTGCCGTCGCGGGCAAGCGCGAGTGCGGTGTTGAGCGCGGTCTGCCCGCCCATCGTCGGCAGCACCGCGTCAGGGCGCTCCTTGGCGATGATCTTGGCTACGACCTCGGGCGTGATCGGCTCGACATAGGTGGCGTCGGCCATGTCGGGATCGGTCATGATTGTCGCCGGGTTCGAATTGACGAGGATGATCCGATACCCTTCCGCCTTCAGCGCCTTGCACGCCTGCGTGCCCGAATAATCGAACTCGCACGCCTGCCCGATGATGATGGGGCCGGCGCCGATGATCAGGATGGAGGCGAGGTCGGTGCGTTTGGGCATTATGAATTACCGATAGGAGGCAATGCGCTAGCTGGAACCGGTGAGGTCGCTTGCCCACTTACTAATCGTTCAGTTAGTTCATTTTGCCGCTGCAGCGCCTGAGCAATCTCAGGCCATGCAAGCTGGGCACGAATCCATATTTCGTCCCGCTTTGTGAAGCCGCCCGCTGCATAAGCACTCTGCTGTATTTGTGTTTCCGATAAATCGTATTTTAGGAACTTCATAATTTCGAATATTAGCGTTGTCTGCTTTGCAGACATTTGTCGGTTATGCGTTTCCTCGTTGCCAGCAGCGGGCGCGTAACGAACAATTTCAATATAATCGCTCCACGCTTTCATCACCGCCTGTTCTCTATTAAAGTCTACAGGTATTAGATTGATAGCTGTGTTGTAAGAAGCGTCACCCGGCAAATGCCTTGTACTGATCAGCATCCGTAGAGTTTGCGTCTGCAGTTCACGCGTACGCCTCCTCGCTTCGTTGAAAAGTGTAATGACAACTGCGGCGATCGGGCCGACAATGACCGCTGCAATTGTCGCAATGTCAGATACTTTAAGACCTAGATAAACGTTATCAGGCACCTCGATCATGCTTGAAGCCCCGCTACAAACCGCTCGAACAAATAATGACTATCCTGCGGCCCAGGGCTTGCCTCGGGATGATATTGCACGCTGAACGCCGCCTTGTCGGTCAGCTCCAACCCCGCCAGCGAGCCATCGAAAAGCGACAGGTGCGTCGCCCGCGCGTTCTCGGGCAAAGTCTCAACATCGACTGCGAAGCCGTGGTTCATGCTGGTGATTTCGACGCGGCCATCGCTCAGCCGCTGGACCGGGTGGTTGGCGCCGCGGTGGCCCTGGTGCATCTTGTAAGTCTTCGCACCCACCGCCAGCCCGAGCAGCTGGTGGCCGAGGCAGATGCCGAACAGCGGCACGCCGCGGTTCAGCACCGCCTGGATCGTCGGCACGGCATGGACCCCCGTCGCCGCCGGGTCGCCGGGGCCGTTCGACAGGAAGATGCCGTCGGGCGCGTGCGCCATGATCTCGTCGAAGCTCGCGGTCGCCGGCACCACCGTCACCCGCGCGCCGGCGGCGACGAGGTTGCGCAGGATGTTGCGCTTGATGCCATAGTCGACCGCGACGACATGCGGTCCGTCCGGATTAGCCGCGTGGCGGGCATAGCCCTGCCCGAGCGTCCACAGCCCGTCGTCCCAGCCGTAGCTTTGTCGCGCCGACACGCCCTTCGCGAGGTCCATGCCTTCCAGACCCGGCCAGTCGCGGGCCATCGCCTGCAGTGCCGGGATATCGAACACGCCGTCCGCCGCATGCGCGATAACCGCATTCGGCGCGCCCGCCTCGCGGATGCGGCGGGTCAGTGCGCGGGTGTCGACGCCGCTCAGGCCGATGCGGCCCCAGCCCTTGAGCCAATCGTCGAAGCTGCGTTCGGCGCGGAAGTTCGCCGCCGCGCTGATGTCGGCCGCCATGATGCAGCCAAGCGCATAGGGGTTGGTCGCCTCGACATCCTCGCTGTTCGCGCCGGTGTTGCCGATGTGCGGGAAGGTGAAGGTGATGATCTGCCCGGCATAGCTGGGGTCGGTCATCGCCTCCTGATAGCCGGTCATCGCGGTGTTGAAGCAGACCTCGCCCACCGCCGCGCCG
>Ga0209724_1004268_pt1 | contig 11308 bp, 8 predicted proteins | sample grotaG_FD_184143 | JGI IMG/M metagenome (GOLD analysis project Ga0209724, IMG submission 184143) | Glacier valley bacterial and archeal communities from Borup Fiord, Nunavut, Canada, to study Microbial Dark Matter (Phase II) -... | ecosystem: Environmental > Aquatic > Freshwater > Ice > Glacier ... | reverse complement strand
ACTATCGCTCAATCGTTTGAGACCTGTCCGGACCTACAGAAACGATCCTGATCGGAACATTCAGCTTCGTTTCGATGTATTTGATGTAGGCGCTCAATTCAGCAGGAAAGTCTTTCTCGTCGGTAACTCCCGTAAGTGGTTTTTTCCAACCAGGAAGCGTCTCATAAATTGGTTCTTCATTTCCATCCAATTCGTAAGGAAAGTCTTCGGTAAACTGACCGTTAATTTTATATTTTGTACAAACTTCAATTGTATCAAAATCATCAAGCACGTCGGCTTTCATCATGATCAGTTCTGTAACACCGTCAATCATGATGGCATATTTAAGTGCAACAAGATCGAGCCAGCCACAGCGGCGCGGACGCCCGGTCGTTGATCCGAATTCATGTCCAACATCCCTGAGTTTTTGTCCAACCGCATCCTCAAGTTCAGTAGGGAACGGGCCGCTTCCTACACGTGTGCAATAAGCTTTAAAAATTCCATAAACCTTTCCGATTTTATTCGGAGCAACTCCCAAACCTGTACATGCACCTGCAGTAATTGTATTGGAGGATGTCACGAAAGGGTAGGAGCCAAAGTCGATATCGAGCATTGTGCCTTGAGCACCTTCGGCAATTACCGATTTTCCCGAATCAACCAACTTGTTGATCACGGTTTCGCTGTCAATTAATTGAAATTGTTTGATTGTTTCAATCCCTTCAAACCAGGTTTTTTCGTAATCGCTAAGTGCTTCTTCGTAATCGAAATGATAGTAATTGGTCAGCAGGTCAGTGTGTTGTTTGACCCTGGCCTTGTATTTTTCATCAAAATTATTCAGAATATCGCCAACCCTCAATCCGTCGCGTCCAATTTTGTCGCGGTAAGCCGGGCCAATCCCTTTCAATGTTGATCCAATCTTGTCTGCTCCTTTGGCGGCTTCAGATGCTGCATCGAGCAATCGGTGAGTCGGAAGGATCAGGTGTGCTTTTTTTGAGATTAAAAGCGTTTTTTTCAGATCGAATCCCAATTTGAGCAACGAATCGATCTCTTTTTTAAAAATGGACGGGTCGATTACAACGCCGTTTCCGATAATATTGGTCTTATCAGCTCGGAAGATTCCGGAAGGAATGGTGTGCAAAACATGTTTAATGTTGTTGAATTCCAGGGTGTGACCAGCATTTGGACCTCCCTGAAAACGGGTAATAACATCATAACGTGGTGTTAAAACATCCACAACTTTTCCTTTTCCTTCGTCTCCCCATTGAAGACCAAGCAATACATCTACTTTCATTTTAAATATCTTTACTTACAATTATTTTTTTGCAGTCGATCTTTCCTGAGGCACAAAACCTAAACGCTAAAATTCTTTGCAGAATTCAATAAACGGCGGGCAAAAACCGACCAAAGGTAGGGAATATTTTTCGAAAAAGGGCTAAAAAAACCTCCCGTTTGGAAGGTTGATTATTAATACTTTTAAAACTGCTGTAAAACTTACAGCAACTGAAGCCTCATTATTAAAGATGGTAATCGCCTAAATTCATGTTGTTTAGAATGAGTATTGGCCTTGTCGGTTTATTTTGGATCAATCATCTCGCCATAAAGGTAAAGCGAGTGATGCGAGAGCTTAAAATTGTTTTTGGCACACGCGTCTTCAATAATTTCCATCAACCGTGGATCCTGAAACTCAGTTACCTTTCCGTTTCGGATGTCGATAAGGTGATCATGCTGCTTGGAAGCAAGCGTCTTCTCAAATTGTGCAATATTCTTCCCAAACTGGTGCTTCACAACTAATTTACAATCAAGTAACAGCTCAATTGTGTTGTACAATGTGGCACGACTTACCCGATAGTTTTTATTTTTCATCGAAATATATAACGTCTCGATGTCGAAATGCCCCTCTCTGGAGTATATTTCGTCAAGAATAGCGTACCGTTCCGGAGTCTTTCGGTGTCCCTTCCTTTCTAGGTAATCTGTAAAAAGGGATTTTACGGTTTCTCTATTGTCAAGCAGACTATTCATACTTAATCTAAATTTAAATAGAGTGTAAAATTAGAAATATTTTTAAGAACCAAACGTTTGAAGCAAAAAAAATACAGGTAAAAGTTTAAATCTCCTTGCGATTCACTGTATCGACTCCCTTTATATTTAATAGCTTTGTGATCAGCGTTTCAAGAAGCTCTGTATTTTGAATATAAAGGTAGAAATTTCCTTCAAAAATACCATCGTGGGCGTCAAGATTGATCGACCGCATGTTGATTCCATATTCGTTGGAAATTACGTTTGTTATTTTATTGGCAATTCCCTGCTGGTCAAAACCCCTGATATAAAGATGGGTAAGATAAAAAAGCATTTTCGATTTCGTCCATGTTGCTTCAATAATATCATCTCCGTGGCTTGACATCAGTTTTACAGCTTCAGGACACGACTTATTGTGGATCATGATTCTTCCATCGTCCGAAACAAATCCCACTACGTCATCACCAGGGATTGGATTGCAGCAGGGTGCAAGAAGATAGTTTGCTTTTTTCTGATCTTCGTCGAGTAAATAGGGCTTTTTCTTGTCAATAATTTGATTGGCAGTCTTTTTATCGCCTCCAAAAGAAAAGGAGAGCTTCCAAAATTTTATAAACTTATTGACCGATTTCTCCAGAAGCGTCGTTTCGAGGTTATCGAGACTTACGAGTCCCATACCGATTTCTGCATACAATTGTTCTTTTGTATGTAACCCGTAATGATTAATAAGTTTCTTGAGCGTATTGGAGGAAGGCTTTACATTTAATTTCTCGAGTTGTTGATTCAGCTGATTTCTACCGTCTTCAATGTGCTTTTTCTGTTCTTGTTTGAAAGAGTCTCTGATTTTAGATTTTGCCCTGGCTGTAATGGCACTTTCAATCCAGGAAGGTTTAGGTGATTGTTTATCAGAGGTTAAAATTTCAACCTGGTCACCACTTTTAAGGATGTGGCTCATTGGCACAAGAATGTGGTTTACCTTTGCACCTATACAATGATTTCCGAGTTCGGAGTGAATGTCGTACGCGCAATCGAGTACGGTCGCACCCTTTGGAAGCATTTTCATCTCCCCTTTAGGTGTAAAAATTACGATCTCAGCTGAATAAAGGTTCAATTTAAATTCATCAAGAAAGTCAAGCGCGTCCGATTCCGGATTCCCGAGTAATTCACGGATTTTGAGGAGCCATTTGTCGAGTTCGCTCTCTGATGTTCCTTCCTCTTTGTATCGGTAGTGTGCTGCAAATCCCCGTTCAGCAATTTCATCCATTCGTTCCGTACGAATCTGAACTTCGACCCATTGTCCTTCGGGCCCCATCACCGTAACATGTAATGCCTCGTATCCATTGGCCTTTGGAATCGTTATCCAGTCGCGGATCCGGTCAGGTTTAGGGGTGTAGACATCGGTTATAAGTGACAAAATATCAAAACATTGTCTTTTTTCTGAAATTCCTTCTTTTGGTTTAAAAACAATACGAACCGCCAGCAAATCGTAGATCTCATCGAACGTAACATTCTTGGTCTGCATTTTATTCCAGATCGAGTAGATAGATTTCGGACGCCCGCTGATGGTGAAGTCAAAATTCTCGGTATAAAGCTTTTCCTGTATCGGTTTCGCAAAATCGAAAACGAGGTAATTCATTCGTTCTTGCTCACTTCGGAGTTTCAGCTCAATTTGCTGGAATATTTCCGGATTTTTATACTTAAGGGCCAGGTCTTCGAGTTCGGTTTTTATCGCGTAAAGGCCAAGACGGTGGGCGAGAGGTGCAAAAATGTACAGCGTTTCGGAGGTGATCTTTAGCTGTTTCTGATAGGGCATCGACTCGAGTGTACGCATATTGTGCAGGCGGTCGGCGAGTTTGATCAGGATCACCCTTACATCGTCTGACAAAGTAAGGAGCATCTTTCTGAAATTTGTAGCCTGATTCGAGTCGAATGTCCCTGATAGTTTGGTGAGCCCATCAACAAGTGAGGCGACTTTTGCCCCAAACATATTCTCAATGTCGTCAAGCGTGTATTCGGTATCTTCAACAACATCGTGTAAAATAGCCGCGAGAACTGATTTTGTTCCAAGACCTATTTCACTTACTACAATCTTGGCAACGGCAATAGGATGAATTATATAAGGCTCGCCTGATTTGCGTCTGACCCCCATATGAGCTGCATTCGCAAATTGAAATGCTTTTCGGATAAGCTGTTCATTTTCATGCGTTAGCGGTCTAGTGAACGACTTTAAAAGGTCCTCAAACAAATCTTCAATTTCTCTTTTTTCAATTTCGGTTTGCAGATCCATCCTGTAGTATTTACCTCATTTTACTTTTATAAAGTGTAAAAATAACTTTTTTAATCTTAACGAATACGAAGTCCAATTTGTTTGTATAAAATTGCTTTCAGGTCAAATTCCTGCGTGCAACAATTACGTAATATGTATTTGGAGATAAGTATTTTATAGCTTTATCACGTTTGATAAAACAGATTTAACGAAACTTGGCCTGCCACTTTAGAAGTTAAATCTAATGTTTTATCAATAGGCTGATTGATTCAAAGATAACGCCTAGAAATAAGACATTTAAAACAGCATATCCATAGGTGTATTTGTTGAAACGTGATAAACCATAAATTAAGATGCGAATTGAAAATACCCAACCAATAAAAGCGATGATGGAGGGAGGGTGCAAGATCAGATCGATGTTACCCGTCTGGACGGCAGGAATTATAAAAATAAATGCAAGAACCGGATAAATAAGTAAGGGCAAGAATGAATAAATCATCACCACCTGAATTTCATCAAATGTTGCTTTCCCGTTAAATATTTTGCCTATTTTCCAGACGAAATAAGGATAAATATATTTAAAGCAGAGCAGTCCCAGCAGCGGGGCAATAGTAAACGAAACGATAAATCCAGCTAATGCAGATCCGGAAATTGGTTTTGAATATTCTTCAAACCTTGCCAGGTACGCACTATAAGAAATCAATATAATAAGAAATCCCAGGTGATTTTCTTTACCTGCATGTCTTCTTTCAGTAAGATATTCGAACGTCTCTATTGGTTTAGTCCAGATAGATAACAATGGTCGCATACTACGTCTGTTTTATTTGATATTGCCAAATACAATCTCGATGGTCTCGACCATTGTGCCCCACGAAAACTTCTCCTTTTCGGAAATGACATTTGCTGTAAAAAAGTCGTTTCGATCGTTATTGTAAAAATCGAAAATTGCTTCGGTTATCGCTTCTGGTCCTGGATTTACAACATAGCCTACTTTTCCGTGGGGGATAATTTCACCCAGTCCTCCTACATCAGTAACAAGCATTGGTTTGTTATAATGGAAGGCTATTTGCGTAACTCCACTCTGGGTGGCCGATTTGTAGGGCTGCACGATCATATCCGCCGCTCCAAAGTAATTTGCAACATCTTGATCTGCTATAAAGTCTGTTCTTAAAATAACATGGTCAGTAAGATCTTTATCCCGAATAATCTGCAAATACTTTTCCGAAGAGGTATAAAACTCACCTGCAATGATCAGTTTAACCGGAAATTGGCGAAGTTTTTCATCCCCAAATGCCTCCAGTAACCAATCAAGTCCTTTGTAATCGCGTATGAACCCAAAAAATAAAAGATACCGGTAATCGGGATTAAGATTTAAATGCCTTATCGCTTGTTCCCGTGGCACAATATTTCCGAATATATCATAAAGCGGGTGTGGCGTGTAAACCATTGGCGCAAGCGGCTGAAATTGCTTCAGGTCGTTCAAAACGGCTCTCGACATGGTGATGAACCCGTTGCAACTATTCGTGAAATAGCGAGTTAGTGCATTATCGATAAAATGTGTTTCGTGTGGAATTACATTATCAACGATCGCAATCACTTTTGTATGATTATTTCCACGAACTATTTTCGAAATTGTACCCAGACATGGTGCCATAAATGGAGTCCAGTAACGCACCAAAAGCAGATCTGGGTTATGCCGCTTAATTTCCCGACCGATTGCAAGCCAGTTGAAAGGATTAATAGAATTTACTTTTACTCTGATATCCAAACCTTCAGGAGCAGGTTGATCCGAAAGTTGAGTCTTACCTGGAAACAGGAACGAAGGATACTGAAGGGAAAAAGTATAAATAATTACTTCATCACCACTATCAATAAGCGCTCGTGTAAGTCGTTCATTGAAAGTAGCAATACCTCCGCTTCGGAAGGGCCAGGTTGTTCCAAGAAGAATAATTTTTCTTTTCAAAGTAGTCAGAATTTAATACAAAGGTAAATTTTTTTAATAAGACCGTGAATGCCTATGTTGGTACAACTAGAAATAAATATCTGAATATTTAAACTGGGGTCAATTACAACCTTCTTTCTGAAATCTTTTTCGGAATAAAATACCCGATTGAGACGCTACGCTATCTGTTAAATAATAGAGACTTCGTATTTGATTCGTAATTCATATGCTCAAATTAGCAACATTAATTCTCCAATATTAACGCTCCATTTTTTAATTCAAGAGATCCGCGTTAAGGCAATCAGGATAGTGCCGGAATTCAGTTACAAGAAACTGATCGCTAATTCATAACTATATTGACTTTGTTCCATGCGGCTCAAATCTGATTTTTTAAATAATATAACTTTACTTACTACTGAATCCATTATCTTTGGCAAACTGTTAATCATTAAAAGAAGCAATGGATGAAAGACCTTTAATCTTGATTACTAACGACGACGGTGTTTATGCAAAAGGTTTGAATGAATTGATCGAAGTAATCCGCCTTTTTGGAAATATTGTTGTTGTTGCACCCGATAGTCCGCGCTCCGGAATGGGGCATGCAATAACAGTTGATCACCCTTTAAGGGTTACGCGTCTTCAGGAGGAGGAAGGACTTTTGATCTACTCTTGTACCGGAACACCTGCCGATTGTATTAAGTTGGCTTGTAATCAACTGCTGGAAAAATTGCCCGATTTTATTATATCCGGAATCAATCACGGAGCAAATACCTCGGTTTCTATTTTATATTCAGGAACGATGGGTGCTGCACTCGAAGGATGTATTCATGGGGTTCCTTCGATTGGTTTTTCGTTGAATGATTACAGTCCGGAAGCTGATTTTTCAAGGTCTAAAATTGTTGTTGCCCGTGTTTTCCAGGCAGTTGCAGAACATGGACTTCCTGAAGGTGTTTGTTTAAATGTGAATATTCCCCAGGGTGAGGTAAAAGGTATTAATTTCTGCCGTCAAACCAGGGGGAAATGGATGGAAGAATTCGAGAGAAGAACTGATCCTCATGGACGTGAATACTATTGGCTCAAAGGATATTTTAACAATGCTGAAGCCGAAGCGCGCGACACCGATGATTTTGCTTTGCTCAATGGTTTTGTTTCAGTAGTTCCTGTAAATACCGATCTTACTGCCTATACGGCCTTCCCTGGAATGCAAAAATGGAAATTTTGATATTAAAATAAAAAAATCGATTGAAATCAATCGTTCCGGCAGCCCGGGAATAATTAATTTTTTATCTCTGGCCTGATACATTCAAGATCCGCATAACTGATATAATAGTAATGTAAATGAATAATCCAAAAAATTACGATGATAGGACGTTGTTTATTAATAGAATAAGCTACGGAGTTATCATTGGAATCCTTAGCCCGGTCCTTTTTTTCCTGTTGAACTACATATTTCGGTTTCGCCAATACAATTTTAGCGACTACCTGCAATTTTTGATCGAATCAAAAAAGCTGGTCAGTGTAATCAGTTTAACCATATTCCCTAATCTTATTCCTTTTATGCTGTTTATCAACAGTAATCGGTACAGTAGTGCACGGGGAGTTTTGGCTTCAACCATCCTATTTGGGATTTTCATTTTCATTTTTTATTTCATTCAATGAGGTACTTTATAATAGCCGGCGAAGCTTCGGGTGATCTTCATGCTTCGCATCTGATGCGCGAGCTTAAAAATGGGGATCCAAACGCCGGTTTTTCTTTTTTTGGCGGCGATCTGATGGCGCACGAAGGGGGTACATTGTTGAAACATTATCGCGAAATGGCATTTATGGGACTATTACCTGTCATTTTCAATCTTCACAAAATAAAACGGAACTTTATTTTAGCTGAGCACAAGCTGTTGGAGTTCAATCCTGATGTTCTGATTTTGGTCGATTATCCCGGGTTTAATCTTCGGATGGCCGAATTTGCAAAGGCACATGGCATAAAAGTATTCTATTATATCTCGCCCAAAATCTGGGCATGGAAAACCAAGCGGGTTCATAAAGTGAAAAAATTTGTGGATGAGATGTTTACAATTTTTCCATTTGAGTCAGCGTTTTACGCCAAATACAATTATCCGGTTCGGTTTGTTGGTAACCCGACCATCGATGAATTAGCTCACCGGCCGAATCAGCAGGAAACTTTTGCAGATTTTATTCTGAAAAACAAGCTTCAGGATAAACCTGTTATAGCCCTGTTGGCAGGAAGCCGACATCACGAGATTAAAAGAATTTTGCCGGTTCTTGCAACCGTATCCAAACGATTTCCTGATTATCAGTTTGTTATTGCTGGTGCACCTTCACAATCTCAATCTTTGTATGATGAAGTTTTGGGGAAGACAGCAATTCCAGTCGTTTTTGGACAAACCTATGAGTTGTTGCAACAATCTACAGCTGCCTTGGTTGCTTCCGGAACAGCAACACTTGAGACTGCATATATTAATATTCCGCAAGTTGTTTGTTACAGGATAGAGGCAGGGAGACTTGGTACCTGGGTGAAGGACCAGCTTATTAAGATTCCTTTTATCTCGCTTGTTAACCTTATTGCCGGACGTGAGATTGTAAAAGAGCTTTTTCAACAGTATTGTACCCCCGACACAGTTAGCGAAGAATTAAATAAGATACTCAACGATAAGGCCTACCGCGAAGCGATGTTAACTGGATATGCAGAAGTTTTGGCAGATCTTGGCGGACCTGGATGCGCAGAACGTGCTGCAAGTCTAATGATTGAATTGTTGAATAAAAAATAGGTGTCGGCATGATCAGTTTATTCAAAAAAGAGATCACCCAGTTTTTCGGTTCAATTACCGGAACCATGGTATCAGTTGTTTTTTTGTTACTGACGGGACTTTTTTTGTGGGTTTTTTCCGGAAATTACAATATTCCTGACGGAGGTTATGCCACGTTAGAAGGTCTCTTTGAAATAGCTCCATGGATTTATTTGTTTCTGATCCCGGCTGTTACAATGCGAATGTTTGCCGACGAAAAACGGAGTGGAACCATGGAACTACTCCTTTCAAGACCCGTTACAGAATTACAGTTGATTCTTTCCAAATTTCTGGCTGCTTTGGCGGTCGTTTTGATAACACTATTGCCAACACTGATCTATTTTTTATCTGTTTACCTTTTAGGCAATCCGGTTGGATGCGTAGATACCGGAGCGACCTGGGGAAGTTACACAGGTCTTTTTTTCCTTGCTGTCATCTATCTTACCATCGGATTACTCGCATCTTCTGTTACCGATAACCAGGTAGTCGCATTTATTCTGGCTGTTTTTACGTGTTTCATTTGGTATTCGGGTTTTGGATTCCTTGCCCGGCTGCCTTTCCCGTCAAATATATCATCAGTCATCGCTTCGCTTGGCATAGATGCTCATTACGAGTCGGTTAGTAGGGGTGTTCTCGATAGCCGCGATTTGCTTTATTTCCTTTTGATGGCCGGCTTCTTTATTTTACTTACACGTATTGTGCTGGAATGGAAACGAAGACCATTAAAAAGATCTGCGAACCACTTACTTGCATATGTGGCTATTGTACTGATCGTTGCATTTATTTCAGGAAATAATTTTTTCAGACTTGATTTCACAACCGAAAAAAGGTTTACGCTATCGCCTCAAACCCGTCAATTGCTGAAGAAGGTGAATGCACCTATTGAGGCAGAGATATTACTTGCCGGCGATCTGCCTCCCGGCTTTATGAAATTGCAGTCGGCAGCCCTTGAAAAATTGCGCGATTTAAAAATCTATTGCGATCAACCAATCAATATACAAATCACAGATCCCTATGAGGTTGTCCTACCGGGAGGCGATAAAAATAAGTATTTTGAAAGCCTGCTTGCAAAGGGAATTGCTCCGGTAAATCTTCGGATTAATTCTGAGCAGGGAGTTACAACAAAGACAGTATTCCCCACAATCGTTTTTCGGGCAAATGGTAATGAATTGGCTGTTAATTTATTGAAAAACGACCCTTTCCTTCGGGATGAGGAAAACCTGATTCGTTCAGTTGAATTGCTTGAATATGAGTTTGCGCGTGGATTGAAGTTGCTTTTCCAGGAAAAACGGGAGAATATCGCCTTTCTGACCGGCCACGATGAATTGGAGGAGGTTCAGGTACACGATATTTCTTTCACACTTTCCGAAAGTTTTAATATTCATAGGATTACATCTAACGATCTACAGTCTGTCCCCGACAGTTTTAAACTGTTGATAGTTGCTAATCCCACAAAGCCATTTCCCGAAAAAGATAAATTTGCGATCGATCAATATCTGATGCGTGGTGGCCGGATCATGTGGTTGCTCGATCCGGTGAGTGTCAGTTTGGATAGTTTGTCGAATGGTATGTCAACGATGGCTTTCCCCAGAGAACTTAACCTGGGTGATCAACTTTTTCACTATGGTGTGAGAATCAATTCAGATCTGATACAGGATGTTGAATGTCAGCAAATAAAAGTAAATACTGCATTGGCTGGGCAACCCCCGAAATATTCGAATGCTCCCTGGTATTTTTCACCATTGTTGACTCCATCTCAAAATCACCCGATTGGCAAAAACGTCAACCGCGTATTGTCAGAATTTGTGAGTTCAATCGAACTGGTGGGTGAGGATAAATCACGGAAAAGCTCCATTATACTGACATCGTCTCCTTATGCCAGATCGAATCAAAGTCCTATGATTGTGAATCTTTCAATGATTGATGCTCCACCTGCACGTAACCTGTTTTCCAGGCAATTTATCCCTGCCGGGATATTATCTGAAGGAAAGTTTACATCGGTATTTAAAAACCGGATGGTACAGGAGTTTGGAATCGCACAAGGGACACCAATAATTCCGGAAAGTAAAGAGACAAAAATGATCTTTATCTCTGATGGAGGACTCATTGCCAATAAATTAAGTTATAAAGACGGGAAATATGCCCCGTTACCACTCGGATATGATAAAGTTTCGAATATTACTTTTGGGAACAAGGAGTTTTTAGTCAATGCCGTTCACTATCTTTGCGACGATTCCGGATTAATGGAGTTGCGCTCTCGCACGATGCAAATGCGTTTACTGGATAAAGTAAAATTACGGGAGC